>Ga0233438_10000006_pt1 | contig 379286 bp, 338 predicted proteins | sample SI_123_September_FD_182720 | JGI IMG/M metagenome (GOLD analysis project Ga0233438, IMG submission 182720) | Seawater microbial communities from Saanich Inlet, British Columbia, Canada - SI_123_September2016_10_MG | ecosystem: Environmental > Aquatic > Marine > Inlet | place: Canada: British... | reverse complement strand
TATAGTGCTTTTACTCATTGCAGATGTATTTGGGTTTTAATGCAGCATATGATTTGTTGGCTTTAGTTTTTATTCCTTCTTTGCTATATTAGAGGGGTTAGTTCTAAAAACATAACCAAAAAGTATTGCGAAAACGGAATAGTCTAAAGTTGACGAAATAATTATTTCTGAATGGGTTTGAATTTTGGTTATTGATTTAATCAAAGCCATTGTCCCAACTGCAAAATGCATAAAATCACCGTTATAAACTCAATTAATGTTACTATTCATTGCATTCACACGAAATATAATCTGAATAAACTTGACTTTCTAGAGTGAAAGTTTTGGTGTACGGATACCCTCCCTCCAGACCTAAATTTTCCTCACCTATTGTATAAATACAATTGTATGTAAGCTGACTTCCTTCAGATAACTTATTTGGATCGCAGTAGGGATTATAGATGGTTTCGCATTGAGTTTTCGTTAAATCTCCTAAAATATTTTTCGTTATGTAAGAGATATCAACATCATATTTCTTGGCTAACAAATCATCTACATCTAATGAAAGACGTCCACTTAATTCTGCTCGTCTAGTTATTGAATCTCCATTAATTTCAAACATATTGACATTAAAAGCTGAGAGATCCGCTATTTTAATGAATCGATCATTATTTTCAAAAGTGATTTGTTCGAAAGCTTCATTAAATATTTTTAATTCAGCATTGAAGTATTTAGGGACTAGTTTTTCTTGTTCGGTGTCGATCCAAACTTCACTTTTTAAATGCTCGTATCCCATAATTGCATTTCCAGCATCAATATGTCCATCAAAAAGATTGGAACATCGTAAAATTAAATCAGCTGAGACAGCCTGGTAATAAAGACCTGGTTTTTTAGTTCCAGGTAAAGGAAGTTTGAAAGGCTTTAACAAGAGCCATCTGCCCTCAAAACCAACACATGGGCAATTATCTAAAACATCTGAATTATTTAAAAAAGGAGAATCAAAATACTCACTTGATGCAGGATAGAAATAGTCTTGAAGGGGGTGTTCTTGGTATGGTGATTTATTAAAACTGATAGTATTCGAAATAAAATAAAAAGTCACTAATGCACCACAAAAGAAAAAAAATAGTGAAAAAAGTAAAATTCTTTTTCGGGAATGTTTTTTTGAATTAGCGAGAAACTTCTTGCTTTTTTCAAAGGCAGACTCTATGGCTTCACGTTCTATAAGTCTGTTAATGTTGTCTAATGTTCGTTCATACATTCCATCGGTACCAGTGCCATATAAAAGTTTTGAAAATTGACTGTTGCTAATGCTTAAGTTTTTCGCTATTTCACCATAAGCTGTTGAACCAAAGAGGGCTTTTGAGCGATTCCATTGCCCATATTTTTTTTCTAAACTCGATATAAATTGGGCAACTTGTTTCTCCATTGTTTATGTAAAAAGATGTAAAAAGTTCTATTTAAACTGTTTCACACAATTTAAGCAATAAAATTAACAATATATTTAGTAAATAAAAATATAGACAAAATGAAAAACTTTTTAATTTACTTTTTGTTTTTAGTAAGTGTTTTCACTTACGGACAAAATAAGATTTCCGGATCAGTAGCTGATCAGGAGGGAATATCACTTCCAGGTGCAACGATCATTATTCAAAACACAAATAAAGGAGTTTCAACTGATTTTGATGGCAATTTTGAAATTGAAGTTGATCAAGGCCAAGTGCTTGAGATCAGTTACATCGGTTATTTAACTCAGTATATTTCCGTTAGTGGACAAGATACCCTAAATGTAACTCTTCAGCCGGATAACCAACTGGATGAAGTGGTAGTTACTTCCTTGGGGTTTACCGAAAAAAGGGATCGGCAAGGATCAACTTATTCTGTTGTTAGTACCGGGGCGGTTCAAAGGTCTGGAGAAGCTACATTTGCAAACGCTTTAAGTGGTAAGGCTGCAGGTGTAAGTATCACAAGAACAAGTGGTGATCCAGGAGCTGGAAGTCGAATTCGTATACGTGGTGCGAATACTATTTTAGGAAGTAGTTCTCCTCTGATTATAGTGGATGGTTCACCTATGAATAGCGAAACTACTAAAATTGTAAACGGTGGAAGTTCGAATACTGGTGCTATTAATTTTGGTTCAAGATTGAATGATATTAACCCATCGGATATCGCTTCTGTACAGGTTTTGAAGGGAGCTTCTGCCGCTGCCCTTTGGGGAAGTAGAGCTGCAAATGGTGTAATTGTTATTACAACTAAACAAGGACAATCGGGAGATGCTAAAATTACATTTTCTTCAACCTATTCTTTTGATGAAATTTCAGAGCGTATCCCAAGACAAAACGTTTGGGGTCAAGGACAAAATGGAGCATATTCACCAACAAATGCAGAATCATGGGGTGATTATATCCCAGATCGTTCCGGTGGAGCAGATATTGTCGATACTACAGGCGGCTTTTTCACTTCGTCAAATGGGACTACCTATTATCCAATAACGACAAAGAATTCTCAAGAAACATTCATTGAAGAAAACTTTAATGCTGCATTTCAAACAGGAACGTTTTGGCAAAATGACTTAAACATAAGTGGTGGAAATGACAAAAACACCTATTTTTTTAGTCTTTCAAATATTCAGCAAGAAGGAATTATTCGTGGGTCTGATTACGACCGAACAAATATTCGGTTTAATTATAATGCAGAACTTAATGAGTGGATGAGTTTGTCCAACAAAGTTGCATATACTTATACAAACTCTAATTTGACTCAAGGAAATTCAAATGTGGGTGGTATTCAATTAGGCCATTTAAGAACACCCGCTGACTTTGACAATAGAGATTATATTGGAACCTATACCGATTCCTCAGGAGCAGAATTCCCAAGAAGGCATCGTTCTTACAGGAGGTATCTTGGTAATAATGAAAATCCAATATACAATAACCCTCTATGGACAACCAAAGAACAACTTTCTTTAAATCAAGTCAATAGAGTAATGCTAACCCCTCAACTTACAATTAAACCCAATGATTGGTTACAATTAATTGCGAGAGCTAATGTTGACTTTGCTGATGACCGAAGAACTTTCTTTTTCCCGAGAGGGAGTGCGGGTTCAGCAATAACCATAAATAGAAGGCTAGGGGAATATTTAGAAGATGAAATAGCTACACGTAATACCAATTTTGATTTTATTGGACGTGGAGAGTTTGATTTAACGGACAACATAAGTTTAATATCTACTGTTGGTTGGAGTTATAATGATAGAGTATACAATAGAAGTTCTGGGAGCGTATCTGACTTTCTAGTAAATGTAACCAAAGTAACAACTTCATTGAATGGCTCGAGAGAGGCATCTTCTTTTGAAAATGCTAAATCATTTAGTAGATCCAATAGAGGATATGCAATCTTTAATTTCGGAGTTGCTGATGAATTGTTTCTGAATCTAACGGGAGCTCTTGAAGCCTCGTCTACCGTGAATGATTCATTCTTTTACCCAGCAGTAGACCTTGCTTGGGATTTCACAAAAACTGCGTTAAGTTCGGATATTATTTCATTTGGAAAACTAAGAGCTTCATATGGAATTGTAGGTGTACAGCCATCACCTCACAGATTCGATACCTTAGCAGAAGGTGGCTTTTCTTACTCCAGCTACTCTGACCCGCTTTCAATTGACTCATTTGGTGGAGGATTTAGGTTAGATAACAATCTTGGAAATCCTAACTTGAAACCTGAATTGAAAACAGAATGGGAAATTGGAACTGATTTAAGATTTTTCGATAATAATGTAACGTTCTCATTTACGTATTACAATAATAAAATTGAGGACATTTTGTTAAATGTTAGTCTTTCTCCATCTTCAGGTTTCTCAACACAATATGGAAACTTTGGTGCGATGAAAAATCAAGGATATGAAATTGATTTAGGGTGGAATGCAATTCAAAGGGATGATCTAACTTTAAATGCAAGCCTTAACTGGTCTAAAAATCAAAACGAAGTAACTGACCTCTATGGTACAACCTTTGTAGACATGTCATCGGGCGCATCAGTTAAATCTGTTGCTATTGTTGGCTATCCTCTTGGTGCTTTGTTCGGTACAGGTTCACGAACTAATCCCGATGGAAGTTTTGATCTTGACCAAAACGGTTTTCCACAACTAACATCAGAATTTGTAGTCCTTGGAGATCCCAATCCAGATTGGAGAGGCGCTTTAGGAGTTAATTTAAGTTATAAAAAGTTTAACCTTAACCTTGTTGTGGAGCACTCTCATGGAGGAGAATTTGCACCGCGTACACTACATGTTCTCAAGCGTTTTGGAACAACAGAAGAAACGAGTAATAGGGTAACTTTAACAGAGCCATTAGTAAATGTTAAAGGGACTACTTTTCCAGCCGGGACAACTATTCGTGGAAATATAGAGGACTTTGGTGCTGGGAATGTTTTACTCGATGAGCAATGGTATCGCACAAGTATTGGAGGTGGATTTGGTGATAATCAAGCATATAATTTTTCAATATACGATGCAACTTGGACTAAGGTAAGAGAATTGTCTTTGAGCTATATCCTTGATTCTCCTAGTTTAAAGTCTAGGGTGGGACTTAGTAGTATTAGATTTACACTAACAGGTAGAAATCTAATCAATATAAATAACATTCCAGGTATTGACCCAGAAGTAAACCAATTTGGTACTGGGAATGCTCTCGGACTTGATTATTTTACTAATCCACAAACCAAATCAACACTTTTAGGTGTAACGTTTAATTTTTAAAATTATAAAAATGAAAAATATTTATAAATTTTTAGTTTTTTCATCTTTGATATTTACTGCATATTCTTGTGAAGATATCGTTGATGATATTAATGAAAACCCAAATGATTTAACTGTTTCCGACGTTGGAGAGAAACTATTTTTGACGGGTGGCCAACTAGCGAACATTCAACTTCAATGTGGCCACTTAAACCGTATAAGCGGAATGTACTCAGGACAACTAATTGGATTCGGAGCTTTATATTCAAATATCTATGGTTATAATTTTTCAACTGGTGAGTCAAACGATGAGTGGAGAGCGCTTTACGGGGGAGTTATGACTAATATGCGACATATTGTTGAAAACTCAAATAATGAATTACTTCGAGGAATTGCTTTAGTTATCCAAGGTCATGCATTTGGCACAGGAGCATCATTGTGGGGAGACATCCCTTTCTCTGAAGCTGGAAATTCAGAAATTGAAGATCCTATTTTTGATTCTCAAATTAGTGTGTATAGTTCTGCAATTGCACTTTTGGATCAAGGAATTACTACTTTAAGTGCTGCTTCTTCAGAACCCATTGATGAAGATATTTACTTTAAGGGTGATAAGAATAAATGGATTGCAGCAGCATACACCTTAAAAGCTCGCTTTTACCTTCATCAAAAAGACTATTTCAATGCACTATCAGCTGCTCAAAATGGGATTGCTTCTGCAGAGGGCGATATGAAATTCAAACCAGGAAATTCTGTTTCGGGTGATACAAATCTTTTTTGGACAATTCTTGCAGGTTCAAGATCAGGAGACCTTGGAAATAATTCAGATGATGGTACTGAAAGTTATTTACTTCAAATCCTAGATGCTTCTAACTCGCTTTCTCGAAATCATTCAAAAACAGATGAAACTGCGAGAAGAGCTTATTATATGATTGATGCAGCTGGAAGTGGAAATAATGGAATAATTCAAGAACGTGAACCTCAAAATATGGTTACCTTTTTTGAAAATAAACTTATCATGGCTGAGGCTGCAGGGAGATCTGGAGGAGTAGCTTCTGGACTGACCCATCTTAATGAAATGCGAGAATGGTTGAATAACGGTGGAAACCTTAATTCTTCTTTTATCGGGGAAACGTTCAAATATTCCCCCTTTGAAGTATCAGATTTTGATGCAGGTGGAATTGAAAACCTTGACAACATTAGCGCTGATGAAGCTTTTTTGCGTGAGGTAATTGAGGAACGATATGTATCTGGTTTCGGGATGCATATTCCTTACAATGATGCCCGTCGATTGCGTAAATCAGACAATGCAATTGCAGTACCCTTCGTAATGGTTGATGCAGACAATTCGCGCAGGGCAGAAAGAATGCCTTATGCTCAAAACGAGTTAAATTCGAATTCAAATGCACCAGATGAGGACCCTGGAATCTTTGCAAAAACAAGTGTTAATAAATAGTAAATTTAGTTTTTTAAAAGGGTTTGAAATTAATTTCAAACCCTTTTTTAATCATTGAAAATCTTTTCATTAAAGAAAGTAAATCAATTTAACTTAGTCATAAAATTATAGCTTACTAAAGTCTTTGTCTTCAATTTGGATTTTATTTGAACATCAATAATGTAACGTGATCCAAAATAGAGATAATAGCCTTTTAAGTGATCAAAATAATTTTGATTTTGTTTGAAAAATCAGAAAGAAAAACATTAATGAATTCAAAGAAAATAGGTCTTTTTTTAGGACCATTATTATTTGTTCTGTTCAGGTTATTTTTTAAATCAGAAGGGTTGTCAGATGAAGCCAATGCGGTTTTAGCATCAACAGTATGGATAGCTGTTTGGTGGATAACTGAGGCTATCCCAATTTCTGTTACTTCTCTCTTGCCAATAATTCTTTTTCCATTATCTGGGGCGTTATCTCTTACCGAAACTTCTTCTTCTTTTGGTCATCGTTTTGTTTTTCTGTATATGGGTGGGTTCATATTGGCACTTGCTATTGAAAAATGGAATTTACACAGACGCATTGCCCTGAATATTGTCAATCTTATTGGTACTGACGTTCGGAAAATCATTTTGGGTTTTATGATTGCAACTGCTTTTTTATCCATGTGGATATCCAATACCGCAACTGCTGTAATGATGTTGCCCATTGGGATTGCCATTACCAAACAAATGAAAGACTTAAAAAGCACCCCCGAGGACGAAAATTTAATTTTCAGCAAAGCTTTAATGTTGTCTATCGCCTTTAGCGCTTCCATCGGTGGAGTAGCTACCTTGATTGGAACACCCCCCAATCTGGTACTTGCAGGGATAGTTCAAGAATTATACAACATTGAAATTAGTTTTTTAAAATGGTTTGCTTTTGGGCTTCCTATTTCATTTATTTTACTCGCTTTTGCTTGGTATTACATAACCCGAATTGCTTTTTCATTCAAGCAAAACGAGTTTCAAGAAGGGAAAGAGGAAATTAAAAGACAACTCCAAGACTTGGGCTCTATGAGTTACGAAGAAAAAATTGTATTGAGTGTTTTTCTCCTCACGGGTACTGCTTGGATGACAAGAAGTTTTTTGTTGAACCCTTTCTTTCCCAATCTAGACGATTCCATCATTGCCTTGATTTCTGGGGTTAGTTTGTTTTTATTTAATGCAAGTAAAAAAAATAATGATGCAAAAATCATGCACTGGGAAGATGCTGTTAAATTACCTTGGGGAATATTACTCCTTTTTGGAGGTGGTTTGGCTATCGCAACGGGTTTTCAACATAGTGGGTTAGCTGCTTGGATCGCAGAAAATTTAACTCAACTAAATGAATATTCTTTATTTATCATTTTATTGGTTGTAATTACTACTGTAAATTTCTTAACAGAAATCACTTCTAATTTAGCAACCACTGCCATGTTACTTCCAATTTTAGCACCAACGGCTATTATACTTGGAGTTCATCCCTATATTCTTATGGTCGGTGCAACACTCGCTGCTTCTTGTGCTTTTATGCTCCCTGTAGCAACACCTCCAAACGCTGTTGTTTTTGGCTCTAATTATTTGAAAATATCAGATATGGTAAGGGTTGGTATATGGATGAATGTTATATCAATAATTATTATTTTTATAATGGTTTATTTCATTCTTCCTGTTTTATGGAACTTTAACGCATTTGAAAATCCTTTTAATTAATATCGTGTATGAATTTTTTAAAAACTGTAGTTGTTTTTTTCTTGTTTTCAAATTATTTAGCTTCTCAAGAACCAATAATTGAAAGTAAAGGCGCACAACCTAAAACAATTCTATTTATCGGAAATAGTTATCTATATTATGGTGACAGTGTACACAATCACTTCAGACGTATGGTTGAGGAATATTTTATTGGCTATGATTCTTCTTCTGTGAAATCTGCAACAATTGGGGGGGCAAGACTCAAACATCATAATGTTGAGCGATTGATAAAGGCTAAAGCAATTAGTTCAATTGAGAAATTTGATTTGGTTATCCTTCAGGGTGGGAGTGGAGAAACGCTTACGAGTGAAAGTAGAAAAGAATTTTCACAATTTGTAAAGAAACATGTACAAACAATAAGAGCAAATAATTCTCAAGCGGCTCTGTATATGACTCACGCATATGTTAAACCGCACAAAAAATTCATGGATAATCAAATTAAAATCATTGAGGAAACATACACAAAAGTTGGAAACGAGAATCAGGTTTTGGTGATACCTGTTGGGATCGCTTTTGATTTAGCATATCAAGAACAGCCCAGTATTAGATTGCACAAATTGGATGCATCACATCCAAGTCTTCTTGGAACATACCTTGCAGCATGCACAGTATTTTCAAGTATTTATGGTAAAACACCTGTCGGTCTCAAGTACAATTATTTTGGAGCAATTAATGAAAAGGATAAGAAGTTTCTACAAGAAATTGCTTACAAAGCAACTTCAATGTATTACAATAATTAATCTTTTTTCAATAAGAGTATCATCCTTTCATATGATCGAGAATCCAACATAAATTAAGGGTTGACAAATAAAGGTTTTTAAGGCATAAGTCATAGAGAATGTGTAACTCTTATATGGATTATTTATATATCAAAAATTGAATTAGATACTTTCAGTTTCTAAAAAATTAATTAAACAACAGTATCCTATTTATAAATTTAGGAGCCACATAAAAGGCAACTGCAAAAAAAGAAGTTCTGAAAGCACAAGGCTTACAGGACAGTAAAGTGGAGTCGGCGGGAGTCGAACCCGCGTCCAAACAAGCGATCAAAAAGCATTCTACAAGTTTAGATCTCGATTCATTTTCGAATTAGTCCTGACCGAAATCTGCCCAAACCAACCTTATCATCTTTATTGAAAAACACAACCGATGCTTTTGTGTTTCGATGTTGACTTTTATGGTGCCTCAATATAAATCGCCGTCAACAAGGGCTATTCAGAGACATCCAGCTTCCCAACCTAGTCAGGACTTGGCATTAACGTACTATAATTCTGTTAATTATGCAGCTAGAGCGTAGTTATTCTCGCCATTTAAAAATGTGAAAAATGAGATTTACGAGCTGTAATTCAGCGCTCGACTTGCTTACCTTTTCATGCGTCCTGCTGTCAAAACCAGACGACCCCATGAATTTTCAATGAACTTATTGAACGGCAAACTTACAAAGATTGAGCCAAACTCTACAGGTTTATATTTTTATTAATCAATTCCCTAAATACTTGATTAATATTCTATTAGTTTTCTCGCTCTAGTGATAATTAATAATATATTTGCACACGCTTAAAAAATGCTATGACAGCCATTAAAAATATTGCGATTATCGCGCATGTTGACCACGGAAAAACAACCTTAGTAGATAAAATTCTTCATCATTGTAATCTTTTTCGTAGTAATGAAACTACAGGAGACCTTATTTTAGATAATAATGACCTGGAACGTGAACGAGGGATTACGATCCTTTCAAAAAACGTTTCAGTAGTTTATAAAGAGGTTAAAATCAACATTATTGATACTCCAGGCCACGCCGATTTTGGCGGAGAAGTTGAACGTGTTTTGAATATGGCTGATGGTGTATTACTGCTAGTAGACGCTTTTGAAGGTCCGATGCCTCAGACTCGTTTTGTACTCAAAAAAGCAATTGATTTAAAATTAAAGCCCATTGTGGTAATCAATAAGGTGGATAAAGAAAACTGTACCCCTGAACTAGTCCACGAATCTGTTTTTGATTTAATGTTCGAATTAGGCGCCGAAGAATGGCAACTTGATTTTCCAACTGTTTATGGTTCTGCAAAGAACAATTGGATGAGTACGGATTGGAATCTGCAAACGGATTCAGTTGAGCCTCTTTTAGATATGGTATTGGAGCATGTCCCCAGTCCTGAGATTAAAGAAGGAAATACCCAAATGTTGATTACTTCTCTAGACTTTTCGTCTTTTACAGGAAGAATAGCGATTGGTCGTTTACAGCGGGGAAATCTTGAAAGTGGAATGCGAGTTAATCTCATCAAACGAGACGGTGAACAAATCGTTTCTAGGATTAAAGAACTTCACTTGTTTGATGGTCTTGGACGCAAAAAAGTAGATAGGGTTGAGGCAGGAGATTTATGTGCAGTAATTGGATTGGAAGGATTTGATATTGGAGATACCATTGCAGATATTGATGCACCAGAAGCATTGCCAACCATCGCTATTGACGAGCCTACCATGAGTATGCTTTTTACGATCAATGATTCTCCATTTTTTGGTCAAGAAGGGAAGTTCGTTACCTCTAGACATATTCGAGATCGTCTAGAAAAGGAGTTGGAGAAAAACTTAGCCATGCGACTGGAAACTACAGATAGTTCCGATAAATTTATTGTTTTTGGACGTGGTGTTTTACATTTATCTGTATTAATCGAAACCATGCGACGTGAGGGCTATGAACTACAAATAGGACAACCTCAAGTAATCATTAAAGAAATTGATGGGCAAAAAATGGAGCCCATGGAAGAGTTAACCATCGATCTGCCCGAGGAGGTTTCTGGAAGAGCGATTGAGATGGTGACTCTAAGAAAGGGAGAAATGGTGAGCATGAATCCAAAGGGTTCAAGAATGATTTGTGAGTTTGTAATCCCTTCCAGAGGAATTATCGGTTTACGAAATCAATTACTCACTGCTACTGCAGGTGAAGCCATCATGAATCACCGTTTTGTCGAGTTTAGCCCCTATAAAGGTGTAATTCCAGGACGTATCAATGGCTCTCTAATTTCAATGGAAAAAGGTTCAGCAATTCCTTATTCTTTAGATAAATTGCAAGAAAGAGGAAAATTCTTTGTTGCTCCCAATGAAGCTATTTACACAGGTCAAGTGATTGGGGAGAACAGTCGTCAAGATGACTTGGTTGTAAATGTGACCAAGACTAAAAAGCTTTCAAATGTGAGAGCTTCGGGATCTGACGACAAAGTTAAGTTAGCCCCACCTATCAAGTTTTCATTGGAGGAAGCACTAGAATACATTCAAAAAGATGAATATGTGGAAGTAACTCCTGATTCTCTACGTTTGCGAAAAGTATATTTAGATGAAAATGAGCGCAAACGCCAAAAAGGGTAGCCTTACTTTTTAGCAATTACTTCGTTTAGTTTTCCTTTATCGCATTGAAAAATCTTTCCAGGAAACTTCATGATCATATTATAATCATGAGTAGCCATAATGACACTCATGCCTTCGGCATGTAATTTTCGAAAAAGCTGCATGATTTCCTGACTCGTTTCAGGGTCTAAATTCCCAGTGGGCTCATCGGCAATAATGAGTTCAGGGTGATTAAGTAGTGCTCTCGCTATAGCTAAGCGCTGTTGCTCCCCTCCAGATAATTCAAAAGGAAATTTTTTTGTGTCTTCGGCTACATTCACCAGTTGCAAAACCTCTCTAACTCGAGCTTTAATTTCATCCTTTTTTTTCCAACCAGTAGCTTTTAAAACAAAAGTCAAGTTGTCAAAAATGGTTCGGTCGGGAAGAAGTTTAAAGTCTTGGAAAACTACTCCTAATTTCCTTCTGAGTAGGGGAATTTGTCTATCCTTAAGTTGCGTTAAATTATATCCAACAATGGAACCATTCCCAGAGGAGAGGTGCAAGTCTCCATAAAGGACTTTTAATAAACTACTTTTTCCACTTCCTGTTTTTCCAATTAAAAAAACAAACTCGCCCGCTTCTACATTAAAATTGATGTCCGAAAAAATGACATTCTTTTCATTGATAATGGTCACTTTGTCAAGGGCGACAACGGCATTTTTCATAGTTGAAGTAGTTTTGTGTTAAAGGTATGTTTTTTGATTTGTTCTTAAATATTTTGTTGATAAAATATACTTTTTCAATTGAGTTTAACGTTAGTAAGGTCACATGAATCTGCTACCTTTGTTATGATGTTTAAACTCTTGAAAGTCTACCGAATTAAATGGACTTTTGTCCTTTTGCTCCCTTCTTTTTTAGTGGGACAATTGTATGATTCACAAACCGTTCCCGAAAATGCGATTCATTATTTTGGTTTGGGTTATTTCCCTTCTTCTTGGCAGGCGAATCTTTTTATGAATGATGCTTACGTATCAAATGAATTAAAGCAGCGTATTGAGTTTAGTACACTTTCAAATGCCCTTCGATTGAATTATGTGGGAACAGAAAAAATGTTGGAGCAATTTAAAAAGGATTACCCCAACGCTCCTGAAACTAGAAGTATAGATTTTGATGTTGCGAATTATTATTTTAACAATGAAAAATACCGTTATGCATTAAAATGGTTCATGCGTGTTTCTGAAAATCAAGTCCCCAAGGTCAATCTTCCGGAATATAACTTTAATAAGGGGTATACATTATTTTCAGCAAAGCGATTCAAACAGGCAAAGCCCTATTTAGAAAAGGTTAAAAATAATAAAATCTTTGAGTCAGATGCACATTACTATCTAGGTCATATCGCATATCAATTGGAAGATTTTGATGAAGCCGAAGCACAATTTAGTAACATATCAAACCCAAGCCAAAAAGAGAATCTTTCTTATTTTCAAGCGGATATGAATTTCAGGCTAGGACGATTTGAACAAGCTATTGAACTTGGAAAAGCGGTCTTATTGAAAGTTTCTGGTGCTGAGATCTCTGAAATTTCAAAAATCATTGGAGAAAGTTACTTTAATTTAGAATTGTTTAAAGAAGCAGTGCCCTATTTGGAAGCATATCAAGGGAAAAAGGGCACTTGGGACAATATTGATTTCTATCAATTAGGATATGCATATTATATGCAGCAAAATTATGAAAAGGCAATTGGGCAGTTCAATAAAATAATTGGAAAGAAAAATGCTTTAGCCCAAAATGCGTATTATTATTTGGCAGATTGTTATTTAAAGACAAATCAAAAAGCTGCAGCTCAGAATGCATTTAAAAGTGCCTCAAGAATGAATTTTGACGCGCTTATTAAAGAAGATGCCCTACTTAATTATGCTAAGCTGAGTTATGAAATAGGCAATCCATATGAAGAGCCTCCCAAGGTTCTATTGGAGTTTATAAAAACCTTTCCAAAAAATGAACAAGCTGATCTTGTAGGAGAGTTATTAATCAATTCATACACTAAATCGGGTAATTATGCTGCGGCTCTTGAGATTTTAGAAGATGAAAGTGGGTATAAAAACAATGAAACGCTTCAGCTAGTTTTAGTACTTAAAGCAGTTGAGGACTTCAAAAAAGGATTGTTTTCCCAAAGCAGTGAAGTTTTTGAAAGAGCAATTAAGATTAAAGAAGACAAGTTATTGGAGGCTTACAGTTTGTATTGGCTTGGAAGATCCGAATATGAGCGAAACCGATTTGACAATGCCTTAGATGTTTTCAAAAGGTTTCAAAAGCACCCTAATAAAACGAATATAGAGTCGAATATTCGTTTGCCCTATGATATGGCCTACATTTATTTTAAACTCGGAGAGTATCCTTATGCCTTAAAATTTTTTAAGGAGTTCAATGCCGCTAATGATAGTTTTAATGCGTCCTATCAGCGAGATACTTTTTTGAGAATGGGAGATTGTGAGTTTGCCTTAAAGCAATATTGGCCTGCGATGGAGTTTTATAATACTGCAATTGCTTTAAACCCTCAAAGAGGAGCCTATGCTACTTTTCAAAAGGGGATGAGTTATGGTTTTGTCGATCGTAATCCGAAAAAAATCCAAACCTTAGTTGAATTGATCCAAACTTACACCAGAGATCCTTTATTGGATGATGCTATTTTTGAGTTGGCCTCTTCTTACAGTAGAGAGGGAAGTACAAATGAGGCTGTATCTTCTTATGATCTTTTATTAAGTAAGTATAAAAATAGTCCTTATATCCCCAGAGCAATTTTGAATAAAGGATTGATATTGTACAATCAAGAAAACTACGGAGAAGCCAAAGAATTGTTAGAGGATTTAGCAATCAAGTATAGACTTGATCCGGTGGCACAACAGGCTGTTCGTACCTTAAAAGAAATTGCTTTAGATCAAGCAGAGGTTAATGCTTTTACTCAATGGATAAGGGAACAAAACTTAAATACATTCACAGATATTGAACTTGAAAAAACTGCCTTTACGTCAGCTGAAAAACAATTTTTGGAAGGCAATTCCAATACTGCAGAAAAATTATTAAAAGAATATCTTGAGCTATATCCTCAGGGGACTTATGGGAATCCTGCACAGTTTTACTTGGCTGAGATTTATTTTGAAAAAGAAGACTTTGCTGAGGCATTCCCTTACTATAAGTCTATTGTTGAACAACAAGTTTCCAGTTATACAGAAAAGTCTCTGGTTCGAATTGTTTCCCTGCTTAAAAAAGAAGCACGTCTTTCTGAGGCAATAGGTTATTTAGAAAAATTAGATCAAATCGCTTCTTTTGAGGAAAACAAACGTTTTGCCAAACTGAATTTAATGCAGGCCTATTTTGTATCTAATCAATTTGAAAAAACTTTAGAGGTGTCTAGTGTGGTTTTGGAAATTAAAAATTTAGACACAAGTTTACAATGGGATGCAACATTGCTTAAAGCCCGCTCAGCAGTCATGTTAAAGGACAGTCTAGTGGCCGTTTCAGCCTATGAACAATTGGAGCAGGTATCTCAAAAGGAATATGCAGCAGAGGCACTCTTTTTTAAGGCCGATCACCTTTTAAAAACAAAACAGCATAAAGCATCCATTGAAATTATTGAGAAAATTGCAGGAGCAAGAGGACAGTCAGGAATATGGAATGCAAAGGCATTATTACTTTTAGCAAAAAATTATTACGCTCTACAGGATTCATTTCAAGCAATTTTTGTTTTGGAATCAATCATAGAGAATTTCAAAGCCTATTCAGAAATTACTGAGGAAGCACAACGTTTGCTTAAAATTTACAAAGCCTCTGCAGCAGAAGAGAATAGATCTATAACACAAGAAGATAATGAGAATTAGGATCACTATTATTGGATTTTTGATCTACTGTTTGGGTGCATTCTCCATTCAAGGACAGGAGACAGAGGAAGAGGCTTTAGGTACTCAAGAAGTATTGGTTGTAAAATCATATACCCCTAGTTTGTCTGATGCTTTCAAGATAAATTCAAGCCCAAGATCTCCAGACAGTTTGTCTTCCAAAGATAAAGTACTTGACTTTAAAATTAAATCGATTCCTGTTGTTTCAACTTTTGTACCCAACAAAGCAACCCCCTTGAAATTGCAGCGAAGAACCTCAAGCACTCCTTACAATAGCCTTTTTAATGGTGGATTTGGAGTTAAAAGCCAGCTTTTTCTGGATGTATCAAGTGTGATAGAATTGGATCGCACCCAGCGTTTTGGAATTAAAATTTATCGCGATGGTTTTGGAGGCAACCTCCCAAATCGTCTATTTACAAGTAATCAACAATTCAGTCGCTTTGGTATTCATCACAATTTGAGAAGTAATGATTATAATGCCAACACATTATTACAATTTGTTACTACTAAAAATAATTATTTTGGATTGTATGATAGAGAATGGGATAATTTATTGATCCGTACTATTGATCCCGAGGTTAAAAGAAATAAATTCAAAGTTAGAACCCATTGGAATTGGTATGATTTTGTGGTTAGAGGGATTGAATTTCAGGCAAATCTAACTTCGGATAACTTTAATACTTCAGAGCAGCAATTGGCATTAAAAGCTGACTTTGAACTTGAATTAGGTGATGGAAAGATATCAGCCATAACTGCTGTAAAAGGTTTGAATACTGTTTTTCAGGAAGCGTATTTTGGAAGAGGGACTCAAGAGGGATCTATGGGTGTCGGATCCATTGATTTGCATTGGCAAAACACTGCTAATGATTTTAAAATGAAACTTGGAGCAGGGATTGCTTATTCATCGGAGCGGGAGGGTTTTTCAAGCGAAATACTCTATTATCCGAAAATAGACCTTTCTTATCAGAAAAAAGGCCTAGTAATGGTTCCTTACTTCACTGCTCAAGGGGGGGTGAAATTGAATAGCTTTCATTCCCTCTCTTCGGTCAATCCATATCTGGCACCAACGACAACTTTGAAACCGACCTTTAGCAAGTATAACGCAACGCTTGGAGTGCGTTCCAGTTTATCTTCGATATTGAATTTTAATTTTGGACTTATTTTTGATCAGATAGAAAACTTCATGCTTTTTGAGCGCTTGCCTTTTGATATGGCGAACAACAATGATGCTTACCGACTTTCTAATGCATTTGAAAATAAGTATACCCATGTGGATTTGTATGGATTCAAAGCAGATATAAAAATTGATTTGGCTAAAAATAATTTTGTCCGATTTGGTACCCAATATCGATATTTCGATACATCGAGTAATCAAAGCCTTTGGAACCTGCCTTCGCTGGAAATGAATTGGGAAGGACAATTCAAGTGGAAGGATTACTTAACATTTACTTTTCAGGGAAGTCTTCTAGGTGACCGTATCGCAGCATATCGCCAAATATTTTTAACACAAGCGTCTGAAAATGTGACCTATCAAGATGAAAGTCTTCCGATGTTTATTAGCTCAACTTCTCATATTACGTATAAACTCTCCAATCAATTTGATATTTTTGTAAAATTAAAATTGAATTCTGAGGGAGTTCATGGAAGATGGGCATATTACAATGAGCCTTCTTTTCTTTTGTTAGCTGGAGTAACCTATAAGTTTGATTTTCAATATTGAATATAGAGTGTGATTTAGTTAGTTTCAACAATTGATTTTCATTATATTTGCCAGATTATTTTTACCACTATGAAGTACAATTTTGCCCACACTCACACTTTGATAATGAAAATTAAGCGTCCTATATTATTTACACTACTTCTTGCGATACTGGCAAGTTCTTGTCAGGAGAAAGTTGATTTACTAGTGCATAACGCGGTAGTTTATACTATGGATAATAAAGGAATTGTTGCCTCTTCATTTGTTGTGGATCAGGGTAAGTTCATTGCTGTGGGTGGTGAAGAATTACTAGAGAAGTACAGTGCAAAAAAGGTTTTGAATCTTCAAAATTTATCTGTCTATCCAGGTTTCATTGATTCTCATTGTCATTTTCTAAATCTGGGACTCAGTCTACAGCAAATTGATTTAAAAGGAACGCAAAGCTTTGAGGAGGTGATTACTCTTTTACAAGGTGCATCCAGGGAAAAGCAAATGGAAGTAATTCTAGGAAGAGGTTGGGATCAAAACGATTGGGAAGTAAAAGCCTTTCCTAAGAAAGAGCGTTTGGATGAATTGTTTCCCGACATTCCCGTTGCCTTACGCCGTATTGATGGACACGCATTATTAGTAAATCAAAAAGCACTTGATCTAGCCGGAATCACAGTAGATACAGAAATTGAAGGCGGAACCATAATCAAAGAAAATGGCAAATTAACAGGAGTTCTTGTGGATGCTCCAATGCAATTGGTATATGATGTTCTACCAGAACCATCGGTAGAGCAGAAAGTAAAAGCTTTACAGGATGCTGAAGAAATCAGCTTTGCCAACGGACTCACTACTGTCTCTGTTGCGGGAATGGATAAAGAGGATATTTTTTTAGTAGATAGCCTTCAGCAAAAAGGTCTTTTAACTATAAATGTGTATGCTATGATTTCAAATACGAAAGAGAACATGGAGTACTTTTTGGAAGCAGGCCCAATAAAAACAGATAAATTAACAGTCCGTTCTTTTAAAGTATATGCAGATGGGGCACTGGGATCTCGTGGAGCTGCATTGAAAAACCCCTACACAGACTTAAATTCTCATTACGGAAAATTCATCACATCAAAAGATTCAATCGAGAAATTAGCATATAAATTAGCAACAACTCCTTTTCAGATGAATACCCATGCGATTGGAGATGATGCCAATAAAGCTGTTCTTGATTCATATAGAAAAGCACTTGTTTTTTCCGATGATCCCAGATGGCGTGTAGAACATGCTCAGATCATTGATACAGCAGACATTAAACTATTTAATCGAAAAATTATTCCTTCAGTTCAACCAACGCATGCTACGAGTGACATGTACTGGGCTGAGGACCGTTTAGGTTCAAGCCGTTTAGAAGGAGCCTATGCAAACAAGGCATTATTAGATCAAGCAGGACGAATAGCTTTAGGTACTGATTTTCCTGTAGAAGAAGTAAATCCAATTAAAACTTTTTATGCGGCAGTAACGCGTATGGATCATGATTTTTTCCCTGAAGGAGGGTATTTATCACAAAACAAGTTGACTCGTAATGAAGCCTTAAAAGGAATGACGATTTGGGGTGCATATGCCAATTTTGAAGAAAATGAAAAGGGATCTATTGAGGTAGGGAAGAATGCTGATTTTGTAATGTTAGACAGAGATATTACTGAGGTCAGTCATAAGAATATCTCGAGAGCTAGAATTGTAGCGACTATCTTGGATGGTAATGTGGTTTATAGCAATCGATTCCATTAACAGACTTAATATATTTTACTAACACCTCTTTAATCTCATTAAAGATTAAATATATTATATTATTTAGCCTTTTTTACTTAAAAAATTAAACACAAATATCAATTTCAATATATATTTTTATTCAAATTTGTATTTTTGAAGAAAATTTATAATCATGTGTGGAATTGTATGTGCTTTTGATCTTAAGCAGCCAACAGCTGAGGTGCGTCCTCAAATTTTAGAAATGTCGAAGCGTCTTCGTCATCGCGGTCCTGATTGGAGTGGGATATACGATTGCAATAATGCTATCTTAGGTCATGAGCGTTTGGCTATTGTCGATCCAACATCTGGAAAGCAACCCTTGATAAGTCCTTCTGGAAAATTGATACTCGCTGCAAATGGAGAGATCTACAACCACCGTGAATTGAGAGCTCCTTATGAGTCAAGTTATGCCTTTAAAACACAATCGGACTGTGAGGTGATTTTAGCGCTTTATGAAAAAGAAGGAAAGGATTTTGTCAATCAATTGAATGGGATATTTGCTTTTGCAATTTATGACGAAGCGAAAGATGAATATTTTATCGCTAGAGATCATATGGGGATTATTCCTTTGTATATGGGATGGGATGTAAACGGAACATTTTTTGTAGCTTCAGAGTTGAAAGCATTAGAAGGAATTTGTTCAAAAATCGAATTATTTCCTCCCGGACACTATTTTCATAGCAAGGATGATGCGCCAACAAAATGGTACCAACCGGAGTGGACTGCATTTGATGATGTAAAGAACAACCCGACTTCCATTGAAGATTTGCACGATGCCCTTGCAGATGCTGTGCACAGGCAATTAATGAGTGATGTTCCATATGGAGTTTTACTCTCTGGGGGATTAGATTCCTCTATCACTTCAGCATTAGCAAAAAAGTTTGCTGCAAAGCGAGTTGAGTCTGATGATACACAGTCGGCATGGTGGCCACAATTGCATTCTTTCTCTGTAGGTTTAGAAGGTTCGCCTGATCTAGCTGCAGCTCAAAAAGTTGCAAAGCATATTGGTACCGTTCATCATGAAATTAAATTTACTATCCAAGAAGGTTTGGATGCAATACGAGAAGTCATTTATCATCTGGAAACTTATGATATCACAACAATTAGAGCGTCAACTCCTATGTTTCTTATGGCAAGAGCAATAAAGGCATTGGGTATAAAAATGGTGTTATCTGGCGAGGGTGCGGATGAATTGTTTGGAGGATATTTATACTTCCATAAAGCTCCCAATGCGCAAGAATTTCACGAAGAAACGGTTCGAAAGCTGGAAAAACTTCACCAATATGATTGTCTAAGAGCAAATAAATCTCTTGCGGCATGGGGAATTGAAGGACGTGTTCCTTTCTTAGACAAGGAGTTTATTGAAGTAGCTATGCGTTTAAATCCAAAAGACAAAATGATTACAGAGGAGAGAATGGAAAAATGGGTGCTTCGTAAAGCTTTCGAGGATTATTTACCTGAGAGTGTTGCATGGCGTCAAAAAGAGCAGTTTTCTGATGGAGTAGGGTATAGTTGGATTGATACCTTAAAAGAAGTTGTAGCAAGTGAGGTTACCGACGAGCAAATGGCAAATGCTCATTATCGTTTTCCTACTCAAACACCCCAAAACAAGGAGGAATTTTATTACCGTACGATTTTTGAATCTCATTTCCCCAGTGATGCTGCTGCTTTGAGCGTGCCTTCAGTACCCTCTGTAGCTTGTAGTACGCCTGTTGCATTAGCTTGGGATGCTGCCTTTCAAAATCAAAATGATCCCAGTGGAAGAGCGGTTGCCAAAGTACATGAAAAAAGCTACAATGAATAACCTCTGAATTCTATTTTATAATTCCAGATTCGGTACTTTTTTTTTACACATAAATGTTGATAACTTCATCACTATCGATGGGGGTTAAGATCGGTTATGACCTGCTGAATAGTTATATTTGTTAGTCGGCTAAAAAGAGCCTTTAAACGCACACTTATGAGTGAAGAAAATCAAAGCAAACAATATTCAGAAGATAGTATACAAGCCCTTGAAGGAATGGAGCATGTTCGCATGCGACCTTCGATGTACATTGGGGATATAGGAGTCCGAGGTCTACATCATTTAGTATACGAAGTTGTAGATAATTCAATTGATGAGGCTCTTGGAGGTTATTGTAATGAAATTGCAGTAACAATCAATGAGGATAATTCTATTACAACTAAAGATAATGGTCGTGGGATTCCTGTGGGAATTCATAAAAAAGAAGGTGTTTCAGCGCTTGAAGTTGTGATGACTAAAATTGGTGCTGGAGGAAAATTTGATAAAGATTCCTATAAAGTTTCCGGGGGTTTACACGGAGTAGGGGTTTCCTGTGTAAATGCACTTTCTGAGAGATTGACCGCTACTGTATACCGAGACGGAAAAATATGGGAGCAAACCTACGAAAGAGGAAAGGCATTAGATCCAGTTAAGAGTATTGGAGATTCAGATGAAACGGGGACACTAGTAACTTTCAAACCCGATGCTCAGATATTCACTCAGACCAGGGAATACAGCTATGACACCTTGTCTTTGAGAATGCGTGAACTGGCTTATTTGAATAAAGGAATAACCATCACAATTACGGATCGTCGTGAAACGGATGACGATGGAGAATTCAAAACAGAAACCTTTTTGTCTGAAAAAGGCTTAGTTGAATTTATCCATTTTTTAGATGAGTCACGAGAAGCGATTATTGGCGACGTGATTTCTATGGAAGGGGAGAAAAACGGAGTTCCTGTTGAAGTAGCGATGATTTACAATACTTCCTATTCCGAAAACCTACACTCTTATGTAAACAATATCAATACCCATGAAGGGGGTACTCACCTTGCAGGATTTAGACGTGGATTGACTTCAACGCTTAAAAAATATGCAGATAGCTCTGGCTTACTCGACAAACTCAAGTTTGAAATTGCTGGAGATGACTTTAGAGAGGGTTTAACTGCAATTATTTCTGTAAAAGTAGGAGAACCACAATTTGAGGGTCAGACCAAGACTAAACTAGGAAATAGAGAAGTTACTTCTGCTGTTTCTCAAGCAGTATCTGAAATGCTAGAGAATTATTTGGAAGAGAATCCTAATGATGCGAAAATCATTGTTCAGAAGGTTATTTTGGCTGCCCAAGCTAGACACGCAGCTAAAAAAGCACGAGAAATGGTGCAGCGAAAAACCGTCATGAGTGGGGGAGGTCTTCCAGGAAAATTATCTGATTGTTCTGAACAAGATCCAGCACTATGTGAGGTTTTTTTAGTTGAGGGTGATTCTGCGGGAGGTACAGCCAAGCAAGGACGTGACCGAAATTTTCAAGCTATCCTTCCTCTGCGCGGTAAAATTCTGAATGTTGAAAAAGCCATGCAACATAAGGTTTTTGAGAATGAAGAAATCAGAAATATTTACACTGCTTTAGGAGTTACTATTGGGACAGAAGAAGACAGTAAAGCCTTGAATTTAGAAAAATTACGCTATCACAAAGTTGTGATTATGTGTGATGCTGATGTTGATGGAAGTCATATTTCAACACTAATCTTGACCTTTTTCTTCCGATATATGCGAGAACTTATTGAATCTGGGTATATCTACATTGCCACACCTCCTCTTTATTTAGTTAAAAAAGGACAGAAAAAAGATTATGCATGGAGTGACGATCAGCGTGATCGTTTGATGCAGGAATTTGGATCTGGTTGCAGTGTCCAGCGTTATAAAGGTCTTGGAGAGATGAATGCAGAACAGTTGTGGGATACAACCATGAATCCACAAGAACGTACTTTAAGACGAGTTAATATTGACAATGGGGGAGAAGCAGATCGAGTGTTCTCGATGTTGATGGGAGATGAGGTGCCACCTCGAAGAGAGTTTATTGAAAAAAATGCGATCTACGCAAATATAGATGTATAATAATTTAAAAAATTAATAATGAAAGTTACCATAGTTGGAGCGGGAAATGTGGGTGCCTCTTGTGCAGAATATATTGCTCAAAAAAGAATTGCGAGTAAAGTTGTTTTACTGGATATTAAAGAGGGTTTTGCTGAAGGAAAAGCGCTAGATTTATTTCAAACATCCACTACCTTAGGATTTAATACTTCTATTAGTGGAGTAACTAATGATTACGCTGCTACTGCGGGAAGTGATGTAGTCGTAATTACCTCAGGAATTCCTCGTAAACCAGGAATGACAAGAGAAGAGTTAATCGGAATTAATGCTGGAATTGTACAGAGTGTATCTGAGAATGTTTTAACTCATTCCCCAAATACGATTATTGTTGTAGTGTCCAATCCTATGGATACCATGACCTATTTAGCATTAAAAGCGACTGGTCTTCCAAAGAATAGAATTATTGGAATGGGAGGCGCACTGGATAGTTCTCGATTCAAAACGTATTTATCACTTGCATTGGATAAACCTGCCAATGACATTCATGGAATGGTAATTGGAGGACATGGAGATACAACAATGATTCCTTTGACACGTTTGGCGAGTTACAATGGAGCTCCAGTTTCACATTACCTGGATCAACAGGCACTTGAAAAAGTGGCTGCTGACACTATGGTTGGGGGAGCAACGCTCACAAAACTCTTGGGAACTTCGGCTTGGTATGCTCCAGGAGCTTCTGTGGCATATTTGGTGGATAGCATTTTGAATGATCAAAAACGTATGATTCCTTGTTCTGTTTATCTAGAGGGGGAATACGGTCTAAATGATATCTGTATCGGTGTACCTTGTATCATTGGAGCAAATGGAGTTGAGTCAATCGTTGATGTTCAATTAAATGCTCAAGAGAAGCAATTGATGAGTGAAAGCGCTCAAAAAGTGTCTGCAATGAACGCTGCTTTAAGCGATATTCTCTAATTTACTCCTCTTCATATTCATTAATTCTCCATAGAGTTGTCAATTCTTTGGTTTAATCCTATATTTGCACGCCTTAATTGAGCTTAAATTATATTGAAATGCAAAACAATTCTTTAATTCGAGTTTTCGGTCTTTTATTTGCACTCGTAAGTATTTACCAACTCTCCTTTACATTCATCGCTAGTAATGTAGAAAAACAAGCAGACGCCTTTGCTGAACAATCTATTTCTGAAGATGTTGCTGACTATTTAGAAGTTCGTGACCAAAAAGCGGCTGCATATTTAGATTCCATAGGGAACAATAGTTTATATGGTTTTACAACCTATAACGATGCCAAAGATAAAGAGCTCAATAAGGGGCTTGACTTGAAAGGAGGTATCAACGTAATCCTTCAAATCTCGATTAGTGATATTTTAAGTGGATTGGCCGAGAATACACGAAACCCTATATTCAATAAAGCATTAGACGAAGCTGATGTGCTTCAGAAGTCAACAGATGAACCTTATATTGAATCTTTCTTTAAAGCTTTTGATGCGGTAAAAAGTGGAGAAAAATTAGCTTCTCCTGACATTTTTGCCAACAGAACCTTGAGCGACGAAATTAATTTTGAAATGACGGATCAAGAAACTCAAGTGGTGATTCGTAGAAAAATTGATGAATCCATTGTTTCTGCCTTTGAAGTCTTGCGAAAACGTATCGATAAATTTGGAGTAACACAACCCAACATTCAACGTTTGGGTACTTCTGGTAGAATTCTTGTTGAATTACCCGGTGCAAAAGATGTGGAACGTGTTCAAAATCTATTGCAAAGTACGGCTCAATTAGAGTTTTGGGAAACGTATAAAAATGAGGAGTTAATTAGCTTCTTGATTGAAGCCAATGCTCTTCTGAAGACTAAAGAAGATCAATCCACCCTGGCTGTGGAAGAGGAAAAAGACGATGTATCAGAAATTGATGATTTATTAGCTGATGTTTCGGCCCAAGATTCAATCTCAACTTCCACTTCAAACCCTATTTTAGACCGAATTGTTGGTCAAGGTTTTCAAGGGGGCCCAGTTTTGGCCCAGTTTGCTTCACGCGACAGTGAGTTGATTTTAGATTACCTTAACCAACCTGACGTAAGAAAACTTTTACCTTCACAATATCGCTATATCCGTTTTGCTTGGGGTAAACCTCTAACCAATAGTGATGTAGTAGAACTCTACGCATTAAAATCGAATCGCGACAACCAAGCTCCTTTGAGTGGAGGTGTAGTTGTGGATGCTTTACAGACCTATGATCAAGTAGGGAATGCAGCAGTTTCCATGCAAATGGACTCTAGAGGTGCACGAATATGGGAAGCCATGACCGGAAAGGCATACAAAGAGGCCAGTAATATTGCAATCGTTTTAGATAATATTGTTTATTCTGCACCGGGGGTGTCTAGTGGTGCTATTGCAGGGGGACGCTCAGAAATTACAGGAAACTTTACATTAAATGAAGCGATTGATTTGGCTAATGTGTTGCGTGCAGGAAAACTTCCCGCCTCAGCAGAAATCATTCAATCCGAAATTGTTGGCCCCTCACTTGGTCAAGAAGCTATTGAAGCTGGAGTATATTCTTTCATTATCGCACTATTATTTGTTTTGGGATGGATGATTTTCTATTACGGTAGTTCAGGATTGTATGCAGATATTGCTTTAATTTTAAACATCCTACTCATCTTTGGTATTTTAGCTGGACTTGGAGCAGTACTTACGCTTCCTGGTATTGCTGGGATTGTTTTAACGATTGGAATTTCTGTAGATGCTAACGTACTTATTTTTGAGCGAGTTCGAGAAGAACTCGGTAAAGGAAAGGGAATACGTAAAGCCATTGCAGATGGATTTAACAATGCACTTTCATCCATTTTAGATGCCAATATTACTACGGGACTTACAGCTTTGATTCTCTTTATTTTTGGTACTGGTCCTATTAAAGGTTTTGCAACAACCTTATTGATAGGTATTGGAACTTCATTGTTTACAGCTATTTTTATTACTCGAATTTTAGTTGACGCACGAAATGAGAAAGGAAAAGATGTTTCTTTTTCAACAAAAGCCACCAAGGGCTTGTTATCCAATATCAGTATTTCTTTTCTACAAAGAAGAAAAGTAGCTTATATCATTTCTTCTATATTGATTGTTATAAGTTTAGCTTCTTTAACTTTTCAAGGCTTAAATCAAGGTGTTGACTTTTTGGGAGGTAGATCTTACACGATTCGATTTGAACAGGCTGTTAATCCAACTGAAATTAGTTCTATTTTGACCAGTGAATTTGGCAGTGCTGAAGCAAAAACCTACGGAGAGGAAAATCAATTGAAAATTACTACCAAATACAAGGTAGATGTGGAGGGCATTGAAGTTGATGAAGAGATTCAGAATAAACTTTTCGCCGCCTTACAGCCTTATTTACCTGATGGTATGTCGTATGACAACTTTATCAATGGAAGTTCTCAAAAGGAAATAGGAATTATGTCATCCATCAAAGTGGGTCCAACCATCGCTGATGATATCAAGAATAATTCATTTTTAGCAGTTATTGGGTCGTTGATTGTAGTTTTCTTGTACATTCTTTTACGATTCCAAAAGTGGCAATTTTCTTTAGGTGCTGTTGCTGCAGTTTTCCATGATGTTTTGATTGTATTAGGTATATTTTCAATTACCTATACCTTTATGCCTTTCAGTATGGAAATCAACCAAGCTTTTATTGCTGCAATACTAACCGTAATTGGATATTCTTTAAATGATACGGTAGTTGTATTTGATCGTATTCGTGAATTTTTAGCAGAGCATACTAAATGGGAGTTTGATACTACTGTAAATGCAGCTTTGAACAGCACGCTAAGTAGAACATTGAACACCTCTTTGACTACCTTAATAGTATTATTAGCAATTTTTATTTTTGGGGGAGAATCTATCCGAGGGTTTATGTTTGCTCTTATTATTGGGGTGTTAGTTGGAACTTACTCCTCTGTATTTATTGCAACTCCAGTAATGTTCGATACGCAAAGAAAGAAAGCGATAGAAAAAGAATAAGCAGTATTCATTCTTTAAACAAAAAAGCCAAATCATTTGATTTGGCTTTTTTGTTTAATATCCTTTTTTCTTGGCATTTTTGATATGGGCTAGATGATGCTCTCCATGCCAAGCATAAATTAAAATTGTTGTGTTTAAGGGATAGTGTTTTTCTCGTTCTGGGTGGAGGTATTTTTTAGATAATTCCATTTCAGAAAGTGAGTTTAAGAAAAGAGTCCACCGTTTATGTAATGCGCTAATCAGGTCTAAACTGTATGATAAATCAGTATGGGTAGCATCGGGTAGCTCTGCCCAATTGGCTTCTTGGTAATCTTTAATAGATGGGGTATCCTCTAATATAGCATGTTTGAAACGCAAATAGGAATGCATGTGACTGTCTGCTAAATGATGAACTACTTGAGCAATAGTCCAACCCTCTGGACGGTAGCGATTTTGTAATACTTCTTCTGGGATATCAGCAACAGCTTTTCTAAGCTTTTCAGGAAACTCTTCAAGTTTGGTAATACCTTTTTTTATTTCAGCTTTAGTAGGGTTTTTCGTCCACTCAAATTTTCCAATAGGGTAGGTTATTTTAAACAAGTCATTTTTATTCATAATTTGGTGTATTTAATGTTCATTCCTTTTGCTAATTGATATTGTTTGCTTTGACCTGCAACTAGTTCTAAAACATACTTTGCAGGAACCAATGAAGGGATACTAGAGAGGTCATTTGGTATTGAATTTTCATGAATATGAACAATCTCAAGGGTTTCGTTAAGAAAGATAAGATCAAGCGCTATAGGGGTGTTTTTCATGTAAAATGACCGCTGGGCACTCTCCTCAAAGATAAAAAGCATTCCTTGATGGGAAGCCATTTCTGTTCTGTACATTAGCCCTGTTTGTCTTTTATATGGAGTGTCTGCAAATTCAATATCCATAGGTAACAAGGGTTTCTCCTTTTGTGTCTAAAATTTTTAGTTGCGCCTCTTTCTTGAACCCAATTGGAGCTTCTTTTATTTTCTTGGGAGCCTGAGTGCATGAAGAAAAAAAAGGATTGAAGCTGATGAGTAATACAAGAACTCTAAACTTCACTTGAGATAGTATTTGTTTTTTGGAACATTAGAAAAAGTCCAAGTAAGATTAAAGGAATACTTAACCATTGTCCAGTTGAAAGAACGGGAAAGTACTCTTCGAAGCCCCCTTGACTTTCTTTAAGAAATTCGACTAAAAACCGAATGATGAACATACTAGTAAAAAAGACGCCCAATAAATATCCTGGTTTCTCTTTTTTAGGAGTTTTATAGACCTGCTTGAGAATGAAAAACAAAACGAGATATCCTAAGGCTTCATATAATTGTGCAGGATGTCTGGGAGCATTTTCACCACGATTTAAAAAAACAACACCAAAATTGGATCCAGAATATTTACCTACAATTTCAGAATTAAAGAAATTTCCAATTCTAACAAAACTAGCTCCAACTGCAACGGGAATAGTAACTCTGTCAATAATCCAAGAGAGGGGCTTGAACTTGAATTTTCTTCTATATAGATAAAGTCCAATGAGCGAACCAATGACTGCCCCGTGACTTGCTAACCCTCTAAAGCCGGTAAAAGTATAGCCGGTAGGGGTGTCTCTGATGGGAAGTAATATTTCAATTAAATGATCCTGATAATAGTCCCAACTGTAAAAAAATACATCTCCCAATCGAGCACCCAAAAGAATCGAAATAATCATATAGACAAAAAGGGATTCTAGATACTCTAAAGGAATTTTCTCTTGATCATATATTTTTTTCATGAGATAGTATCCAAGCCCAAATGCCATAATGAACATTAAGCTATAGTAATGGATTCCAAAGCTTCCTATTTTAATGAGTGTTTCGCTAGGAGCCCAATCAATTTTTGAGAGAAACATAAGTGCTTATTTTATCTAGGTAAATGTAATTAAATTCAAGGCGATAGGAAATTATTCCTCAAGGAATTGGGTCATATCCTGATCCTCCCCATGGGTGACATTTAGAAATACGTTTGACCCCCAGCCAACCTCCTTTAAATAAACCATGTTTTTTCAATGCTTCAAGGGTATATTGCGAGCAGGTAGGTTGATATCTACAACTTGGAGGGAGTAGGGGAGATAAAAAAGATTGATACCCTTTTATTAATAAAACAAAGGGATAAATTAAAATCTTTTTCAAAGCGTAAATTATTAATTTATTTTAAATGTGCTCCCCTCTGAAGTATCGTTGATTTGAATGTTTAAGTTCGATAAAGAATCTCGAATTAAATCTGAAGTTTGAAAATCTTTTGCGGCTCGCGCATTGTTTCGTAATTCAACAATGAGTTGTAATGCACCTTCTAATTGTTCGTTTCCATTTTCTCCCTGCTTTTTGTTTGTGTTTAGTAAACCTAAAACATCAAAAAAGAAGACATTCATGAGTTTAGATAAGCCTGCTAAATCCGTTTTACTTATTTGTTGAAGACCATTCGAAACGGCATTGATATATTTTACAGCATCAAAAAGATGAGCAATAAGAAGCGGGCTATTAAAGTCGTCGTTCATTGCAGCATAACATTTATTTTGCCATACAGTAATATCAAAATCTGAACTTTCAGGACTAGTAGGAAGCGCTTCTAATTTAGAAATTCCTTCTTGCAATCGATGAAATCCTTTTTCTGAGGCTTCCAAAGCAGTTTCACTCAAATCGACAATACTACGATAGTGCGCTTGTAGCATAAAAAAGCGAACAGCCATAGGGGAAAAGGCCTTTTTAAAAATGCTATTTTCACCACTAAACATTTCTCCAGGTAAAATATTATTCCCGGTGGATTTTGCCATTTTCTTCCCATTAAGGGTAAGCATATTAGCATGAAGCCAGTAGTTGACAGGAGCTTTTTTGTTTATCGACTCAGCCTGAGCAATTTCGCACTCATGGTGAGGAAATTTCAAGTCCATTCCTCCTCCATGGATATCAAACTGTTTTCCTAGATATTTGGTGCTCATTGCTGTACACTCTAGATGCCATCCAGGAAAACCCTCACTCCATGGGGAGGGCCAGCGCATAATATGAACTGGTTCTGCTTTTTTCCACAAAGCAAAATCCTGAGGATTTTTCTTGTCGCTTTGCCCATCTAATGTTCTTGTATTATGAATTAAATCTTCAATTTTTCTTCCACTTAGCTTACCATAAGGAATGTCATTATTAAACTTAATAACATCAAAATAAACTGAACCGTTTATCTCATAGGCATAACCTTGCGCCATGATTTCTTTGATTAATTCAATTTGCTCCACAATATGTCCTGTGGCTGTGGGTTCAATACTTGGCGCAAGTGCATTGAATTCAGCCATGGTGTCACGAAAATCTAAAGTATAGCGTTGAACCACTTCCATGGGCTCAATCGATTCTAGACGTGCTTTTTTTGCAATTCTATCTTCTCCTTCATCAGCATCGTTCTCTAAATGTCCTGCATCGGTAATGTTTCGTACGTAACGAACTTTATAGCCTAAGTGTTTTAAATACCTGAAAATTAAATCAAACGAGATAAAAGTTCTACAATTTCCTAGATGGACATTGCTGTATACGGTGGGTCCACAAACATACATCCCAACGTTGTTAGGCAATATGGATTTAAAAATCTCTTTTTTTCCATTTAGTGAATTATATACAACTAATGTGGTGTCCATTAAAAATCTGTATCTAATTTGAGATAATCTAAAAATTCTCTTTTTTTGTCTTCATTTTTAAAAACGCCACCAAAATCACTAGTTACAGTACTACTCGCTGTGTCACTTATTCCTCTTGAATTTACACAGAGGTGTTTAGCATCAATCACACAAGCTACATCTTGGGTGCCGAGAACCTCTTGAAGTTCTTGAACAATCTGGAGCGTTAAGCGTTCTTGAACTTGTGGACGCTTAGCATAATAATCAACAATACGATTCATTTTGGAAAGCCCAACTACAGTCCCATTAGAAACATATGCTACGTGAGCCTTACCTACAATAGGAAGTAAATGATGTTCACAGGTAGAATATAGGGTAATGTTTTTTTCCACCAACATTTCTCCGTATTTATAGGAATTGTCAAAAGTGGATGCTTTTGGTTTTTTATCGGGATGAAGTCCTCCAAAAATTTCATTCACAAACATCTTGGCAACTCGAAGGGGAGTCCCTTTTAAACTGTCGTCTGTTAGATCCATCCCTAATGTATCGAGGATAGAATGGACGTGTTCTTGAATCAGTAGTATTTTTTCAGGATCACTTTTGTCAAAAGCATTATCTTTTAAAGGAGTTTTAGCATTAGTAGAGAAATGGTCTTCTCCTTCTTGCAAACTAGTGTCAGTGATTGATTTTTCGATTTTCATAGGTAATAAATGCCTACAAATATACTCAATTTCTGAAGGAAATAAAGCCTATCAAATAGATCAAAGTTTAAAGTTGTAGCTGATACTTACTTGAGTGAGTTTTTGGTTTAAGGAATACGTGTCAGTAAGTCCCTCTGAAAATAGCTCGAATTGTTTGTTTTGCTCAAAATTGATTAAAGAAACTGCGAGGCTACTGGATCCAAAATCAATTCCTAACCCGAAAGTCAACGCCATGGTGTTTGTGTTGGTATTCTTTTGTGCTGCATTTTGATTTAAAATACCCGCTCTAAAGCTAAGGTCATTGAGACGATATTCACCACCTATTTTGAAAGTTGTTACCCCATTAAATCTTGATTCAACTTTTTCTGTAACTTCGGTAAGATAAGTACTTCCAAAATCATTATTTAATCGAGTATTAGCTAAATTTTGAGTACTGTAGTCAAAGGAAATCAATCCCTTGGATCCAAATATATAAGCAAAACTTAAGGTTGTTTTAGATGGGATTCTAATTTGGTATTCATCATATAAGTTAGTAATATTTGGACTTATTTCTTCCCTAATATCGATATCTCCTTCATAGTGAAATGCACTGATACTTTGCCTTGTTTCATCAACAAGTGTGAGCCATTGAGGACTGTCATAAGTCGCCCCGAGTCGAATGTTTTTTATTTTATAAATAGCGCCAAATTGAGCTGATATTCCTTCACCAAAACTTAGAAGTTCATTTTCAAAATTAATATTGTAGGTTGTGGAATTTTCAGAATGATTGGTTTCAAATAAATTTTGAGCATTATTTAAATAGAGTTTATGAAAATTTATATTGACTCCTAGATGAAAAATATCCTTGTACAATCCACTTAAGTTCAAGCTTGTCTTTCTATGCCAACCTGAATTGATAATATCAATTTTGTGGTTAACAGTGTTATATAATACATTGGAACGGTAAGTTGTGTTTTCGTCTGTGTCATTTGTAGGATCTATAATATAACCTTGATAGCCTAAAAAAGCTTGTTGTGCCGCAAAACCTTGTTCATCTCCTAATACTCGATAGACATCATCTGTAGTTTCATCATCATAAAGAGGTAGATTTTTAAAGGCTAGACCATCCGCATAATAAAGAAAATATTGATCAATCCCCCCCGGGTTAGTGCCCTGAACAACTGCATTTTGATTGAACTGTATGATTTTATGTAGATTAAAACCCACACTCACTCTTGACCATGGACTGTCGGAGTTCGTATTGTTAAAGACAAAAACCCCTCCTAAATGATCCAGTCGAACATCTTCATTTTCTGAACTCCCTTGTGAATTAAAATATGAACTTTCAGTGAGCTTATTTTTATAATTTAAAGAAGCGCCCAATTCAGAATGTAAAAAAACGGAAGAGCTTGCAGGATTAAAACTAATTGCAGTTAAATCCCCTCCTAATGCCCCAAAGGCTCCTGCCATTGAAGTGTAGCGTGCCGAACCGTTTAGCTCGGTAGACACAAACCGATTCACGTCGTTAACAGTCTGTGATACAGATAGTTGCGATATTAATATAGCTATAAGAGTGTAGATGGTGATTCGCATAGTAAGAAAAATTTTATGAATTAGTTTCTTCGTCCACTAGAAGATCCTCTTACGGCACTAGAACTTCTGGAGGAGCCACTTCTGCTACCAGAACTAAAGGATCTTGAGGGACTACTATAACTTCTTGAACTAGAGGGAGTGCTATAACTATTAGATCTATTCTGAGTTGAATTTCTACTCGTTTGATTGTAGTTATTGTTGTTGTATTGTCTTTTCGTTTTAGGACGTGTCACAGATTTATTTCTTGATTCTGCGGATCTAGTTCTTGGATTTGTTCTGTTACTTCTATTTCTTACCGTGGGTGAATATCTTGATTGAGAAAAACGACCAGTATTACTTTTTACAGATTTATTGGGATTGGTAGTGCTACTTCTTGAGACACCCGTAGTTCCTGAATTTATGCCTTTGACAGCAGGCCTTGCAGTAATGGAACCTCCAGAATTTTTAACGCCCAATCTAGTACTGCCAAGTACAAGGTTTCTTCCAAGAGCATTATACCTTCTACCAACGTTAACACGGTTCAACGTATTTTTAATGTCCTCTTGATTTGATTTTGATTGGCGATTTCGTTTTGATTTGGAATCTCTCACAGAAGAGCCATAATTTTTTTCACCTCTTCCTGATTTAATGCGAGCAACTGTGCTGTTGTAATTTCTATTGTTGTAATTGTTAAATCGATTTCCATATCGGTTTGCAAATCTATTTCTATTCCATCGGTTGTATCGATTCCATGGATTGCTAAAGCCGTTGTAATAAGGATGGTAAAACCCACCATAACTAAAGGGACTATAGAAAGAATTGAAACCTCCCCAATAGCCAGCAAAACCCCATCCATAAGGATTGAAAAATGGGTCATAAAATCTTCCATAACCGAAGCGATTTCCATAATAGTTATTCCAAAATGGGGAATAATTAAATGCAAAACCAGAAAGCCCCCAGAGATAATTAGGAGTGTTGTTAACTACTATAATTTCAGTCTGAGCAGTTTCCCCTCCCCAAGGAATTTGAGTGTACCCACTGTCTCCCGTATTTGTTTGATATTGCTCTGTAGTGCTGTAGCTTTCAGTATCAGTAAAGTAAGTGTCATCATTATTGACAGGCACATTGTTATCTGCAATATCTTTAAAGTATTGACTGTAGTAATCGTTATTGTTTTCCACTTGCGGAACGCGTTGTTCGCGATTGGATTGGGATGCGTAAATAGCGTCAGCATTAAAATAGGATGCGCTTTTAAAACTACCACAGCTAAAAAGAATTATACTTACAGCAAAAACTAATATTAAATTTTTAATTTTTTGAAAAGATAAGTTTGCATTCATAATCATTCGCTTTAGAGATGTGGATCAAAAAGTTTAGTTTTGTATCACAAAAATTATATCAAACAAATATAGGCAAATTCTATGCCACGTTTTTATGGCCAATAAATTAACATCAAGAAGTATCGATTATTCCAAGTGGTATAACGAAATTGTTGTCAATGCCGATCTGGCAGAAAATTCAGCAGTCCGAGGCTGTATGATTATCAAGCCCTATGGCTACGCAATTTGGGAAAAAATGCAGGCGGAGCTGGACACAATGTTCAAGGATACAGGACATGAGAATGCTTACTTTCCCCTTTTTGTTCCCAAGAGTTTATTTGAGGCAGAAGAGAAAAATGCTGAAGGATTTGCAAAAGAATGTGCAGTCGTCACCCATTATCGTCTAAAGAATGATGAAAGTAATCCAGGAAAACTTATTGTTGATCCTAATGCTAAATTGGAAGAAGAGCTTGTTGTAAGGCCAACAAGTGAGGCTGTTATTTGGAATACCTATAAAACTTGGATTCAATCCTACAGAGATTTGCCAATTTTAATCAACCAATGGGCTAATGTGGTTCGTTGGGAAATGAGAACGCGTTTGTTTTTGCGTACGGCAGAATTTTTATGGCAAGAAGGGCATACCGCTCATGCAACCCAAGCAGAAGCAATGGCAGAAGCAAAACAAATGAATCAGGTATATGCAGATTTTGTTGAAAATTATATGGCCATTCCCGTGATACAGGGAATTAAAACAGAGAGTGAGCGATTTGCAGGGGCGGTAGAGACTTTTTGTATCGAGGCACTTATGCAAGATGGTAAAGCATTACAAGCGGGGACTTCTCACTTTTTAGGACAAAATTTTTCAAAAGCTTTTGATGTAAAATACGCCACTGCAGATGGAGGTCTAGAATATGTTTGGGCCACTTCCTGGGGAGTTTCAACACGTCTAATAGGGGCTTTAATTATGACCCATAGTGACGACAATGGTCTGGTTTTACCTCCTAACTTGGCTCCGATACAAGTTGTTATTATCCCAATTTACCGGGGGGAAGAGCAACAAAAAGAAGTCGCACTTACTGCCAATAAAATTAAGAAACAACTGGAGCAAAAAAATATTCGCGTAAAATTTGATAATCGAGATAAATTTAAGCCTGGATTCAAATTTAACGAGTATGAATTGAAAGGAGTTCCCTTGCGTATTGCCATAGGTCCAAAAGATTTAGAAAATGGAACGGTTGAAATTGCACGTCGTGATACCCTATCAAAATCCATAGTAACTCAAGATGAAATTACTCAATATGTATCCTCACAACTGAGTCAGATTCAAAGTGATTTGTTTGAGAAAGCTAAAGCCTTTAGGTCTGAAAATATTACTGTAGTGGATGATTTTGCAACTTTTCAAGAGGTTATTAATGGCAAAGGAGGATTTGTGTCTGCACATTGGGATGGCACAAACGAATCTGAAGAAGCCATAAAAAAAGCGACTAAAGCAACCATACGTTGTATACCTTTAGATAATGAAAAGGAAGATGGAGTTTGTGTCTATTCAGGAAAACCCTCTCAGCAAAGAGTGCTCTTTGCAAAATCCTATTGATTTATAAATTTTTTAGAAAGGTGGTTTTTTCTTCATTAAAATCGTTGTAAAAGAGCTCTTTTGTTGTATTCTCAAATTTAAAACTTGTGCTACTCACAGTTTTAATCCCTGCATTTTTTATGAGAAAAACACTACTGTTTAGGGGTTGTGATAACGATTTGTGAAATTTTAAAATCGAATTCGAGGAATTCAATTGGCCTAATTCTTTTTCAAATAGAGCTCTTATTTTTTTATTTTCTATTGGAGAATAGAGTGTATTAGAGCACCAGATTTTGGGTTGTTTTGGATCATTTTTTTTTACACTTATTATTTCCCCGTCCCAGGAATATTCTTTAAAAATAGGTAATGAACCAAAAGTGAGCGTCAGCAAAACAAAGGGAGCTGTATTTTCTAATTCTACTGTATTTAATTTTAGTTTCTCTGGGATGAAAGTTTGAAGAAGGAGCTTACCTCTACTTTGGTTATATTCTTTAATTTTATTTTTACCTGTTGCATTTAGAATGCAAGCTATTTTTTTTTCACTACTGTTTAAAGCAAACCAAGTTCCTCCTTTTTCAAGATCTTTTGGATACACTAAAGTATCATTATTGTGAATGTATTTTTTAGGAGGAACCGTTAGTCGATGATGATTTTCGTCTCTATTGCTAGTGAGAATAAAACCTTTTTTAAGCGGAATATAACTTACGACACACATTGATTTCTGTAGTTTTGAGTGGAAAATGCAACTCCAAAGTTATCATGAATTAAATGAGCTATTCCCTGATCAATCAAGGCTATTTTAATCAAACTTTGATGGTGAATGCCATGATCCATGCAATAATTCAGTTCTCGAAAGAAAGTGGTTTTAATTGCGTTTTCATCTTCCTCCTCATTTTCATGTACACTTCTCATTATTAGATTTGTATCATCTTTATTTTCAAGTTTATTTAAAAAATCAAAAACAAAATCCACAGCTTCTATTCCTTTTTTTTTATTTGTTTCAAGCTCTTTGTTTCGTTCTCTCAAGTCATAATTAATGGTGGTATTTTTATGTTGCTGTAAGCAGCACAGATAAAATTCAATAATGTGTCTAAAGTGTTCTCCAATCGAGGCTCCAGAAAGGATCTCATTTTTTTTTACAAATGCATCTGCGTCAATTTTTTGTAATAATGTCTTTATGTCGTTCAATACTATTTTGTGAGGGTTTATATTCATGATTTAAGAATTAGGGGCGGGTGTTTTTTATTTGAAAGTTCAATGACACCTTTCATAAATTGGATTAAAGATTGGGGTTGTTTTTTTTCTTTTAATTTTTGTTGACTGAGTTCAAAAATAATCTTCATTTGATAGAAAATGTCTTTTTGCGCTTTCCAATAGGAATAGTTGGGGTCATAGATATGGATCGGTTCTGAATTTACTCCATTGACCTCCATCACTTTAATGCCATTTTGATCACTAAAAGCATCCCAATTTTTTATTTTTAAATCAAAACGGCCGTAATCAAAATCAGGAATGGATTCAGCAGTTTGCGCAATCCAATTCAGCATTTCTGGACTAAATTTCCACCTTGCATCAAGAAAGATAGTTCCTTTGTTATGATTTCCTATAGGTTCAATTAATAGCTTCTCGCCTATGGGAAGGATAGAATTCCAGTAGGTTTTAAATCGAGTTTGAATAATTTTTTCACGATGGTTTACCCTGTGATTATCATGAACTAATTTTTTGAGGGTGTCTTTTCCGTTTCCTTCAATTTCACAAAAAGATTTTTCACCAATAGAGCTAATGTTAGGTTTTCCTTCTGTGTCCCAATAAAATAAAATACCTAATTCAATGGGGTAATCAATGAATTCTTGAATCAATAAAGTGTCATTATTTTTATATTGCTTGAGGTAGTGAGCAAGCATGTCAATAGACTCTAATTTTTCAACCCCCTTTCCACGTTCGCCCAAATCAGGCTTGATAATTAAAGGGAAATCCAATTGTTTTAATTGCAATAGTTTCTTTATTTCTGAAAATGAGGTTGTTTTGGAAATGGCCAAAGTAATGGGAGTCCATTTCTTTGGGAGCTGTTTTAGATATTTATATTTAGAACTTAGAAATGCGCCTCCAAGTTTCATGCTTGAATTTAAGTTAGAAAAGTATACCCAGCGTTTTGATTTTATAGCCAATAAAAAATAATAGAAATAGGCAGGAAAGTAAAAGATCCAAAAGGGCCAAAATTCAGGTTTATATATTCTTTTCCATTGTAGCTTTTTCATTCGCTTCTTTTCAAAATCTCTTTTGAGATTAATTGATAAACAGTTAAATTTTGTTTTTTACTGTAAAGAATTAAGTATATCAAAATTGAGACAAGCGATATCAATGCCATTGCAAACAATTGTCCATTGTCAGAGTTCCCATCCCATTTAACGATAATCCCTACAGGAGTAAATAAGTGAGTCCCAATAGCGACCATCATGAGTCCCAGGGCTGCAAAAGAAGCCAGTATTTGTGTTTTAGGAAACAACAAAGCTAGCCCAACTGCAAGTTCTAGAATACCCAAAATCCTTCTTCCCCAAGGTTCGGCATTAAGCGTACTAAAAATATGCATTGCTTCAGGATGTCCCGTAAATTTGAAATACAAGGATTGAAAAAAGATGATCGCAACGATAAGTCTTAAGATAAATAAAAATGATATTTTCATAAAGTAGGTTGAATTGGGGTTATTGTATTATTTTTTTCCAATTGGAATGGGCTTTGGGTTTTAATGCCTCATGATTGTCAAGCCATTTTTCTCGTGTATCATTAAAAGCACCCTTATAAAATAGATAAAGTTTTCCTTCTTCTATCGTATATGATTCAGGGTCAATTTTAACTTTTTTTGAATGGGTTCCAATAGCATATGCACACCAGCCACCAAATTCTGGAAGAAATTTTTTGGGGTTGGCATCAAACTTTAATTTATTGGCTTCATTGACAAAATAATAGCGCACACCATGGAGGTTACTTTGCCATTTTTTTGAGCCCTCAGCCGGTTTTTATTGTGTAAAATAGGTAGTTAAATCATAACCGTCAACCGCAACATTATTTTTCGATAGATTCAAATCGGTGGCTGAAACCTCATAATTTTGAGACCATAAATTTGTTGCGCTAAGGGTTACAATAAAGAATGTAAGTATAGAACTTTTCATTTGAGGCTAGTGATTTGGGGTTCATAACTTCAACAAAAATAGTGTTTTAGATTAAGAAAATTGTTAAAGTTTAACCAAAGTAAATAATTTAAACTTTCACACTTCAAAAAAAAAAAGAGTTAAGTGTCCTATTTGGTTGTTTAATAACATTTTTACATGTACATTTGCGCACGAAAAATATGGCCCGTTCGTCTATCGGTTAGGACGCCAGGTTTTCATCCTGGAAAGAGGGGTTCGACTCCCCTACGGGCTACAATTTAAAAATAAGATATGGCAAATCATAAATCCGCTTTAAAAAGAATACGTTCAAACAACAAGAAAAGACTTTTGAACCGTTTTCAACACAAGACTACGCGTAATGCAATCAAAAGATTGAGAGATCTTACAGACAAAAAAGAAGCAGAAAAATTATTTCCGAGTGTTGTTTCTTTAATTGACAAATTGTCCAAAAGAAATATCATTCATTCCAACAAGGGGTCTAACTTGAAATCTAGGTTAGCAAAGTATGTAGCTTCTCTTTAAGAATTTAATTTATTGAATAAAAAAGGCTCCAATTTGGAGCCTTTTTTAGTTTTATATCTCAACTGTTCTAAGAGTTCATTGAAATCAGGAACTCTTCATTGCTCTGAGTGCGCTTAAAACGATCGTTAATGAATTCCATGGCCTCAACGGGGTTCATGTCTGCTAAATATTTTCGCATGATCCACATGCGCTTAATAGTCGATTCATCAAGAAGCAAGTCATCTCTTCGTGTACTGGAAGAAATTAAGTCAATTGCAGGAAAAATTCTTCGGTTAGCAATTCTTCTATCCAATTGAAGTTCCATGTTTCCTGTTCCTTTAAATTCCTCAAAAATAACTTCATCCATTTTAGATCCTGTTTCTGTTAGAGCCGTAGCAATAATGGAAAGAGAACCGCCATTTTCTATATTCCGCGCAGCTCCAAAGAATCGTTTTGGTTTGTGCAATGCATTGGCATCAACCCCACCACTCAATATTTTACCTGAGGCTGGCTGAACTGTATTGTAAGCTCTTGCAAGACGTGTAATAGAATCCAACAGAATGACAACATCATGCCCGCATTCTACTAAGCGTTTTGCTTTCTCCAACACAATATTAGCCACTTTTACGTGTCGATCTGCGGGTTCATCAAAAGTCGATGCAACAACTTCTCCATCTACATTTCGCTGCATATCTGTTACTTCCTCGGGACGTTCATCGATTAATAAAATCAATTGATAAACTTCCGGATGATTTGCTGCAATGGCATTCGCAATATCTTTTAATAACATGGTTTTCCCTGTTTTGGGTTGGGAAACAATCATCCCCCTTTGTCCTTTACCAATAGGGGAGAACAAGTCCATGATTCGTGTTGAAATAGTACTTGACTTATCCGCAAGATTAAATTTTTCTTGGGGGAAGAGGGGAGTTAGGTGTTCAAAGGATACTCGATCACGAACAACCTTGGGATCAAGACCATTGATTTTATCGACTTTAATTAATGGAAAATATTTTTCACCTTCCTTAGGGGGTCGAACGGAACCTAATACTGTATCTCCTGTTTTTAAACCAAACAAACGAATTTGGGATTGTGAGGCATACACATCATCAGGGGATGACAAATAATTGTAGTCAGAGGATCTTAAAAAACCATAGCCTTCGGGCATGATTTCCAATACCCCTTCTGTTTGAACGATTCCGTCAAATTCAAAATCGGGCTCGCGATAGCGGCTTCGGTTGTCTTTGTTGTGATTGGGTTCGTTGCGGTTATTGTTTTTTCCTTGATTAGAATTGGGATTATTGTTTGAATGCCCATTTCCATTCGGGTTATTCCCATTCTTTTTGGGTCCACCTTGTTGCGGATTATTTTTGTTTTGATGTTTATTGTTGTTGTTGTTGTTGTTGTTGTTGGGATGTTTTTGTGCTCCCTGCTTATTCTCGTTCTGTGGTTTGGGTTTGGATTTTTGAACAGGAAAAACTTTCAATGGTGCCTTTTTCTCTTGTCCCTCCTCTGCTTTTTTCGCAGGTGGTTTATGAGAAGTCGCTGCCGGCTCCTCATCGGGTTTAGAGGCTATAAAGTCAACGATTTGATAAATCAAGTCTAGTTTCTTTAAACCAGCAATTCGTTTAACACCTATTTTTTTTGCAATTTCTTGTAATTCGGGGAGTTTCTTTGTTTTAAGAGTAGCTATTTCGTACATGAAGTTTATGTGATTATTGAATTGAAGATTTAGATTTTACCTTCAAATTTCTGCAGAGTTGCAAAGCAACAATATTACAAATTTTATTTTAAAATTTAGCTTTTAAAAAAAAGTTAATTTTGTAAAAAAAGTATTTATGATTCAACGCATACAATCTCTTTATTTACTTCTTGTAATTTTATTTTCAAGCGTCTTGGTTTACTTGTTTCTTCAGCCTGAAAATGAATCAATACTGTCTTCTATTTACTGGCTAGATCTGATTTTTTACACCATTCCATTACTGTCGTTCGTATGTGTTTTTTTATATGGGAAAAGAAAAGTACAAGCGGTAGTCTGTCTTATCCTCATTCTTTTCAGCCTGATCCCTCTGATTAGCTATGGTCAAAAAGTCTATAACGGGAGCTCCGACATGATTCTCTATATAGTCATTGGAATTTCTTTACTGGAGAGTATACTTTTATTGCTTGCGCGAAGAGCCATTTTAAAAGATGAAAAATTAGTCCGCTCCATCGACCGCATTCGATAAAGCCCCACGCAAACCGAGTTCAATGGCTTCCAGATTTTGAATTTTTCCTTCCGAAAGATCAAAGCGAAGCAGGGTTCTAATCTTATGAAAGCCTGAGATGCCCACAGCTCCCGGATTCATATGTAAATGTCCGTTTTTTTTATCCTGCATGACTTTTAAAATATGAGAATGGCCACAAATAAAGAGTTTGGGTTTGTATTGCGAGATCAAAGTTCTAGCCTGTGGAGTATACCTCCCGGGATATCCCGCAATGTGTGTCATTAGCACACGCACTCCTTCACAAGAAAAAGAAAGCACCTCTGGGGCTTGCAAGCGAACTTTATTACCGTCTATATTGCCATATACCGCTCGAGTAGGTTTTAGGGCTTCTAAGCCATCGAGGACCTCAATTTTTCCAATGTCTCCTGCATGCCAGACTTCATCTGCTTGATCGACATACTTGGTGATTTTTGAATCTAAATGTCCATGGGTGTCAGAGAGGAGAAGGATTTTCTTCAATTTTTTGTAATTTATTCAAAATTAAACTATTCCCACATCTAAACCAATGACCTATGGAAATCATTAAAACCCTGATATCGTCTTCCAAAAAAAAAGGGGTGATTCACTTTTATGAGGACTTCATTTCTTTTCAATTAGAATCAAACCATGCGGTTAGAAAATTATTTTACTCAGAAATGGAAACCGTTTTGATTCAAAATAAAGGGAAGTGGCTCGCCCCATTTTTTTTGATTTTTAGTCTTTTGTTTTTAATTGCTTCCCTTTATTTTTATTTATTTCAACAAGAAAATGTCTTGAATGTAGTTTCTGGAATGTTATTAGTTCTATTTGCTCTTGCAAATTGGAGTGCCACTCATTATCGCCTGATTCAAGTTAAAAAAGGTGGCTTACTGATCGATATTTTTTACTCAAACAAAAGGCAAGAAGTAATTACCGTTTTTGAGTGGCTACAGCAAAAGCTGATGGAAAATCGATGATTCAGGACTCTATGTCTAAATTCAAGCCCAGACAATTGTTCAACAGCGAGGATTTTAAAGGATATAAAAAAGACAGTTATTGTTAGTCCACCCATAGGGTTCCAACCGCATAGGTTTTTGCTTTCCCACTAATAATCACTCGATCTTTTTTGTTTTGGCAAAATAATTCTCCATGACGCTCTGAGATTTGGAAGGCATGTAATTCATTTTTTTGTAGTCGTTTTGCCCAAAAAGGGATTAAAGAACAATGTGCAGAACCCGTTACAGGATCTTCTAAGAAAGCAGCTTGAGGGGTGAAAAAACGAGAAACAAAATCTGTATTTTCCCCTAGGGAAGTAACAATCATGCCCCCAGGATCTAAATTGATTTGATCAAAAATATGTCGGTCTATTTGAATTGATTTAACTTCTTTTTCTGTGTTGTAAACCAAAACATAATCTCTGGCTTTATAGACCTCAGCGGGAAGGAGGTTAAGTGCGTTTTTCAAAATTTCAGGAAGTTCAGTGGCTACTGGCATTCGAGAGGGAAAGTCCAGGTGATACATTCCCTGCTGCATTCCAACAGTCAATGGACCGCTCAAGGTTTCAAAATGAAGCTCTTCTTGGGTGTAATTTAATAGGGTCTTTAAGCAATGTGCTGTGGCAAGGGTTGCATGCCCACACAGATCCATTTCAATGTTTGGAGTGAACCATCGTAAATGGAGATGATCCCCTCGGTCAATAAAAAAGGCAGTTTCAGGAACCGCATTCTCCTTGGCGATATTTAACAAGGTTTCATCTGGCAACCAACTTTCTAATGGAACCACACAGGCTGGATTTCCTCCAAAACTTGAATCAGTGAATGCATTTATTTGATAAAAGGAAAGCTTCATTGTTAGATTTTGTGAATGATTTTAAGATGCAGATCGCATAGTTGTATCGGATTTAGCATGTGGTTTAATCCTCCTAATTTAGCAAATAAATTGAATAGATACTCTGTTATTCTAGCCCTTGGCCCGAGTAAGCTTTGCCGAACAGTCGAAACAAATAGATTCAGTGGCACCATCCTGAGTTGGACCTAGGAATAATTAGCAATTAATCATAAGGATTATGGAAGACGGGTTTTTAATTTTCATTAAGTCCATGGATCATAGGAACCAAAATTCCAAATATACCCTTCTGGGTCAAGGCAACTGTAGCCTTGGCCCCCATAATCCTCATTTTTTAAATCTAAGATTATCTCTGCTCCGCCCGAAATCGCCCTTTGATAATGTCTTTCTATTTCATCAACAATGATATAGGGCGCTTGAGTATTAATTCCATTAAGATCTTTTGGAGTTTTTATGAATTTATTATAATCATTATTGTTTTCAGCGCCCAACATTATCAAAGCATTACCAAAATTTAACTGTGCATGAGTTATGGTCCCATTTGTACCTGTCACAATCAAATGCTTTTTAAATCCAAAAGCATGACAGAGCCATTCAATTGCTGTCGAAACGTTTTTGTATCGTATTGTTGGAATTATCCTGGATCCGTTTTGCTTCATAGGGGAGTTCTTATTGTAATAGCTAACGGTTAGTATAAGAATGGTAAGGGATTAAAAAGTACTTAATTTCAGTTTGGCACTTAGCCAAATCTTTGATTTGGCGGACTTTATTAATAACCACCAACTTTGGATTTGGCACTTAACCCTTATTGTTTTTATGCCTTGTTAGCAAACGTATTTATTTCTTTTCTTTCTCTATTTTTTCAGTTCTTTCAATATGCTCCTTAACATCCCAAGTCATATTCCAATTACTTATGTAATCTTCAATTGGTCCAAGTCCAACTGTTGCACGTCTTTTATTTACATTTTCTGGGTCAACTAAAGGTGAAACAAAGTATTCTCCCGTTTCTTGGTCTCTGCCAATTTGACTTCCGTATATTTGTTTTCCACCTTTTCTTAATGACACTCCATCTTCTAAAAGAGCTAAACTACTCGCTATTGCATTTCCGTTTTTTACAGCTTCTCGCATCATTGGTAAATATTTTTCTTGAATTTCTAAAGGTGAATGTTGGATTACAAGAAACAATGTTGAATTCCCCTGATTACCAATTATTTTAGGACTTAACCAACCTCTTCCGTCAAGAATCTTTTGAACTTTAATTAAATTGATTGAATCTTTTTTGTCAATCAGCTCCCAATGTTTTTTCATTTCGTCAGAATCACGACCATATTTTCCCTCTATTTCTCCAATTTGTCTTCTATAGGTTTGGTCCTCTCTATAAATTGTATCAAGAATAGCCACAAGAGGTTTGTCTAAATCCTTTTCCGCTTCATCTTTATTGGCTTTTACTAATTTAACTAGCTTTTCCCATTGTTCATCCTTGTGAAGTGAATTCAAATCTGAATCTGTAGTGATATGATTATAGTTTTTATATTTTATTCTTGGGTGTTCAGCTGAATAAATTAAATGATAAAATGCCTTTTCCGAATCTCCTGCCAAAGCAAAAGTACAAGCAGCGTTATATCTATCTCTAGGATAAGCTTTTCCTTCATTTGAATCGAATGCGTTTTGATATGCAATTGCTGAATTTTTATAGTTTTTAGCGTTATATAAAGAATCTGCTGTCTTTATAAATGCTTTATACTTAGTCATATCTTTTTGCCCAAATGCAAAATCCGATATTAATATTCCTATTACTGCTGTTAAGATTATTCTTTTCATTGTGTTGCTTTTTATGTTTGCTAACTTGTAAATAAACGCACTGTTGCGTTTATTTCTTTTATATATTATTTGTTTTTATTCATTTTAAACTCTTGTAATTCAACATATTGACTCTCAATGATTGTGTCTAATGGGCTTTTTATTTTTGCAAGAGATTTTTTACTAATAGGCGTATATATCTGTGTGATTTTTATAGAGTTATTTCCTAATAACTCTCCTTAGGGTAGATATCAGTACCATTATCCAGAAAATGAATAGTATCAGGATGGCGTAAAGCGGGAGGCCTCACTTTCTTTTTAAGCTCAGCTGTGTTAAAAGCGGAAGGGTAGGCATGAACATAGGATATAAGCCGTAGGTTTTTCATGGGTATAGATCAGAACAAGGACATTGAATTATAAATGTAACAAAAAAAACAGAGAATAAAAAAACCCGCTCTTTGGCGGGTTTGTCTTTTGGAAAGGGGAGGGGGATTTAGCCTATGATTTGTTTCACTAAATAATCTCCAACTTCTGTAGTAGAATTTCCTTTGGCATCGCCTTCTTTCAAATCTTCGGTTACGATTCCTTCTGCCAGAGATAGATCAACCACACGGCGTATTTCAGCGCCTTCATCGGTCAGGCCAAAGCTCATTTCAAAAAGCATGGCAGCAGAAAGTACAGTAGCCAGGGGGTTGGCGATACCTAAACCCGTTGCTTGTGGAAAAGATCCGTGTATGGGTTCGTATAAAGCATTTTCGGTGCCTACTGAAGCCGAGGGCATTAAGCCCATAGAACCTGAGATTACAGAAGCTTCATCCGTAAGTATGTCTCCAAATAGGTTTTCGGTGATTAACACATCATAGCTATTGGGCCATTGTACCAATCGCATGGCTACGGCATCTACAAATTCGTAAGATACTTCCACTTCAGGATAGTCTTTTTCCATGGCTTGAACGGTTTCTCTCCACAGGCGAGAACTTTCCAAAACATTGGCTTTGTCTACACAACATAGTTTTTTAGAACGGGTCATTGCCAATTTAAACCCTTTGATTGCTAAACGTTGAATTTCTTCTCGGGTATAAGTACAGGTATCAAAAGCAGTATTACCTCCGTCTTTTCGTCCGCGTTCTCCAAAATAGATTCCTCCCGTTAATTCACGTAAAAAGACCAAATCTGTTCCTTCAATTCGTTCTCTCTTGAGCGGAGATTTATCCAGGAGAGAGGGGAAAGTGAAAGTGGGTCTTACGTTCGCAAACAAACCTAATTTTTGACGCATTTTTAATAAGCCTTGTTCAGGACGGACTTTGGCCGATGGGTCATTGTCAAATCGAGGGTGACCTATGGCACCAAACAAGATGGCATCTGCGGCCAAACACACTTGGTGGGTTTCCTCAGGGTAGGGGTCACCTACAGCATCAATTGCAGCGGCTCCGGTTAGGGCAGGAGTCCATTCAATGCTATGGTTAAATTTTTTGGCAATTGCATCAGAAACTTTTACGGCTTGATCAATTACTTCGGGTCCTATACCGTCTCCGGCTAAAAGGGCAATTTTTAAATGCATAGAAATTTAGTTTTGAATGATATTCAACATTTTTTCTGTGGCTTTTATGGCAGCAACCGTTTGGTCGGAATCCAAACCACGGGTGGTAAATTCTTTGGCGTCACTTTTCCAAGTGATCGTTGTTTCACAGAGTGCATCTGAGTTACTTCCGGGTGGAATACGCACAGCGTAATCAACTAGTTTAGGTAAATCAATATGTTGTGGGTGGTATATTTTTTGTAACGCATTCCAAAAGGCATCATATTGTCCGTCTCCCGAAGCATTTTGCTCATAGTTCTTTCCGTTAATTTCGACAGAGACACTGGTAGTAGGACGTAAGCCTTTAGAATGGGTCAAAACATAGGATTTGATTTTTACCCGACTGGCTACATTATTTCCTAAAACATCAGAAATAATAAAGGGTAAATCTTCGGCCGTCATGCGTTCTTTCTTATCTCCCAGTTCAATAATGCGTTGGGTTACTTTTTTAAGTTCATCGTCGTTGAGGGTTAACCCCAATTCGTGTAAGTTTTTCTGAATATTGGCTTTTCCTGAGGTCTTGCCCAAGGCATATTTTCTTTTTCTTCCAAATCGTTCTGGAAGAAGTGCATTGAAATAGAGATTCTTTTTTGAATCTCCATCGGCATGAATACCTGCCGTTTGTGTAAATACATTTTCACCTACAATGGGTTTGTTGGCAGGGATGCGAAACCCCGTCAAAGTAGCAACCAACTGACTCACTTTAAAAAGCGAGTTCTCATTGATGTTAATTTGAATTTCAGGTAAGAAATCATTAATTACAGCAACTACACTTGCTAAAGGAACATTTCCAGCACGTTCTCCCATTCCATTGACTGTTAGGTGTAAACCACTAACTCCAGCTTTCACCGCTTCCATGGTGTTGGCTACACTTAGGTCATAATCATTATGACCATGAAAATCAAAATGTAGATTGGGATAACGGTCAATAATTGAATTCAAATAACTCTGGGTAAGTTCGGGAGTTAGTACTCCCAGGGTGTCAGGCAGTAATACCCTTTCGATCGGTTGCTCCGAGAGAAAATCTAAATAATCATAAACATAGGATTCCGAATGACGCATTCCATTGCTCCAATCCTCCAAATAAACATTGGTTTTAAAACCTTTGTCTCCAGCTTGCTTTATGGTTTGCTGAATGTTGTTAAAATGTTCAGCAGGTTTTTGCTTGAGCTGATATTTTAAATGATTTAAAGATCCTTTGGTTAATAAATTTTGAACGAGCGCTCCTGCATCTTCCATCCATTGTATGGAAGTGCCTCCATCTACAAAAGTAAGTACCTCTACTTTTTCGATAAAGTTATTTTGATGAGCCCAAGAAGTGATTTCTTTTACCGCTTTAAATTCCCCGTCCGATACTCGGGCTGAGGCAATTTCGATTCGATCTACTTTAAGTTCCTGTAGTAGTAGTTTGGCTAAAGTTAGTTTTTCAGAAGCTGAAAAGGAGACACCCGAGGTTTGTTCACCATCGCGCAATGTCGTATCCATGATTTCAAGCATTCTTTTTTTCATCCCAAGGTTTTCGTTCTACAAAGGAGTGTTTTGAGCAAATTCCACAATCTCCGATTTCATATTACTCAAGTAGTCAATATCATCATAACCATTGAGCATATTCTCTTTCTTGTACGCATTGATTTCAAAAGATTCTGATGTTCCTGAAGAGGCAAGGGAGATGTTTTGTTTGTGCAAATCAACAGTTAATTCTGTAGCGGGATCGTTTTGAATGGATTCAAAAATTTCGGCTAAAAATTCAGCAGAAACTTGAACAGGAAGCACACCAATATTCAAACAATTGTTTCGAAATATATCAGCAAAAAAGCTAGAAACGACACAGCGAAAACCATAGTCATAAACTGCCCAAGCTGCGTGTTCACGAGAGGATCCCGAACCAAAATTGTGTCCCCCCACAAGGATTTTTCCTTGATAAGTAGCGTCGTTTAAAACAAAATCTGCTTTGGGAGTGTCATCCTGATTGTAACGCCAATCGCGAAATAAATTGTCTCCAAATCCAACGCGTTCAGTAGCTTTTAAAAAACGGGCAGGAATAATTTGATCGGTATCTACATTCTCGATGGGAAGTGGAACCGCTGTACTGGTTAAAATACTAAATGAATCGTATGCCATGTTTATTGTATTAAAGTTCGTGGATCTGTTATTTTTCCTGTAATTGCAGCAGCAGCAGCCACTAGGGGACTAGCAAGCAGGGTTCGAGAACCCGGACCTTGACGTCCTTCAAAATTTCTATTGGAAGTACTGACGGCATATTTACCTGCAGGAATTTTATCATCGTTCATGGCTAAACAAGCTGAACATCCAGGTTCACGAAGTTCAAACTTAGCTGCTTCAAAGATATCAAGCAAGCCTTCTTCTTTGATGGAGGCTAATACTTTATGAGATCCAGGAACTAGCCATGCCGTTACATTTTCAGCACGCTCCTTTCCTTTAACAATACTTGCAAAAGCTCTAAAATCTTCAATTCTACCGTTAGTACAACTACCGATAAAAACAAAGTCAATGGGTTTTCCAAGCATACTTTCTCCTTCGGCATAGCCCATATAGTCAAGAGATTTTTTATAGGTTGCTGCACCCCCTTCAACGCTAGACGCAGTTGGGATGGCTTTGGTAATACTCATTCCCATTCCTGGGTTGGTACCAAAAGTAATCATCGGATCAATTTCTGAACCTTCAAAGACAAGTTCTTTGTCAAAAGTAGCACCTTCGTCGGTGTGCAAGGTTTTCCAATATGCCATGGCTTTATCCCAAGCTGCACCATCAGGAGTAAATTCTCTGCCTTTGATGTATTCGAAAGTTTTTTCATCTGGAGCAATCATTCCTCCACGGGCACCCATTTCGATGCTTAAATTACAAACGGTCATTCGACCTTCCATACTCAGTTGTTCAAAAACTTCTCCTGCATATTCTACAAAATAACCAGTAGCTCCTGAAGTTGTTAGTTTTGAAATAATGAATAGCGCTACGTCTTTGGGTGTCACTCCATGATTGAGAGAACCGTTAATGGAAATACGCATTTTTTTAGGTTTGGGTTGCATGATACATTGCGTTGCCAAAACCATTTCTACCTCTGAGGTTCCAATTCCGAAAGCGATGGCTCCAAAAGCACCGTGGGTTGAAGTGTGAGAATCTCCACAAACGATTGTAGCTCCAGGTTGGGTAATTCCGTATTCTGGTCCTACCACGTGTACAATACCGTTTTTCTTATGACCCAACCCCCAATAGGAAATACCATGTGCATTGGCATTTTCTTCTAGAGCTTTTAATTGATTTCGTGATAAGGGATCAGCAACGGGAAGGTGTTGGTTTAAGGTAGGAGTATTGTGATCGGCGGTAGCAAACGTACGCTCAGGATACAATACAGGTAATGCTCTGTTTTTTAATCCAAGGAAGGCAACAGGACTTGTTACCTCATGGATCATGTGACGATCAATGAAAAGGACATCAGGTCCCTTGTCGATACTGCGAACAACATGGGAATCCCAAACTTTATCAAATAGGGTTTGTTTCATTTAAGTGAAATTCAAATTAAATATTACTGGATTTGATGATTTTTGGTAAATCATCATCATTTATTTCTTTCTTTTTATCGGCCTCAATTAAAAACTGAGTGTATACTTTATCAAGTGCCAATTTGTCTAATTCATAGCCAATATTTTTGGCGCGGTAGGCTAATGCAGCTCTTCCACTTCTTGCAGTAAGTATGATAGACGATTCTGTGACTCCAACCTCTTTGGGGTCTATAATTTCATATGTTTCACGTTTTTTGATTACACCATCTTGGTGAATCCCAGAGGAATGGGCAAAAGCATTGGCTCCAACAATGGCCTTGTTAGGCTGAACTGGCATGGCCATACTATCTGAGACCAATTGGCTTAGGCCAAATAGCATTTGTGATTTGATCCGTGTATCTAGATTCAGAGTAGGGTGTTGTCTTAGAATCATAACAACTTCTTCTAAAGAAGTGTTTCCCGCTCGTTCGCCTATTCCGTTGATGGTACATTCAATCTGACGGGCACCATATTGCACACCTGCAATAGAGTTGGCAGTAGCCAATCCAAGGTCGTTATGGCAATGACATGAAAGACGTGCTTTGTGAATGCCTTTTACATTTTCTTTCAAATACTTCATTTTGGCGCCATATTCCTCAGGCAAGCAATAGCCAGTAGTATCTGGAATATTTAAAACGGTTGCTCCAGCTTTAACAACGGCTTCGCAGACTTTAGCTAAAAATTCATTATCCGTTCGTCCTGCATCTTCTGCATAAAACTCCACATCCTCTACATAGCTTTTGGCATGACGAACAGCAGCCACAGCACGCTCAATAATTTGATCTGGGGTTGCATTAAATTTATATCGCATGTGACTTTCTGAAGTTCCAATTCCCGTGTGAATACGAGATCGTTTAGCATACTTAAGGGCTTCAGCTGCAAAGTCAATATCTTTTTTTACTGCCCGGGTTAAACCACACACACGAGCGTTTTTCATTAATTTGGAAATGTCTTCCACCGCTTTAAAATCCCCTGGACTTGAAATAGGAAATCCTGCCTCCAAAACATCTACTCCCAGGAAGTCTAATTGCTCAGCAATGATTAACTTTGTTTTGGAGTCTAGTTTACAGCCTGGGACTTGCTCCCCGTCTCGTAAAGTAGTGTCAAAAATTTCAACATATTCCATAGGGAAAACGAATAAATATCTAATTAATGTACTAAATTACATTTTAAGGGATAAGTAAGATAAAATCCCTATTTTTGTATTACAACATCCTACAAGTGAAACAACAACTTAAAGTACTAACAATTAACAGTTTGCATAAAAAAATTTACAATGACAAATGAGCAGAAAGATAATTTATTTGTACTTGTAAAATCACTTACAAAGTCTGAAAAAAGACAATTTAGATTATATGTGGGACGAATGGGCTCCAATCAAGACTCTAAATTCCTCAATCTTTTCCAACAATTAGATCGGATGAATCGCTACGATGAAAAGGTGATTTTGGCCAAAGGGATTGTTACCAAACAACAATTATCCAATTTAAAAGCACATTTGTACAAGCAGATTTTAATCAGTTTACGGATGAATCCTGTACATAAAAACATCCGAATATCGATTCGAGAACAATTGGATTTTGCGACCATACTCTACCAAAAAGGATTGTACAAACAAAGCCTAAAAGTATTGGAAAAGGCAAAGTTAATGGCGTTGAAGAATGAAGAAAAGTACAGTGCTTATGATATCGTTGAATTAGAAAAAGTTATTGAATCCCAATACATTACGCGTAGTTTAAGCAATCGAACTGAAACCCTTATTTCAGAGTCGAATTTATTGCGAACTCAAAATGATTTAGCTACTCAATTATCAAATTTATCCCTTCAATTGTATGAACGTTTGATCAAAGCGGGCTACGCCAAAAGCGACCAGGAATTTCGAGAAATTACCCAATTTTTTTATGAAAACTTACCTAAACTGGATTATGATACTTTGGGTTTCCGAGAAAAACTTTGGTACTACAAGGCACATGTCTGGTATAGTTTTTTGACGCATGACTTTTTATCCACTTATCGCTATGCAGCAAAATGGGTGGAGATGTTTGAGGAAAATCCAAGCATGATTGCAATTCATCCGGTTTTTTATTTAAAAGGGAATAATTATTTGATGGAAAGTTTGGCACTGATCAAGTATCCTTCCAAATTTAAGGTAACGTTGCAACAAATGATTCAAAGAACTTCGCATGAGGATTTCCCCGTTAACGATAACCTTAAAGTGCTTGATTTTCTTTTCTATTTCAGTAACAAACTAAACCTGCACTTTTTAGAGGGAAGTTTTGAAGAAGGGGTCACAGTAATACCCGAAATTAAAAAAGGGATTAAAGAGTTTACGAACCAGATCGATCCCCATCATATCATGATGTTTTATTACAAAATTGCTTGTGTTTATTTTGGAGCTGCTGATTATGAAAACTGTATCGTTTATCTGGATAAAATCATCAGTAATAAACGATTGAAGATGCGAGAAGATTTACTTTGTTTTTCTAGAGTACTCAACATTTTCGCTCACTATGAAGCCGGTTTTGATTACCATTTAGAAACACATTTGCGGGAGACCTACAAGTTCTTGATTAAAATGAACGATTTGCATGCAGTCCAAAAAGCCATGATCCGTTTTGTTAAAAATTTGGGCGACATTTATCCTCATGAAATAAAAACTGCATTTCAGGAACTCTATACTGAGCTAAAACAATATGAAAATGATCCTTATGAGCGGAGGTCTTTCTTGTATTTAGATATTCTTTCTTGGTTGGAAAGTAAAATCAACAATGTGCCAATTGCTACGATTATACAGCAAAAAGCATCCCAACTCAATCGGAAAGAACGGCCTTCCATATCCCCGTACTCTGAGGGTTAGCTACTAAGCTCATTGTTACTTTCGTTATTGGGTGTTCAATCTCTAATTTCCTTGCATGAAGGCTGATGCTACCGTCTTTATTGCTTCGGTTTGCATTGTATTTTAAATCCCCTTGAATTGGAAATCCTAATGCGCTCAGTTGTGCTCTTATTTGGTGATGACGTCCTGTTTCTAAGGAAATTTCTAACAAACAATAATGCTCAAATTCCTGAACTCTTTTGTAGCTCAGTTTCGCAATTTTGCTGTTGGGGACTTCGTTTTTGTGTGCTTTTGATTTATTTTGTTTTTGGTTTCGGGTCATCCAATGCGTCAATGTGCCTTCTTGATTGGGAAAGGCTTTATCCACCAATGCCCAATAGGTTTTTTTGGGAATTCTTTTTTCAAATTGTGCATTGAGACGGGCTAAGGCTTTCGAAGTTTTCGTAAAAACGACAACCCCACTGGTTGGTCGGTCAATTCGATGAACAATTCCTAGATAGACTTCTCCGGGCTTGTTGTATTTCGTTTTGATATATGCCTTCAGATGATCCGCTAGCGTTCTATTACCTGTTTTATCACCTTGTACAAGTTCTTTCGCTTCTTTATTGACAATCAGCAAGTGATTATCCTCAAAAAGAATACGTTTATTGACCTCCATTAAGCTTAGTATTGTTCTTTTTCGTTAGGAAAATCACCCTTTTTCACATCAGTAGTGTAAGATTGAACCGCTTCACTGATGCTCGTATTCAGGTCTAAATATCGACGTAAAAAACGAGGACTAAATTCTTTGCTCATTCCAAGCATATCGTGAAGAACTAAAACCTGTCCATCCACTTGATTTCCAGCACCAATTCCAATGACTGGTATTGCTATTTTTTGTGCCACTTTGTGGGCAAGGGTGGCAGGAATTTTTTCTAAGACGACTCCAAAACAGCCAATTTGTTCTAACATTTGAGCGTCTGTGATAAGTTGTTGAGCCTCTTCTTCTTCTCGGGCACGGACAGTATAGGTGCCAAACTTGTAAATAGATTGCGGAGTTAAACCTAAATGCCCCATCACAGGAATTCCTGCTTTCAATATGCGTTCAATAGATTCTTTAACTTCTTTACCTCCTTCAAGTTTTACGGCATGAGCTCCTGATTCTTTCATGATACGAAGGGCGGAACGGAGTGCCTCTTTAGAATCGGCTTGATATGTCCCAAACGGTAAGTCAACTACAACAAGGGCACGTTCTACTGCTCGAACCACACTACTGGCATGATAAATCATTTGATCTAAAGTAATGGGTAGTGTTGTTTCATGACCCGCCATAACATTGGAGGCAGAGTCCCCAACTAAAATGATGTCGATTCCCGCTTGATCCACAATACCCGCAAGGGTATAATCATAGGCAGTAAGCATGGCAATCTTTTCACCATTGGCTTTCATTTCCGTAAGACTCTTTGTGGTTATACGCGTGTAGTTTTTTTTTGCTGACGACATGGATACATTTTTTTCAAAAATAGTATTTCTTTTTTTACCCACTTTGAACTTTATGAAATAGTCTACTTTCTTAAGCTGTAGGTTAAAACTGTCAAGCTGTCAGTTATTGTATTGTGGCATAATGCTTGACATAGTCTTGAATAAATATTAACAAACTATCATGAGTAAAATTATTGGAATTGATTTAGGAACCACTAACTCTTGTGTTTCCGTAATGGAAGGAAATGAACCAGTTGTAATCCCCAATGCAGAGGGAAAACGAACGACTCCATCGGTTATCGCTTTTGTTGAAGGAGGCGAAATTAAAGTAGGTGATCCAGCTAAAAGACAAGCAGTCACCAACCCTACCAAAACAATCGCTTCAGTTAAGCGTTTTATGGGAAATAAATTTTCCGAATCGAGCAAAGAAATAAAAAATGTAGCCTATAAAGTGGTGAAAGGAGACAATGATACTCCTCGAGTTGACATTGATGGCAGATTATACACCCCCCAAGAACTTTCAGCGATGACGCTTCAAAAAATGAAGAAAACGGCTGAAGATTATTTAGGACAAGATGTTTCTGAAGCGGTAATAACAGTCCCCGCTTATTTTAACGATGCCCAGCGTCAAGCTACAAAAGAAGCTGGTGAAATCGCTGGTCTAAAAGTGCAACGTATCATAAACGAGCCAACGGCTGCCGCATTAGCTTATGGTATGGACAAAGGAGGTTCTGATAAGAAAATAGCTGTCTATGACCTTGGTGGAGGTACTTTTGACATTTCCATCCTAGAATTAGGAGACGGAGTCTTTGAAGTTCTTTCCACAAATGGAGACACTCATCTAGGAGGAGATGATTTTGATCAAGTAATCATTGATTTTTTAGCAGAAAAGTTTTTGAAAGATGAGTCAATAGATTTACGTAAAGATCCTATGGCGTTACAACGTTTGAAAGAAGCTGCAGAAAAAGCTAAGATTGAATTGTCTTCTTCCACACAAACAGAGATCAATTTGCCGTACGTTACTGCAACTGATTCAGGACCCAAACACTTAGTGACTTCATTAACCCGTGCAAGCTTTGAACAATTAGCAGACGAATTAGTTAAGCGTTCTATGACTCCTGTTAAAAAAGCTTTAGATGATGCGGGACTTTCTACTTCAGAAATTGATGAAATTATATTAGTAGGAGGATCAACACGTATTCCTATTATCCAGGAAGAGGTTCAGAAATTCTTCGGTAAAAAACCATCTAAAGGAGTTAATCCGGATGAGGTTGTTGCAGTAGGAGCCGCCATACAAGGAGGTGTGTTGACTGGAGATGTGAAGGATGTTCTTTTGTTAGATGTGACCCCCCTTTCACTAGGTATTGAAACCATGGGTGGTGTAATGACAAAATTGATCGAGTCTAACACAACCATCCCAACCAAAAAGTCTCAAGTCTTTTCAACAGCAGCAGACAATCAGCCTTCCGTTGAAATTCATGTATTACAAGGAGAACGATCTATGGCTGGAGATAACAAGACGATTGGACGTTTTCATTTGGACGGACTTCCACCCGCACAACGTGGAACTCCACAAATTGAGGTCACTTTTGATATTGATGCCAATGGAATCATCAAAGTAAGCGCACAAGATAAAGCAACTGGAAAATCACAAGATATTCGAATTGAGGCTTCTTCTGGATTGACTGAAGAAGAAATAGAAAAAATGCGCAAGGAAGCAGAAGCTAATGCAGATGCTGATAAAAAAGCAAAAGAAGAAGTCGATAAATTAAATAGTGCAGATCAAATGATTTTCCAAACAGAAAAGCAATTGAAGGAATTTGGAGATAAACTCTCTGAAGATAAAAAAGCACCAATCGAAGCCGCCTTTGAAGAATTGAAAACAGCACATGCTGCAAAAGATTTAGAGGCAATAGACAAAGCTTTAGAGACCATTAATGAAGCCTGGAAAAATGCTTCTGAAGAGATGTACAAAGCCCAAGCTGAAGCCGGAGGGGATGCAGCTCAACCACAAGGTGAAGCACCAGGCCCTGAAGCAGCCGCAGGCGCAGGCGGTGATGACGTCCAAGATGTAGACTTTGAGGAAGTTAAATAAGATTAAATATTAAATGTAAAATGAGACCTTCTGTGACAAAGCACAGAAGGTTTTCTTATTTTAGCAAAAAGGGGAATGATGGATAAAAATAAGATTTTGGAAATGAGCAATGCGATTTGCAAAAATACACTCATGGAAACTCTAGAAATTGATTTTGTAGATGTCGGAGAGGATTTTTTAATTGCAAGGATGCCCGTTACCAAAAAAGTACATCAACCGGACGGAGTTTTACATGGAGGTGCAACAGCGGCTTTAGCAGAGAGTGTGGGAAGTGCAGCAGTTTTTATACTCAATAAGGACCCCAATATTAGGGTACGTGGAATAGAAATCACAGCCAATCATGTTAAAAGTGTCTCCTCAGGCTATGTATATGCCAATGCTAAAGTGATTCATAAAGGAAAAACAATACAATTGTGGGAAATAAAAGTCACTGATGCGGAGGAACAATTAATATCCTTTTGTAAGTTAACGACTTATTCACGACCTCAATAAGGATGAATGCTATAACCCTTGAAAAGCGACTTGATGTTTTATGGGAAAGCCAGTTGCCCTTTGTTGTATTTCGGTTGCCAGAATCTAAAAAAGTAACCATTTTTTTTCAAGATGATAAACAGCTTTATACCACCACAGATTTTTCTGAATCTGGGTTTGTAATGACCTCTTTTGAAAATTCCGAAGACTATCCTTTTATACCCAATTCAAAAATAGAGAGCTTTACAAAACCAAGTTCACAATTTATTGATAACCAACCAATTGTTTTTCCAGATAGCCCAAAAAGTAAACAAGAGTTTGTAAACTTGGTAGAAGCAGCAAAAGAAGAAATTGCACAGGGCAAACTACAAAAGGTTGTTCTTTCGCGTTTTCTTGATTTACATTCAGAGAAAAAACCACACAAACTTTTCTTGGCTTTAGAGAGTAAGTACACCCATGCCCTAACATATTTGTGGCATCATCCCCTTGTTGGTAGTTGGCTTGGCGCAACTCCAGAACAGTTTGTAGAACTCACACCAACAAGAACACATACCATGGCATTGGCGGGAACCCAAGTATACAATCCAGATAAACCGCCCTTGTGGTCTAACAAAGAGAAGGAAGAACAAGGCTTAGTCACACAGCAGCTTCTTTTAGATTTGAAAAGGGTCTATGAGAAAGGTGAAATTGAATACAGCGACCCGAAAGACAAGAGGGCGGGAAACCTTGTTCATCTTTGTACTTATTTCACAATGCCAAAATTAAAAACAAGTTTAAAAAACCTGACTCAGGTCTTGCACCCAACCCCCGCTGTAGGGGGAGTTCCAAAAAAGGAAGCTAAAAATTTCATTCTCAATAAAGAGGAGTATAATCGTTCGTTTTATACAGGTTTTTTGGGACCTATAACCTCAGATAAGACAAGCCTTTTTGTCAATCTAAGATGTGCAGAGTGGAAGTCAGGTAGACTTCGATTGTATGTAGGTGCAGGGATCACTTCGTCAAGTGATTCAGAGCAAGAGTGGAAAGAAACTCAAAGAAAAGCAGAAACTTTAGCACAAATAGTATAAACTCGTTTTTGTGTTTTCTGAAGTGCCTTTGGTTTTGTACTTTTGTTATAAATGAAGTAGATTTTGCTGAATGAATAAATACCCTTCGATTCCCCTTGCCCAAACCGTTGTTCGTCTTTGCGCACACTTCAAAATTGAGCGGGTTGTTATTTGTGCAGGCTCTAGAAATGCTCCACTGACAAATGGATTTGTTTCAAATTCCTTCTTTAAAACCTTCAGTGTTGTGGATGAAAGGGCGGCTGCTTTTTTTGCTCTGGGCATGGCACAACAATCAAATCAACCGGTCGCATTGGTATGTACATCGGGTTCAGCTCTATTAAATTTTTATCCCGCAATTGCAGAGGCGTATTACAGTGATATTCCCTTAATTATTTTATCTGCAGATCGTATGCCGCACCGGATTGATATCGGTGATGGACAAACCATTAGACAAACGGGAGTTTTTGAACCGCATCTTGAGGCGGCAGCGATTTTGAAGCCGGATGTAAGTCATGCAACTCAAGCTTTGTTGCAAAATCCTATGCAAAAACTGATTCCTTTCGATGCAGATCAAGCAATGATTAGTAAAACGCAGGCTACTGTTCAAACTCATAATACAAATGAAATTTCTAGAGTTTTAGATCTTTCCATAAAGAGAAAGGGGCCTGTTCATTTAAACATTCCATTGGAAGAACCTTTGTACGGAATGACTGAGGAAGTAATCCCTTTTGAAGCAATAGCCCATAAAGACGCTGAGGTTGCACCGATTTCATCAGATCTGGAAGGAATTAGAAAGCGTTGGAATGAATCCAAAAAAAAATGGGTGATCATAGGTGTTTTATCTCCTGATTCAATCGAAAGCGAATATGTCTCAATGCTATGTGAAGACCCATCAGTAATAGTATTTACTGAAACTACTTCTAATGTCTGGCATTCAAAAGCCATTCATTCTATCGATACTCTTATGGCTTCTTTAGAATTGTCAGAGATGAGAGATAAAGAAAGTATTGGTCCTGAAATTTTACTGACTTTTGGAGGAATGGTCATTTCAAAAAAAATAAAATCTTTTTTGAGAATTTATGCTCCAACCCATCATTGGCATGTAGATGAGAAAAAGGCATACAATACATATTATCGACTGGATCAGCATTTTATTCAAAGCCCAAACTCTTTTGTTAGGGAATTATATGCTAGGGGTGCTGAATACCAAGAAAATGGCTATCATGACTTGGTTTTTTCTTTATTTGAAAATTTCAAAGCGTATGGAAAATCATATTTAAAAAAGCTTCCTTTTTCAGATTTAGATGTATTTTACCGAATAGCACAGCTCTTACCCAATGGGATTCAATTGCAAATAGCAAATAGTTCATCCATTCGGTATGCGCAACTCATGGATTGGCCTGAAACAACAAAATTTTTCTGTAACAGAGGTACCAGTGGTATTGACGGTAGTACAGCCACAGCTGTTGGTGCTGCACAGATAAGGAATGAGCCAACTATTTTAATCACTGGGGATCTCAGCTTTTTTTATGATATAAATGGTTTGTGGAATGATTACATCCCGAGGAATTTTAAAATAATTTTAATTAATAATCAAGGTGGAGGAATTTTTAGAATTTTACCCGGCGAAAAGGACAGCCCTTCTTACGATCGTTATTTTGAAACAATACACAATCGGAAGGCTAAATATGTAGCAAAAACATTTGGGTTTAAATACCAAAAGGTGTCTTCACAATGGCAATTAAATCGAAAATTATCTCGCTTTTTTAAAGCGACAGACGGTCCAAGAATTCTAGAAATACACACTCCCAGAAAAGTTAACGACAAGGTTTTATTAGATTATTTTAAAGCAATGGCATCAAATAGTATATTTACCTAAAAAAAGTAAACATGAGAACATGGAAATCCTTGGCAACTTACAGCGATATTCTTTTTGAATTTTGTGAAGGAGTGGCTAAAATCACAATAAATAGACCCGAAGTGTATAATGCTTTTCGTCCCGAAACAAATATTCAAATGCTTGAAGCTATCGAGGTGTGTAGAGAGGATAATGATATTGATATCGTTGTTTTTACAGGTGTTGGTGATAAAGCTTTTTGTAGTGGGGGGGATCAAAACGTCAAAGGAGTAGGCGGCTATGTCGGTGAAGATGGTGTGCCTCGTTTGAATGTATTGGATCTTCATAAACGCATAAGAGAATTACCTAAACCGGTAATTGCTATGGTAAATGGGTATGCCATTGGTGGCGGTCATGTTTTACATGTAGTTTGCGACTTGACCATAGCGAGTGATAATGCAATTTTTGGTCAAACGGGTCCCAAGGTTGGAAGTTTTGACGGAGGCTTTGGATCTTCATATTTGGCTCGCCATGTAGGACAAAAGAAAGCACGTGAAATTTGGTTTTTATGTCAGCAGTATTCTGCGCAGGAAGCACTTGAAATGGGGATGGTAAACAAAGTTGTTCCCTTAGACCAATTGGAAGATACTGTGATGGAATGGTGTGGTATTATGCAGCAAAGAAGCCCCCTGGCATTGCGTATGATCAAGCGATCACTTAACGCAGAATTAGACGGACAACACGGACTAATGCAACTAGCAGGAGACGCTACATTGATGTATTATTTGATGGAAGAAGCACAAGAAGGAAAAAAAGCCTTTTTAGAGAAGCGAGCTCCTAATTTCAAAAAATATCCCAAATTTCCCTAATTTAAATGATGCAACAAATTAAAGTTTGGCTAAGCGCAGCTCGTTTAAGAACACTTCCCTTATCCATCTCTGGAATTTTAGTGGGAAATGCACTGTGCTTAAATCAGCCTAACTTCTCATGGACTTTATTTGTATTGATGCTGCTGACAGCAATTTCTTTTCAAATTATTTCCAATTTTGCAAATGACTATGGAGATGGGGTGAAAGGAACTGATAATGAAAATAGGATTGGACCCAAACGAGTACTTCAGCAAGGTCTTTTAAGTAAAAAAGTTCTTAAAAATGGAATTATTGTGATGTCGGCAATAGCTCTTGTTTTAGCGTGTACCTTAATTTTCTTAGCATTTGGCAGTCAATCTTGGATTTATATAGTTGTGTTTTTTGCATTAAGTATTTTCAGTGTTTGGGCAGCTATATCCTACACGGTAGGAGATAAAGCTTACGGCTACCGTGGCATGGGTGATCTCTTTGTCTTACTTTTTTTTGGTGGAGTCAGTGTCTTAGGGTCTTATTTTATTCAATTAAAAACACTTTCTCTGCCTGTTTTTCTTTTGGCGCTGGCTATTGGACTTTTTTCTGTGGGTGTTTTAAATTTAAACAACATGAGAGATCGTGAGAATGACGCTGCGGTGGGAAAGAAAACTTTAGTAGTAATCTTAGGTTCAAAAGGTGCTAAACGATACCATCTTATTTTAATGGGTATAGCCATACTATTGATTGGAAGGGTTTTTCTTTTAGAATCGTATGCTTTGTTTTGGATTCCATTTATCGCCCTGATTCCTCTGTCTCTTCATTTAAGAATAGTAATAAAAAATTCAGACCCAAAACAATTAGATCCTGAATTAAAAAAAGTAGCACTTTCTACTTTTCTGTTATCAATTCTTATTTTTATCACACTTTTTATCGGATGATGCAGGCTCAATTTGTCAAGCATACCTTAACCTTCAAGCGCCCTAGTGGCACTTCAAGAGGAATATTGAAAACCAAGGATAGTTGGTTTTTAATTTTGACAGATCAAGAGAAAAGAGGGATAGGCGAATGCAGCCTCTTAAGGGGATTAAGTCATGATGATCGTCCGAATTTTGAGGATATTCTAAAAGAATTTTGTAATCAAATAAATACAGGGCAGCCTTTGATGGATTTAACGCAATGGCCAGCGATTAAAATGGGTTATGAGACAGCACTTTTATCCTTAAAAGCTTCAAACCCCTATGAATTATTTCCCTCACTTTTCTCACAAGGAAAAAAGGCTATTCCCATCAATGGTTTGGTGTGGATGGGCTCTTTTGATTTTATGAAAGAACAAATTGATAGCCTGTTAGCGCGTGATTTTGACTGTATTAAAATAAAAATTGGCGCTATTGATTTTGATGAAGAATTACGCTTAATATCCCAACTCAGAAGCCGATATGATGAAAATACAATTACGATTAGAGTAGATGCCAATGGGGCTTTTGCTCCAGAGGATGCTTTATCTAAACTTAAGCAATTAAGTGCTTTCCAAATTCATTCTATCGAGCAACCTATTGCCATAAATCAATGGGAGTTGATGTCATCTTTGTGTCAAAAAAGCCCAATTCCTATTGCCTTGGATGAGGAGTTGATTGGTGTTTTTGATCCTGAAACACAATCGAAATTGCTCTCTCAAATTCAACCCCAATACGTCATTTTTAAGCCTACTTTATTAGGAGGTTTTTCTAACACACAACGATGGATCGATTTGGCACAACAGCATAATATTGATTGGTGGATCACTAGTGCATTGGAGAGTAATATTGGTCTGAATGCCATTGCTCAATGGACTTACACCCAAAATTCTATTCTTCCTCAAGGTTTGGGAACAGGCTCCTTATTTATAAATAATATAGATTCACCTTTGGTCATCAATAAGGGTTGTCTGTGGAATGATAATTCTATACCTTGGAAAGAAATTTTTTAGTCTATGTTTTTAGAGCAAGTTGATTTCAATAAGAATCCTTTTTGGAAGTACCTCCTCGGTTCTTTTGTTATCATTATTTTTAGTGTTATCGGTCAATTACCGCTAACCTATGCCGTTATAGAAGCCGGTCCCATCACTTCAAGTGCAGATCCTATGGAAATGCTACGACATTTAGATAAAAATCTTCAATTATTTTTATTGTTAATTCCTTTTGCTGCAGGATTTTTGGGGTTTTGGTTGGTTATTAATAAGCTTAATGAGCGTACTTTGTTGAGTGTCACCACAAGCCGACCAAAAATGGACTGGTCTCGAGTGTTTTATGCTTTTTTACTGTGGGGTTCTGCGAGTATGCTTTTGATCATCAGCGATTACTTTATTTCACCCGATTCCTACGAGTGGAATTTTAATATTCAATCCTTCGCAATACTTTTTATCATTGCAATTGCCTTAATTCCTATTCAAACGAGCTTAGAGGAATATATTTTCAGGGGTTATTTGATGCAAGGGTTTGCTGGGATTTTCAAAAACCGTTGGGCACCCTTGGTGATGACTTCGATCATTTTTGGTTGCCTACATTTATTCAATCCAGAGGTAGAAAAACTAGGGTATGGCATCTTAGTTTATTATATCGGTACAGGTCTTTTTTTAGGAATATTAACATTAATGGATGATGGGATCGAATTGGCTCTGGGATTCCATGCCGCCAATAATTTGTTTACCGCTTTACTAGTTACTTCTTCCTGGACAGCCTTTCAAACAGAGTCTATTTTAATTGATATTTCTGAACCTTCTTTGGGCTTAGAGTTGGTTTTATCCTTTGTTGTACTCTATCCCGCTTTTCTGTTTCTAGTAAGTAAAAAATATGGATGGACCCAATGGAAATCCAAATTAACTTCAAAAATTTAAACATGCAAACACCTCATTATACAAAAATCCACAATCGTTTTTTACTCAATGGTTTTTATTATAATCATGAAGGATTAAAAGAAGTCGCTTATAGTTTTATAAAAGAAGGGGATTTTTTTGAGCGTTTTATGGGATATTTTTTGATGGACTGGTTGGATCAATCTGATTCAATATCTATAGAAACTTCAGGTACAACGGCTTTGCCTAAGAGAATGTTGTACAAAAAGCAAGCCTTAGTCAATAGCGCCATTGCTACGGGAGATTTTTTCGATGTAACTGTGGGAGATAAAGCTTTGCATTGCCTTCCAGCTAATTTTATTGCAGGAAAAATGATGCTAATTCGAGCCATGATTTTGGGTTTTTCTTTAGACTTAGTTTCTCCCTCAAAGAATCCTTTTCATAAAAACGAGAAAGTCTATGATTTTGTTGCCATGACACCCATGCAAGCCTTTCATTCTTTATCGAATTTAAATCAAGTTAAAACCTTAATTGTAGGGGGAGCTTATGTTTCTGTTGCTTTACAAAATGAGTTAATTAAGCGTAAGGTCAATGCTTTCGAAACTTATGGGATGACGGAAACACTGTCTCATATTGCTGTTCGTTCGATGCAAGATCCTCCCTCAGAATTTACCTGTCTTTCGCATGTTTCTATTTCCCAGGATAACAGAAAATGTCTAGTGGTTAATTCTCCTCAGTTGGATGTGACAAATTTGATCACCAATGATGAGGTTGAAATGCTTGATGAAAACCGATTTCGTTTAATAGGAAGAGTAGATTATGTCATCAACTCAGGGGGAGTGAAATTACATCCAGAACAAATTGAACGCAAACTGTCTGAGATTTTATCACTGCACTACTTCATTACTAGCTTACCCGATACTGTTTTGGGACAAAAAGTAGTTTTAGTTTTAGTTGAGAACAATGAATTTGACCGTGATAATTTAATGAATAAAATAAAAGAGGCGCATACGCTAACCCCATATGAAATCCCCAAGGCAATTGTTTTCTATCCTGAATTTGTTCTTACTCATAGTGGAAAAATAAAGCGTGAAAAAACTTTAGCTCAAAAGCCCTCACGTATTTTAGACTTGTAAAATTCCCATATTAAATTTTTCTTCATTAGGAGCGTGATTGGCGATGTCTATACCCATACTGATCCAAGAACGTGTTTCTTGGGGTTGAATTACAGCATCAATCCATAATTGAGACGCAGCGTGAAGGATATCTGTTTTTTCTTCATAGCGATTTAGAATTTTCTCTCGTATTTTTTTTTCTTTCACTTCGTCAATGGGTGTACCTGATTTTTTGGCTGAAGCTTTTTCAATTTGCAATAATACATTGGCTGCTTGTGATCCCCCCATTACAGCAAGTTTGGCTGTTGGCCAGGCTAACATCAAACGTGGGTCATAGGCTTTTCCACACATGGCATAATTACCAGCCCCAAATGAGTTTCCAATTACGACAGTAAATTTAGGGACTACAGAATTTGCAACCGCATTCACCATTTTTGCTCCATCTTTTATAATTCCTCCATGTTCAGCTTTACTTCCTACCATGAAACCCGTAACATCTTGAAGGAAAACAAGGGGAATATTTCTCTGGTTACAATTGGCTATAAATCGTGTGGCTTTTGCTGCAGCATCTCCGTAAATAACTCCACCAAATTGCATTTCACCTGTTTTACTTTTTACCACTTTACGTTGGTTAGCAATAATTCCTACTGACCAACCTTCAATTTTGGCATAGGTGGTAATCAGGGTTTGACCATATTCTTTTTTATATTCATCCATAGAATCCTGGTCGATAATACGATCTAAAATATCGAAGGTATCATAAGGCTGAGTTCTAGATTTAGGTAGTACGTTGTAAAGCGAGAGAGTATCCAATTTGGGCTTTTTCGCCTCCGATCGCTGAAAGCCGGCATTGGGTTGGTTTCCGGTTTTTTCCATCAAGCTTTTGATTTTTTTGAGTGCTGCTTGATCGTCTTTAACTTTATAGTCTGTTACACCACTAATTCCGCTGTGGGTATCAGCACCTCCCAGAGATTCGTTATCTATATTTTCGCCTATAGCAGCTTTGACTAAGTAACTTCCCGCAAGAAAAATACTTCCCGTTTTTTCAACAATAATTGCCTCATCCGACATGATGGGTAAATATGCACCTCCTGCAACACAACTTCCCATAATTGCAGCAATTTGAATAATACCCATACTACTCATTTTGGCATTGTTTCTAAAAATACGTCCAAAATCATCTTTATCAGCGAAAATTTGATCTTGAAGGGGAAGAAAGATCCCTGCACTATCTACTAAGTAGATGATGGGAATCTTATTCTCCATGGCGATTTCCTGTGCGCGTATGTTCTTTTTTGCGGTCATTGGAAACCAAGCCCCTGCTTTCACAGTTGCATCATTAGCGACAATAACGCATCTTTTTTTTGCTACATGTGCAATTACAACTACTACACCCGCAGAAGGACATCCGCCATGCTCTTCGTACATTTTTTCAGCAGCCAAAACGCCTACCTCAAAAACCTCATTGGGCTTGTCAACTAATAGATTGATTCGTTCTCGTGCCGAAAGCTTCCCTTGCTCGTTTAATTTTTTCAAGCGTGTTTTTCCACCCCCTAATTTTATTCTACGAATTCGTTCTTGAAGTTCGGCCCATGCCATTTTCAGTGCATCTTTGTTAATTTCGTCTTCCAGATTCATATTCTTTCTCTATGAGTTACGAAAGTACTAAAAATCTATAGGTAACATTTTAAATTTTTATTCGATATTTGCTATTCGAGAAAAAATCAAATGAGCTTAAATAAGAATAAAATAATGGGGTATGTTGCACTGATAATGGCCATTCTTGGTAGTGCATTGATCCTGATAGGAGTGTTGAAATATCCAGAATATGCTATTGGTTTTTCAATTGCTGGAGTTGGATTTTATGCCTTAGCATGGGCTTTTAACGCATTAAGAGGCCGTATATAGTTATGTCAGACGATAAGAAAGTCATATTTTCAATGACAGGGGTAAGTAAAACCTACACCAATGCAAATCAGTCTGTTTTAAAAAACATTTACCTCAGTTTTTTTTATGGGGCTAAAATTGGGATTTTAGGTCTCAATGGTTCCGGAAAATCAACCTTGCTCAAAATCATAGCCGGGAACGATAAGAGTTTTCAGGGTGATGTTGTTTTTTCTCAGGATTATTCCGTGGGTTATTTGGAACAAGAACCTCAAATGGATGAGGATAAAACGGTTTTAGAGATAGTCAAAGAAGGCGCCGCTGCTACCGTTGCAATCTTGGAAGAATACAATAGTATCAACGATCAATTTGGTTTACCTGAAGTCTATGAGAATGCAGATAAAATGCAGAAGCTTATGGATCGACAAGCAATTTTGCAGGATGAAATTGATGCCGTCAATGCGTGGGAATTAGATACACAACTGGAGATAGCGATGGATGCACTTCGTACTCCCCCGGGTGACCAAAAAATTAGTGTTCTTTCAGGTGGAGAACGCCGTCGTGTAGCTTTGTGTAGGTTATTATTACAAAAGCCTGATGTTTTATTGTTGGATGAACCTACCAACCATTTGGATGCAGAATCCGTGCATTGGTTAGAGCATCATTTAGCACAATACCAAGGTACTGTCATTGCTGTAACTCACGACCGTTATTTTTTGGATAATGTAGCTGGTTGGATATTAGAATTGGATCGGGGTGAAGGGATTCCTTGGAAGGGGAATTATTCTTCCTGGTTGGATCAAAAAGCCAAGCGTCTAGCTCAAGAGCAAAAGCAGGCGTCTAAGAGGCAAAAAACACTAGAACGGGAATTAGAATGGGTTCGAATGGCACCAAAGGGACGCCAATCCAAGCAAAAAGCACGTTTATCTAATTATGACAAGTTGATGAGTCAAGATCAGAAACAAGTCGATGAAAAATTAGAGATTTTTATTCCCAACGGTCCACGTTTAGGAACAAACGTAATTGAGGCTTCACATGTTGCAAAATCTTTTGGTGATAAATTACTTTATGATGATTTGAATTTTACTTTACCTCAAGCAGGTATCGTTGGAGTCATTGGACCCAATGGAGCGGGAAAGTCAACAGTTTTTAGGATGATCATGGGAGAACAGTCCGCAGATGGCGGAAGTTTTAAAGTAGGGGAGACTGTAAAATTAGCTTATGTAGATCAGTCTCATTCCAATATTAATCCTGAAAAAAGCATATGGCAAAATTTCAGTGACGAACAAGAATTGATCATGTTGGGAGGACGTCAGGTTAACTCTAGAGCTTTTTTAAGTCGTTTTAATTTTAGTGGTAGCGAGCAAAATAAAAAAGTTTCTGCACTTTCTGGAGGAGAACGAAATCGATTGCATTTGGCAATGACCTTAAAAGAAGAGGGGAATGTTCTCCTATTAGACGAACCTACAAATGATTTGGATGTTAACACTCTTCGCGCTTTAGAAGAAGGACTTGAGAACTTTGCAGGCTGTGCCGTAGTCATTTCACACGACCGTTGGTTCTTAGATAGAATTTGCACTCATATATTGGCATTTGAGGGAGATTCTCAAGTATACTTCTTTGAAGGATCCTATTCTGATTATGAGGAAAACAAAAAGAAACGTTTAGGTCAAGATTTGATGCCAAAACGCATTCAATATCGCAAGTTAACTCGAAACTAATACAATCTCATTTTAGTCTAGGGCTTGTTCTTATTCCCAGTGAAGCGAACTTTTTCTAAAGCATATTACGGCAATCAATCCCAAAAGAGGGAATAAGGTGAAGAATGAAAACAATTGTTGGTATTCAATGACAGTTGGGTTTTTTCCTAATATGTGTCCTGTAAAAAGTGACATGAAGATATCAGGAGTGAAGCCAATGATAGAAATGATACCTACCAATGTTCCAGTTAGTTGAATGGGTGCTTTTATTTCTTCTAAAAGAGCAAAGTAAAGACCTCTTAAGGAATAGGTTCCCAAGGCTATTAAAATAAAGAGGCAAAAAGAAATGATTAAATAATTTTTTTCTAAGCCCCCGAATTCAATTAAAAAGGAAGCAATTGCCATACTTATAAAGCAAGGTATTATTACTTTTGAAGGGGAAAATTGATCTCCAATCCAACCGATAAGGACTACAGTGATTGGGCGTGAAAATTGAATTAAAACTGCAAAGTAGGTAGCATTTTCAATACTAAAACCCCAAACATCTTTTGCGTATATCCCAAAAACTCCCGTGAGTTTATATCCACTATAGGCTGATAAAATCAACAAAGAATAAAAGATTATTTTTGGCTTTTTCAATAAGGCAAAAGCTTGTTTGTAGTTAAATGAGCTGTTTTTGTTTTTGGGATCTTCAATTGGTTTAGAAAGCGTAAACCAAACAAAAACACCTATAAGAAATACAGTAGCAGTGATAGTTGTCAGGATGTATTGAAGTGTCTTTTTTTTGTCTGAATAGGTGATCTCAATAACTTCTTCTGGAAAAAAATAACTTAATAAGGCAGCTCCTGCTAGAGCAATACAGGCAGCAAATAGCCCTCTACCTCCATCAAGTAAACCGAAGGACAAACCTTGATTGTTTTGATTTCCCCATTGCCTAGTAGCTTTGATCAAGGCGGACCAAAACAAGAAGATGGTTGACACTCCCCAGAGTGCGTATAGTATTTTGAAGGTTGTGATTGAAGGAATAGAGATCATTACAACACCTCCTAAACTCGTGAGGAGCAAAGAGAGGGACAATAACTTCCTTGGCTCCCATTTATCAGCGATAAAGCCTCCAAAAAAATAAGAGAGTAGGGCAGTAAGTCCGTAAAGTGCTTGAGCTTCTCCAATTTCTAAGTCAGAAATTCTAAAGACATCACGTATAATCGGTTTGAATACACGCATCACTATAAAAGGCAATAAAAAAACAGCTTCCCCTGCAATAATTAAAGCAGCCATGGAAGTGAATTTAGAATTCACTCGGTTAATATAGTGTTTTTAAAAAGAATGAGGAAACACAACTTGATTGTTGACTTATTTTAAGTCTAACTCCATTTTAATATTTCCTCGTGCATATTTAATGTCGGGATCAATAGGGACTTCAATAAATCCATATTTACGATACAAATGAATGGAATTTTCTAGAATAGTACTAGAGTATAAGATCAGTTTATCCCAATGGTGCTGTTCTGCGAAACGAATAACAAATTGAACGATTTTATTTCCGTAGCCTTTTCCACGTTCTTTGGGAGTAATGGCCATTTTACTGAATTCAAAAACACCATTTCCTTTCTTAAGGAAGGCAAAAGTGCCAATGATTTTTCCCTTTAGGGCTACCATAAAAATGAAACCTCCGGGCTGAATAATCTCTACTACTGGGTTGGTTAGTACTAATTCGTCATAGGGTTCTACAACAAAAAAAGTTTCCAACCATTCTACATTAAGTGTTTTAAATTCATTCGAATATTGAGATTCAAAAGGAATAAATTTTAATGCATCATTCATTCCCCTGTCATTTCATTTGGACGCACCCAAGCGTCAAATTCTTCAGATGTTAAATAACCTAGAGCCATACTAGCTTCTTTAAGAGTTGTTCCTTCTCTATGGGCTTTATTTGCAATTTCAGCAGCTTTATAGTATCCTATTTTCGTATTTAAGGCAGTAACCAGCATTAGGGAATTTTGAACTAGCTCATCAATTCGTTTGTGATTGGGTTCAATTCCTTTGGCACAATTTTCAGTAAAACTCACACAGGCATCCCCAATTAATTGAGCAGATTGTAAACAATTTGCTGCCATGACAGGTTTAAATACATTGAGTTCATAGTGACCTTGGGTTCCGGCAACGGTTATTGCAACATCATTACCCATTATTTGTGCGCAAACCATGGTTAGGGCTTCACATTGTGTTGGATTTATTTTTCCAGGCATTATAGAACTTCCGGGTTCATTGGCGGGAATTATGAGTTCACCGATTCCAGATCGAGGTCCTGAAGCCATCATTCGAATATCATTTGCAATTTTGTTAAGAGAAACCGCCAATTGTTTCAAGGCACCATGTGTCTCAACGATAGCATCATGTGCGGCTAGGGCTTCAAATTTATTGGGAGCTGTAATAAAAGGAAGTCCAGTGAATTCAGCAATATACTGAGCTACTTTTTCGGAATAGCCTTTTGGAGTATTGATACCGGTCCCTACGGCGGTTCCACCCAAGGCCATTTCGGACAAATGCGTTAGTGTGTTTTTTAAGGCTTTAATCCCATGGTCTAATTGGGAAACATAGCCTGAAAATTCCTGACCCAAGGTCAGGGGAGTGGCGTCCATTAAATGGGTACGTCCTATTTTTACTACAGATTGGAATTTTTTTGCCTTTTGGTCTAGAGTATCGCGTAATTGGATAATTCCTGGGAGTGTGGTTTCAGTAATTTTCTTGTAAACGGCAATATGCATACCCGTAGGGAAAGTGTCATTTGAGGATTGAGATTTATTGACATCGTCATTTGGGGCTAGGGTTTTACCTCCATCTCCAAGTGTATTTCCTGCCAAAACATGGGCTCGGTTGGCGATTACTTCATTAACATTCATATTACTTTGCGTACCTGATCCCGTTTGCCAAATGACTAATGGAAATTGATCTGAGAGAGCACCAGTTAGAATCTCATCACATACTTGTGCAATTTGATCTCTTTTCTCTATGCTAAGTACACCTAGATCGTGGTTTGTGTAAGCAGCAGCTTTCTTCAAAAAGGCAAAGCCATGGATAATTTCAATGGGCATCGAGGCTGGAGCCCCAATTTTAAAATTACTTCTAGAGCGTTCTGTTTGTGGTCCCCAATAGACATGCTTAGGTACTTTTACTTCTCCGATAGTGTCTTTTTCGATACGGTATTCCATGGATTATATTTTGAATTGTAAAAATACTCGATTTAGTAGAAATCGTTTTTATAAGTTTCAATTATTTTGTGAATAAGCTCGATGAAATTTATGGAACGGGGGTGATGTCATTCAAAAAAATATGTATTTTTGTATCTCAAAACAGAAATTATGTTTGAATTTGACCAATACTTAGGTTTTCTTGCTTTTCTTTCCATCTTAACCATTGGATTTTGGTTGATGATTTTCTTGTTAACTTTCGTCATTCCTTACTGGTTGGTAGGAGCGATTATGGAACATTTAAAATACGGAAAGAACAAACAGAAGATTGAGAAAAGAAAATAAAAAAAGGGGCTTTTAGCCCCTTTTTTTATGGTTAGAAACCAAATTCATCTCCACCGCCGTTTCCACTGTAGTTTTGGTTTCTTCTGCGGCGATCGTTTTTACGTTCATTAATTTTGTAGGTGAACGTCATAACGTAAGAGGGACGTCTCCATTGAAACTCACTGTAATTAGTAAAGCTTTCTGTTGTTGTTGTATTTTTATATCTCCTTGAATTTAGGAGGTCACTCGCATTAAAGGAGAGTGTTCCTTTTTTATTAAATATATCTTTATTTACAGCTCCAGACAATACAAAAAAGCCTTTGGATCTATTTTGCGCCGTTGCATTGGGTCCTCTGTAAAAACCTCTCAATTGAGCGGTCCACCCTTTGGGAAGCCGAATATTTCCATTGATTCTGGCAAACCAACTAATGATTTCAGCATCAAACACTTGATTGTTATAACTTCCTAGGGTTTCAGAATTAAAAACATTGAAGTTTCCACTCAGGCGTATTTTTTTAGAAGGGGAATACGTCAAAGTGAATTCTGTTCCAATACGGTTATTTTCAGCCAGATTAATCGATGTCGCTCTAAGGGAGGGAATTTCGATTAGTGGATCTTCACTTACCTTGATCAATTCCCCTGTGGCTTCTGTTATACGGGTAATCACCTGTGTTGCTTTTTGGTAGTAGGCTGACCCATTGAATGTAAATTTTTCCCAACGTTTTAAATATCCAAAATCAAAAGTACTGGAATAGGAGGGATCTAAATCTGGATTTCCCTGTCTAAAAAAGGTAACACTCGACCGAGAAGGGAAGGGATTTAAGGACCAACTTCTGGGACGTCTTATTCTTCTACTGAATCCTAATGTAATATTCTCCTCTTCATTAAACTCATAAGATAAATTTAGGGTTGGGAAAAAGTTCGTGTACTTTTTTTCTTTGTAATCATTTGTTGTTTTTTGATCAATTACAATATGAGTATTTTCCATTCTTATCCCTAAGAGGTAAGAAAATTTATTAATCTTTTTGCCAAACTGGGTATATAGGGCATTAACATTTTGTTCAAAAAGTAATATGTTTGAGAGGTTTGTGTCACGAACGAATTGGGTGTTTTCCAATAGTGCAACTTCGTAATCATTTTCTTGCGAACTGAAATCGCCTCGATACCCAAATTCAAACTGAGTGTTTTTATCCATTGGCCATACATAATCCAATTGAAATAAATTTCTTGTTTGTGATTCTAGGGTGCCCACTGTTTCATTTGGTGAATCGGTATTGGTGATGTCAGCGAATTCATCTTCTGAGCTTTTTTGTAATTGGATTTCAACCACCAACTCATGCCCCTCTTCATTAAATTTTTTAGTAAAATTAGCAGTAAGTTGACTTGAATTGTCTTTTTCTGCCTCCTCTTGTAAGCGTCCTACTGTCGAAAGGATGTCCCCATTTGCATTGATGTCATCAATTTCTGTATTGGCATCACTTGTATTGTTGCTATCGCGAACAAAACCACTAAGTGTAAGCGAGGTATTATCATTAATGTAATATTCTGCTCCTAGGTTGATGAAATAGTTTTTTCGTACTCGATCATAATCCCTAGTTTCATTTGCAAATGTACTGGGTAAATCTGCATTGAAGTATTCGCTATTAAACAATCCCCCACCCAATGATTTTTGATCCCTATAGGTGGTTGTAGTGAAAAAATTGACTTTTTTAGTCCTCCAATTTAGAGTTGCTGTACCCCCCAGGTTTTTTGGAAGTCCTGTATTTGCAATAAAAGTTGCATTAAATCCAATTAGTTCGTCTTTCTTAAGAATAATATTTAGAATACCTGCAGTTCCAGAAGCCTCATATCGTGCAGAAGGTGAAGTTACCACTTCAACTTTTTCGATTGATTCGGCAGGGAGTTGTCGTAAAGCTGAAGAACCTGAAAGTCCAACTAATCCAGAAGGTTTTCCATTAATTAAAATACGTACATTATCATTTCCTCTTAAAGAAATATTTCCTTCAACATCGACTGAAACGGAGGGGATGTTATCCATAACATCAGTAACACTCCCGCCACGAACGGTAATATCCCTTCCTACATTGTAGACCCTTTTATCTAATCGTATTTCAACTTCAGTTCGTTCTCCCACGAGTTCAACTTCCTCAAGGGATTCTGAATCGATGTTTAGTTTAAAATCTCCCAAACGAGTCGTTACTTTGATATCTCGATCCTTAAGGATGATTTTTTCAAAACCAATATATTCGATAGTGATATCATATTTTCCAGGCAAAACTTCAATTTCAAAGTCTCCTTTCACATCGGTTATTCCTCCTTGGATTCGATCTGGAAATTGACCATTAACTAAGGATATTGTTGCATATTCTAAGGATTCTGAGGTTTCAGAATCAGCAACATTACCAGTGATTTTTATTTTGGAAATTTTCCCATTATTGGAGGGACGTTGAGCAACAGCTGTATTTGAATAACACATCAGAAGCATCAGAAAGAATAATTTCTTCATATATTTTTTAAGTGATGCTACTTTGACAGCAATATGATGTTAGGGTTTAATCCCTTTTGAGAAATAAAGCTAAATTTTCAAGAGGTCGAGCAAGAATTCCTTTATTACCTATAAGTACAATAGGTCTTTCAATTAATTTTGGAAATTTAATAAGACAATCAAGGATTTGATCTTCATCTAAAGAAGTCCGATTGGGAATACTTTTCCATTCGGATTCATTTTTTCGAAGGACAGCACTGGGTAAAAGTTCTATTTGATTCAAAATCTTTTGTAGCTGTTCTTTCGTAAAAGGAGTTTCAAGATAACGAACTTCTTCACCTTCTAGACCTGCATCTTTTAAAAATTGTAATGCCTCTCTAGATTTTCTACATCTTGGGTTGTGATAGATCGTATAGTGTTCCATATGCAAAAAAAAACTACCCGAAGGTAGTTTTGAATTTATTTTATTTTGTCAGCGATCGCTTTAAAAGCATCGGGATGATTCATCGCAAGGTCTGCGAGTACCTTTCGGTTGAGCTCAATATTGTTGGCTTTAATTTTCCCCATGAATTGGCTGTAGGACATTCCGTTGATACGAGCTCCGGCATTAATACGAGTAATCCAGAGAGCTCTGAAGTTGCGTTTGTTCACCTTTCGGTCACGATACGCATACAGCATGGCTTTATCCACCGCGTTTTTTGCAACGGTCCAAACATTTTTACGACGGCCGAAAAATCCTTTCGCTTGTTTTAAGATTTTTTTTCTACGTGCTCTTGAAGCAACTGAGTTTACTGATCTTGGCATTTTAATAGTTGTTTTTTGAAGGAGGCGGTATTGCTACACTTTTAGAGCCTTACTTCGGGTTGATAATTAACGTTTAACCTTGTTTGACTTAATTAAGTCTAAGTTGTTGTTTGATGTTTTTCTCATCACTTTCATGAACCAAACCAGAGTGGGTCAATGCAAGCTTACGCTTTTTTGACTTTTTGGTCAAGATGTGACTTTTGAAAGCATGCTTACGCTTGATTTTACCGCTTCCGGTTAATTTAAAACGCTTTTTAGCACTTGATTTTGTTTTCATTTTTGGCATGACGATTCCTTTTTTTATTTTTTCTTAGGAGAAATCAAGATACTCATCTTTTTTCCTTCCAATATTGGCATTTGTTCTACTTTTCCTAATTCTTCCAAATCTTGTGCTAAACGTAACAAAAGAATTTGACCTTGTTCTTTAAACACGATAGAACGCCCTTTAAAAAAAACAAATGCTTTTAATTTAGCTCCTTCTTTGAGAAACTTTTCGGCATGTTTCTTTTTGAACTCATAATCGTGTTCATCGGTTTGTGGACCAAAACGAATCTCCTTAAGAATAATCTTACTTGTCTTCGCTTTTAGGGCCTTTTCCCGCTTTTTTTGTTCGTACAGAAACTTTTTATATTCTAAAATTTTACAGACTGGCGGAGAGGCATTTGGCGAAATTTCAACTAAATCCAGTTCTAAAGATTCGGCTATAGCAAGTGCTTTGTGAAGGGAGTATACTCCTATTTCAACATTGTCACCAACTAATCGAATCTCCTGTGCCGTAATTTTTTGATTAATACGGTGTGGATTTTCTTTGATTACCCTCCCTGGGCGGTTCGTTCTGCGTCTACGTATTGCTATGTCTTCTCTTTTTTAAATTAAACATCAAAGCTAGCTAGGCTGCTTTTTATTTCTGTATTTATTAAATCTACTACACTTTCCATGCCAAAGCTTCCTAAATCACCTTCAGAGTGCTTGCGTATAGAAATGGTGTTATTTTCTTCTTCTTTCTCTCCTATGATAATCATATAGGGGACTTTGGAGATTTCGGACTCACGAATCTTCTTTCCAATCGTCTCATTTCGATCATCTAAGAGGGCGCGAATTTCGTGATTTTCCAAGAAATTTAAAACTTTTAGAGCGTAATTTTTACATTTTTCACTCACACACAAAATATTTACTTGATTGGGCATGAGCCAAAGTGGGAAATTTCCACCCGTATGTTCTAATAAAATGGCAACAAAACGTTCTAAACTTCCAAAAGGTGCCCGATGAATCATGACGGGTCTGTGTAATTCATTATCACTTCCTTTATAATTCAAATCAAAGCGCTCAGGAAGGTTGTAATCCACTTGGATTGTCCCTAATTGCCATTTCCGTCCCAAAGCATCTTTTACCATGAAATCCAGCTTAGGACCGTAAAAAGCAGCTTCCCCAGTTTCGATCACATAATTGAGGTTTTTCTCTTTAGCGGCATTGATAATCGCTTGTTCTGCCAATTCCCAGTTATGGGTTGAACCGATATATTTTTCAGGCTTCTCAGGATCTCTAAGTGATACTTGAGCGGTAAAATCTTCAAAACCTAAGGATCCAAATACATATAAAACCAAGTCAATCACTTTTTTAAACTCCTCGTCTAATTGGCTCGGCATGCAAAAAATATGTGCATCGTCCTGAGTAAACCCTCGTACCCGTGTAAGCCCATGCAATTCACCGCTTTGTTCGTAACGATAAACTGTCCCAAACTCTGCATAGCGTTTTGGGAGGTCACGGTAACTCCATGGTTTGGCATTGTAGATTTCACAATGATGAGGACAATTCATGGGTTTAAGCAAAAACTCTTCCCCTTCGGCTGGAGTCTGAATGGGTTGGAAGCTATCGGCACCATATTTCTCGTAATGCCCAGAAGTCATGTATAATTCTTTACTCCCAATATGGGGAGAAATAACTTGTTCGTATCCGGCTTTGTTTTGTGCTGCTTTCAGAAAATTCTCTAATCGTTCACGCAAGGCAGCTCCTTTGGGCAACCATAGGGGGAGACCTTGCCCCACTTTTTTAGAGAAAGTAAATAGTTCTAGTTCTTTTCCAAGTTTTCTATGATCTCTTTTTTTTGCCTCTTCGACTAGTGCTAGATAGGCTGTCAATTCTTTTTGCTTAGGAAACGATATTCCGTAAACTCGAGTGAGTTGGGGTTTGGTTTCGTCTCCTCTCCAGTAGGCTCCTGCGATATTGGTTAGCTTTATTGCTTTTATAGGGCCTGTGTTTGGAATATGTCCTCCCCGACAAAGATCTGTAAAGTCAGCATGGTCACAAAAGGTAATCGTACCGTCTTCAAGGTTTTCGATGAGTTCTGTCTTGAAAGGGTTATTCTCTTTTTTGTAGTATGCTAAAGCTTCCGCTTTAGTAGCACTTCGCATTTTAAATTCAAATTTTTGGCGTGCAAATTCTAAAAATTTCTTTTCGATTTCGACCAAATCTTTTTCTGTCAGACTGTAGCCTCCGAAATCGGCATCGTAATAAAAACCATTCTCTATGGCAGGTCCGATTGTTAACTTGCAGTCAGGGTAAAGTGCCAATAAGGCTTGTGCCAAAACATGCGCAGAGGAATGCCAAAAGGCGGTTTTTCCTTCTTGATCATTCCATGTAAAAAGCTGTATTTTGCCATTTTCATGCAAGGGAGTGACGCTCTCTACTGTTTGTCCATTAAATTTAGCAGACAATACATTACGTGCCAATCCTTCACTGATACTTGAAGCAATTTCAAATGGAGTTACTCCCTTTGAATACGTTCGAACACTCTGGTCTGGAAATTGAATTTCAATCATAGTTTTATTAAAATGCAAGCAAAGATACGGGGTCTTGGGATAGCAAGCAATCGATTCTTTAAAGTTTTGTTTTACGTTCCCCTAAGAGTGCATTGACGAGGGTTTTAATCCCTGAAAATCCATAATACATCGCGGTAATTAGAAAAAGGATACCTAAAATAAGAACAGGAACATACAAGGGGTGAGCTTGGTTTTTAAAGGCTTGATGAACTATGACAGGGCCTATAAAACAACAAAGTAAAAATAAGCTCATTTTCTTAAGGCCTTTTTGAAGTAAGGGTTTGTTCATCGCTAATTTATCTAAACCAAAGATACACAAGTGAATTCGTATTATAGTTGGTCGTTGAATTCATTTTTCTAATTTCTTTATTCTATTCAGCAGCTCTGTTGCTTTTTTTACCCTAGCTAGACCAGACTTCAGTTCTGAATTTTTCGGAGAATGGCGGAAAGTTAAATGCTGTAGCAGCACATAAACCCAATGAATCATTACATTTTTTATTAAATTCTTTAGGTAAAAGACAGCTAAGTAAGCTGTGGTTTATTTCTTTTGTGTTCATAATTTAGTTAGTACTTGCTTCTATATACAAATTGTAATCATTTCGTTCTAATGGAAATTCTATATCGCTTAATATTAAGGAGGGGGGAACTTGATGTTGATTCACTTCTACAGTTAATTGCGCCATCATTTGTTGATTGATGGGGAATGAAAACCGTATGCTTTCTTCATTTTGAATGCGCTTATAATTGTATTCGTTTTCCTTTTTAATGCTTGTGCTTTTATCGGCAATATACACAGGAATTTTTGTGGCCTGCCGCTGATATGAGATATACAGTTGCTCCTCAATAGGTTGCGTTAGCTCAATAGTTTTACGGGCTATATTTTTAAATACTATTTGTACGGTATCAGATTCATTTTGCTTTGCTCCAGAGATGTAAGTCACTTGCTGTTGATAAAATCCCTCCATTTCCTTTTAGATTAAGGTAAGGTCTATTTTCACTCCAATTCTCTTCGTTTGGTTTTTTAGTTTCAGTATCATTCAAATAATCAGTAGCAACTTCATTATCTCCCCAATTTGGTATAATATACCCAGTATGATAGAGCTTTACTTTTCATTTACCGCTAAAATTTTCAGTAAATTATTTTTTATCTTCAATGATTGTCAAACTTATTCTACCATATTGCTCTTGGGAGTCATTTGCATCGATTTGATAAGTGTAATATCCATCTTCAAGGGGTGTTTCTTCTACATAATCTATAGGTTGTATGGTGTGAATTCTACCCTCAATTTCTAATTCAACAAATGCGTATTGATATGCTGTTTCAAAATTTTTATACTGGCTCATTTGTCCAGAGTCAATATTTTCAAAATCAACATTTCCTGTTGATGTATTAACAACAATATTCTTAAAGTTATATTCGCTAATATTCGATAGTCTGATGTATACTTCAGAAGTATTTGCGTCACTATCTTTAGAACATCCAAAAAATACGGTCACTGCTATTGTTAAGATTAAGAGTTTTTTCATTTTATTTTTATTAAAGGTTTATTTTAAAAGTTGTATAATCAAATATTTGCAAAAGCCGAGTACTCATCAACTTTTCATATTCTTTCAATTTCTAGATCTGAATACCAGATATGGCATTCAAGTTTTTTTATGCTATTTTGTGTCAAAAAATCTTGGGATAGACTCCAGCAACTCCTTTGAAATAAGAATCTTTTTATGAGATAAAGTCCCAGAAGGATAAATTGGAAAGAATAGTGAGTAAAGGTACTTTTTTGGGGTATAGATCTAAAAAATATATTGTTATCAAAAGCTAGGAATACTTTTGCGGCGGCTTGTTGTCGATGAAAGTTAGGTATCAACCTCAGGTTTGTCATTTGGGGAGTAAACTTGATTTAATTTCAAAATCAAATGTATCAAAAAATCAAACTATTTTTTATAAGCTTTTATAGCTTCGCGAACGTTTTTATGTTGATTTAATAACTTCTGGGCAGTAGCTAAAGTGACCTTGAGTTCGTCCATGATCATACGTTCAGCACGGCCAGTCAACTTTTTATTAGTTAGCTGCATATCTACCATTTTATTGCCCTTTACATGACCAAGTTGTATCATTGTTGAGGTGGTAATCATGTTAAGGATCAACTTCTGAGCAGTTCCTGCTTTCATACGGGAGCTTCCCGTTAGAAATTCAGGCCCAACAATTACTTCAATTGGAAAATCACTCACCTCTGAAAGTGGGCTTTTTTTATTACAACAGATGCTTCCCGTATGAATTCCATTAGCTTGACAGTCATGTAAGCCCGCAACAACATAGGGTGTAGTTCCAGAAGCGGCAATTCCTACAACAATGTCGTTAGTGTTAATATTAAAAACATTCAGGTCTTTCCATGCTTGATGGGGGTCATCTTCAGCATTTTCGATTGAGTTCCGCAAGGCAAGGTCACCCCCTGCTATGAGCCCAATAACGCGCTCAGGATCGGTTCCAAAGGTGGGTGGGCATTCTGAGGCATCAAGCACACCCAAACGACCACTAGTCCCTGCACCGATATAAAAAAGGCGTCCTCCAATTTTTTGTTGTTTTACAACAGCTTCTATTAAGGTTTCAATTTGATCCAAAACCTTCCCAACGGCTTCAACAGCATTTTGATCTTCCGTATGAATGCCTTTTAATAATTGAGCAATATTTTTTTGCTCCAAGTCATCGTGATTGGAATCTTGTTCAGTTGTTTTTACAAAACCCATAGTTTTTTGGTTTTTCACGAATTTAAAAAATAAACCTCACAATATAATATTGTGAGGTTTAAGTTTATGCCTAAAGAAAAATACTTTATACGTTTCTTTTCAACTCTAAATTTTCTTTAAGTGCAGCAAGAAATTGCTGCGTAGTTAAATAATGAGAGCTATTAAGCTCTTTGCCATGAATTAAAATGGCAAGATCTTTTGTCATTTTACCACTTTCAACTGTTTCTACACAAACACTTTCAAGTGTGGAACAAAAATCGATTAATTCTTGGTTTCCATCGAGTTTCCCTCTGTGAGCCAAACCTCTTGTCCATGCAAAAATAGAAGCAATGGGATTGGTTGAGGTTTCTTTTCCTTGTTGGTGTTGACGGTAATGACGAGTAACAGTTCCATGAGCGGCTTCGGCTTCCATTGTTTTCCCATCAGGTGTGACTAGGGTAGAGGTCATTAAGCCTAAAGAGCCAAACCCTTGAGCAACAGTATCCGACTGTACATCTCCATCATAGTTTTTACAAGCCCAAACAAAACCTCCGTTCCATTTCATCGCAGCTGCAACCATATCATCGATCAGTCTGTGTTCATAGGTAATACCAGCAGCTTCAAATTGACCTTTAAATTCATTATCAAATACTTCTTGAAAAATATCTTTAAAACGTCCGTCATAGGCTTTTAAAATCGTATTCTTAGTCGATAAATATAACGGCCATTTTTTGGTCAAGGCTTGGTTCATACAAGAACGAGCAAAGCCATAAATTGAAGAGTCAATGTTGTACATAGACATCGCTACACCATCTTCTTGGAAATGATACACTTCCCAGGTTTTGGGAGTGCCTCCATCATCTGGAGTGAAAGTCATGGTTAGTTTTCCTTTTCCCGTAGTTACCGTATCCGCCGCTTTGTATTGATCTCCAAAAGCATGTCGCCCGATACAAATGGGCTTGGTCCATCCTTGAACATAACGCGGTACGTTTTTCATGATTATAGGTTCTCTAAAAACGGTTCCTCCCACAATATTTCGGATGGTTCCATTAGGAGAACGCCACATATTGGAAAGATTGAATTCTGTAACACGGTCTTCGTCAGGTGTGATCGTAGCACATTTAATTCCCACGTGGTGTTCTTTTATTGCATTTGCGGCTTGAATTGTAATTTTATCTTCGGTAGCATCTCTAGAGGTAACAGATAAATCATAATAGATGATTTTTAAATCTAGATAAGGCAATATAAGTTGGTCTTTAATGAATTTCCAAATGATTCGAGTCATTTCATCGCCATCCATTTCTACAACAGGATTGGCTACTTTGATTTTTGACATGTGTTTAAATTTAGGTTTTCGGATGCAAATATAAGGGCTACGATTTATTTATCAATTACAAATTAGGAATAAAAAAAACCGTCAAACACTTTATTTCAATGAATGACGGTTTTAGATTTTATGTAGTAACTAGATTAAGAATCCATACGGGCTTCTTTAATACGTGCTTTTTTACCTCTTAATTCTTTAAAGTAATAAATACGTGAACGACGTACTTTTCCTTTTTTGTTGACTTCGATTTTTTCTAATGTGGGTAAGTTCAACGGGAAGATACGTTCTACCCCTACAGTACCTGACATTTTTCTAATTGTAAAAGTTTTGGATAAACCTTGTCCTTTAATTTGAATTACCACACCTTTAAAAAACTGTGTACGTACTTTTTCTCCTTCTCGGATTTGGTAGTAAACCGTTAAGGTATCTCCAGCATCAAACTTTGGAAATTCTTTCTTTTCGATGAATTCGTTTTGTACAAAATTGATTAACGCTTCCATATTTTATTTATTGAGTTGGAAAAGACAACATTCACGATTTTCGTCAGAGGTTATGTATTTCGTGCTGCAAAATTAAACTTTATTTTGAAGTAGACAACCCCATTATTAAAAATTAATTGATGCTTTCAACTCTATCTATTCTGATTAGAGAGGATTTATTCGACTTAAAATCAAATACTTCTCAGATAGGATTCAATTTGAAGAGTATCTCAGAGCCAAAACGAATCGAGTAATCATTAAAGACGTCTCTCCTTTATTTGTGACAATAGAGTCATGAACTATTCTGTACAGACCAGAAAAGTGTTTTTTGGAATTTTGCACAAATTTTTAAAGCCGAAAAAACAAGAAGAGAAGGGTGAAAATTACAGCAAGTATCATTTTATTTTAACAAATCTGGACGCAACTTTTGTGTTCGTTCTAGGGCTTTATCCTCTCGCCATTGTTCAACTTTTGGGGTATTTCCTGACGTTAGTATTTCTGGAACTTCCCAGTCTTTATATTTAGCTGGACGTGTATAAATGGGAGGAGCTAAGAGATTGTCTTGAAAACTATCGGTCAATGCTGAGGATTCATCTCCCAGTACTCCAGGGATTAATCGTATGACACTGTCACAAAATATAGCTGCGGCTAGTTCTCCACCAGAAAGTACAAAATCTCCGATAGAAATTTCATGTGTAATGAGATGCTCTCTTACTCTTTGATCAACCCCTTTGTAATGTCCACACAAAAGAATAATGTTATCAAGGGTTGAATAATGGTTGGCAGCTTTTTGATTAAGTGTTTCACCGTCTGGAGTTAAATATATTATTGCATCGTATTCTCTTTCTTTTTTAAGAGAACTAATGCAGCGATCAATGGGTTCGATCATCATGACCATTCCTGCTCCTCCACCAAATGGATAGTCATCTACTTGCTTTTGTTTGTGAGTGCTATAAGTTCTTAAATCATGAAAATGAACTTCAGCATTTCCAGAAGCGAGTGCACGTTTTAATATGGAGACTTCAAACGGACTTTTTAATAGTTCTGGAAACAGCGTAATGATATCAATTCGCATGAAAAATAAAATTAGATTTTAGCAAAAATAGAAAAAGTCGCAGGAGAACTGCGACTTTTTCTATAAAGTTGACCCATTAATATTGCAATGAGATCCTTTCTTTTTCTCCAGAGGGCTTTAAGAAGAGAATACTTTTAAGATCATTTATTTTTAAGTTTTTCACTTCTTTCAGTGTATTTACTTCTTGATCATTTATCTCTAATATGATAAAACCATTATCAATTCCCTTTTGATATAACCAACGATTATTCATATTGGAAATATATAAGCCATGTTGTGTTTGGTATTCCTTTTTTTGTTTGGCTGTAAGTTCTCTGAGTTCCATTAAAAAGAAACTAGCTCGATTGATTTTTTCAAGGCGTACTTTGACTTTATTTTCTTTTCCATCACGATTGTAGAGGATGTCGACTTCTTCTCCTGGGCGTTTGCTGGCAAGATATCCAGATAAGTCAGCAAATTTATTAATCGAAATATCATCTACGCGTTTAATAATATCATTGGGTTTAAGTCCAGCAAGATCGGCACCTAAGCCTTCTTCAAGATCAGTAATATAGAAGCCTTCGGTCTCATTTACCTCAAATCGTTTTGCCATCTGAGAGTTTAGGGCTTGTCCCATTACTCCCAAAAGACCTTGCTGCACATCTCCAAATTCAATAATATCTTCAAAAACTTTACGTGCTACGTTGCTAGGAACAGCAAAGGAATAGCCAACAAAACCTCCAGAGATTGAAGTTATCGCGGTGTTAATTCCAATGAGTTCTCCACGAGTGTTGACTAGAGCACCCCCACTGTTTCCTTGATTAACCGCAGCATCGGTTTGGAGGTACCATTCATTTTTTCCATCCCTTTGATTTAAGTCTCTTGCTTTGGCACTGATAATTCCTGCGGTTACAGTTGAATTTAAGTTAAAGGGATTTCCAACGGCAAGAACCCACTCTCCAATTTTTGTGGTGTCTGAATTCCCAAAAAACACATAGGGTAACTCCTCTTTGGTATTGATCTTTAATACAGCAATATCACTACTAGGATCGGATCCAACAACAGTGGCTTCATAGGTTTTGTTGTCATTGGTAGTGATCTCAATTTCGGAATTATCTTCAATAACATGATGATTGGTTATGATATAACCATTGGGTGAAACGATCACTCCAGAACCTGTTCCAATTCGATCGGGTAATACATCATCCCCATAAAAATAACGATAAAAAGCGGGTAAGTCAGAGTCATAGGAACTGGTATTTTTTACATGAACAACAGCATGTACCGTTTTCTCTGCAGCAATAGTGAAGTCTGTAAGTTCAGCAGCTATATTGCTTGAGCTATACGTATAATTTGTGGGAATTAAAGTAGTCTCCGGTACTTGTTTTGAAACTACTTTCGAATTTGTTTTAAAATAAACATCATAAATAAAAATGCTAAGAACAGCACTTCCTAGTGCAATACTGAATGTTTTAATGAATGATTTCATAGTTATATTTTTTGTCAAAATTATAGATTTTAAAGAAGATTAAAATGGATTTAACGACCCTTTAACAACTTTTAAGGCTCAATTGTAAAGCTAATGAGGCACTCTGTTTTTTAGTAATTAGTTCTCTTTTAAATGAATAGACAAAGAAAAAAATCATGTATTTTTGCTGCCTATGAAGATTCAATTTGACAAATATCAAGGTGCAGGCAATGACTTCATTATCGTAGACAATCGCTCAGGGATTTATGATCTGATCACAACTTCGCAATTCCACTCAATGTGTAACCGGTTCAAAGGAGTTGGTGCTGATGGTGTTATTTTAATTGAATCACACCCTGTTTTGGATTTTGAAATGCGTTATTTTAATTCAGATGGAAATTTAAGCACGATGTGTGGCAATGGAGGACGATGTGCTGTTGCCTTTGCACAAAGGCACAATATGATTTCCAAAAAGACCCAATTTTTGGCGGTGGATGGTCCTCATGAGGCAGAACTCATTTCAGAGACTGAAGTTAGACTTCAAATGCAGGATGTTGATACCCTAACTCCGCGCGATGGTGCGATAATTACAGATACGGGATCTCCCCATATTGTATTGCCCTTAGACGATATTAAGTTAATAAACGTAAAAGAAGAAGGTGCAGTAATCCGCTATTCAAAAGCGTTTAAAACCAAAGGAATTAATGTTAATTTTATTCAAAAAGAGAATGCGAATACCTATACCATTCGTACCTATGAACGAGGGGTGGAAAATGAAACTTTAGCCTGTGGAACGGGTGCTGTTGCAGGAGCTATAGCAATGCATTCTTTAGGAATTTCAGAAGGGGGAACACGTCTTTTGATGAAGGCGCTTGGGGGAGATTTAACCATAGATTTTGAAATAGCAGAACAAGGATACAAAAACATCTATTTGCAGGGTCCAGCTACCTTTGTTTATTCAGGAATAATTTCAATATGAATCCAGAATCCCTTTTCTTAAGAGCCCTTGAGCCGAAAGATATAGACCTTTTATTTGAAATAGAAAATGAGGTTGAGTTATGGAAATACGCTAACCGCACAGAGCCCTACTCTAAGGATTTATTAAATTCTTACATCAAACAACAACATCAAGATATTTTTGAAGTAAAACAAAAACGTTATGTTCTCTCCGATGGGAGTCCAGATGTTTTGGGTTTTGTCGATCTTTTTGATTTTGAACCTTTGCACAGAAGAGCAGGCGTGGGTATTGTAATTCACAAAGATAAAAGAGGTTTAGGATTTGGCAAAAAAGGACTTGAACTCTTAAATTCCCATTGTAAAAGCAATTTAAATATTCACTGTTTGTTTGCTAATATAGCTGCTGAAAATAAAACCAGTATGCATGTCTTTGAACAATGTGGATATCAAAAAGTGGGGGTCAAAAAGGCATGGAGTTTTTATGAGGGTTCATTTCACGACGAGTTTCTATATCAAAAATTATTTGACTGATGTACAAAAGAAAAATTTTAGTTTGGATTAGTTTAATGGGTACCGCCTTGGGTTGTTATTTTGTCTATAACTTTTATGTTACATTTTTCTGGAATAATACTGTTTTTGAAAACGATTATTCCTATATTTTTATTGACAGAGACGATTCCATCGACTCGCTTGAGCTACAGTTAAGTCCTCTTTTAAAATCTACCTCTAATTTTCGATTGGCCGCAGAGAAAAAAGGGTATTCTCAGAATATTAAACCAGGGAAGTACAAGATTTTAAAAGGATTGGGGAATAATGAGATGATCAATCTTTTGCGTTCAAAACGCCAGACTGTTAAAGTAGTTTTTAATAATCAAGAACGACTTGAAAATTTGGCAGGGCGTGTTTCTAAACAAATTGAAGCCGACAGCCTGAGTTTGTTGAATGCTTTTTATGACACCGAATTTTTAAGTTCAAATGGCTTTACTCAAAAGAATGCTCTATCATTATATTTGCCTAACTCATATGATTTTTTTTGGGATACAACAGCAGAAGATTTTAGATCTAAGATGTTATCCTATTACAAGCTTTTTTGGAATGATACAAGAAGAGCAAAAGCCAAAGCATTACAATTAACACCTCAAGAAGTTTATATTTTGGCATCTATTGTTCAAAAAGAGTCTCCAAAAAAAGATGAACAAGCCCGGGTAGCTGGGGCGTATGTAAATCGTTTGAAAAAGCGTATGAAATTACAAGCCGATCCTACGGTGATTTTTGCTGTGAAAAAAGCGACAGGAGATTTTAATCAAGTAATCAAGCGAGTGTTGTATAAAGACTTAAGGCTTAAATCTCCCTATAATACTTACAGAGTAAAAGGTCTCCCTCCAGGTCCTATCACTATGCCTGATTTGTCTGCAATTGAAGCTGTATTAAATCCTGAAAAACACTCTTTTTTATATTTTGTGGCTGACCCCACCAATCCAGGATATCATCTGTTTGCCAAAAATTTATTGGAGCACAATCGAAATAAAAAAATCTATATTAACTGGATTAACAAAAAGAAAATATACCGTTAAAAGGAGCCTTCAATAATGAAAACACAGGGCCTTTTGTTTAAGTTAGGTTTTACTTTTTTCCATTGTTTTACAGAAAGGCTTAAGATATACTCAGTACTTAAACTAAGATCACAAGCTACACAAAGACGTGTATTTGGATCTAATGTTTTTATAAAATCTTTGAATAGCGATTCACTCCGGTAAGGGGTTTCAATAAAGAGTTGCGCTTGCTCTTCACGAAAAGCTTTCTTTTCAAACTTTGAAATACTTTGATTTCGTTGTTTTTGTTCAATAGGAAGGTAGCCGTTAAAGGCAAAGTTTTGACCATTCATTCCTGAGGCCATTAATGCCAAAAGAATTGATGAAGGACCGGTCAGGGGTTTCACAGTAATTCCCAAGCGATGGGCTTTAGAAACGATTACCGCTCCAGGATCTGCTACCCCAGGACAACCTGCATCGGAAAAAAGACCCATGGAAATTCCAGATTTACAGGGATCTAGATAGCGTTCCATTTCTTCTTGAGTTGTATATTTATTGAGGGGATACAGTATTATTTTGTTTTGATTTTTATTGGGAGTTATTCTTTTGATAAACTGGCGAGCCGCTTTTTCATTTTCAATAATGAAATGAGTGTGTTCCTCTACAATTTTTTTAACTGAGAGCGGAAGTACCTCAAGAGGGGAGTTGTCTCCAAGGGGTGTTGGAATTAAATAAAGTACCCCTAAAGAAGTTGGATGCTCATTCATTTTTTAATGATTTAATAATTAAATCACACGCATTATTTAGCAACCTAAAACAATTTTCAAAGCCTTCGGGTCCACCATAATAAGGATCTGGAACCTCATTTTGATTCTTCAGAATGAGATTGACTTTTTTGTGGTCTTCTGTTGAAGTTGTTTTGGATAGGATGTTTTCATAATTACTTCGATCCATTGCGAAAATATGTGAGAATGCACTAAAATCAGATTGGGAAAATTGTCTAGCTTTTTGATGGCTAATGTCAATACCGTATTTTTTTGCAACGTTAATACTTCTTGGATCAGGGGGATTTCCAATGTGATAAGCAGCCGTCCCAGCGGAATCTACTTCAATATTCAAGTCCTTTACTTTAGATTCAAGAATGCCTTGTGCTAATGGGGAACGACAAATATTACCCAAGCAAACCATGAGTATTTTTGTCTGTTCCATATAAAATGAGATTTTATAAAGTTAGCTTTTGACTTAGGTCTTCTACGTACTTTCGAAATTGTTTGTCAGTAAAACTCAAGTTATCGACTGTTTTGCATGCATGAAGGACAGTGGCATGATCTCGTTTGCCGATTTGGTTTCCAATACTAGCCAAGGAGGCTTTCGTGAATTTTTTCGCAAAATACATTGCTAATTGACGTGCCTGAACAATATGTCTTCTTCGTGTTTTGGATTGGAGTGTTTCAACATCCATTTGGAAATAATCAGAAACCACTTTTTGAATGTAGTCAATGGAAACCTCTCGTTTGGTGTTTTTAACAAATTTCATAACCACTTCCTGCGCAAGTTCAATCGTTATTTCCGCTTTGTTGAAAGAAGATTGTGCGATGAGCGAAATGATTGCTCCTTCGAGTTCTCTGACATTGGTTTTAATGTTTTTAGCTACATACTCAATGATGTCTTCATTGATATTAACTCCATCTCGGTACAATTTATTCTTTAATATGGAAATCCTTGTTTCATAGTTGGGAAGCTGTAATTCGGCTGAAAGTCCCCATTTGAATCGAGAGAGTAAGCGTTGCTCGATATCCTGCATATCAACAGGTGCTTTGTCGGAAGTGAGGATAACCTGTTTTCCATTTTGATGTAAATGATTGAAGATGTGGAAAAACACATCTTGAGTTCCTGTTTTTCCTGAAAGGAATTGAACATCATCAATAATGAGAACATCAAGTAGTTGATAGAAATGAATGAAATCATTCCGTGTATTTTTCTTTACTGCTTCAATGTATTGTTGCGTAAATTTTTCAGCGGCTATATACAGTACAGTTTTGTCTTGATATTTTTCTTTTATTTCAACTCCAATGGCTTGTGCTAGGTGGGTTTTTCCTAGACCAACCCCTCCAAATATTAATAATGGATTAAAAGAAGTTCCTCCAGGTTTTGCTGAAACAGCAAGTGCTGCCGATCGTCCAAGACGATTTGAATCTCCCTCAAGGAAATTGTCAAAATTGTAGTTGGGATTGAGTTGTGATTCAATTTGTAGGTTTTTGATACCCGGGATCACAAAAGGATTTTTTAATTCTCCAGCATAAGAATTGATGGGTGCGTCCACATTCTGTGTCAGTACACCTGAGCGATTACTGCTCGGAATTTTTTCAGTGAACGGCGCTTTGTTTCCAAAGGTGTTTTCCATGCGGATGGCGTAGAGCAGACGGGCATCTTTTCCTAATTCTCTTTGCAGAGCCGTTTTCAATAACTTGACATAATGTTCTTCAAGCCATTCGTAAAAGAATTTGCTGGGAACCTGTATGGTTAAAATATTGTCGGTAAGTTTGACAGGAGTAATGGGTTTAAACCATGTTTTAAAGGCTTGAGGTGGAATATTATCTTCAATAAAAGAGAGGCAATTTGTCCAAACTGAAGAAGCAGTAATATTCATTTTTTGTTTTATATATATGTTTATGTTATGGTTTTTATACTCTGTCAGAGTGAATACAAATATTGATTAAAAAATTTCAAAAAAAAAATGAAATCACTATTGAATTATAACTTTTTTTTTTAGATATTCAAGCATTGAGTTTTTGTAAGTAATTCATCTTTTTCTCACTAAAAATATTAAATAAAAAAGTTTTATGAAGTATAAGACAAAAGAAATTGTTGTTCGCTATTCAGAAACAGATCAAATGCAATTTGTACATCACAGCAATTACTTGAAATATTTTGAATTAGCTCGGCTTGAATGGCTTACTGAAATGGGCGTATCCTATGCTGAAATGGAACGAGAAGGAATATTAATGCCTGTAGTGAGGGCTTCTCTAGAGTTCAAAACACCGCTATATTATGGTGATCTCTTCCAAGTTACTGTCACATTAAAGAATAATCCAAAAGCCACACTTGATTTTGATTATGTACTCACGAATCAAAAGGATGAAATCATATGTAGAGGCAACACGGTATTAGCTTTTCTCTCACCTCAAACCAAACGTCCCATGCGTTGCCCTAATTTTTTGCTTGAAAAGTTTCGTTAAAATAGAATGAAAGAAGATCGGATTCGATTTGTTCTGTTTGGGTAAAAGATTTTTTTATAATCGGTGCTTTGACCCCCCTGTCTAATTTTTTTTCACTGGTAAAAACACGTGCCTCATCCCACATATCGGTATCAATAAACGATTGAATTGTTTTCAATCCACCTTCTACTATGATGGATTGTATTTGATTTTCATAACAATAGTTTAAAATGGAATTTATAGAGAAGGGATTTAAAGCAACTTGTTTTTTAATTCCTGAAAAAGCTTCTGTTTTGTTTTTTGTGAAAAAAATTGTGGGTTCCTTGTCCGTTACTACAATTGATTTTTTTGGGCTCCTGGCGTTGGGGTCAAGGACAAGGCGAAGTGGATTTTTTCCATTCCATTCTCTTGTGGTTAGCTGGGGATTGTCTTGAACAAGAGTTTGAACGCCAACCAAAATGGCAGCCTCTTCACTTCGCCATTGATGAACGCGTTGTTTTGAAATTGGATTTGAAATCCAAAATATTTCAGCCTCATTTTTTTCTGAGGGAAGAGGAGCAATGAAAGAATCTTTTGTTTGTGCCCATTTCAATATAATATAGGGGCGTTTTTTTTGATGAAAAGTAAAAAAGCGACGATTTAAAAAATCACTTTGTTTATGCAAAACATGAGTTTCAACCTTGCACCCAGAGGCGATTAGCTTTTTAATTCCTCGTCCAGAAACAAGTGGATTGGGATCTGTTGAGGCAATAACAACACGCGGAATTCGATATTCTATAATTAAATCTGCACAAGGAGGGGTCTTTCCAACATGACTACAGGGCTCTAAATTCACATAAAGAGTAGACTCATTTAATTGAGATTTGTTAGTAACTTGATGAATTGCATTGACTTCAGCGTGTGGAGTGCCTGCTTTTTTGTGCCAGCCTTCACCAATAATTTTGCCTTTATGAACAATTACAGCACCTACCATAGGATTCGGATAAGTGGCACCAAGCCCTTTTTTTGCAAGTTCTAAACAGCGTTGCATGTAGATTAAATCTTGTCTTTTGTTCAAATCTTAATGTAAATAAATTTGTATGCTGTGGTGAAGCAACTTAAAATTGACTGTAAATTTATAACAAAATTTAAGGAATGCACATTCGACCTATAAAAGCTTCTGATGATAAACTTTTGGCTCTTGCAATTCGCTCAGTTTTAATTGAAATGGGAGTTCCAAAAACGGGTACAGCCTATGAAGATAAAGAGCTCGATTTTATGTTTGAGACTTATTCCGTCTCTAGAGCGATCTACTATATTGTTTATGAAGGTGAATCCATACTAGGAGGTGCCGGAATTGCTCCATTGAAGGAGGGGGATCCTTCCGTTTGTGAATTACAAAAGATGTATTTCACTTCTCAAGCCCGAGGAAAAGGACTTGGACATCAAATGATTAAAAAATGCCTTGATTTTGCAAAGACAAATGATTTTGAGTTGTGTTATATAGAAACAATGCCGAATATGAAAGCGGCTCAAAAGTTGTATAAAAAAATGGGATTTGAATATATTGATCATCCTATGGGAAATACGGGACATGGCTCTTGTCCTATTTGGATGACAAAAACAATAGTATGACGTACATTGAGGCTAGAACTTTTTTTATAAGAGAATTAAAGACACTTTTGGAGGTAAATGAAATAGATTTTTATTTCAAAACCCTTCTTCATTCACTTTTTAATATTGAGTCTACAGCAATAGCCTTGGATCCCAATACAAATTTTAGTGAGGATCAAAAACAGCAATTAGAAGAAGCCTTAAAGCATCTTCAGAAAGAAAAACCTTTGCAATATATTATAGGTTCAACCTATTTTAGAGAATTATCCTTTAGAGTCAATCCAGCTGTGCTCATTCCTCGACCAGAAACGGAAGAGTTGGTGGCTTGGGTTTTGGAAGATCACAAAGGATTAAAACAAAAGAAAAGCCTTATTGATTTTGGCACTGGAAGTGGTTGTATTGCAATAGCTCTAGCAAAAGAGCAGCCTAATTTTGAAGTTAGTGCAATAGATGTGGATCATACCGTATTGGAATTGGCGCATCAAAATGCAACACATAATCAGGTGAATGTTGCTTTTTCACAGCAGGATATCTTAAGACTGGATGCCTTCTGTACAAAAGCTCACATTATTGTATCCAACCCACCTTATATTCCCCCTAGTGAACAAGCTGAAATGAAACCCAATGTACTTCAATATGAGCCTCATTTGGCTTTATTTGTACCTGAAAAGGATCCACTTATTTTTTATCGTTCAATTTTGGCTTATGGAGAAGTTCATTTGATTTCTAAGGGATATATTTATTTTGAAATCAATCCTCGTTTTTTAGGCGAATTGAAAAGTCTTATCTTGTCTTTTAATGTATATTCATTTGAAGAGCGAAAAGATATTTTTGGTAAAGTGAGAATGCTACGCATTCAAAAAGAATAATATGGAAGAAATTAAAAATCAAATTGAATCCTTACGAGAGGAATTACACGATCATAATTATCGGTATTATATTCTTGACGATCCGATCATTTCCGATTATGAATTTGATCAACGCTTAAAAAAGCTGCAAAATCTAGAAGAGCAATATCCAAATTTTGCGGATCCTAACTCTCCCTCACAGCGAGTTGGAGGAGGAATTACAAAATCTTTTGAAACGGTTCCGCACAAATATCCCATGTACTCTTTGTCAAATACCTATTCAAAAGAAGAACTAATCCAATGGGAGGAACGTCTCAGAAAAACTCTTGGGGAAGAAGCTCGAATAGATTATACCTGTGAGTTGAAATTTGATGGTGCATCAATCAGTCTAAGCTATGAAAAGGGTGCATTGATTAAAGCAATTACAAGAGGGGATGGGGTGCAAGGCGACAACATCACAACAAACGTAAAAACAATAAAAACGATTCCATTAAAATTAAAGGGGAATTACCCTGCATTTTTTGAAATTAGAGGAGAGATCCTTTTGCCGTGGGAAGGATTTAATAAAATGAATGAAGAAAGAGTTGCTTTGGGTGAACCCTTATATCGGAATCCAAGAAATACGGCTTCTGGAAGTTTAAAACTTCAGGATAGCCGAGTGGTTGCACAAAGACCTCTAAGTTGTTTTCTATATTCTTTGGCAGGAGAAAATTTGTCAGTGAGTACTCAATTTGAAGCACTACAAAAGGCAAGGGAATGGGGTTTTAAGGTTCCCGACTCAGCCCAATTAGTAGATTCTATTGATGCTGTTTTTGATTTTATAACTTCATGGGAAGAGAAACGAAAATCCCTTCCATATGAAATTGATGGTATTGTGATCAAGGTAAATAGTCTGTTTCAGCAGGAAGAGTTAGGTTTTACTGCTAAAGCCCCGCGATGGGCAATGGCATATAAATATAAGGCCGAACAGGCCTCAACTTGTTTGAATGGAATACATTATCAAGTGGGTAGAACGGGAGCCATTACTCCCGTAGCTCAATTGGAACCCGTTTTAATTTCTGGGACCACGGTAAAAAGAGCTTCTTTGCACAATGCAGATCAAATTGAGAAATTAGATATCCGTATTGGGGATACAGTTTATGTAGAAAAAGGGGGAGAAATTATTCCAAAAATTACTGGAGTAGATGTGCAAAATAGGGGACATTCTGAAGATCGAGTTGTATTTATCGAGAATTGTCCTGAATGTTTTAGTCCTCTAAAAAGAGAGAAGGGGGAAGCCCAACATTATTGTATAAATGAGTTGAGTTGTCCTCCACAACAGATCGGTAAGATTCAGCATTTTATTGGACGAAAGGCCATGGATATTGAAGGCTTAGGAGGGGAAACTGTGGGTCTTTTGTACAAAGAAGGATTATTGAGTAATATTGCCGATTTGTATGATTTGAAGAAAGAACAAATTTTACCTATAGAACGGATGGCAGAAAAGTCAGTAGCTAATTTACTGGAAGGAATTGAGAAGTCCAAAGCGAAACCTTTTGCAAAAGTTCTCTTTGGTTTAGGAATTCGCTATGTAGGTGAAACTGTGGCTAAAAAACTTGCCAAAGAGTTTAAATCGATTGATCGTTTGGCTCAAGCAAGTTTAGAGTCATTGATCCATACGGAAGAGATAGGAGATCGAATTGCTCAAAGTGTGGTAACCTATTTTGCTTCTCCTCAAAATCAACTTCAGATTGAAGCCCTCAAAAATCATGGTCTTCAAATGGAGTCTATTCAAATAGAACAAGATTTGCACGAGGCCTTTGTCGGAAAGAAATTTGTTGTATCCGGTGTGTTTGAAACATTTTCAAGAGAAGAGTTAAAAGTAGAGATAGAATATTTAGGTGGTAAAATTGCCAGTTCTGTTTCTTCTAAAACAGATTATTTAGTGGCAGGAGAGGGTATGGGTCCATCAAAAAAAGAAAAAGCAGAGATGTTAGGTGTGGTTATTTTAGATGAGAAATCCTATCTTGCTTTCAAGCAAAAACCTTCCTAATTGTTACAGATGTAACATTTTTTTAAAAAACAACATGAAATGTTTGTTTATTATGCGACAACAAATTGTTTCCTTATTATTGCAGCTTAATGGTTAGAATTTTATCTGATTTTGTTTTACAGTTTAAATTGAATAGAAAGTTAAAGTCATTGACTTCAATTTCTAAAAAACATTTGATCCAGTTCAAAACGGTAGTTGTTTTGATTCCTGAATCCTATGAGATTGATGAGCAGCTTTTTTTATCACTTTCAAAAGCGTTTAAAATTTCAAACCAAAACATAACAATTGTGGTATTTAGCCAAAGAAAAATAGAGGAACAAAAGGTGAAAATCAAGAATAGAATTAACTGTTCTAGAGATGCTATTGGTTTTTGGGGCAATATAAACGGAGAGCTTTCTTTGCTTTTTCAGCAAGAATTTGATTTGTTGATCAATTATTTTGATGATAAGCCCCTTCTTCCTTCATTCATCAGTGCCCATTGTCAAGCAAAAGTGAGATTGGGTTTTTCTAAATCAAATCATTCATTAAACGACTTAATGTTGGCAATTAACCCTCAGGAAACTAAACTATTTCTTTCTGAATCCACTCGGTATTTAAAAACAATTTTAAAGAAAGTAAAATGAACTTGAAAGGTTTGGGAGTTGCTATGGTGACTCCATTTAAAGAAGACGGTACTGTTGATTTTGACGCTATTCCAAGAATAATTGAAAATATTGTTACTGGACATGCCGATTATATTGTGGTCCTTGGAACGACTGCCGAGGTTACCTCGCTTTCTGATTCTGAAAAAAAAGCTGTTATTCAATTAATTGTTGAAACCAACCAAAATAAACTTCCTTTAGTCATTGGAATTGGTGGAAATAATACAGCAAAAGTGATTGAAGAAATTCAATCCACAGATTTGGATCCTTTTGAGGCAATACTTTCTGTTTCTCCTTATTATAACAAACCAACACAGGATGGGATCTATGAACACTATAAGCACATCGCAATGGCAAGCCCTCTTCCAATTATTGTCTATAATGTTCCTTCAAGAACAGGAAGTAATGTTGAGCCTTCAACTTTCATTCGATTAGCTGAAGATGTAGAAAATATCATCGGTATCAAAGATGCAAGTGGCGATATGGATCAGGCCCAACAGATGTTAAAAAATTGTGCTCCTCACATACAAGTTATCTCTGGAGATGATGCGCTAACTTTACCGATGTTACTCGCCGGAGCAGTTGGAACGATTTCAGTTCTTGGAAATGCACTTCCAGTCCCTTTGAAAGAAATGTTTCATTTTGTTGAAACAGGTAATCTCAAAAAAGCATATGCCTTACATTATCAGTTGTTGGATGTAATAAATCTTCTTTTTGAAGAAGGTAATCCTGTTGGAGTGAAAGCTTTGATGGAATCAATGGGTTTTTGTTCTAAAACAGTTCGTCTTCCCTTGATTAAGGCTTCGGGCTCACTTCACGAGCGCCTCCAAAAAGTCTTGGAAGCCTCTATTGCATCCCATTAATTCCAAAAAAAATACTTTAACATTGTCTTTGGAATAAAAATTTCCAAAGTCAGTGATATTTAGTACTTTCGCAGGATGAATTTTAAATCTATTTCGGTCATAAGTTTATTGCTGTTGTTTTCAACATTGATTTCCTGTAATGAATATCAAAAACTTTTAAATAGTGATGATACCTCTGGGAAATATAAGCAGGCTGAAATATATTATAATAGTGGGGAATATCGTAAAGCAAATCGTTTATTTGAACAAATTATTCCAAAATACAGGGGAAAGCCACAAGGACAACGAATTATATTCTTTTTTGCAGATTCCTATTTTCTAACAAAAAATTACTATCTCGCTGCTTATCAGTACGAAAACTTCGTTAAGTCATATCCCGAAAGTGATCGCATTCAAGAAGCCACTTTCAAAGCAGCCAAGAGCTATTATTTTTCATCTCCAAAGTACAGCTTGGATCAAAAGGATACATTCAAAGCCATCGAAAAGCTCCAAGTCTTCATAAATTTATATACAAATTCTGAATATATTAAAGAAGCCAATCAGATGATTTCTGAACTGCAAGAAAAATTAGAGCAAAAAGATTTTGAAATAGCGAAGCAGTATTTCACCATCAGAGATTATAAATCGGCCATTAAAGCAAGTGAGAATTTTATCTCAGCATTTCCCGGAACAAAATACAGAGAAGCTGCACTTTTCAATAAATTCAAAGCCTCTTATGAGATTGCCATAAACAGTATCGCTTTAAAAAAATTAGATCGTTTACTGGAATTAAAACAACAATACGATGTTATTTTACGTTATTACCCTGAAACTTTGTTTTTAAGCGAGTTAGACGATAAAATGAAAACTGTAAATTCAGAAATAGAAAAATTAGAACCGACTACTACAACCCTCACAAAATAGAATTATGACGAAGTATAGAGAATCAAAAGCTGCCTTAAATTCAAAGACCTATGACCGTAACAAGCTTGAGGCTGCTACAGAAAATATTTATGAAGCTTTAGCCATTATAGCTAAACGTTCGATTCAAATTAATTTAGATATTAAAAAAGAATTGCATGAAAAATTAGAGGAATTTGCTACGCACAATGACAGTTTAGAAGAAATCTTCGAAAACAAAGAGCAAATTGAAGTTTCTCGTTTTTACGAGCGTTTACCCAAACCACATGCATTGGCGGTTGAAGAGTGGTTGAATGATAACATTTACCACCGTAACACAGAAGAACCTAATAGCTAAGAATGAGCTTACTGAGCGGGACAAAGATTTTACTCGGAATTTCGGGAGGAATTGCCGCTTATAAAATTCCTTTGTTGGTTCGTGAATTGGTGAAAAATGGTGCTGAGGTTAGAGTCGTAATGACTCCTTCGGCCAAAGATTTTGTCACCCCTTTGACCCTAGCTACTGTGTCAACAAACCCTGTGTTATCTAGTTTTACTTCTACTGATCAAGACAACCCACTTTGGAATGATCATGTAGAATTGGGGCTCTGGGCGGACCTCTTTCTAATTGCCCCAGCAACCTCGAACACGCTTTCTGCAATGGCTCAGGGACGTTGTAATAATTTACTCCTTGCCGTTTATCTTTCTGCCAAATGTCCTGTTTTCATTGCTCCAGCAATGGATTTAGATATGTTTGCACATCCTTCTAACCAAAAAAACATAAAGACATTATCTTCTTTTGGAAACAAACTGTTACCCGTAGGAGAAGGATTTTTAGCAAGCGGATTGGAAGGGAAAGGACGCATGTTGGAACCCCAACAAATAGTCAATTATGTTGTGGATTTTTTCAATCCTAATTTGCCGCTAAAAGATAAGCTTGTCTTGATTACTGCAGGACCTACCTATGAAGCCATTGACCCAGTTCGATTTATTGGAAATCACGCTTCAGGAAAAATGGGTTTCGCCTTGGCTGAGGTTGCAGCAAATTTAGGCGCAAAAGTAATCCTTGTTAGTGGTCCAACCACAGAAAAAATTAGACACCCTCAGATTGAACTCAAAGCCGTTGTAAGTGCTTCAGAGATGTTTGAAATGGTAAAAGAAACCTATGATTCCGTTGATATTGCTATTGCAGCTGCTGCAGTGGCTGATTATAAGCCCGATCGAAAGGAAGAGCAAAAAATCAAGAAAAAAGCGGATCACATGACACTCAATCTTGTTCCCACACAAGATATCCTAGCCTATATGGGAACCCATAAAAAAGCACAGTACCTTTTAGGGTTTGCTTTGGAAACAAATAATGAGTTAGAAAATGCTCTGGAAAAACTTGAGCGAAAAAATCTAGATGGAATTGTACTCAATTCTCTCCAAGATGCGGGAGCAGGATTTTCTGTCCCCACCAATAAAATCACTTTTATACATTCAGATAAGAGTATGCATGCTTTTCCATTGCAATCCAAAGATGCTTGTGCAGAAGCTATTTTTGACCAAATCATAACCCATGATTCGTAATTTATTTTTTTTATTTTTTTTATGCCTGATTGGAAGAACTAATGCTCAAGAGCTCAATGCTCAGGTTATAGTCAATGCTGACCTAGTCAATCAGACCAACCAGCAAGTTTTTAAAACTCTTGAACGTTCATTAAATGAGTTTATCAATACTCAGGTATGGACAGATGAAGCCTATTTGAATCAGGAAAGAATAACTTGTTCTTTTGTTTTTAATCTCACCGGATACAACAATGGACAGTTCGAAGCCAACCTTCAGGTTCAGTCTCAGCGTCCTGTTTTTGATACAAATTATGATAGTCCCATTTTAAATTTTTTAGACAAAGATATTGTCTTTTCTTATCAGGAGTTTGAGCCTCTTTTTTTTAACCAATCAAGTTTTGAATCTAATTTGATATCCTTGATCAGTTATTATGCCTTTGTAATTATTGGTATGGATGCTGATAGTTTTAAGCAAAAGGGGGGAAGTACCCATTACAATAAAGCATTACAGGTTGTTAATTTGGCACAAAACTCTTCGAATAAGGGATGGAAACCCTCGGATTCAACACGAAACCGTTTTTGGTTAATCGACGCTTTACGCTCCAATACTTTTAGAGAGTTTAGACAGACACTCTATGATTATCATCGTGAGGGGTTAGATCGAATGACGGAGGATCCATTGGAAGGTAAAACAAAATTAATGGAAGCCCTCAAAAAGCTTGAACCCCTCAATCAAAGAAGGCCCAATAATTTTCTCATTCAAATATTTTTTGATGCAAAAGTTGAGGAGATTGTTAATCTCTTTCAAGAAGGTCCGAAAGTAGATTTTAAAGAGACCGAGGAGATTTTAAAAAAAATAGCTCCATTTTTTGGTGCAAGATGGAAACAAATCAAGGCTTGATTTTTAGAATATCCGTATCTTTCAAACGAATTTTTAATTAGTTTAAACGCCTTGTTAACGCATCTTCAAATACAAAACTTTGCTCTAATCGAGCATCTGGAAGTCTCTTTTTTGGAAGGAATGACATGTATTACAGGTGAAACAGGTGCAGGTAAATCTATTTTGCTGGGAGGTCTTTCCCTAGTTTTGGGAAAGCGAGCCGACACATCTACACTATTAGATACTTCGAAAAAGTGTATTATTGAAGCAACCTTTGATTTAAAATCCCTGGCATTAGAATCTCTTTTTCAATCGCTAGAGTTAGATTATGACCATCAAACGTTTTTGCGACGTGAGATTCTTCCGCAAGGTAAGTCAAGAGCTTTTATAAATGACAGTCCAGTTTCTCTTCATATTTTGCAACAAGTAGGAAAAAGATTAATTGATATACATTCCCAAAACGAGACCCAATCCTTACTTGAGAATGATCGTCAATTTGATGTTTTGGATGCTTTGGGGGGAAATGATTTACTATTGCAAAAGTTTACTGACCGTTTGCATGAATTCAAAAAAGTCACCAAGGACTATACCCATTGGTTACAACAAAAAAAGAAATCATTAGAATCTTTAGAGTTTAAACAATTTCAGTTTGATGAATTGGATGCAGTCGACTTAAAAGTTGAAAGATTTTCTGAACTAGAAGAGAAAATCGCTTCGCTCTCCCACGTAGAATATTTGCAATCTAATTTAGGCGAGTGCATTGAACTATTAGAAAATGAAACTAGTGGTGTTTTTGATCAGATACTGAGATTGAATTTACTAAGCCAAGGATTGGTTCAAAAATCTCCTCAATTTTCCGCACTTAGTGGGCGTATGAAGGGCCTTGCTGTGGAGACAGAAGATTTACTAAGCGAATGTAAAAAGCTTCTTGAGAACTTAGAAGTTAACCCTAATGAATTAGAGCAATTACAAGCAGAGCTAGATCAAATTAATGGACTGTTCCAAAAGCATAAAGTGCAAACCATAGAAGCGCTTTTGGAAGTAAAAAAATCATTGGAAACAGAACTCCAGGACACTTTTGATATTGAAGACACTCTAAAAAGATTGTCAAAAAAACAAACAGAATTGGAAGGTGATTTGAAAGCACTGGCAAAGTCTATTTCAAGAAATAGAAAACAGGCTACTACATTACTGGAAAAGGAATTAAAACGTCTAGTAGGTGAAATGGGAATGCCCGATGCTGTTTTTAAAATTGATTTAAAGCCTACTTCTGAATATGTATTTAATGGTATGGATATGATTTCTTTTCAATTTAGTTCTAATAAAGGAAGTCAATTTAACTTATTGAAAAAAGTTGCTTCTGGTGGGGAGCTTTCCAGAATTATGTTAGGAATTAAATATATTTTATCACATTACAAAAAGCTTCCAACTCTGATTTTTGACGAGATTGACACTGGGGTTTCGGGAAAAATCTCAGACAGTGTTGCTGAACTTATGATTAAACTTTCAGATAAATTACAGGTATTGACAATTACGCATTTACCTCAAGTGGCGGCTAAAGGAAATCACCATTTTAAAGTTAAGAAAATCACTAAAAGTGGAAAAACACGTTCTCAATTGATACCCTTAACTCCAGCAGAACGAATCGAGGAAATTGCGATGATGCTATCGGGAAATAAAATAACTCCTACCGCAAGAGCACACGCTAAACAATTAATGAATTAAATGTATCTTTGAAAACAAATTTTAACAGATGACACACAAGATTTTAGAAGGAAAAAAAGGAATTATTTTTGGTGCTTTAGACGATCAGTCTATCGCTTGGAAAACAGCAGAATCCGTTGCAGACGCAGGAGGTACTTTTGTGTTGACCAATGCGCCCGTAGCTCTTCGTATGGGAACAATTAATGCCTTGGCAGAAAAAACAGGATCTGAAGTAATTGCAGCAGATGCAACTAGTATTGAAGATTTAAATAGTTTAATTGATCAAGCACAAGAGATACTTGGAGGAAAGCTTGATTTTGTACTTCACTCCATAGGAATGTCTGTTAACGTTCGAAAAGGAAAACATTATACCGATTTGAACCACGATTGGATGGCTAAGGGTTGGGATGTTTCAGCGGTTTCTTTTCATAAGCTCATGCAATGTCTGTATCAAAAAGATGCCATGAATCCTTGGGGTAGCATTATAGCACTTTCATACATTGCTGCTCAGCGAACATTTCCTAATTATAACGATATGGCAGATAATAAAGCCTATTTGGAATCGATCGCTCGTAGTTTTGGCTATTTCTTTGGAAAGGATAAAAAAGTCCGTGTCAATACAATTTCTCAATCTCCAACCCTAACCACAGCTGGAAAAGGAGTTGAAGGCTTGGATGGCTTCCTAAAATATGCTGAAAAAATGTCTCCTTTAGGAAATGCCACTGCTAAAGAATGTGCTGATTATACCGTTTCTTTATTTTCTGATTATACTCGTAAAATTACACTACAGAATCTATTTCACGATGGAGGATTTTCAAATGTTGGAGTAAGTCAAGACATCATTGACGCCTTGTAAACAATTGATTTATTCTGAATGAATGAAGAATTATGCAATCAAAAACAAAAGGTTTTGAAGAGATTTTAGAACGATTTCCCTCTCGAGATCGCATTCGTTTTTTTCTGCTTTTTGTTCTGCTTTCTCTGAGTTTTTGGGTCAGTACTAAGCTGTCCAATAGCTACCAAGTTGATCAAGATTTTCATTTAGTGTGGAGCAAACCTCCCAAGGGTATTATTTTGACGGATAATCATCCAACGATTAATCTATCAATAACAGCAAGTGGTATTGAAATCGTATGGTATCGTATGTTTAAAAATACCATTGAGCTCGCGCTTGAATCTACTGATTTCAATTCTGAATCAGGAATAGTATCGATAGAGAAGCAACGTTTTTCAATTCGACAACAATTATTTGATAATACGGAATTGAATGCGATAAATACGGATACTTTACGTGTTCAATTTAGTAAGTTGGCAACAAAAAAAGTCAAGGTTTTTCCCAATGTGTCAATCAAGATGAGACCGGGTTATCTTTCTGATGGTCAATTGACTAGTGTTCCAGATAGTGTTTTGGTCCATGGTTCTAGTGCTGTTTTAGATACTTTAGTTCAAATTCAAACATTTCCCTTTTCGTTGAATGACGGGCACACCGATTTTAAAACAAAATTGAAACTGAAGCCTATTGAAGCATTACAATTTGATGTTGATACGATTCAAATTGCGCAATCAATATCAAAGTATTCAGAAAAAGAATTTATTGTTCCCATCAAGATTATTAATTTACCCTCCAATTTAAGAATCAAATTATTTCCTCCAAGTACAACAATTAAAGCGATCCTTCCATTGGCAATTTTCAGTGGCGTCAAAGCTGCAGATTTTAGTTTGGTCGTTGATTATGACTTAATTTCTTCAAAGAAAACAACCCAATTACCCATACGCTTGGTCAAGCAGCCCAGTCAAGTAAAAAAAGTTATTTGGGAACCTAAAAGTGTTAATTATTTGATTCGAAAATGAAAGTAGTTGGTATAACAGGAGGGATAGGTAGCGGTAAGAGTACATTGCGAAAGTGGTTTGCATCTCAGGGAATACCGTGTTTTGATTCTGATGCGGTTGGGAAAGAATTGCTCAATACATCATTGAAAGATCAACTAATAGAAAAATTGGGTGCTGCTTTTTATAAAGAAGATGGAACCCTAGATCGTGGACAACTGGCTCAACTTGTTTTTAATAATCAGAATGCGCTGGAAAAACTCAATGCCATTGTTCATCCTGCTGTAAGCTATGCTTTTGAACAGTTTAAATTAAAGAATAAAGGGGCTCCGTTTGTTATTAAAGAAGCGGCCATTTTATTTGAATCGGGAGCCTTTAAGAGTTGTGATGCAATTATTTTAGTTTGTGCACCCAAGGAACAGAGGATTCAAAGAGTAATGGAGAGGGATCATAGCACAAAAGAAGCGATACAGGCAAGAATGAAGCACCAATGGTCTGATGCTAAAAAAGTTGAGCTTTCAGATTATGTCATACAAAATGAATACCTTGAAGCAGCTATTGAGCAAGCAAAACAAATTTTGTCAATGTTGAAAAGTGAATTTTAAGGATTAACATACCATTGGGATTTTTTTTAATTTAAAAAAATGAAATTTGCACAAAGTATTTAATTACCCACAATTAGGGTTTAGTTGAGAAAATGAAAAAAACCATATTTATCTCTTTAGTCAGTTTTATGATTATTTCTGTTTTGGGAATAGTTCTATTGCAGGGGTATTGGATTTATTCAGCATGGAACGATAAAGAGAAAGAGTTTTCACTTGCCGTTCAGCAATCCCTTCAAATTGTTGCCAAAGAGATTCAGGAGCGCGAGTTAACGGATTATATTTCGAAATATGAAAGTCTGATTGATTCCTTAGATACTCCAGATGATGCAAGCTTAGCTAATTTATTCTTGTTTTTAGATGAGGATAAAACCAATAACCTCTTTTCTTATTATGCTTTTGGCATTTTGGAAGAAGACTATAATGTCACCCCATATTTAGATCCTAAGCTTGGAGATACCATTAGTAGATTGACTGATGTAAAACAACTTAAAAGTACCACCATCATTAATAAAAATGATGTTTTTGATCGTGAAAACAATATTGCAAGTTCTATTGAAAAGATAAAGACGGTAGACCGAATGAATATTACCAATCAACGAATTCAGGCGGCTTTTATGAGTTATACCGATAATATTCCGATTCATAAACGTTTGAATGTTGATGAATTAGATTTTGTATTAAAGCGCGAGTTTGATGCCAAAAAAATCGTCACTCCCTATGAATTTGGCATTTATAATGACGGTTTGGCGACAAAGATTAAATCCAATAATTATGCCGAAGAGCAAGAAGGCTTTCGCTATACAACCCCAATTTTTATTGATCAAAATGGGCTTGGAAAGTATGAACTTGTAGTTTCATTTCCCAAAAAGGATGCCTATGTTTTTTCGTCTATTTTAGGTGTGGGAGGGTTGACTCTTTTTCTTACCCTTTTTATTGTTTTGGTTTCCAGTAGTGCCTTGTATCAAATCATTCGCCAGAAAAAAATATCAGAAATAAAAACGGACTTCATTAACAATATGTCACACGAATTTAAAACCCCCATAGCGACCATTAATTTAGCACTGGATGCTATATCTAACCCCAAGTCCATTGGAGTTCCAGATACGGTGGCACGTTATGTTAAAATGATTCGGGAAGAAAACAGCAGGATGCTTACTCAAGTTGAGAGTGTATTGCGTATTTCACAACTTGAGCGAAGTAACGAACCCATTCAAAAAACTTCAATTGATTTACATGAAATTATAAAAGATTCGATTCATCATATTAACTTAATTCTCAAAAGTAAATCAGGGAAACTACAGACTCACTTTAATGCCAATAATAGTGTGATAAATGGTAATAAGAGTCACTTGACTAATATTGTGATTAATCTTTTGGATAATGCTCTAAAATACTCAGTGAACACACCTAAAATTGTAATTGAAACGTTAAATGACGATTCAAATTTTATTTTTAAAGTTCAAGACAATGGAATCGGAATGAGTACGAGTACTCAGAAAAAAGTCTTTGAAAAATTCTACAGAGCAAGTTCAGGAAATATTCATAATACCAAAGGGCATGGATTGGGTTTGGCCTATGTAAAACGAATTGTTGACCTTCATAAAGGCAGCATTAATTTAGAAAGTAAAAAAGATGTGGGTACGATTATTAGTATTACGATTCCCAACGAGAAAATAACTTAAAGCCTCAACCTAAATGATATGAAAGATTCAAATAAAAAAATTTTAATAGTAGAAGATGATCCCAATTTCGGAAGCATTTTAAAAGAATATTTAATTATTAATGATTACGATATTACTCTTGCTAAAAACGGAATAGAAGGGTTTGAAAAATTCAAGAAGGAGGATTTTGATTTGTGTATCCTCGATGTGATGATGCCCTACAAAGACGGATTTACTTTGGCGAAAGAGATTAGGGAAAAGAATGATGTCATCCCTATCTTTTTTTTAACGGCAAAAAATCTCAAAGAAGATGTTTTGAAAGGCTTCAAAATAGGGGCAGATGATTATTTGACCAAGCCCTTCGACTCTGACGTTTTATTAGCAAAAATTAAAGCTATTTTGAGTAGACAGAATACTCCCGTTCTACCGAATAGTGATGAGTTTGAATTTGAGTTTAGTAGCTTTAAGTTTAATTCAAAATTGCGATTCTTATCCCATCAATCTAGTAAACCTATTAAACTCTCCCCAAAAGAGAATCAATTGTTACGTTTGTTGGTTTTACACATCAATGACCTTTTGCCCAGAGATGTAGCTTTAAATAAAATATGGAGAGATGACAACTATTTTACCTCCCGAAGTATGGATGTTTATATTGCCAAGCTAAGAAAATATTTAAGTGCAGATGAAAAAGTTCAAATCCTCAATATTCATGGGGAGGGCTTTCGATTGGTTATTACCTAAGATTTTGTTCTAGGATGAAAACGTTCTATTACAGAGCGTAAATGATGGGTATCTAAATGTGTATAGACCTCAGTTGTTGTTATGCTTTCATGTCCCATTAGAATTTGTATGGTTCTTAAATCAGCTCCATTTTCTAATAAATGTGTAGCAAACGAATGGCGGAAGGTATGTGGTCCAACTTGTTTTTGAATGTTTGCTTTTACTGCCAAATCTTTGATGAGGGTAAAGATCATCTGACGTGTCAAGCCATTTCCTCTTCGGTTTAGAAAAACAATATCCTGATCTTTTTGGCTTACTTTTAAATGTACTCGCGATTCATGAATATAAAGTTCTAAGTATTTCTTTGCCACTCCACCCATTGGAACTAAGCGTTGTTTGTTTCCTTTCCCAGTAACCCGAATCATTTCCTCGTCAAAAAATAGATTGGAGAGACTCAAGTGGGTGAGTTCTGAAACTCGCAAACCACTTCCATAAAGTGTTTCTAAGATCGCTCGATTACGATGCCCTTGGGGATGCCCAAGGTCAATTTGATTGAGCATCATTTCAATTTCTTCAAAACTTAAAACATCGGGAAGTTTTCTTCCCAATTTTGGAGCTTCAATTAAATCGGTAGGATTATTTTCTCGATACGATTCAAAGATTAGATAGTCAAAAAAACTACGTAAACCCGAAAGACGTCGAGCTTGAGTATGGGGGCTGGCAATTTTTGCAGTTTCATAAATGAATTTTTGAACAGATTCTGCACTGCAATCAATGGGGGATTCATTGATTTTTTTATCTGTTAAAAATTGCTGTAGAGCCATGACATCCAAGGTGTAATTCTGTATCGAATTTTCTGAAAGTCCTCTTTCAATAGTCAGGTACATTCGATAATCAGCAAGGCCTTGTTTCCAATTCACACCATTTGTTTTTAGGGGAATAAATCTAATTTATATACTTTTACTAAAATAATAAAAATGAAGATCAGTATCATCAACGGTCCCAACTTAAATCTTTTAGGCACTCGTGAGCCTTCTGTGTATGGTAATCAAACTTTTGAGGACTATTATAGGAGCCTTGAGGAACGTTACCCTGAGGTAGTTTTTGATTATTTTCAATCTAATGTTGAGGGAGAATTGATTAATCGTTTGCATGAGGTTGGCTTTTCATCGGATGCTATTTTACTCAATGCAGGAGCCTATACCCATACTTCTGTAGCTATTGGTGATGCAATTAAAGGCATTGACACAAGTGTAATTGAAATCCATATTTCAAATACTTTTGCACGAGAAGATTTTAGACACACTTCATATATCACCCCTGTTGCTCAAGGGCTTATTATTGGTTTTGGTTTGGACTCTTATCGTCTGGGAGTAGAAAGTCTCCTAAACATTGACTCCAAATAGATAGCCCACCAATGCCGTTAATCCCATGGCCACGGTTCCCCAAAAGGTAATTCTTAAAACTGCTTTTCTAATACTTGATCCTCCGGTTTTTGCAGCTGTTGCTCCTAGAATGATTAAAAAAAACAAGGCCGAAGTATACAATGTAATTTCCATTTTTTCCTGCTCAAAAAAAAGCGTGACCAAAAAGGGTAAAGCACCTCCAACTGTAAAGGCGGCTCCCGAGGCTAAAGCCGCTTGTATGGGATTTGCTTGCTTGATTTCATTAAGACCTAATTCGTCTCTTATATGTGCGGCTAGGGCATCTTTTTCAGTTAATTCTTTTGCTACCCTCAACGCAGTCTCTTCTTTTAAACCTCTTTGCTCGTAAATTTGGGCTAAAAGTTGAAGTTCAGATTCTGGATCTTCCTCTAATTCTTTTTTTTCTCTTTCAATATCGGCTTGTTCTACGTCTGTTTGGGAACTGACTGAGACGTATTCTCCAGCAGCCATAGACAATGCTCCAGCAACGAGTCCAGCCAAGGTAGCGAGTGCGATTTGTTCTCTCAGATCCGTTGCTGCCGCCATTCCAATGGCGATACTTGCAGTAGATAAAATTCCATCATTAGCACCTAAAACCGCAGCTCTGAGCCAATTGCTTCGGTGAATATAATGATGGTCTAAATAGTTTTCTACTGTTTTTTTAGGTTTCATATTACAGCAATTTAATATTCTAAAGTTGAATGAAAAGAATGAAATACTTTCAGCACAGCTTTGGGCCCTTCAACATGAGGATAATGTCCTAAGTCTAATCGATACGTTTTTCCATTTGGAACTTTTGCTTCAAAGCGATCTACAGTAGCTTTTCCAGAGATAGGATCCAAGACTCCATTAATCATTGCTAGGGGAAGGATAGGGTAGAAGAGGGGTTCCTCCCAGCGTTTTTTATTTTGCTTTCGTTCCGTCAGATATCTACCCACAATAGGCAACATTTTGCGTCCGTTATTTTGAATTAAAACATCCCAAGAGGTATCAAGGAAGCTCGTGCTTGGAGGCGTGTATTCTCCAAAAATGCGCTGCATGGTTTTTACAAAAGTCATTTTAAAACTCAATCGACCAATTAAAAATCCAATGGGAGAATCTAAGAGTCTTTGAATGAGTCTAGGAGAATTGGTCTCCTGAAAAATTCCTCCATTCATCAATGCACATGAATTCCATTTTAGGTTACTAATTCCCTCTTTGGCACGACACATTAGTTCAATAGCAACCGTATCTCCTAGGTCATGGGCAAAAATATGGGCTTGATTGATCCCTTTGCTGGCTAACAAGGCTTCGATTGCCTCTGCTTGATCAACAATGCTAATATAATGATTGCTTGTTGAGGAGCTTCCCAAACCGATTAAATCAGAACATATACAATGATAATTTTTTGCAAGTTCAGGGAAGACCCAAGCAAAATCCCATGATGAGGTTGGAAAACCGTGAATGAGAACGAGTGTTTCTCCCTTTCCCTCTTCTATGTAATGAATTTTTGCATTTTTAAACGAAAACCAATGTCCTTTTTTATTCCATTCTTTAAGGGTCATCTTTAATGTTTAATTGTTGTTAGTTAACTTATAAGTGCACCCTAAGATAGAGGATATACCCTGTTAAAAAAAATATTACAAATCAACTACTTCAATAGTTCCTCGATCTGCTAAGGTTATAAAACATTTGGTATAGTCATTGCTGAAGGTAAGATTGGAGGGCTTTTTTCCTTTCAACAAAATTTCTCTTATTAATTTTCCCTGGGGAGAAATTAAGGCTAGGGTTCCTTTCCCATATCGGCAAACATATAAAACTCCTTTTGTATCGGTTCGCATCCCATCTAAGCCAAAATCCTCAAAAGCATAAAAGAGTTTTTTGTTTTCGATCCTGCCCCTTGGCGTGATGTCATACACCCAAATTTTTCGTTGAACGGATTCATTGACATAGAGTTTAGTTCCCTCGGGATTCACTTCAATGCCGTTGGTGGTTCCCATATTCTTTTCAAGCAATTCAAAACCTTTGTCTGCAGTGATTCTCCATAATTGTCCCGTACTGTCTGACCAGTTAGGATCGCTTGCAAAAAGGATCTTCTTTTTTAAAACAGCAAGATCATTTGGCTGATTGGCTTTAGATTCGTGGGCAAAAACTTTCACTTTTCTGGTGTTCAAATCAATTTCTAAAATATTATGATTCGTATAATCCGCTACAAACATTTGATTTTTTTCTCCAAAACGGATTCCATTTCCAATACTCCCATCGGCTAATTTTATAAAAACAGAGCTTTCCCCTTGTGGAGTTACTTTTCCAATAGTCCCTTCTTCTTTAAAATTTACTGCAAAGATGTTACCTTCAAAATCAGTTGCAGGTCCCTCAATTCCTTTTGTAAAACTTCCTTCTGGTACGAAATCTATGGATGTTTTGGAGGGATTGCAACTAACCAGACAAAAAATGGACAATGAGATGATTGATCTTGAGTTCATGTTGAGGTCTTTTGAAGTTTTCAAGATAGCTACTTCTCAACTAGAATCAAAATACATTCATTGCTGCAACAAGAAATTCCCAGTATCTTTACAAACGACAAAATTGAGTTGTGCGGTATTTTTTAGAATTTTCTTATGCAGGGACAAACTATCATGGGTGGCAACGCCAGCCCAATGCTCTATCAGTGCAAGAAGTTTTGGAAAAGGCGTTAAGCACCCTCCTCAAAGAGACTACTCCCTTACTCGCTGCTGGGAGAACAGACACGGGTGTTCATGCACGCCAGATGTTTGCCCATTTTGATGGGGAACTCAGTCAGCAAAGCTTTCAACAGTTGGTCTACCAACTCAATCAATTTTTACCACAAGATATCGTCATTCATTCTCTTCGAGAGGTTAAAGCTGATGCTCATGCCCGCTTTGATGCCCTTTCACGCTCATATGAATACCATATTGCTTTGGGTAAAACCCCTTTTGGTAATAGCATGCATTATCGTATCAATCAAGCTTTGGATTTGGATGCCATGAATCAGGCGGCTACAATCCTTTTGGAGTATGAAGATTTTGAATGTTTTTCAAAATCTAGAACCGATGTTAAAACCTTTCTATGTGACATAAGTTATGCCCACTGGGGTAAAACCAAAAATGGTTATATCTTTACAATCACCGCTAACCGATTTTTACGAAATATGGTTCGTGCTATTGTAGGAACTTTGATAGAAATTGGATTGAAGAAAAAGGAAATAGAAGATTTAAAGTATATTATAAAAAGCAAAAGCCGTTCTAAGGCTGGTTTTTCTGTTCCTGCTCAAGGTTTGTTTTTAACTCGTATTGACTATCCCATTTCAATTTATAAATAGACTATGGCTAAAGTAAGTGGTAAAATATTTGACGTACAGCTTTTTAGTAAACTGTTGGAATTTGTAAAACCCTACAAAACCACCTACTATTTTGTTATGATTGCAGCAATTTTATTATCTGTATTTTCAACACTTACCCCTTATTTGTTGAAAATTACCGTCGATGATTATATCCGATTGCAGGATTACGAGGGAATGGTTTTGATGGTAAGTCTGATGTTAGGAGCCTTGTTAATGGAGGTTCTTTTTCAGTTTTTATTTGTCTTTTATGCCAATTGGTTAGGACAAAAAGTAATTAAAGATTTGCGGGTCAAATTGTTCAAAAAAATTCTCTTTTTTAAGATGGCTTATTTTGATAAATCAGCTGTGGGACGTTTGGTTACTCGAGCTGTGAGTGATATTGAAACGATTGCTAGTATTTTCTCTCAGGGGTTATTTATGATCATTGCCGATCTGCTAAAAATGGTTTTGGTAATTGGGGTAATGTTGTATGTAGATTGGCGTTTGTCTTTAATTGTTTTTTCAATACTTCCCATTATCATATATGCCACACGATTATTTCAAAAGTCAATGAAGATAGCATTTGAAGAAGTACGTTTGCAAGTAGCTAATTTAAATTCTTTTGTACAAGAACGCATTAGCGGTATGAAAATCGTTCAGTTGTTTCATCGAGAAAAGATAGAGTACGATAATTTTATTCGCATCAATGAAAAACACAAGCAAGCATGGTTAAAAACAGTTTGGTTTAATTCTATTTTCTTTCCTATAGCTGAAATTTCATCCTCTGTTACCATTGGACTTTTGGTATGGTATGGTGGTTTTAATTTAATTTCGGGTGGAGATATCTCCTTGGGTGCAATTTTTTTATTCATTCAAATGTCACAAATGTTATTTCGTCCCTTGCGTCAAATAGCCGATAAATTTAATACACTCCAGATGGGGATGGTTGCTGCCGACCGTATTTTTAAAATCATTGAAACGGAAAGTAGTATAGAAGATAATGGAACTTTTAAACCTGAACAATTTCAAGGGGCTATTTCGATTGACCAACTCCGGTTTTCTTATATTCCTGGTGAGGAAGTCTTACGTGGAATTTCCTTAGAAATTAAAGCAGGAGAAACCATTGCCATTGTTGGGGCTACAGGAGCTGGAAAATCTACTATTATCAACCTATTATCTCGATTCTATGAATTTGATTCAGGGACTATTGCCATTGACGGAGTTTCTATCCGTGAGTATTCCTTGGAAGCATTACGAAAACATGTTGCAGTTGTTTTACAGGATGTTTTTTTATTTGCAGACAGTTTGTTTAATAATATCACCTTATTTAATCCTGAAATAACAAGAGCACAAGTGATTAAAGCGGCAAAAACGATTGGAGTCCATGACTTTATAGAGACTTTGCCTGAAGGATATGATTACAATGTCAAGGAGCGTGGCGTAATGCTTTCTTCTGGGCAACGTCAATTGATTGCTTTTCTGAGAGCGTACATTTCAAAGCCCAACATCTTAGTTTTAGATGAGGCAACCTCGTCAGTGGATAGTTATTCTGAGGAGATCATTCAAAATGCAATTGACACCTTGACTAAAGGGAAGACCTCCATAGTCATTGCCCATCGTTTGGCTACCGTAAAAAACGCAAATCGTATTGTGGTGATGGATCATGGAAAAATCGTGGAACAAGGGTCACATGCTGAGCTACTGAAAATACCCAATGGTTTTTATGCTAAGTTATATGAAATTCAGTTTGCTGAATCTGAGCTAATCTAGATTATTCACTGATATCTTGTGTTAGCACCTCTTTGAGTGCAGCCAGGGATTTAAAAGAGAAAAATTCGCCATTTTTAACATAAACAATCTTACCGGTTTGTTCCGAAATAACAAGAACTAGGGCATCTGTCTTTTCTGTAATCCCTAGGGCAGCTCTGTGGCGAAGACCATATTTTGAGGGGATATTTTTTCTGTCGGAAACCGGGAGAATCACACGTGTAGCGATAATGGTATTTTTATCGATGACAATCGCACCATCATGGAGCGGACTGTTTTTAAAAAAAATAGTTTCTAAAATTTGTGGAACCAATTTAATTGAAGCTGTGTTGGTTTCACTAATTGTAAAGTCTAAAGAATTACTTCGTTCTAAAACGATTATAGCTCCTGTTTTACTTTTTGCCATTTCCTCGCAGGCATCTAGTAAAATATTTATGTTCAATTGTAATGCCCGATCATTTTGGTTTAAAAAGCGAAAATAGCGCACTACATTTCTACGATTGGTAAAGTTTGTAGACCCCAAGAGGAGTAAAAACTTTCTAATCTCTTGTTGGAATACAACGATTAATGCAAAAAATCCAACACTGATAAACTTCCCTAAGAGATTACTCAGCACATCCATGTTGAGCAGGTCGGTAAGTCTCCAAATGAGATAAATAATAACAATTCCAATAAAAATATTGATGGCTACCGTTCCCTTCACTAGCTTGTAGAGGTAAAACAATAGCAAGGCAACCAAAAGAATATCAATGACATCAATGAAAGAAAAGTCAATAAAATCGGTTAAATTCAAGTGTCCTTTTTTGTAAAACTATAAAAAACTATTGGAGCGCAAGCCATAAGTCTACACATTCTTTGGCCTCTTTAACATCATGAACCCGAAGTATTTGAGCACCACGATCTAAAGCGAGGGCATTTAAAGCTGTCGTTCCATTCAAGGCTTCTTGGGGAGTTGTGTCTAATAATTTATAGATCATTGACTTTCTTGAGACTCCAATCAAAAGTGGACATCCCAGTGTTTCGAATTGATTTAAGTTGTTAAATAGGGTGTAGTTTTGTTCAAGAGTTTTTCCAAAACCAAAACCGGGATCAATCAGTATATCTTGAATACCTGCGTTAGTAGCTGCTTTTGTTTGCTGTGAAAAAAAGCTTAAAACCTCCGTCACGATATTTTTGTAATGCGAATTCTTTTGCATGGTTTCAGGTGTACCTCGCATATGCATCATGACGTATGGAATCTTATATTTAGCGACAGTCTCATGCATTTTGGCATCGAGATTCCCTCCTGAAATATCATTTATCATTGAAGCACCCATTTCGATACACGCTTGAGCAACTTCATGATTGTAAGTATCAATTGAAAAATAGGCTTCAGGAAAACGATCTAGTAGTGCTTCCAAAACAACTAAAAGTTTCTTTTTTTCATTTGCTGGCGTAATGAGTTCACTTCCGGGTTTACTACTTGCAGCACCAATATCAATAAAAAAGGCTCCTTCTTTGAGCATACTTTCGGTATGATAAAGTGCTTTATCTAATGAATTATATTTGCCGCCATCATAAAATGAATCGGTGGTTAGGTTTAAAATCCCCATGATTTTCGGTTGATTCAGATCAATGAGCTGTCCATTGCAATTGAGGGTCTGAACTGTGATATTCTTTTTGATAACTTTTTGCTTTGTACGGGTTGAACTAACTAAATAAATTCGAAATTTATTGCAAATTTAGAATTAAATGGAGCTTACCCGTAAAGAGTATCAAGCAATTGTATTAAAATGTAGAGAATTATTTGAAAAAAAAATGAAAGATTATGGGGCGGCGTGGCGTATTTTAAGACTTCCCTCCTTAACAGATCAGATTTTCATCAAAGCACAACGCATTAGAAGTTTACAGACAAATACCATACAAAAAGTGGATGAAGGCCAAGAGTCTGAATTTATTGGGATTGTAAATTATAGCTTGATGGCTTTGATACAAATTGATAAGGGTATCGCAGAACAACCTGATTTGGATGTGGATCAAGCACTACAATTGTATGATAAACATCAGGAAATCATATTTGAGTTAATGCTCAATAAGAATCATGATTATGGTGAAGCCTGGCGCGAAATGCGTATTAGTTCCCTTACCGATCTGATTTTACAAAAGCTTTTGCGTGTGAAACAAATTGAGGAAAATCAAGGTAAAACTATAGTGAGTGAGGGGATAGATGCCAATTATCACGATATGGTTAATTATGCTGTTTTTGCTCTAATTCACCTGAGCTCAGAAAAAGAAAAATGATCCAATACATTGCCAATAAAGTAGGATTTGTTTTATTAACCCTTTTCGGTGTTGCCAGTCTGGTGTTTTTCTTGTTCACCGTATTGCCTGGTGATCCTGCCCAAATGATGTTGGATCAAAATGAGGATAGTGCACAACTTGAACTACTGAAAACCAAGTTTGGATTTAACCTGCCATTGTCTCAGCAGTATTTTTATTATCTCAACGATTTATCTCCACTTTCTGTTCATTCCACCTTTGATGAAGACTTTGCTCATTATGACCCTTCTGTTTATGGAGGATATAAAATTCTTGCAACGGAGAAGAATGTATGGGTAATCAAGGCTCCTTATTTCAGAACCTCTTATCAAAAAAGAGGCAAACCTATCTCAGAAATTATAAAAGAAACCCTTCCCAATACAGCCATTCTTGCCATTTCTTCGATGTGTATTGCTATCGTTTTGGGTGTTTTTTTAGGGGTAGTGGCAACTCTCAATAAAGATCGTTGGTTGGATCGCTTTTTACAGTTCTTCAGTACTTTAGGCATGAGTGTACCTTCTTTTTTTAGTGCAATTTTATTTTCTTGGTTTTTTGGGTATGTTCTAAATCCATATACCCATCTCAATATGACGGGCAGTTTGTATGAATTAGACGATTTAGGGGAATCGTATCAAATCGTTTGGAAAAATCTTATTTTGCCCTCTTTTGTTTTAGGTATTCGACCTTTAGCTGTAATCATTCAATTGATGCGAAGTAATTTATTAGAGGAGCTTTCACAAGATTATATTCGTACCGCCTATTCCAAAGGCCTTTCTAAATATCAAGTCATTTTAAAGCACGGATTGAAAAATGCTTTAAATCCTGTTGTTACTGCTATATCTGGATGGTTTGCTTCCCTTTTAGCAGGAGCTATTTTTGTGGAATATATCTTTGGATGGAAGGGATTGGGAAAAGAAATTGTAGAAGCTTTGAATCAATTAGACATTCCTGTGGTAATGGGAGCTGTTTTGGTCATTGCCTTTCTTTTTATTATCATTAATATTGTGGTCGATTTAATATATGCATATTTAGACCCACGAATAAAAATAACATAAACATGAGAGATCAAATAGTAGCTGGAAATTGGAAGATGAACAATGACCAGCATGAAACCCAAACATTATTAACTGAGCTTAAAAATCATAACAAACCCGAAAATGTTCGTGTAATGGTAGCCCCTGCCTTTACTCAGCTTTCACAAAGTGTTAGTCTGTTAGCAGATGATGCAATCACCGTTGCTGCTCAAAATATGAATGCTGCAGCTTCAGGAGCCTATACAGGAGAAGTTTCTTCCAGTATGTTGAAAGGAGTAGGGGTGAAAACTGTTATTTTAGGACACTCAGAGCGTCGTTCCCTTTACCATGAAAACAATGCGTCGTTAGCGGATAAAGTGAATTCGGCACTGGAAGCTGAAATGGAAATTATTTTTTGTTTTGGAGAGCAGTTAGAAGAGCGTAAATCCAATCGTCATTTCGATGTAGTCAAAGCGCAATTGTCTGAGGCCTTATTTAGTCTCCCCACATCAGCTTGGTCACAAATCGTATTAGCATATGAGCCGGTCTGGGCTATTGGAACAGGAGAAACTGCCAGCCCCGAACAAGCACAGGAAATGCATGCCTTCATTAGAAAATTAATACAAGACCAATACAATGAGACTTTAGCTCAAGAAGTTGCCATTCTTTATGGTGGAAGTGTCAAACCTGGAAATGCTCAAGAAATATTTTCAATGGAAGATGTTGATGGGGGATTAATTGGCGGTGCTTCATTGAATGCAAATGACTTTATGGCCATAGTCAATGCCTTCTAAATGGCACAAAATTATGTAGAATATCAATTTACAGTTGTTCCAAAGGACCCTTGGGAAGAAATTCTTTTGGCGTCTCTACAAGAGCTTCCTTTTGAAAGCTTTGATGATAATGAAGATTTTCTTTTGGCTTATGTTCCAGAAGATCAGCATTACCCTGGGTTTTTGAATTCGATTGATCTTTTTGAAAATCCAGCTGTCACTATTGATTTCAAGACAACAACGATTAAACCAATTAATTGGAATTCGAAATGGGAGTCAGAATTCAAACCCATTGAGATTGGGGAAGACTGTGTTGTGAGAGCTGATTTTCATCCTGCACAAGGAAAAACCTATGAATTGGTGATCAACCCCAAAATGAGTTTTGGAACTGGGCATCACCAAACCACACATATGATGTTGGAGTTTGGGCTCGAGGAACATTTTGATGAAAAGACGATTCTGGATATGGGTTGTGGAACAGGAGTTCTTGCTATTCTGGCTTCCATGAAAGGAGCAGCAGCTGTTGATGCAATCGATAATGATCCCTGGTGTATTGAAAATGCAAAAGAGAATGCTCAAAAAAATGAATGCTTAAACATTATATGTTCTCTTGGATCTTCTTTAAATTTGAATACACCGAAGTATGATTTGATATTTGCCAACATCAATCGGAATGTTTTATTAGAACAAATATCCTCCTACAACAAGGCTTTAATTGAGGGAGGTGTACTTCTGCTCTCCGGATTTTATCAGGCAGATCTATCAAGTTTGATAGCATGTTGCGAGACTGAAGGCTTAGTTTTGGTAGCAGAAAAACAAAAAGAGACTTGGTGTGCTTTAAAGTTTGTAAAATGAGTGAGGATCGTCCAAAAATAAATCCAGAGGAAGCGATAGAGGTGAGCACGCTGACGGATCGTGAGCATGAAATCATTTTGTATAATGATGACGTTAATACTTTCGAGCATGTAATTGAATGCTTAATTGCCATTTGTGATCACAATGCCTTACAGGCAGAACAATGTGCTTATTTGGTCCATTACACAGGGAAATGCGCAGTAAAATCAGGTACTTTAGAAGATCTTGTGCCACGATGTTCTGCCCTTTTGGAAAAAGGCTTATCTGCTGAAGTGGTTTAAACCGGTCGCATGATTTTTTTCTTAGCAATAAATCAGCGACATTTGAATAAAATGATTAACATGAAAATTAGAATTTTAACACTCCTTTTTATTATGATTGCAACACTCTCGGCGAGAAGCCAAAAAGATGATGGTGATACCACGATCTACCAATTTAAAGTTCAAAGCTTGGATGGAGAAGAATTTGATTTTAGTTCTCTTGAAGGAAAAAAAATAATGGTAGTTAATACCGCTTCAAAATGTGGATTAACCCCCCAGTATAAAAAACTTCAAGCAATTTATGAACAATACGGAGACAAAGACTTTGTGATTATAGGGTTTCCTGCCAATAACTTTTTATTCCAGGAGCCAGGCTTAGATGAGGAGATTGCTGTTTTTTGTGAGCAAAATTATGGCGTTACTTTCCCAATGATGAGCAAGATTTCTGTTAAAGGAAAAAAAATGCACCCTATATATCAGTTTTTGACTCAAAAGAGCAAGAATGGAGTAATTGACTCCAGTGTGTCATGGAATTTTCAAAAATATTTGATTAACTCCGATGGTCGTTTGGCAAAAGTGATTTCTCCCAGAACACTTCCAGATGATCCTAGTGTTATCTCGTGGATTGAAGAATAGATGAGTTCAAAAACCGATTTTCGAACACTTTGTGTTCATGCTGGAGAATTAAAAGACACCCAACATGGAGGGGCTATTTCACCCCTGTATGCTTCAACTTCTTATTCCTTTACTGATGTCAAAATCGGACAATATCCACGTTATTTTAACACACCCAATCAACGGGGTCTTTCTGAAAAAATTGCGGCATTAGAAGGAGCAGAAGCAGGAATGATTTTTGGATCCGGAATGGCTGCCATAAGTACGGCTCTGTTGTCCCACCTGAAAGCGGGAGACCATGTGGTTTTTCAGGATGATCTATATGGGGGTACTCGTAATTTCATCAAGCATGAATTTCCGAAATATGGGATTGAATTTAGTTTTACAAAGGGATTAAATCCTGAAAATTTCAGTGATGAAATAAAAAGCAATACCCAAGGAATTTATATTGAAACTCCCAGTAATCCCACTTTAAAAATAATTGATTTAAAAGCAGTTGCTGCCCTTGCCAAAAGCGCAGGTCTTTGGACGATGATAGACAATACCTTTGCAAGTCCTGTCAATCAAAATCCAATTGCACTTGGGATAGATATTGTACTGCATAGTGCCACGAAGTATTTAGGAGGTCACAGTGATATTTGTGCTGGAGCGGTATTAGGAACTAAAGAATGTATAGATCGTGTGTTCAGTTCTGCTAAAAATTTTGGAGGAAGTTTGAGTGACTATACGGTTTGGCTTTTAGAGCGAAGTGTAAAAACACTCTATATTCGAGTGCAAGCTCAAAACCAAAACGCACAGCAAATTGCTGAATTTTTAGAGCATGCAGACTGGGTGGATCATGTTTTTTATCCTGGATTGAAATCTCATCCTGATCATGCTTTAGCCAAAGCCCAAATGCAAGGTTTTGGAGGAATGCTCTCATTTAATTTAGGGACACAGGTAGATAGTAAGAAATTTTTACTCAGTTTAGCACTGATCAAACCCACAATGAGTCTAGCAGGTATCGAAAGTACTGCTTTGAGTCCTCATTTGACCTCACATGCTTTACTGACTGAAGCTGAACGTTTGGCACAAGGAATTACTCCTCAAATGATTCGCTTTTCAACAGGAATTGAAGCCATAGAGGATATCAAAGCGGATCTATTTCAAGCCTATAAAAAAGCAATTAAATGACACTCGATATACTCGCTTTTGGTGCGCATCCAGATGATGTTGAATTAGGTTGTGCTGGGACCCTTGCACGCTCCGTTTCACAAGGAAAAACAGCAGGAATCATTGATCTTACTCAAGGTGAAATGGGAACACGAGGAAGTGTAGCGCTTCGAAAGGAAGAAGCTGCAAAATCCAAGGCTATTTTGAAGGTGAATATAAGAGAGAATTTAGCTTTTCGTGATGGATTTTTCATTAATGATGAAGTACATCAACGGGCGGTAATACAAAAAATAAGAAGTTACAGACCTGAAGTTGTTTTTTGTAATGCTATTCATGATCGACATATAGACCATGGAAAAGGAAACAGATTGGTCAATGACGCTTGTTTTTTAAGTGGACTTACCAAAGTAAAAACACAAAGTGAGTCAGGTGAAAATCAAGAGGCTTGGCGACCTAAGTTGGTTTTAGAATATATTCAATGGAATGAAATTGAACCTGATATTGTATTTGATATTTCAGGCTTTTTAGAAACAAAACTCAAAGCGGTAAAGGCTTTTTCAAGTCAATTTTACAATCCAAATGGGGTTGAGGAAAGTACTCCCATCACTAGCCTCAATTTCCTTGAAAGCGTTGCTTATCGCGCCCACAATTTGGGACGCCTAATTGGAACCGAAGCGGGAGAAGGCTTTACCTCTAGGCAACCCCTTTCAGTGAATAATTTGAATAGTTTAATTCGGTAATCTATGCGAACAGTTCGTTGGGGAATTTTAGGCTTAGGAAGTATTGCAAACAAATTCGCGTCCGATTTGCTCCTAGTTCCAAATACTGAATTGATTGCTGTAGCCTCCTCTGACTATAGAAGGGCTGAAGCTTTTTCAGAAAAATACTCATCCAAACGTTTTTATGATTCCTATCAGTCTCTTTTTGAAGATTCCGATGTTGAAATCATTTATATCGCCTCCTTGCATCCAAAACATGCTGAACTCTCAATTGCAGCACTCAAACATAGAAAGGCTGTTTTGTGTGAAAAGCCTCTGGCAATGAATGAACAAGAAGTCAAAGCTATGATTTCAGCTTCACATTCTACGAATGTGTTTTTAATGGAAGGCCTTTGGACTCGATTTAATCCTTCTTTTCAGCAGGCACAAGACTGGATCAAAGAGGGAAAGCTAGGTAGGTTAAGATATATTAACGCAACCTTTAGTTTTAATGGTTTAGATCGTGGACCTGATTCTCGATTGTTTCATCCGGATAAAGGTGGGGGTACCTTATTGGATATTGGAATTTACCCTCTTTTTTTGGCCTATCAACTTCTAGGTAAACCTAAGAATATCCAAGCGAGTGCTCACCTAACAGCGCATGGAGTAGATCAACAACTTGCCATTCTGTTGACCTATGAAAATGCGCATGCTGTATTGTATTCTAGTTTTGCTCACAATGAGGTCATGAGTGCGACCATAGCGGGTGAAGAAGGTGAAATTTATATGGATAGTCGATGGCACGAAACTCCAAAACTTTCTTTGGTTAAAGGAGAGGAAATGGTTTCAGAAGCCTTTGATTTTATTGGAAAGGGATATTCGTATGAAATTGAAGAAGCCAGTCAATGTATACGTGAGGGTAAAAAAGAATCAGCTAAATGGTCATTAGATAGCAGTTTAGAATTGATGCAATTAATGGATTCAATTCGTCAACTCTGTGGAATTCATTACCCAAGTGATCGGAATGAAAAAAAATAAAATTTCTTGGGATGCTATTGGTATTGCTATCTAAAAAAAATTAAATTTGCAACTTAAAATGGTGGTTGTAGCTCAGTTGGTTAGAGCGCCTGATTGTGGTTCAGGAGGTCGTCGGTTCGAGACCGATCTTCCACCCTTTTCAAAGCAAAGGATTACAGCAATGTAATCCTTTTTTTTTTGGAAATTTCCCCAAAATTTCACCTTTCAAAATCACTAAAAAGATGAGAAGGTATAGAGCTATTTAAGATACTCCAATCTAAATTTTGAAGACATTAAAAAGGCACCTATAAGTCTTGATCAATGATGCAAAACAATCCGGTACAGTGTTTCTTGTGGAAGATCCTTTGGCTTCATTCTAAGCTGTTTTCTCTCATCCACTCAGGGATAGGATTTTTATTTTTTGTGAATCTCATGAAGATGGGGAATGGTAGCCCATAAAAATATTATTTTGATATAAAATTGTATTGAGTGCGATTGCAGGTGTTTTAAAATTATTTTACCAAGGGGCATCAATTCTCGTCTGTAAAATATTTTTTATCTTACAGCTATATATAAGAATTTATTAAAATGATGTTTCAAGCTGGAAGACATGGTTTATTTAAAAAACCGGAGTGTTATATATCGATTCTCTTATTATTAAGTTTTCTTTTCATAAAATGTACTTTAGTCATTCCAGAAGAGATTAGTCAAGAGATTGAAGACCTCCCTGAGGTAGTCGATTTCAATTATCATATCAAACCAATCCTATCAGATCGTTGCTTTCAATGTCATGGTCCTGATAAAAATACGAGAAAAGCAGGTCTGCGTTTGGACATAGAAAAACTGGCTTTTTCAAAATTAGAGAGTGGAAAAAGAGCTTTTTCAAGTACAGGTTTATATGGCAGTGAGAGTGCTCATCGAATAATCAGTTCAGACCCTGAAGTACAGATGCCCCCTCCTGAATCTAATCTCAAATTAACTTCTCGGGAGAAAGCTCTAATTTTAAAATGGATAGATCAAGGAGCTACGTGGAAAGAACATTGGTCTTTCACTCCTCCTCAAAAAGAAAATCCAAGTCCTATTGCTAAAGAAAAATACAAGCATCAGATTGATCAGTTTGTATATGACAAACTTCTGGAAAACGAATTGGAATTTGAGCCTCAAGCAACAAAAGAAACCTTAATTCGAAGACTCAGTTTCGATCTCACAGGCTTGCCTCCATCGCTTCCTCAGATTGATTCGTTTTTGAAAGACACTTTAGCGGGGAGCTATGAACGCTTGGTGGATCAACTCATGGAAACCGAATCTTTTTCAGAACGTCTTACATTAGATTGGTTAGATGTGTCTCGATATGCTGATTCTCATGGTCTCCATGCGGATGGACTCAGAACCATGTGGCCCTGGCGAGATTGGGTAATAGACGCTTTCAATAAAAAAATGCCATACGACCAATTTGTAACCTGGCAACTTGCGGGAGATTTACTACCCAACGCAACACGAGAGCAAAAGTTAGCTACAGCTTTTAATCGAAACTCTCCCATGACAGCTGAGGGAGGTGTCATTGATGAAGAATGGCGATTGAACTATGTTTTTGATCGAACGGAAACCTTTAGTACTGCTTTTTTAGGATTGACTGTTGCGTGTGCAAAATGTCATGACCACAAGTTTGATCCTATTTCACAAAAGGAGTATTATCAGTTGAGTGGATTTTTTAATAATGTGCGAGAACTTGGTATGACTGGAGATGATGGAGATTTCGGTCCCTTACTTTATCTTCCCACGGATAGTCAAGAAGAACAATTACAAAAACTGCAGACTCTAATTGAACAAACACAGTCAAAAATTGAATTGACAAAAAACGAACTTGCAACGGTATACCAATACATTGACGAGCTCCCTAAAGCCTCTCAATTGAATCAACATTTACTGGGTCACTATCCCTTTGATAAAGTTTCACAAATACGCTCTAACCAGTACATTGCCGATAATAATAGAAATGTAAAAGCGAGTGAAGCTCCCAATGTAGCCAAAGGAATAAAAGGAGAGGCCTTAGAATTTAAAAGTGATTTTGATCGTTTTTCCATTAATAAAGAAATACCCAATTTTGAATGGACTGATGCTTTTTCCGTTTCAATTTGGACACAAACCCATCAGCGAAAAGAAAAGGCAAGACAATTTATTTTAGGAACTACTGGAGGTAAAAACAACTGGTGGAGAGGCTGGGATTTTTATTTAGATGACACCAACCATCTCAATCTGCGCTTAGTTAATATGTCTCCAGGAAATATGGTGCATGTGCGATCCAAGGACAGTATCAAAGTTGATGAATGGTCTCATTTGGCCTTTTCATATAATGGAACGGGAAAAGCGAAAGGAATTACTTTTTATAAAAACGGGAACCCTTTTGAATTTGAAACTCAAATAGACAATTTATCCAAATCCATAAAACCCGTTTCTGCGAGTGGTATCAACCTAGAGCAGCGTGCTGTTTTGGTTGGCAAAACCTACGAGGGGTCAACGGGTGATAATGGCTTATTTATGGGGAAAATGGATGATTTGAAAATTTTCAATAAGGCGATATCTCAGCTTGAATTAAATGTACTGTTGGATCAATACCATGATAAAATGACTCCTATCGATGAGTCCCTAGCTAAAGATCATTGGGTTCAAAACCACCCAAAATACACTTCAATTCAAAATGACTTAAAAGATAATTTAGAAGCATGGCGAAAACAAATTGAACCTGTGTTAGAAGTGATGGTGATGGAAGAATTAGACCAAGCGAGAACAACCTATTTATACAGTAGGGGCAATTATAATGAACCAAGCTTGGAGGTTACCGCTAAAACCCCTGAGGTTCTACCTGCTATGGATAAATCATTTCCTAAAAATAGACTTGGATTGGCCCAATGGCTTTTTAATAAGGAGAACCCTTTAACAGCTCGAGTTGCTGTAAACCGCTATTGGCAAATGATTTTTGGGAATGGGTTAGTTTCCACTCCTACAGATTTTGGAGTGCAAGGAGCACTTCCTTCTCATCCAGAATTACTAGATTGGTTGGCTGTAGATTTCAAAGAAAATAACTGGGATATCAGACGTCTTATCAAGCAGTTGGTGACCTCAGAAACATACAAACAGCGTGTAATTTTCGGACATGAAAAAAATGATATTGATCCCAATAATATCTTATTAGCCCGTGGAAACAGTCACCGACTCCCTGCAGAAATGATTCGTAATAACGCATTGGCAGTTAGTGGACTATTGACTAATAAAGTTGGAGGACCTAGTGTAAAACCTTACCAACCCGAAGGGCTATGGAAAGAAAAGAATACCTTCTCCATTCGTTTATTGGAGTATAACGAATCGGAAGGAGAAGATTTATACCGAAGAGGGATTTATACCTTTATCAAAAGGGGATCCCCACCTCCATCGCTCATTACATTTGACGCTACAGCAAGAGAAATTTGCACCATTAAAAGAGAGAATACATCTTCTCCATTGCAGTCTTTAGTACTTTTAAATGATGTTCAATTTTTTGAAGCCTCTCGTGTTTTCGCTGAGCGTATTTTTTCTGAATCTGAGGGAGAAATTAAAGATCAAATTAAACATGGTTTTCGACTAGCAACCTCCAGACTTCCTAAAGCAAATGAAATCAGTTTATTGGAAGAGCTTTATCAAAACCAATTGCGTTTTTATAAAAAAAATCGCTTTGAGGCCTACAAAGTATTGAACGTTGGGGAATCTAAGTACAATCGAGTAATAGGTGCAGACAAAGTAGCAGCCATGACGATCGTTGCGAATACCTTATTAAATTTAAATGAATCTTATTATAAATATTAGCAAATGAATTGCAATCACGATCACGACAATTCGGACTACTCTAGGAGAGACTTTTTAACCAAAACCACTTTGGGATTGGGAGGACTGAGTTTGGCAAGCATGTTAAATTCTGAAAATGTATTCGCTTCCAATAAGTTGAGCAATTCCAATTCATTAGACTTAAGATTACCTCATTTTGTTCCAAAAGTGAAGCGAGTCATCTATCTTTTTCAAAGTGGTGCTCCTTCTCAACTGGATTTGTTTGACTACAAACCCACGCTCAATAAAATGCAAGGACAAGAACTTCCGGCAAGTGTTTTTGGAGAGCAGCGATTGACTGGAATGACTGCGGGACAAAATTCTTTTCCATTGGCAGGCAGCTTATTTAACTTTAATCAGCATGGAAATAGTGGCGCTTGGGTGAGTGATCTAATGCCCAATGTGAGTAAGATTTCGGACGAACTATGCTTTATTAAATCCATGCATACAGACGCCATTAATCATGACCCTGCCGTCAGTCTTTTACAAACGGGCTCTCAATTACCAGGAAGACCCTCCATTGGTTCGTGGTTGAGTTATGGTTTGGGAACAGATAATAAAAATTTACCGGGTTTTGTAGTTTTAATCACTAAGGATAAATACGGGCAGCCGCTCTACTCACGTTCTTGGGGAAATGGATTTCTTCCCTCACAGCATCAAGGCGTACAATTCCGATCAGGAAAAAACCCTGTACTTTATTTGGACAATCCCCCGGGAGTGACCAAACAGTTGCGAGAAGAGCAGTTGGATTATTTATCTAAAATGCAGCAAGATAAACACGGTGATATCGGTGACCCCGAAATATTATCTCGTATTAGTCAATATGAAATGGCTTTTAGAATGCAGACTTCTGTACCGGATGTAATGGATTTGTCAAAAGAACCGGATTCAATTTTTGAAATGTACGGGGAGGACAGTAGAAAACCAGGAACCTTTGCTGCCAATTGTTTATTGGCAAGACGCCTGATTGAAAAAGATGTAAAATTTGTGCAATTGTATCATCAGGGATGGGACCATCATGGTGATTTACCTAAAAACATCAAAACTCAATGTAAGGAAACAGACCAGCCTACTGCTGCTTTAATTAAAGATCTTAAACAACGTGGTCTATTGGAAGATACCTTAGTCATATGGGGAGGGGAATTTGGACGCACAAACTATTCACAAGGGCAGCTCACAGAAACTAACTATGCTAGGGACCATCATCCGGCTTGCTTTACTATTTTCATGGCAGGTGCAGGAATCAAAAAGGGGATAACCTACGGCCAAACAGACGAATTTGGGTACAATATCATTGAAAATCCAGTACATGTTCATGACTTTCAGGCTACTTTAATGCACCTTATGGGCATTGATCATGAGAAATTTACATTCAAATTTCAAGGTCGACGTTTTCGACTTACCGATGTACATGGAAAGGTAGTCAAGGATATATTGGCCTAAAAATTTTAATACCCAACTCTAAACTAAATATTCAAAAAGCCACCTATGAAAAAAAGTAGACGAAATTTTATTAAAAAAGCGGGAGTTGCCGCGAGTATTGCGTTTAGCCCATTTGAAAATATTTTCATTATCACTGATCGCGCAGTAGAAGAAAATCCTATTGTAGGACATGGATCCTTTACCTACAAAGTTGATAAGAAATGGGGTGTTCAAGACCCTTCTCAATTTCCAGTCAATGATTGCCATGAAATGGTAATGGATAAAAACAAGAGACTTCTGATGACTACCACCCATCCCAAAAATAATATTTTAATTTACGATCGGTCGGGTAAAATTTTAGACGCATGGGGAACTGAATATCCTGGTGCACACGGTTTAACCTTGGTGGAGGAAGGAGAGGAAGAATTTTTATTTATCACAGATCCTGATTCTCATAAGGTTTGTAAAACAACACTGAAAGGAGACAAACTTCTTGAATTTGGTATGCCTAAAGAAGTAGCAGCTTATACCTCAGTAAAACAATTTAAACCGACGGAAACGGCGATCGCTCCCAATGGTGATATTTACATTGCAGATGGCTATGGTTTAGATTATATCATCCAATATGATGCAAAAGGAAACTACATACGTCATTTTGGAGGAAAAGGAACCCAAGCGCATCATTTTGATTGTTGTCATGGAGTAACCATTGATACACGAGAAGGAAAAGCACCCACCCTTTTGATCACCTCTCGCTCTGAGAATAGTTTTAAACGCTTCACTCTTGACGGTAAACACTTGGAAACCATCTCTCTTCCCGGATGTTATGTATGTAGACCTGTACTAAAAAATGGAGTGCTATATTTTGCTGTAATTGTGTCGAAAGATTGGAAAACCTATGATGGAATGCTTGCCGTATTAAATCATAAAAATGAAGTAGTGTCCTTGCCTGGAGGAAGTGCTCCCAAGTATACCCAGGCAGGTTTTCAAGCTCCAGAATATGATCAAAAAACGTTTTTTAACCCACATGACGTATGTATCGATGATGATGAAAATATTTATGTTCCACAATGGAATTCAGGAAAAACCTATCCTCTTAAATTAACCCGTGTTTAATGATTGGATTAGATTTAACTCAGTTTTTAGGAAGATTGCACCCTTTGCTAGTCCATTTACCTATTGGATTTATTTTACTAGCACTTATATTTGAACTTAAAAGATTCAGAGGTAAAGGATCTAACTTTAATTTCCTTCAAATAACTTGGTTTATCGCTTTTCTTAGCTCATTGTTTTCTGCTCTTATGGGATGGTTATTAGCACAAAACGGGCATTATATCGATACGGAATTAACCCCACATCAATATACGGGTATCTTATTGGTTCTCTTTAGTTGTGTGGGTTGGATATTGAGAATTAAAAATATTAGATTGCCCTCTTTCTTCAGTCAAATTAATAATTTTATTGTTCTTGCTCTCTTAATTATAGTGGGACATTTAGGGGGGAGTCTTACGCATGGTTCGGATTATTTAACAAAATATGCCCCTGATTTTATTAAACTCAAATTTGAAAAGCAAAAAAATTATAAAACATTTGAAGAGTTACCTCTTGATTCAGTATTTGTATTTAAGGAACTCGTTCAGCCTTTGTTGAATGAAAAATGTATCGCCTGTCATAATAACGAGATCAGTCGGGGGGGGTTGAACATGAGTACGGTTGAAGGAATTCAAAAAGGAGGAAAAAGTGGCGCCGCTTTTACAGGACAGAATCTCAACAAAAGTTTAATTTTTAAAAGAATAAGTTATTCCCAGGAGAATGAGAAATTTATGCCCCCTACAGGGGTTCCCTTTTCATTCCACGAAATTCAATTAATACAATGGTGGATTCAAGAGGGAGCAAACTATACGGCTGCATTAAGTGAATTTGCTTTTACACCCGACATAAAAGCCCTTCTTTTAAAACAATATGGATTGGATACGCGGGCTAAATCTTGGGTAGAAAAAGTGAAGTTAGACCCTCTGCCAGATTCTGTTTTCATTGCTTTAGAAAACGCCAATTTTAGTTGGAGAACACTTTCTCAATCGAATCCTTTATTGGATGTTCGATTTCAAGGAGATAAACTATCAACAGAAGCACTCTCTCTTCTGGAGACCTATGCTCCCTATATCACCTGGTTGAATCTTAGTGGCTGTGAGGTCAAGGATTCAGATTTAAAAGTAATTGCAAAATTAAAAAACTTAACTCGTTTAAACCTCCAGCAAAACCCAATTAGGGCAAGGGATTTGGTCTCATTAAAAACACTAACCCATATAGAGATACTCAACCTTCACAGTACCTTGGTTAATCAGGATGTTTTTGAAGTTCTAAAAGCCATTCCTTCTTTAAAAAAAGTATTTCTATGGAATACTAGAGTCAGTGCAAATGCAGTATTAAAAAATAAAGCAGCATTTCCGCAAACAGAATTTATATCGGAACTCTAGAAAAGAGAAGACTCTATTTTTTCAGGTACTTGAAACTTCCTTAAAAAAAGTGTTAATCCCATCTTTGCTCTTTCTTTTTTAATATTGGCTACAACTGCTGCGGGATATTGACTTTCATGACATAATAAAGCACGATAGGCTTGATTGAAATGAGCCTCAGTAAAGGGAACCTGAGTGGTTAAGTAGATTCGATCCTGACCGCGCAATGTTTTGGAATTCTCATCGGGTAAAAAGTCAGAAGGGATTCCAAAATAATAAAGATCCATAGGCTTACTCCAAGTTTGTGAGACAAACACTTGGGTGACTGAAGCCCCAACCAAACGATGATCCATATGGGTAGTTGCCCCATCGGGTCCCCAAGTAATGATATCATCGGGTTCGATATCAATGACTATTTTTTTCAAATCTAAAATCAATTGTTGCACATGTGGAATGTGTCCGTCAAAACCTTCTGCAGCTTTTAATTGATCATGATAGTTTAAATGTATTAAGTTGACCCCTAAAGTTTCAGCGGCACAACTCATTTCTTCTCTTCGTTTTGCAGCTAATATGTCTCCTGCTTCATAATCATTATACTGGTTAACTCCTAAACGACCATCTGTAGCAATCACAAGTGTAATTTCAACGCCTTCCTCAGCATATTTAACCAAAAGTGGCGCAACTGATTGCTCATCGTCAGGGTGGGCAAAAATGGCTAATATTTTTTTAGAAGGTGTTTGAGCACTCAAAAAAAGAGCAGTAAAAAGAAAGAACAATAAAACGGTTAATTTTTGCATAATGCAGCTATAATTATAAAATAGATTAAATTGTAGTTCAATTTACTAAAATTATGAAATTACAAATCCATTACGCAAGCAATTTTTTTATACTCTTGATTTTCTTTAGTTCTTTTCTTCCCGTCAATGTTATGGCTCAATCCCAAGATGAATCTAATGAAACATTGCGATTGGGAGTGATTGGTTTGGTTCATGATCATGTTAGTTGGATTTTTAATAGAAACAAAAAAGATGTTAGTATCGTAGGTATTGTTGAAACCAATCAAAAAGCCATAGCACGATATAAAAAGCGATATAAATTACATGACTCCTTATTTTTTGAAACCTATGAAGACCTGTATCTAAAAGCAAAGCCAAATGCTGTTTCCGCTTTTAATGCCACAAAAAAACATCTAGAAGTTGTTGCTTTTTTTGCACCAAGAAAAATCCCAATCATGGTTGAAAAACCCATGGCGACAACCTATGAAGATGCCCTTAAAATGGCTGCCCTATCAAAGCAATATTCTGTTCCCCTTTTAATTAATTATGAAACTTCTTGGTATGCAAGTACTTATGAAGCTAAAGATTTGTTGTCCGAAAATCGAATTGGAAACTTAAATAAACTTGTTTTCAATACAGGGCATCCCGGTCCCAAAGAAATTGGTTGTTCTCCTGAATTTCTAGAATGGCTTACCGATCCAATTCTCAATGGGGGTGGTGCGCTTACTGATTTTGGTTGTTATGGTGCTAACCTCAGTACTTGGATTTTAAACGGTCAAAAACCTTTAGCCGTAAGCTGTGTTGCAAAGCAAACAAAACCAGACCTTTATCCAAAAGTTGATGATGATACAACCCTCATTTTAGAATATGAAAAGCAGCAAGTTGTTATTCAAGCTTCATGGAATTGGTCACACAATCGAAAAGACATGCAACTTTATGGTTCAGAGGGTTATATTAACTGCCTTAACGGATCTAAAATGACCTTGCTGAAAGATGAATCGAAAGGAGAACAAATACACAAACCAAAACCCATTAAATCCTTCCAAGAAGACCCTTTTCGATTACTTTATGAAGTGGTTCTTGAAAAGAGATCCATTCCCCCAAATTCACTTTATAGTGTAGAAAACAATTTAATAGTCTCTAAAATTTTAAGTTTGGCTCTTCTCTCGGCTCAAGAAAAGAAAACAATTCCATGGAATTATCTAGATTAATGCATTAGCATTTAAGATTTTTTATTTTAGAATTTCAAAGGAAAGTGATACCATTTTTCGTACATTTTCATAAAATTTAATTCATGAAAAATCATTCTCTATTCCTGCTATTTTTATTGGTTCAGTCACTAATAGCTCAAGATATTAATCCTAAATGGATGCAAGGAACTGCACCTAGAAATATTGGTCCCGGTGGCATGAGCGGGAGAGTTACTTCAATTGATGTGGTAAATAATGATAGTGATGTTATTTACGTAGGAACGGCCTCTGGTGGTGTTTGGAAATCAACCAGTGGAGGAGTAAATTGGGAAGCTATTTTTAATAATCAAGTTACTGCTTCAATAGGTGCAGTTGCAATTCAACAATCCAATCCAGATGTAGTTTGGGTGGGAACAGGTGAGGGGAACCCAAGAAATAGTCTGAATGGTGGCTATGGAGTCTTTAAATCTCTTGATGCTGGAAAAACATGGATTTCAATGGGCTTGGAAAAGACTCGCCATATACATCGAATCATTATAGACCCCACCCAGCCGGAGGTGGTGTATGTCGCCGCCATTGGATCTCCATGGGGAGAACATCCAGAACGGGGTGTTTATAAAACCTCAAATGGAGGAAAGACTTGGAAAAAAATACTGTTTGTAAATCCAAAGACGGGTGCTGCAGATTTGGTGATGGATCCCAAAAACCCGAACAAGTTAGTTGCTGCCCTTTGGGAGCATAAGCGTGAGCCTTGGTTTTTTAAGTCTGGTGGAAAGGGAAGTGGTCTTTATATTAGCCTAGATGGTGGTGAAAATTGGACGAAAAAAACATCTAAAGATGGTTTGCCTGAAGGAGATTTAGGTAGAATAGGGATTGCGATAGCCCCAAATAAAACAAGTATTATTTATGCTTTAATTGAGGCAAAAAAAAATGCGCTTTATAAATCCACAGATGGTGGAGATCATTGGAAAAAGGTAAATGAAAAGTCAGATATTGGAAATCGACCTTTCTATTACTCCGATATTTTTGTAGATCCTCAGAATGAGAATCGTGTTTATTCTGTCTTTACTTATGTAAATGTTTCAGAGGACGGAGGTAAAAATTTTGAAGAATTGATGCCAGCTTACAATGCAAACAATGGTGTCCATCCTGATCATCATGCTTGGTGGATTCACCCTCAAGATGGTTCTTTTATCATTGATGGTAATGACGGTGGCTTGAATATTTCACGAGATGCGGGTGCATCCTGGCGTTTCGTGGGCAACATTCCTGTGGGTCAATTTTATCATGTCAATGTAGATAATGAGTACCCCTATAATGTCTACGGGGGAATGCAGGACAACGGATCTTGGCGAGGGCCAGCCTATGTTTGGAAGACCCAAGGAATCCGTAATTCCTATTGGCAAGAAATTGCCTTTGGAGATGGATTTGATGTAGTTCCTGATCAAGATAATTCTCGTTATGGATATGCCATGAGTCAACAAGGAAATGTTTCCCGTTATGATTGGAAAACAGGAAATAATTACGGTGTCAAACCGAACCACCCTAATCCTGATGTTTTTTTGCGTTTCAATTGGAATGCAGCCATTGGACAAGACCCTTTCGATACGAGTACTGTTTATTTTGGAAGTCAATTCGTTCATAAAAGTAAGGATAAGGGGTTAACATGGGAGGTAATATCACCCGACCTCACCACCAATGATCCTGAAAAACAGAAGCAAAGCGAAAGTGGAGGGATTACATTAGATGCAACAGGAGCTGAAAATCACTGTACCCTTTTGGTTATTGAGCCCTCGCCTTTACAAAAAGATTTACTTTGGACAGGGGCAGATGACGGAAGAGTTCATATCACTCTGGATGGAGGAGTAAATTGGACTGAGCTCACAAAAAATATAAAGCAATTGCCAGAAGGAAGTTGGATTGCCCAGATTAAAGCTTCTAATAAACAAGCTGGGACTGCTTTTTTAGTTGCAAACGATTACAGGCGCTTTAATTACACCCCTTACGTTTTTAAAACAAAGAATTATGGAAAATCATGGGAGCGAATTGTAGATGAAAAAGATGTTTTTGGGTACACTCTCAGTATAGTAGAAGATAGTGAAACTGAAAATTTATTGTTTTTGGGTACCGATGATGGTTTATATTATTCAATGAATGCAGGTGAAAAATGGACTAAATTTAATGCTGAAGTTTTTCCAACCGTTCCAACAAAAGATTTGATCATTCATCCCAGAGAGCATGATTTGATCATTGGGACATTTGGAAGAGCGATATGGGTAATGGACGACATAAGACCCCTAAGGGAAATAGCAATCAATCCTGAAGTTTTAGACAAAAAACTGCATTTATTTAATCCCCCAAATGCGTATTTGACAAAATACCAACAACCCACAGGATTTCGATTTGGAGCTGATGCCATTTACAATGCTGAAAATAGAAAGTACGGTAGTATGTTGACTTATTTTTATAAAGTAGAAGATAAAAAAGCAAAAGATTCTTTGAGCCTGAAAATATATGACGATGAACGTTTAATAAGAACATTAAAGGCTAAAGCACCCAGTGAAACTGGATTTCATAGATGGTATTGGAACCTTACTGAAAAAGGAGTTGAAAGACCAAGGCGAAAAGAGGTGAAGTCTAAAGTTGAGCCAAGTGGAGTGGTTGTTAGGCCTGGGAAATATAAAGTGGTTTTAGGAACAGCTTCGGAGACCTCTGAGGTCTATGTTGTCGTTAGAACTGATCCAAGATTAGACCTTTCAGAGCAAGCAATTGAAGATCGATATAAGTATTCAAAAACAATCGAAGGATATATGGGACAAGTGACACTTGCAGTAAATCAATTGAAAGCAAGTAAACGTACTCTAGCAACTTACAAGAAAAGAATAGGGAAAAAGGACGAGGAAATAAATAAAATCCTTGTGGAACGCATTGAGGCGGCTACAGAAAAAATAGATTCCATTATGGACTTATTTATTGGGAAGGAAGACAAGCGACAAGGTATTGTACGAAATCCTGAAAACAGTGTTATGAAAAGAATCTATACAGCGTCAAGATATATCAGGTCAAGACCTTACGGTATTACTGACACAGAGAAAGCGCTTGTAAAACATACATCTGATGATTTGAGAATAGCATTGAAACAAACGAATGCTTTTTTTGAAGAAAATTGGGAAGACTTAAAATCGGCTATTGAAGCAGTTAAACTATCAGAATTTGAGGAAATAAAGCGTTTTGAAATAGTCGAATAAAAACTTTTAAGTGAAGGAAGGATGTTTCACCGCTAGAATTTCATTAATTTGGTTGCACATTAATCATAAATCAATTTAAATGAAAAAATTAATTTTCACATTCAGTCTTTTTGCATTCTTTACCTTAAGTGCCCAAAAAAACATAGGAGGTAAAATTTATGACAAGCACCCAGCATTAGATGTTGTAGATGCATTTACAAAAGCCTTTGTAGCCGGAGATGAGGCCACAATGCGTTCTTTAACTACAGACGATTTTAAGTGGTGGCAAATGAACGTAATGGATCCCAAACCCAGTCCAATCGAGAATTTAATCGGTCGATCAAAATATTTTAGTGAAAACATGATCAACTTTAATGTAAAGAATAGGGGACAAGCTTATTCTGATGCAATTGAATTTAAAGGAGCCGACAGAGTAGATGTATATACTTATCAGATGCTAACAGGGGTTGATAAAAAAACAGGAGTGATTTTAAAAATCCCAAGAAATTCTATTTTCAATCTCACGAAAGATGGAAAGAAGATTACTAGACTAAGTATCATGGACAGCCAACTAAAGTGGAATAAAGCTTATGAAGCTTACAACACAAAGAAAAATGGTACGATCTATGTTGATCATCCATTCATTTCAAAAGTACGCTTGTTGTATGCACACATCATGACAGGTGATTTAGAGGCAATGCGCTCGTTGTATGCCGATAATGCAAGTATCTCTGATGCAATTAATTCAGAGGAAGGCGTTTTCTTTACTCCAGATGAGGAGATTGAGAATTTAAAAAAGTTTTTAGAAACCTACGAAGTTCTTGATGTTACCGAAAGTGGCTATCCTGATTTATTAGAATATGAGGGAACTGAAACACAAACCATTATTTCATGGTGGGACTTGACGATTAAAAATAAAAAGTCAGGGAAGAGAAAAAAACACTCCAACCATTCTCAGGTTACTTTAAATAAAGAAGGAAAAATAATTAGAGAAGTGTATTACTATAACGCGGCTCACTTGCCTAAATAATAATTGCATATTAGAATTGAAAACCCTCTTCGTTCAACGTAGAGGGTTTTTTAGTAGATGAAAGTTAAATGATCACGCTTTGTATAGTGAATCAAACCATCAATTATAGTCAATTTAAATACTTACAGACAAAGTTTTAGCATAAAAAAAATCCGAAATGACATAGCAATACGGATTAAATAATAAATTGGTTTATGATTACTTGTTAAAAGCAATTAAAGATATGAAAATTTTACTTACTATATAATAATATTAAAAAAAAATAAAAAGAACAAAAGGAATGAATGAAAACCAGTGAGTGAGTAAGGATACTATTCTACTTGGTATAGAATTTCTGAAACTTCAGAAATTCTAAAAAAACCTAGAGGATAATTTTCAGGATTACTAAGGTTAACTATGTTTCCACTTAAATTTGATGGAGTGGTTTGAAACGGTCCTCCTTGTTGGGTGTTTTGAGTAATTAATAAGTTCCAGTAATTGAATGCCCTTCTAGAAAGACCATATTGTCTAAATCGAATGGAATCATTTTTCTCAAAGTTACTGCTGAACAAGAATCCATTATAAATATTGCCATCGGTAAAATCATCGCGGTAAACATTATACTCAGTAGTTTCGAGTTTATCACTTTTAAATTCAAAATAGCTGTAATTTTTTTCATTTGCAGGATCAAGAGAATAAGCATCAAATTGTAGGCGATCCTCACCAAAGAAAAAGATCGTCGACTTAGTAATGCTATCGATAGAAGCAACTGAAATTAGGGATTCAGATCCGGTATAATTTTGACCATCATAGCTGATGTATAGGCTAAACTCTTGATTTAGTTCATAGGGAATTGGGATAACAGGAAGATATTTTCCACTCTTTTCTTTTTCAAGAAAAGGGTAAATAGTTCCCTTTTCATCCTCAATTGTGACTTGGGCTCCATTTGCGGGAATTATCTCATTAGAGAAGTAAGAAGCGGTTAGGGATAAAAGGATTTCTTGTTCCGCTTGTTTTGTCTCTTTAATCCAATTGATTGAAGCTTCTACAACTAATCGTTGGGAAGTATCATTAACTTCAACTTCAATGGGTTCCTCACATTGAGTGATAAAAGAAAGTCCAAGTAATAAGTAGATTCCTTTTTTCATTATCAAAATTTAAAATTATAAGTAATTGATGGTATGATTCCAAAAATGGATAAACGAATTGCTTCATTTAGTCCCGTTTCAATATTATTTTGAAAGCGGATTGAGGCTGCATTCTGTCGGTTATAGAGATTATATATTCCAAACACCCATTGACCGCCATACCGATTATTTTGTTTTTTTGGCACATATACTGCAGATAGATCAAATCGATGATAAGCAAGAAGTCTGCTACTGTTTCTAGGTTCAAAATTAGGAATCAAAAAATCAGAAAATTGATACTGTGCGCTAGGGTAGGTAGTCGGTTGTCCAGTTTGATAGATGAAATTTGCATTTAGCTCCCAGTTTTTGTTCAGTGAATAATTGGCAGTAATAGAAATATCATGTGTTTTATCATAGGGAGTTACATACCAATTCCCATTATTGATTCCGGTTTCTTGAGGTGATCTACCCGGTGTTTTTTGTTCTGATCTCGACAAGGTATAGGCCAGCCAACCGGTTAGTTTCCCCTCATTTTTCCGAAATAACATTTCGATTCCCTTTGCTCTAGCTTTTCCAGTTAATAAGACCTGCTCTATAGCGTTATTGGCAATAAGTTCAGCACCATCAATATAATCTAAGCGATTTTGAATGGATTTATAAAATCCCTCAAGTTCTAAATTATAGCGGTTATTGTCAAAAGTTTTGAATAGGCCAACAGCGACTTGATCTAGTAATTGTGGATCAATAAATTTACCGCTAGGTGCCCACACATCGATTGGAGTAGGGGAGTTTGTATTGGATATCAAATGCAGATATTGGACCATTCTATTGTAGCTTATTTTTACAGAACGGTCTGAAGCTATTTGATAAGCTAATGCCAAACGAGGCTCTAAATTATAAAAAGGCTTGATGACCTTTCCTTTAGAATAGACTTCAGTACCTATGTGGTTTGCAGCTTCATAGATTTTTAAATCTTGATTAAATATCAGAGGATTGTCAGCTGCATAGGTATTTAATTCTTGCCCCAATCTTAGGAAGCTGCTGAATCGGGAACCTAGTTGAAGATTCCATTTAGGGCTTAACTTCAAGCTAATATTTCCGTAGAGTGAATTTTCAAAAGCAAATTTGTCAGTGAGTTTATTTGTTTGAATCCCTGATTCTGAAGTAGTGGGCTGAATGAGTCCAGGATCAAATTTATAATAGATGCTGTTTACGCCATATTCTAGCTTTATTTTTTCACTTAAATAGTGCTTAAAGTCATACTTAAGATTGAAATTCCGTATTCCCAAATTCCAATCAAATTCGGCAAGGCCAAAATCCAATGTGTAATCATAGTTCGAATATATTAAAGATAAATTTGAAAACAACTTATTAGAAAAAAGGTGATTCCATCGAAAGTTGGCTACGGAATTTCCGAAGCCTACATTAAATAAATTAGAAATATCAAAAACATCACGTCCAAAATATCCTGATAAGTAAATGTTGTTATTCTGATTGAGTTTGTAACTGAGTTTAGTATTAAGGTCATAAAAATAAGCTTTGTTGTCACCAACACTTTCAACAAGGGGAAAAAAGAGGTGGGCATAACTACTTCTTCCTCCGATCAAAAAAGAGCCTTTCCCTTTCTCTATCGGGCCTTCAAGTAATAATCTGCTTGAAATTAAACCAATGCCACCTTGAGCCTTGTAGGCATTGCTATTTCCATCCTTTTGATAGATGTTTAAAACAGAAGATACTCGACCGCCATAATTAGATGGAATTCCGCCTTTATAAAGTTTGATGTCTTTGATGGCATCGGGATTAAAAACAGAGAAAAATCCAAACAAATGTGAAGAATTAAAAACGATAGCCTCATCCAAAAGGATAAGATTCTGATCTGCAGCACCACCACGAACGTTAAAGCCTGATGCTCCTTCTCCTGCACTTGTAACTCCCGGTAAAAGAGTAATTGACTTTATAATGTCAACTTCACCCAGGGCAGCAGGTATATTTTTTATGGTTTGAATGGCTAATTTATTCACACTCATTTGAGGGCTTTTTAAATTTAGCTGTTCAATATTGTCTTGGACAACAACTTCTTCTAAAAGCGCTACTTCCTGTTTGAGTTTGTAATTATTAGTAATCGTATTATCGAGCTGGAGTTCCTCTTGAAACAATTCATAACCCAAATAGCTTATTCTGAGTTGATAACTCCCTTTGGGAACTGTGATCGAATAAAAACCATATTCATTAGTAGTGGCTCCATATTGAATGCTTGGAAGGATTAGATTGACTCCAATTAAGGTTTCATTGGTCTCTTGATCAATAATATAGCCACTCATTGTTACTTTTTCTTGTCCAACAAGAGAGTTTGTAATTAAAAGTAATAGTAAGTAAAAGTGAGCAAATGCTTTGGTTTGTTTTCTTTTCATATTTTAAAATGCGAATCTACTTCAAGAAACTTAGTTGAATACTATTGAAAAGAAAATTAACATATTTTTTTTTGCTACAATTTAGATCACTTTTTTTCATTTAATTTTTTGATTAAGTACTAGAATAGATTATTTTAGTTGCATAATAACCATAAATCATTTTTTTTTTTTGGTTATTTCATTATACATGATATTTGTAATATGATTCATATCGAAAACAATCGTTCAGGCTGTCCAATAAGTACCTCATTAGAAATATTGGGTGATACTTGGACATTAATTATCATAAGAGATTTGTTTTTAGAACGAAATACTTTTAAAGAATTCATGAATGGTCCCGAGAAGATTTCATCAAATATTCTTAGCGATCGTTTAAGAAAGCTTCAAAAATATAAACTCATTGGGTATTTTGTGAATCCCGTAGATAAAAAAATAAAAAAGTATTATCTCACCGAGGCAGGGATTAACTTGTTTCCTGTGATTTATAATTTAATCATGTGGAGTAAAAATCATATTGAAATGGATTTTGCTCCTATTTCTATTGAATGGTATGAGAATAATTACCATAAACCTCAAGATTTGGTCATATCCGAATCAATCTCTGCATACAGATCATTTCGAGATGAACTTTTTGAAACACAAGAATTAGAAATGAAATATTAATTTTTATTTTGCTTGTAGCGAATCAAGATAGGTGCGATTCATGAAATGACCTGCCTTGATTACAGCTCTTATGGATTGAGTGTTTTTAATGGATTCCAATGGGTTTTTTTCAAGTAATACTAGATCTGCTTCATACCCCTCTTTAATTCTACCTAAGTTATTTTCTAAACCAAAGTATTTCGCAGGATGATACGTTGCTGTCTTTAATGCTTCCAAATGGGATAAGCCAGAAAGACTAAGCTGAATAAGTTCGTCATGTAAACTTTTTCCCGGGATTAAAAAACCAATAGGGGTATCGGTCCCCGCCATAAATGGAATTTTTTTCTCATGCATTTGATTTACCATATTTCGGGACCACTGCGTGTATTGTATCATTTTTTGATCGGGTTTATCAGATGTTGAATTAATTTGCTCCATCCATTTTGATCTGATTTTTTGGGGTATCAGGTAAAAATAGGATTGAAAGGATTTACTTTTATATTTTTTATTGGCAAAGGTTTGATATAATTCCAAAGTAGGGATTTGCCATGTTTTGTTTATTGCTAAAGTATTCAAAACTTGATTTTGTCTTGCCGAGTCAATATTGGCTATTGCTTTCATTCGCTGACGCTGATGTAAAGTACTTCGAAGTTTTGAGCCGCTCATATTATTCTTATTCTTCAGGGCAAACCTTCGCTCTGAGAATAAATCCTCAAAATCTTCAGCCATTGATAATTCTAGATTCCTTAAATGCTCCATACTATTCAGACCAAGGTTTGTTGCAGTAATGACATCCATACTCAAAGGAATATGGCCAGTTAGTTTTAGATTATTTACCTGTGCCATTTGAGCTAAGAGTTTAAATTGTTCAGGACTTAGCATTTCATAAGCTTTTAAAAAATCTACTTTTTTATCAATAAGCTCTTGAACTTGTTTTTGTAAAACCGAGACTGAAGAATTTTGTATTGAAAGTAAAGGAAAGGAGGGACTGCTTCCATCATAGACATTGTGTTTTCCGTCAATTAAGGGACCCGCAATCATTACCCTAGGAGCGGTGGTTGGATTTTCTAAAGAATATTTTTTGAAAGGTAAAACAAAATCTATAGGTCCTCCGGTATCTCTGACACTTGTGACCCCATTGGATAGAAATAGATCAGGCATATATTCACCGAGAAGTGTTTCGAATGCAAAGTGAATATGCGCATCCCATAAACCAGGAATAAGATATTGATTGCTGCCATCATAGATAGTGTTTTTTGGGGACAATCTAATTTCTGCTGTTGTATAAATTTGATGAATTTTATTTTTTTTGATAACAACGGTTTGCTGTTCTAGTATTCCATCCAAGGGATCGATAATATTTACATTTTCAATCACATAAGCATCTTCAAAATAGAGTGTATTGTCTTCACAAGATTGAAGGATCAAAACCAATATCACTAGAATAGGTAAAAAAGTAGTTTTCTTCATATTGAAATATAAGTAATAAAAGAGAGAAATATCAAATGAATCCTAACAATTGAGCACATAAAAGATCAAAAGGATATGCCAAAGCCAACATTTCCTAGAAGTATCCAATTGTTTCCTAAGCCGGGTAAAGAGGGAACTTCTTCAATAAAGCTATCCGTGATTCCATTGGATGTGGCCATAAATTTTAATTCATTTGGAATTTCACCAATTCCATAGCCAAGTTCAAAGAGGAAGTAAATAGAACCACCCGTCTTAACCCCCATTTTAATATTGGAGGTGTTTATTTTGAGTAAAGTACCTCCTGAGCCAATAATAGATCGAAGTGAAGTATTGTCTACAAAAAGTAAATCACCAAAAGTAATATCCGTTTCAAGAGTATTTCTCCCAACGCTGATAAAAAAACCACTTCCTTTTTCTCCAAAGTAGTACTTAGCACCAAATCCAGTGGAAGATAAACTCGTTTCAACTTCTCTAAAGGATAATGAAAAGCGACTATAATTGACATAGGGTGCAAAATGATTGTTGAGTATGGGTAGAACAATTTCTACTGAGCCACCAACAATACTTGGGATGCCGATCTTCGCGCCAATAGAAAAACGTTTTACTGTGAGGCTATCGAGTTTTGTTGCCATGTCGGTCTCCTGTGAAAATAGGGCACTAGAGAAGATGAAAAAAACAAAGAGGATACCATTTCTAAATAATTTCACGAATCCCTTACTAATCAATTTTGATTTTATCTTTTCGATTAGCCAGTTCCCATGCGGTGTAAAAAATCAACTGACTCCTTTTTGAAAGCATTTCATAGTTGATTTTGTCGGGAGTGTCTCCGGGACCATGATAGTCTTCATGTGTACCATTAAAATAAAAGATTACCGGAATATTTTTTTTAGCAAAATTGTAGTGATCACTTCGGTAATAGAAGCGATTCGGATCTTTATCATCGTTGTATGTATAGTCTAATTTGATTTGAGTATATTTTTTGTTTGTAGCTTCAGATATGTCATGTAATTCTTGACTAATTTTGTCTGCTCCAATGAGGTAGATATAGTTCGGATCTTTGTCTTCTCTTTTTGGATCTAATCTACCAATCATATCTACATTAAGATTGACCATGGTATTAGCAAGAGGATAAAGCGGATTTTCTGTGTAATAGGAGGATCCCAATAAGCCTTTTTCTTCTCCAGTAACGTGAAGAAAAATGATGGATCGTTTGGGTCCCTGACCCGCAGCGACTGCATCTTGAAAGGCCTCAGCAATTTCTAACAGCGCTACAGTTCCAGAACCATCGTCATCGGCTCCATTATAGATCAAACCTTTTTGAATACCAACATGGTCTAGGTGTGATGAAAGCACGACATACTCATCAGGATATTCATTTCCTTGAATAATGGCTACAACATTTTCGGATTGCACTATTTCACCTTTGATGTTGAGTTCCATCGGTTGAAAATAATTTTCAGTGCCTTGGGCTGCGGCGATTCCATGGGAGCTATAAAATTGGCGTAAGAAATCAACTGCTTTTTTCTGTCCTCTTGACCCTGTATTACGGCCTTCAAAATAATCAGAGGCATAAACATACAAAAGCTCTTTTAATTCATTTGGAGTTATTGATTTTGCATAATCAGTTATTCCTTGCTGGTTTTGGCTAAAACTAAGGAGTGGGATTAAAAAAAGGCAGGAAACTATGATTTTCATGGGTACGTTTTTAAAAGTACAATATATAAAATGTTCGGACTTAAAGTTTAAACTGAAATAGATTTATTTAAAGTCTCAAGAATTCCGTCCCACAGACCTATTCTCAATTCCAAGGCTCGTTTGGAATATAGAGTGGCTTCCTCGTATTTTAGGGAATCCCCTTCACAAAGTTGAGAAACCATTTCCAGTGCCATGGGCCCATGTTCGTCTGCATCCACTTCTATGTGACGCTCAAAGTAGTAAATTAAGTCTGAAAGATCTTCACCTAAAGGCGCTTTGATGTTTTTGATAATCTCGATAAACATATCTGGGATTAAATCTTCTCTTCCAAAAGTAAATACGGCCGCAATTATATGTGGCTGTTTTGTCTCAACTACTTCAAAAGTAAAGTCAAGGAAAGAAGAGATTGAGGGAGGTAATGTGGTGTTTTTTAATACCTCTTGAATTGATTTTCCAGAGTCTAGTTGTTTCATCAGGGTGTTAATTCCGGTCGTACTTGCTTCTAAGGAATTCATTGCTTCAAGATACATTTCAAAGTGACTCATGGCTTCCCCTTTCCGGTTAACGTCAGACTCTTCACCCCATACAATTTCATTGATCAACCTTGCAGCAGCTGGATGGCCTGAAGGGCGCCAAGGGGTGGTAGTACAAGTTAATTCAATTTGTAGTTGTTTTAATAGCGACATGAAATCCCAGACAGCAAAAACATGTTGTTTCATAAAAAGACGAATGTCGGCTATGGAGTCAATCGATTGGTAAACGGGATGTTCTTGTAGGTTTTTTCGTAGCGGTTCTAGTTCGCGTTCAATTCTTTCTATCATCATCATCAAATATAGTATATTCGAGTGCAAATATATTAAAACCTTAGCTTGTGTTGAATACACTATTCCTTTTTCTTTTCACATCATTAACCTTAACATTATTTCCAGGGCCAGATATTTTATTAGTCATCAGTACCAGTGTACAAAGAGGGTGGAGAAGTGGTTTTGAGTTAAGTTTGGGCTTAACTTCTGGAATTTTAATTCACACTTTGGTTTTGGTTTTGGGGGTGGGGAGTTTATTGGCAATTTATCCACAAGTTATTCGCTTAATAGAATTAATGGGAGCCGCATATTTGATTTACTTGGGAGTCATGTCTTGGAGAGTTAAATCCACAGACTCAATGTCTACGAATAAAAAAATCACTCAAAACCTTTTTGTCACCGGTTTAATAATGAATATTAGTAATCCCAAGGTGAGTTTATTTTTTCTAAGTTTTTTTCCCGTATTTTTATTTCACGATAGTTGGTCCTATGCAGTTCAATTTTTAATTTTAGGAGTGTTGTTTTTTATCCAAGCAGTATTTGTTTTTTTTAGTTGCTCTTTGTTCTTTCATCGTTTAGGTCAAAAGATTCAAGTTTCAAAGTCCTTTGACCATTGGGATAAAGTTCAGGCTGTACTATTTTTTGTAATTGCTTTGGTTTTAATTTATCCATAATCAATATACGATGCTCTCTAGCCAAATAAAACTTATTGAATGTCCTCGAGATGCTATCCAAGGAATGTCTCATTTGATTAATACAAAAGATAAGGTTTCCTATTATCAAAGCTTATTGAAAGTAGGGTTTAATACTTTAGATTGTGGAAGTTTTGTCTCTCCTAAAGCGATACCTCAGATGGCAGATACTGCAGATGTCATTCAATCTATAGATTTATCCCAAACCGCTACAAAACTTCTGACGATTATAGCAAATGAGCGAGGCGCATTAGAGGCCATAAAGCATAAAAGTATAACGTATTTAGGCTATCCATTTTCAGTTTCAGAGAATTTTCAAATGCGAAATACTCGTAAAACTATTTCAGAATCAATACAATTGTTAAAGCGAATAACTGAAATCGCTTTAGCGCATGACAAAGAGGTTGTTGTTTATTTGTCTATGGGTTTTGGCAATCCATATGGGGATCCATGGAGTACTGAAATCATTGAAGATTGGTCGGAACAAATCATTGCAATGGGAGTCAAAATTATATCGATTTCAGATACAGTAGGTACGGCTCAAGTTGTGGACATTTCAAATCTCTATTCTACGCTTATTACAAGGTATCCAGAGGTTGAATTTGGAGCCCATTTTCATACCCATCCCTCAGCTTGGTATGAAAAGGTACATGCTGCATATTTAGCTGGATGTTTACGTTTTGACGGAACAATAAAAGGATGGGGTGGATGTCCAATGGCTCAGGATGCACTGGTGGGAAATATGCCAATGGAAAAGCTAATATCTTATTTCACATCCTTAAAATTACTCCCAAATGAATTTGATGTTTTGGCTTTTGAGAGTGCTTATAATTTTTCCCATCGGATTTTCAGTAGGAAATAGTTTAGTGCAATAATGAATAAAATCCAGACACTATGTCTATAAAGGATATATAATCCGTATATTTGCATGCAATTAATTTAATATTAGTTGCTTATGACTTCCAACAAATTTATCGGCCAAGGATTAACTTACGACGACGTCTTACTCGTCCCTGCATACTCGGAAACGTTACCAAGAGAAGTTTCAATTAAATCAAGGTTTAGTAGAAACATTCCTTTAAACATCCCTATTATTTCGGCAGCGATGGATACAGTTACAGAAAGTAGTATGGCTATTGCAATGGCTCGTGAGGGTGGAATCGGGGTGCTGCATAAAAATATGAGCATTGAAGAACAAGCGGATAAAGTCAGAGCGGTAAAACGTTCTGAATCAGGAATGATTATTGATCCAGTTACTTTACCTGTAACTGCAATTGTAGCTGATGCAAATGAAAACATGCAACTCTATAGAATTGGAGGGATACCTATTGTAGATAAAGACAAAAAATTATTGGGTATTGTCACTAATAGAGATTTACGTTTTGAAAAAAATAGTAATCGACCCATCAAGGAAGTCATGACTTCCCGTAATTTAATAACAGTAAAGGAAGGCACATCATTACAAGATGCAGAATTAATTCTTGAAAAACATAAAATTGAAAAATTACCTGTTATCACAGATGATAATATTCTTGTAGGATTGATCACTTTTAGGGATATTACCAAACATACCACTAAACCCAATGCAAATAAAGACAAGTTTGGCCGTTTGAGAGTGGCTGCTGCGGTTGGCGTTACTGCAGATGTTCTAGATCGAGTAGAAGCATTGCATAAAGTGGGAGTTGATGCAATTGTTGTTGATACGGCTCATGGTCATACCAAAGGAGTCGCTGAAGTGGTAAAGAAAGTGAAAGCTAAATTCAGTAAGCTTGACGTGGTAGTAGGGAATATTGCTACGGCTGCTGCAGCAAAATATCTTGCCAATATTGGTGCCGATGCTGTCAAAGTTGGAATCGGTCCGGGATCGATTTGTACTACTCGAGTCATTGCGGGAGTTGGATATCCTCAGCTTTCAGCCATAATTGAAGTTTCAAAGGCCTTAGAGGGAATGGATATTCCGATCATTGCAGACGGTGGAATACGTTTTACGGGAGATATTCCCAAAGCTATAGCTGCAGGGGCAGATTCTGTCATGCTAGGTTCCTTATTGGCTGGCACAAAGGAATCTCCTGGAGAAACCGTAATCTATGAGGGAAGAAAGTACAAGACTTACAGAGGAATGGGTTCAGTTGAAGCCATGAAAATGGGAAGTAAAGATCGATACTTTCAAGATGTGGAAGATGATCTGAAAAAATTAGTTCCTGAGGGCATCGTGGGAAGAGTTCCTTATAAAGGCGACTTGGATGAAAGTATTCATCAATTCATTGGAGGCTTACGAGCTGGAATGGGATATTGTGGTGCCGAAAATATTGATACCTTGAAGAAAACAGGTCAATTTGTAACCATAACTTCAGCCGGTATGAGAGAAAGTCACCCCCACAACATTAGAGTAACAAAAGAAGCACCTAATTACAGTCCTTGAGAAGTAACAATTTTAAAGGTCTTTATTTCCCTGTTTGAATTTACACGAATAATGTACATGTGACCCGATTCAAGTGAAATGGATGATTTAAACTCATTAAGTTCTTGTGTTGATATCTCAGAAATCTTGTTGCCTATAATAGAATAGATTTCAATGAAACCAGGACCATCAAATCCTTCAAAATAAAGAAAACCATCTTGATAATATACTAGAGGTTGTTCTTGTAAAATTGCTTCGATGGAAAGGGAGGAAGTTGAGACAGAAGTAGCAAAAACTAAATCTGTTGATAATAAAATTAAAAAAAGAGCTAATTTTTTTATCAATGCTTTTAAATTTACTGCAATTTACGACTTATTAATGAGTTGTGAAAATTTTATAAACACTTTAAGTTAATGATTTACAGTTTATTACAAGTTTTATTAAAAAAAGAAATAAAAATTGTTAACAAAAGAGCAATATTTTTTGGATTTAACGTTGTTCGATCTTCAGTGGGGTTGAAATTAATGGTTTTAAGTTGCTTCATAATTTGTGTTTCCTGCGATCGATTTACTGTAAACAAAGAGGAAGTGATCGCCCGAGTAGGGACGGTTTACTTGTACAGAACTGATTTAGAGAAAGAACTTGATTCGTTTGTCAATACGGAAGACAGTATTTTAAAGTCAAGAAATTACATCGATCAATGGGCTCGTAAAGAAATTCTTTTGCAACAAGCTGAAATTAACTTGAATACCGAAATAATTGAGAATCTAGATGTATTGATTGAAGAATACAAAATTGACTTGTATTCCAATACATATAAGCAGACCGTTTTAAATAGGTCCATCGATACCCTCATTTCCACTACAGAGATTGATTCGTTTTTAATTGAAAACCAATCGGTATTTAAATTAAATGCTCCTCTGTTCCAAGTGCGTTTTATTCAACTTCCACCCGATAATGTTGATATCAACGAAATTAAACGAAGTTTTCAGCGATTTAATGAGGAGGATAGATCTTATTTAGATTCTTTGTCTTTTCAGTTTACAAATCATATTTTGGCAGATAGTGTTTGGATCAATAAAAGTAATTTGTTTTCCGAAGCTCGTTTTTTAAATCAAGAAAACTACAATCGATACATAAAAAAATCACAATTCTTTGAAATTGAAGACTCATTGAGGGTATATTTGTTCTTTGTAAAAAATTATCTCAATAAAGGGGATATTTCACCAAAGGAGGTTTTGTTACCTACCATAAAAAATATTATACTAAACCAGCGAAAGTTATTATTCAATAGACAATTTGAAAAAGATATTTTATACGATGCAATTAAATCTAAGACTTATGAAATCTATTAATTTTTTACTCGTTTTTAGTTTTTTTATGACTTCAATGCAAGCACAAGACAATGCACTTTCAAGTAAAATCAAAATTGATGGTGTATCCGCTGTGGTTGGAGACTATGTGATTTTGGATTCCGATATTGACAAGACACTGATCGAGATGGAATCGCAAGGAATTTCTACTGGAGATATATCCCGTTGTCAATTGTTAGGCAAGTTGATGGAAGACAAACTTTATGCGCATCACGCCATTCAGGACAGTTTGGAGGTAAGTGTGGAGGAGATATACAGTACCGTAGATCAGATCATCGATAACTTCACAAGACAGTTGGGTTCGATTGAAAAAGTTCTTGAATTTTACAATAAAAAAGATGAATCTACTTTTCGACAAGAAATTTTTGAAATCAATAAAACGCAAACTCTAGCTTCTATGATGCAATCGCAAATCATAGAAAATGTAGAGGTAACACCAGAGGAGGTACGTGTTTTTTTTGAGTCAATTCCCAAAAATGAATTACCTACATTCGGAACGGAATTGGAAATTTCACAAATCGTCATAGAACCTGAAGTTAGTGAGAAAGAAAAAGACCGGATCTTTAACCAATTGAAAACTTTTAAAGAGGATGTACTTGAAAGAGGTTCAAGTTTTGCTTCTAAAGCAATTTTATATTCCCAAGATCCTGGATCTCGTTCTTCTGGAGGGAAGTATACCCTTCACCGTAAGCGCCCTCAAATGGTTAAAGAATTTCGTGACGAGGCCTTTAGTCTTGAAGAAGGAGAAATATCTGAACCTTTCAAAACGGATTTTGGATGGCATATCCTCATGGTTGATAAAATTCGCGGTCAAGAAGTTGATGTTCGACACATTCTCTTAACCCCCAAAATTGAACCCGATCAACTCCAAGCAGCAAAAGAAAAATTAGATTTATTGAAAAAGCGACTTGAGGCTGGCGAGATTTCTTTTAAAGACGCTGCGCTTGAGTTTTCTGATGAGAAAGAGACTAAGTTCAATGGAGGCGTTTTAATTAATCCTCAAACTGGAGACACCCGCTTTGAATTAACAAATTTAGACCCTGTATTGTATAGTCAAATACGAAATCTTAAAGATGAAGCAATTTCATCACCCATTGTTGAGGAGGATCGCTCTGGATTAAAGAAATACAAGATAATAAAAGTTAGTAATCGTTTTGATGAGCATACAGCCAATTATTCCATTGACTATGTGCGTATTAAATCACTGGCATTAAAAGAAAAACAATTAAAAGTAATTCAGGAGTGGATGAATGAGAAAATTGAAAACACCTACATTAATGTTAACCGCGATAGTAAACTCTGTGACTTTAACAACAACTGGTTAAAGATCTGATTACCTGAAATATTTAGTGGGAACCCATAACATGCCGAAACATTCTCCTTTTTCTTTATGAATGTTTTTGTGATGCATCTTGTGTGCACGTCTTAATCCCCTTGCATATTTATTGTTAATGTTTCTTAGAATTTTAAATCGTTGGTGAATAAAAATATCGTGAACAATAAAATAGCAAAGTCCATATAGAAAGATTCCAATGGCAATAGGTAAGCCAGGCCAAAATCCTACCTCTCCCCATAATATTACAAATCCAGAACTTACTAAAGCATAAAAAATAAAGAACAAATCATTGCGTTCAAACCACGATTTATGATCCTTCCTATGATGATCTTTATGTAATGACCATAAAAATCCATGCATAATGTATTTGTGAGAAAACCAAGCCATAAATTCCATAAAACAAAAAGTGCAAAAAAGAACGGCAAGCCAGAGAATTGTCATGGGGTAATTTTTTTTTAAAGTAAGTTTAATCTGTATTTTAAATAACTTCGAGCAAACACACTCATTTTTTGGTAGTTGGGCACTCGAATTCTTGTTTTTTGAATCGAAAGGGATGGAGTTTTCTTGAGCTTAACGAGTAATTTCATGTAATATTTATAGGCTGTATATACTCCAAATCTAGCTTCAACAGGAAGCTTAAAAATTCCATCTAGCGCTTTTTCAAAATCAGCTTCAATCTCGTTAATGATGACTAATTTTGATTGTTCATCAAATTTAGTAAAGTCAACATTTGGAAAATAAGTGCGCTCTAAACCTTGAAAATCATCTTTAAGGTCACGTAAAAAGTTGACTTTTTGAAAAGCAGAGCCTAATGCCATTGCAGGTTCTCTCAATTCATTATAGATTTTCTCATCTCCTTTAACAAATACTTTAAGACACATCAAGCCCACGACATCTGCTGATCCGTAGATGTATTCTTCATATTCCGCCTGAGTTTTATAGACTTGTTTGGATAAATCCAAACGCATGCTTTTCATAAAGGCTTTGATAAGATGATGTTCAATGCCAAACAGGTTTACTGTATGTTGAAAAGAGTTGAGAATTGGATTAATACTTATTTTGTCATCTAAGCTTTTGTATAAATCCACTTCAAAATCATTCAGTAGTTTTTCTTTATCATATTCATGAAAGGTATCTACGATCTCATCTGCAAAGCGAACAAAGCCATAAATATTATAAATATGATTCCGTATGGATGAATCAAGCATTTTTGTAGCCATAGAAAACGAAGTGCTATATGCATTCGTCACTAAGCGACTACATTCTTGACTAACGGAATCAAATAAGTTTAACATAATGAAGGACTGAATTTATAAACATAGATTAATTTATAAATTTAAAAAAAAGAGAATTAAATCAAATAAATTGTTAAACAAATATGTTCTGATTGAAATAATTTGTCACAAAAGATTCAACAGATCTGTATAATTCAATCTTGTTAGGAAGATTATCGGTATCAATTTCAAGTTGTTGAGGCCCAAAAATAATTAATTTTGAATTGGTTTGAGCCAGCAATTTTTCATGAAAATCATTCAAATAAGGCATAATATCATCCTTGTTGGGCTCTACAGTAAGGTAAGTCACAAAATTAAATTTGCTATTATAAGTAAAAAGGGTTTCTAAACTACTTGTTTGTAGCGATTGGCCCAAAAAGATGGTTCGATATCCTTTAGATAGAATTAAATAATTTAAGTATAAAATTCCCAATTCATGGATTTCATTTTCAGGTAAAAACAAAGCAAAGATCGGTTGATCCTCTTGATAAGTGTTGCTGCGTTGTAATTGCTCTGTTTGAACATGAATTTTTTGTTTGACCAAATTGGTTATAAAATGTTCGTGTGTAGGGGAAATGGCACCTGTTTGCCATAAAATCCCAAGCTCTTTCATCAAGGGCATAAAGATATCAATGAAAACATATTCAAAATTATGGTGGTTGAGTATTTCATCATAATTATTATCAAACAATTCACAATCAAAGTTGATCATTGCCAATTTGAAAGCATTGATAGAAACTTGTTCAGAGTTAGATTTCAAAGCAATATTACGCACCAAATCAGGAATTTCGTCGTTACTTAAACTAGCAATTTTAGAAATTTTAAAGCCGTGATTGTATAGGAGTGTAACATTTAAAAGCGTTTTAAGACTTTCAAGACTGTAACGTCTTATGTTGGTGTCTGTCCTTTCAGGTTCTAATAGATTGTAACGTTTTTCCCAAATACGAAGGGTATGGGCTTTGATACCCGATATGTTTTCAAGATTCTTAATACTGAAGGTGCTTTTTATCCTTTTCATCGTCTATGTTTTCATTTAAAAGCTTAAACAAATATAACTAAAAAAAACAACTCTGATAAAAAGTGCGCACGAGAAGACTCGAACTTCCACGGGAATACTCCCACCAGCCCCTCAAGCTGGCGCGTCTACCAATTCCGCCACGTGCGCTTAGAAAAGTGACTTGGCTGGGGCTCGAACCCAGGACCCTCTCCTTAAAAGGGAGATGCTCTACCAACTGAGCTACCAAGTCATAGTGTGATTCGGCTGGGGCTCGAACCCAGGACCCTCTCCTTAAAAGGGAGATGCTCTACCAACTGAGCTACCGAATCTTTTGAGGCTGCAAATATAATATCAAATCTTAATTTATCCCCTTGATTTCTTATAAATTTGTAGGAGTTTTAAAAAACAATGGAAATAAATAAAATTATACTCCTAGGCTATATGGGGAGTGGGAAAAGTGCTGTGGGTTCGCTCTTAAAAGATCAATTGGAATCTGATTATTTGGATTTGGATTATTATATGGAGGATAAAATGAGGTCAAATATTCCTGAAATTTACAAATCTAAAGGGGAAATTTATTTTAGAAAGATGGAGCGTCATTATTTAGAAGAAGTTTTGGAGATCAAGAATCCCTTAATTCTCTCTATTGGAGGAGGAACTCCTTGTTATTATGACTCCATGGTCTATATGAATTCATTGCCTGGTGTGATGACTATTTATCTTAATACAAGTGTTAAAGAGCTCAGTAGAAGACTTTTCGAAGCCGCATCTGACAGACCCTTATTGAAGTATTTAGACACTATGGAGGCTTTTCAAGAGTTTGTAGGAAAACATTTATTCGAACGGAGTGTTTTTTATAACCAAGCCCAATACTCTGTAAGGACAGATGGCAAAAAAATTGCGGAAGTTGTTACTGAAATCAAAAAGATTTTAACTTAAATAAATTCCACTTTCATCTCCTTCAAGGACTACTCTTACATGATCATTTAAAGATGTAGACAATGATATACCTTTAAAATCTGCTTTGATTGGAAATTTTTTATGGTTGCGATTTACCATTACGGCGGTATTAATTTGTTTAACGGGTATTTGAAGAAAATAATTTACTGCGTAAATTAAAGTACTCCCAGTATTTAAAACGTCGTCCACGATAACTATGGAATGCTCTTTGAATTCTTCAAGTGGTTGGGAACTTTTTACAGTATCTCTGGGGTTGCTTTTGTCCATTTCGAGCGTAACAAAGATTAAGTTTAAAGCGCTAATTGTTTTTAATATATCTCCCAATAAAACAGCAAGTTTGGTTCCCCTTTTTCCAATTCCTGCAATAACTAAACTAGATTCATCCACATTGTTCTCGTATACCTGATAGGCGATACGCTTGATACTTGATTTGATATCCAAAGATGATTTTATTTTATTTCCTGATGTCATTACACTCATATTTGTTGTGAAGTTACAAATCTTCTTTTTCTTCATTGATTTTTTCAGCTCCAAGTTCATCGAGATCACGACGGTCTTTCTTGGTGGGCCTTCCGCTTCCCTCTTCTCTTTGAAAAGTACTTGATAAATTTTGAAGCTCTTGGTGTTCAAAAACAGAGGGGTCTGTTTTTTCAATAACATAAAGCGCGACAAGTTTGGCACCCATTCTACTTTTTGGGATGTCCAATATTTCGAAAGTTCTCCATAACTGATCCTTTCTAATTTCAATTCGATCCAGCGGCAAAACTTCTCTAGAAGGTTTCACTTTTTGTCCATTTACTTTTACCTGTCCTTTTTTACAGATTGTGCTAGCTAAATTTCTAGATTTAAAAAGACGGATGCACCACAGGTATTGATCAATACGCATATTAAAACTTCGTTAACTGATAGAGCAAAAATAAAGTAAAATCGTATCTTGCGGACATATTAAAAAAAGTATTCTTGAAAAAAATTCTAAGTTTTACAATCCTATCCTTTTTATTGCTTTTCTCTTGTAAAAAAGACGAGGAGGAAGTTGAACCCCTGCGAGATGTCAGTGAACAGTCAATAGCGGATGACCAATTGCTGGAAGATTTTTTGTCAACCCATTTTTACAATTATGAGGATTTTGAAGATCAAACCCTTAATCCTAAAATCATTTTTGATACCATAAGTGGTGATAATTCCTCTAAAACTTCCTTGCTGTCTCAAGTTACGAAGAAGACCTTACGAGTTAAAACTTCAGCTGGAGATTTGATAGATCATAACCTTTATTATTTAGTTGCCAGAGAAGGTATTGGCAAGAGCCCTTCTTCAGTAGACTCTACCTATCAGGCCTATGAGGGTTTATTGCTAGATGGAACCGTTTTTGACGGTAATGCAAACCCGGTCTGGTTTGATTTAACTTCTCTTGTAAGAGGCTTTAGAGAAGGCATACCTAGTTTAAAGGCAGGAACTTTCGAAGTGAATGAGGACAATACGGTTACTTTTCAAGACTTTGGACAAGGAGCAATATTTTTCCCATCAGGATTAGGTTATTTCAGCAATGCTACGGGGGTGATTCCAGCGTATTCTCCGCTGATTTTCAAAATCAATTTGTATACCATTAACCCAACAGATCACGATGGAGACGGGATTCCGAGCTCAGAAGAATTTGATAATGACGGCGATGGCGTTCCCGATGATACAGATGGGGACGGAATTGCAGATTATTTGGACAGCAACTAATTCAACTTATAAGCCAGCCCTAAACTCCATTGATTTACTCGGGTATCAATGTTACCAGAAATAGGGATTCCTTTGTTTTCAAGAAGTGAAGTTTCATTTGCTTTTAAGCCTCGGTCATAACGTATTCCTATACTTAATGGACCTAAATGCAAACGGGTTCCAAAATGAACGCCAACAGATGTAGCGGATTCTAGCTCACTCAAACTAATGTTTTCAATCTTTGGTTTTGATTCATAACGCAGGCTGGGCCCAGCAAAAACACTTATGAGAGGAAGGACATTAAGTCCAATTGAAATAGGTGCTTCAATGCGAGTTTGAGAGAGACTCAAGTTTTCGACATCCGTATTTAATGACGAAAATTGAAGTTCTGGACGAAGGTAAATAAGGGGAAGATCAATTTCTATAAAACCGCCTAAATAATATCCAGATAGGCTTTCTTTGGCACTTTCAATACTTGAAAAATCAGAGGGAGCATTGGTGATAGATCCCGAAGCATTTAATATAGCTCCAACTTTTACTCCATATTCAAGTTGAGCATGAAGAGTCGTGCTCAATAGAAAGAAGCAAAAAATAAAATAGTTTTTAAAAGACATAGAAAAGTTTATTTACGCTTGATTACATGTTTTACTTTACCGATTATTGCATTTTTGTCTAGCCCGTATTTAGTCATTAACTGTGCAGGGGTTCCAGATTCTCCAAATGTATCTTGAGTTGCAACCATCTCCATGGGGCAAGGGTGTTTAAGTCCCAAAAGTCCGGAAATACTTTCACCCATTCCTCCAAGATAGTTATGCTCTTCAGCACTTACAAGACATCCTGTTTTTTTGACAGAATTTAAAACAATTTCTTCATCCAGTGGTTTGATCGTATGTATATTGATTACTTCAGCACTAATCCCTTGTTTTTCAAGTTCCTCAGCAGCTTGAAGTGCTTCCCAAACTAAATGTCCCGTTGCCACTATCGTAACATCATTACCTGGATTCAATAATATTCCTTTTCCAATTTCAAACCCTAAGGCTGGTGTGGTGAAATTTGCAACCTTTGGACGCCCAAAGCGAAGATACACAGGGCCATCAAAATCAGCAATGGCAAGGGTAGCTGCTTTAGTTTGGTTGTAATCACAAGTGTTGATTACAGTCATTCCAGGAAGCATTTTCATCATTCCAATATCTTCAAGAATTTGGTGTGTAGCACCATCCTCTCCGAGAGTAACTCCTGCATGAGAAGCACAGATTTTAACATTTTTCCCAGAATAGGCGATGGATTGACGTATTTGATCATAGACTCTTCCTGTAGAAAAATTGGCAAATGTCCCCGTAAAGGGAATTTTACCCCCAATGGTTAATCCTGCAGCTATCCCCATCATATTTGCTTCTGCAATACCAATTTGAAAGAAGCGCTCGGGATTCTCATCTATAAAATCTTGCATTTTTAAAGAGCCAATTAGGTCAGCACATAGTGCAACTACCTTGGGATTGGTTCTTCCTAATTCGGTTAAGCCATCTCCAAATCCTGAACGAGTATCGTTACTTCCTTGGTTTGTATAGTGTATCATTGTATAAATTTTTTAATAGTCCCCAAGGGTTTCTTTGTTTTGTGCTAATGCATTTTCTAATTGTTCGTCGTTGGGGGCTTTTCCATGCCATGCATGGGTATGCATCATAAAGTCAACTCCGTTCCCCATTTCTGTTTCCATGAGAATGACAATAGGTTTTTGCTTTCCTAATCTTGATTTTGCGACACTCAAGGTTGCTATAATTTGCTCAATATTATTTCCTTCTTTTAAAGATAGCACCTCCCAGCCAAAGGCTTTGAATTTTTGGGCTAGATCTCCCATATGTAAAACATCATCTGTAGTTCCGTCAATTTGTTTTCCATTGAGATCTACAGTTGCAATAATATTATCGACCCCTTTAGCAGCAGCATACATTAAGGCTTCCCAATTTTGACCTTCTTGCAATTCACCATCTCCCATTAAAACAAAAACCGTTTGCGGGTCTTTATTTAACTTTTTGGCTTGTGCAGCTCCAATCGCAACGGAAAGTCCCTGACCCAATGAGCCCGATGCTACACGAATCCCAGGTAACCCTTCATGGGTCGTTGGATGCCCTTGCAATCGTGAATCAATTAAACGAAAACTGTTGAGTTCCTCTACAGGAAAATATCCTTTACGTGCTAAGACACTATAAAAAACTGGAGAGATATGTCCATTTGAAAGAAAGAATAAGTCTTCATTATTTCCATTCATTTCAAAGGGTATTTTGGTTTCCAGGCTATGGAAATAAAGGGAAACAAAAAACTCAACACATCCTAGAGATCCCCCCGGGTGACCTGAGTTTACCTTATGAACCATGCGAAGGATGTCTCGTCGTACTTGGAGACTAATATTTTCAAGTGTCTTAATATATGACATAATTAAATTTTGACTCAAAAGTAACCTTTTATAAGCATTTTAAAAAAAGGAATTGAGAAACTTATTACCAAGCATCAGGAAGTAATTAACAATAGCTTTTGACCCTTGTTTTCTCTCGTCTTTTAGGCAAAATTATTGAACCTAATTACTTCTCGTTTATTAGACAAAGAAACATTTAGCAACTGGGCTACTGAAGCGAAATAGAAGGTTGCACTGGGATTCATGTTCAATTCCTTTGATATTTATTTTAAAAATTGTTGCTTTGATGTGAATACTTTTATGTTTTCAACACAGTGATTAAACGTTTATATGTGAAAATTAAAACCAAATACTCTAACACAAAGATTTTCATCTTTCTGATCATTATTTTGGCCCAGTTCTGTAGGGCTCAGAATAAGGCTCGATCGATTCAAATTCATTCTCATAACGATTACTTTCAGAAGGTACCTTTTTGGAATGCTTTTAGTAACGGTCTCAATTCAATTGAAGTAGATGTTTTTTTAGAAAATGACACCCTGTTTGTAGCGCATCACAAAAAAGAAATTTCAAAGGATAGAACCATTGAAAATCTATACCTAAAGCCAATGCAACAGATGCTCACCTTAGAACTGGGAGACCAGGATACAATTCAGCTTCTTGTAGATGTGAAAACAGCGGCCGAACCGACTTTAAACATTTTAATGGCAACCCTTGAGCGATATCCTAATCTAATAAATAGCGATCGTATTTCAATTGTGATTTCTGGAAATCAGCCTAGTTTAAGCAAACAGTTAAACTATCCCAATTATATAAATTTTGATTATCAGAGTTTAGCACCAATTCAAAACCCTAAAATCTGGGACAAAATTGCCTTAATCAGTCTTGACTTTAAAAGGTTTTCTGAATGGAATGGAAAAGGACGATTGACCGACGCGGATTATAAAAAAGTCACTTCTACCATAAAAAAAGCTCATAGCTACAACAAACCCTTTCGATTTTGGGGAACTCCAGATTCTAAAAAGGCTTGGAATGTGTTTAGTGACCTTGGTGTTGATTTTATTAATACGGACATGCCCAGTAAATCTAGAGCTTATTTAGAAACATTAAGTAGTCGTGTTTATAGAAATAAACAAATAACTTCAGTGTATACGCCAACATTTAAATCAGACCAAACGCTCACTCCCATTAAAAATATTATTTTATTAATTGGTGATGGAAATGGTTTAAATCAAATTTCTTCTGCTGTTCTTGCTAATGGTGGAAAATTAACACTGACACAGCTCAAAAGTATTGGCCTCATTAAGACACAATCTGCGGATGATTTTACGACCGATTCTGCAGCAGCTGGAACAGCTATTTCCACAGGAGTGAAAACAAAAAATAGAGCGATAGGGGTAGACAGCTCAAATAATGATCTCATTAATATCACTGAGTTTCTCGACAAGTATGGTTTTTTATCTGGGTGTATTACCACTGATAAAATTACAGGAGCAACTCCAGCCTCGTTCTATGCTCACCAAGCGGACAGATCCCAATCGGATCGTATTGCTGATGATTTATTAAAAAGTAAATTTTCATTATTTATTGGAGGAGGTTCCAAAGATTTTAGAGATAAAGAAATTGACAAGCACTTTTCAATTCTTGAGGATATAAACCAAATAGGTAAAAGTAGAAAAGACAAAGTGGGATGTTTCATATCAAAAGGTTCTGTTTCAAGTATATTAGATGGACGAGGAGACGTATTGTCAGAGGCAACGAAAAATGGTTTACAATTTTTGGAGAGAAAAGGGTCTCCTTTTTTCCTTGTGGTTGAAGCTGCTCAAATTGACAGCTTCGGGCATTCAAATGATGTTGCTGGAATCATATCTGAAGGGATTGATTTTGATAAAGCAATAACCGAAGCGATTCGGTTTGCAGATCAAACAGAAAACACCTTAGTGGTTATTACTGCGGATCATGAAACGTCAGGTTTTAGTATTCTTCAAGGAGATATCAAAACCAAAACAATAGAAGGGGATTTTACAACTCATGATCATACAGGAGCAATGGTTCCTGTTTTTGCTTACGGCCCAAGATCTCAAGAATTTCAGGGAGTTTATGAGAACAATGAATTGTTTGGTAAGATATTAAAAGTACTTTCGTTGCCTTCAAATTGAAGTATAATGCAAATTAGTAGCTATAATTCTTATTGACTTTATAAGGTTCTGATTTAGGATTCATTTTACCGATATGCCATTTAATGTCAAAAACTTGAATGAATCAATCTTTTAAAAACCATTTTTTTATGAGCCAAAGGTCTTTCTAGAACACTATCTTTGCTTACAATGAAATTTACACTTTTAGCAAACGATCCTAGTACAGAAGCTCGCGCAGCAACACTAACTACAGATCATGGCACCATAGAAACGCCCATATTCATGCCTGTTGGAACAGCCGCTACTGTAAAGGGAGTCCACCAGCGGGAACTGAAAAATGATATTAAACCGGATATCATTTTGGGTAATACTTATCATTTGTATTTGCGTCCCGGAACTAAAATATTGGAGGAAGCTGGCGGCTTACACAAATTCATGGGATGGGACCATCCGATTCTAACAGATTCTGGAGGATATCAGGTGTATTCTTTGTCTGCTAATAGAAAAATAAAAGAAGAAGGGGTGAAGTTCAAATCCCATATCGATGGATCATATCATGTTTTTACTCCCGAACGTGCTATTGAAATTCAGCGTTCTATAGGTGCAGATATTATTATGGCTTTTGATGAATGCACGCCCTATCCTTGTGATTATCGTTATGCGAAAAACTCTATGGAACGGACTCACCGTTGGTTAACTCGATGTATTGAATCGGATCGATCTCTTCCCATGCAATATGATTACCAGCAGACTCTATTCCCAATAGTACAAGGAAGTACTTATCCTGATTTAAGAAAAATTTCTGCTGAATTCATTGCAGCACAAGACCTCCCTGCAAATGCGATTGGCGGTTTGTCAGTAGGAGAGCCTGCAGAGGAAATGTATGCAATGACCAGTGAAGTTTGTGCAGTCTTACCTAAAGAAAAACCACGTTATCTCATGGGTGTGGGAACTCCGATTAATCTTCTTGAAAATATTGCTTTAGGGGTAGATATGTTTGATTGTGTGTTGCCCACTCGTAATGCTAGAAATGGGATGTTGTTCACTGCCGAAGGAACCATCAATATTAAAAATAAAAAATGGGAAAATGATTTTTCCCCTATAGACCCTGCTGCCTATTGTTATGTCGATACAGATTACAGCAAAGCCTACCTGAGACATCTTTTTACAGTCAATGAAATGCTTGGAAAACAAATAGCCACCTTGCATAATTTGAGTTTTTATCTTTGGTTGGTTCGTGAAGCGAGAAAACATATCTTAGCAGGAACTTTTGGGGCTTGGAAAACCAAAATGGTGCGTCAAATGGAACCTAGATTATAAGATGAAACTCATTGATTTTTATATAATTAAGCGCTACTTAGGCACTTTTGCAGTTATGATTTTACTGTTCATTCCAATTGGAATCATGGTAGATGTAGCCGAAAAAATCGATAAGTTTAAAGAGAAAGAAGTTCCCTTCTCAGCCATTACAGCCTATTATATTGACTTTACATGGTATTTTGCCAATTTACTCTTCCCTATCTTTTTATTTCTCTCTGTTATATGGTTTACCTCTAAACTAGCCAATAATACAGAAGTGATTGCCATTTTAAGTTCTGGAATATCTTTTTTCAGATATTTAAAACCTTTTCTTTTAGCAGCAACTTTTATAGCCATTTTCGCCTTTTTTGCAGGAATGTTTATTGTTCCAAAATCCAACTTGGGATTTAATGACTTTCGATACAAGTACATTCTTAAAAAAGAAGCAAGAAATACAGCTAAAGTTTTTCAGCAGATCAATGATGATGAATTCATTTATGTTAACAATTATGATCCTATACGAAAACGGGCTACCAATTTTACCTTAGAACATTTTGACGGAAATGAACTCAAGTTCAAAATTAAGTCCAACCGAATAAGGTGGATTGAAAAAGACAGTGTTTTTCGATTGTCAAATTACACCAAACGCACCTTTTTAAAAGATTCCGAACGCTATGAGAGTGCTGCAAGAAAAGATACCCTTTTCGATTTTGAAATTGAAGATTTGGCACCAGTAAATTACCTTGCTGAAACACTTACTTTTTCAGAGCTTAATCAGTTTATCGAAGACGAAAAGGAGCGGGGCTCTATGCTGATTAATAATCACCTATTGGTTCGACATAAACGTTGGAGTATACCTATCTCTGCTTTCATCCTGACGATTATTGCCGTAGCTGTTTCTTCCTTTAAGCGAAGAGGAGGCATGGGAGTTAACCTAGCCTTTGGGATTAGTTTGGGTTTTCTTTTCATCTTTTTTGACAAGATCTTTGGTGTGATGGTTAGTAAATCAACTTTTCCACCTGTTGTTGCAGCTTGGCTTCCTTTAGTTTTGTTTGGTGTTTTGGCTTTCTTTTTACTTCGACATGCAAAGCGATAGATCAAAAAGCCTTATCCTATTCCACTTTGTTGTGGTTATTTTTGGATTTTCATCGGTCTTAGGTGCCTTGATTTCTTTGGATGCTATACCTTTAGTTGTCTATAGAATGGGCTTAGCTTCTTTAGGCTTGGCTTTTTACTTTGCACTTTACAAACCGAGTTATTTTCTTCTCTCAAGTGAAATGTGGGGAAAAGTTTGTTTGGGGGGAGTTATCATAGCAATTCATTGGGTAACTTTTTTTTATGCAATAAAGATTGCAGGTGTGTCTTTGACTCTTAGTATGATGGCCACGGGAGCATTGATAACATCCATGTTGGAACCGTTGTTAATTAAAAGGAAAATCTTACTCTATGAAATTGTATTTGGCGGGATAACAGCCATCGGAGTGGGAATGATATTCAATGCAGAATTTGAACATTTTTATGCTATTTTAATTGCCTTACTTTCTGCATTTCTCTCTTCGCTTTTCACCATCTTAAATAATCAAATGGTTAAAAAAGCATTGCCGATCACACTTTCTTTTTACGAGCTTTTAGTGGGAACACTGTTAGTAGGTGTTTACGTTTTGTTATCTGGCAATTATTCATGGAATGATTTTGCTTTCCAGGGCTACGATTGGATGTGGATTTTAATTTTGGCTTGGCTTTGTACCTCCTATGCGTTTAACGTTTCTATAAAAGTAATGAAACATTTATCTGCCTTTACCATCATGATGATCATCAATTTAGAGCCCATATACGGAATTCTGTTATCCCTTGCGATATGGAATGAGCGAGAGTATATGAGCACAGATTTTTACATTGGTTTTTTGATTGTTTTGGGGAGTATTTTGGTTAATGGAATTTATAAACATAAGAAAGAAGGTTTAAAAAATGGAACCTAATACTAAAGAATTTTTAAATTTGTCTCAGATAATTTTATATGGAATATTTAGAATTTGAATCACCGATACAAGAATTACACGATCAACTTGAGAAATGCAAATTGATTGGAACAGAAAGTGAAATTGATGTCACTGAGACTTGTAGTCAAATTGAAAAAAAACTAGAGAAAGCAAAAAAAGAGATTTATGGAAATCTTACTGCTTGGCAACGCGTTCAGCTCTCTCGACATCCTTCAAGGCCCTTTACTTTAGATTATATCAAAGCGCTTTGTGGTGATACTTTTTTGGAACTCCATGGAGATAGAAATGTCATGGATGACAAAGCAATGATTGGGGGATTAGGTAAAATTGAGGATCAATCATTCATGTTCATCGGTACTCAAAAAGGGTATAACACTAAAACGCGCCAGTATCGAAATTTTGGAATGGCAAACCCTGAAGGATACCGCAAGGCTTTGCGATTGATGAAATCAGCAGATAAATTTGAGGTACCCATCATTACTTTTGTCGATACCCCGGGCGCATTCCCAGGATTAGAAGCTGAGGAACGAGGACAAGGAGAAGCGATTGCTCGAAACATATTTGAAATGATGTCCATCTCCGTTCCTATCATTGTCGTAATTATTGGTGAAGGAGCCTCAGGAGGTGCATTGGGAATTGGAGTAGGAGACAAGGTCTTTATGCTTGAAAACACATGGTATTCGGTCATTTCTCCTGAATCATGTTCTTCTATTTTGTGGCGAAGCTGGGAGCATAAAGAAGAGGCTGCAGAAGCTTTAAAACTCACTTCCAAAGACATGCTAAAGAACAAATTGATTGATAAAATTATTAAGGAACCCCTAGGAGGTGCACATTTTGATCGTGATGAAACCTTCAAAACCGTGCGAAAAGAACTACTTAGCGCATTCAAGAAACTCCAAAAAGAAGCACCAGAGGAGCGTGTGAATTCTCGTCGTGAGAAGTTTCTTGCCATGGGAAACTTTAATAGCTAAATTATTTTAGCTTATTAACATTTTTTTCGACTTATAAACAAACGATTCTTCAAAGATAGGGGACATTCTGTTGTCATATTCTTGAAGCTATATTAGAAATACCATTACTTTAGAACCATGGAAAAAAAGCAGTCTCTTGATTATATAAAAACACCCAATCCAGCGGTAATTAATTTGCAGCAGGGTAAGATTCCACCTCAGGCCCTGGAGCTTGAAGAAGCGGTGTTGGGAGCAATGTTGATTGACAAAAAAGGAGTCGATGAGGTTATTGATATTTTACAAGCCGATGCTTTTTACAAAACAGCTCACCAACTTATTTTTGAGGCGATTTATCAGTTGTTTCAAGACTCTCAGCCCATTGATTTGTTGACGGTTTCTTCCGAGTTGAGGAAAAAAGGAAAATTAGAGTCAGTAGGAGGAGAGTTTTATTTGGTTCAACTTTCCCAACGTGTTGCCTCTTCAGCCCATATTGAATTTCATGCCCGAATTATCCTACAAAAATTCATTCAGCGTAGCCTAATCAAAATATCCAACGAAATCATTGAAAGTGCTTACAAAGAATCGACCGATGTATTTGATTTATTGGATGAAGCCGAGTCAAAATTATATGATGTCACTCAGGGGAACATTAAAAAATCCTCAGAAACAGCACAAAACCTCGTGATGGAGGCAAAAAAGAAAATTGAAGAAATTTCTAAACGTGACGGGCTCAGCGGAGTAAGTACTGGATTTGAAAAATTAGACAAACTGACTTCTGGATGGCAACCCAGTGATTTAATTATTATTGCGGCACGCCCTGGGATGGGTAAGACCGCTTTGACATTATCTATGGCTCGAAATATTGCAGTAGGAAAACAAATTCCTGTGGCTTTTTTCTCTTTAGAGATGTCTTCCGTTCAATTAATTACTCGATTAATTTCTTCAGAAACAGGTTTGTCCTCCGAGAAATTACGTACTGGTAAATTGGCGGATCATGAGTGGCAACAATTAAATGTAAAAGTTACAGACCTTGAAAAAGCACCCTTATTTATAGACGATACGCCCTCACTTTCCATTTTTGATTTAAGAGCTAAAGCACGAAGACTCTCTTCTCAACATGGAATCAAACTAATTGTGGTCGATTACCTTCAATTGATGACCGCTGGAGCAAGTTCAAAAACCGGAAATAGAGAACAAGAAATTTCCACGATTTCTAGAAATTTAAAAGCTTTGGCCAAGGAATTAAATATTCCTGTAATTGCACTCTCCCAACTATCTCGTGCTGTAGAAACACGTGGAGGTACCAAAAGACCCATGCTATCTGATCTCAGGGAATCTGGAGCCATAGAGCAAGATGCCGATATTGTTTCTTTTATTTACCGTCCAGAATATTATAATATTGATGAATGGGATGACGATGAAAGAACCCCTTCTCAAGGACAAGCAGAATTTATCGTGGCTAAGCATCGAAATGGGGGACTAGATAATATCCGACTCAAGTTTGTCGGTCATCTCGGTAAATTTGAAGATTTAGATAGTTTTGATTCTCCTTTTGAATTTCAATCTAAGATGAATCCCAACGATGCTGCAATCGATCCTTCAAACCTTCCCAGTCCTGATGCTGCCTTTGGAGACTTTAATGATACGGATGATGATTCACCTTTTTAAAAGCGTTTTCATCTAAAATTCTAACTGCATTAAAATATCCGTTTGTGGATCATTGCCCAATTGAAAAATGTGTTGATCAAAAGGAACTAGACCTTTTTTCTTATAAAAAATAAGTGCTTTATGATTGAGTTCCCATACACCTAGCCACATTTTTTTGTATCCTTTTTCACTTCCTATCTGGAGGGCAAGTTTGAATAGTTCACTTCCAAAACCATTCCCTTGAAATTCTTTTTTAATATAAATGCGTTCAATTTCAAAAGCCCTATTGTTTAAAACCGTTTCAGACTGAGCGTCATTAAAATTCAATTTTAAATACCCAACGGTCTGGTTTTGGTGAGTTGCCCAAAAAAAATCAGAATTTGGATGCAGCAGCTCCCTACGAATACAATCTATATTCATGGTATTTTCAAAATACCACTGCATGTTTTCTGAGGTATTTTGATCGGCAAAGGTTTCCTCAAATGTTTGGATTGAAATGTCATGCAATTCATTTAATTGAGAAAGCACTATTCTTTCTAAGCTAATTGACATATCAACTTTGTATTAAACTTCTATGCCATAAGCGCCTAAAGCTGCTGCGAGTTGAGGGGGGTTTATAAACTGAATTCCATTAATTCCCAACGTTTCAGCACCTTTAATATTTCTTAAATTATCATCTATAAAAACAGTTGATTCTGGTGTTAGATCAAAGCGATTTATGGTTGTTTGATAGATATCGGCAAACGGTTTTCTCGTTTTTTCTGTTCCAGAAACCACAATACCTTCAAACCAATGTAGAAAATCAAACTTTTTTAAAGCTACTGGAAATGTTTCTGCACTCCAGTTGGTTAATGCCACAACTCGATAGTTTGGATTATCGATCAGTTTTTTTAAAATAGTGACTGTTCCTGAAATTGATTCCCCTAACATTTCTTCCCACCTATCATAATACATTCGAATTAAGTCTTCATGTTCTGGAAATAATTGAACCCGATCTTCCGTAGCTTGGGCAAGGGGATAACCCGCATCTTGATTTTCATTCCAGTCCATGGTACAGATTTCATCAAAAAACCATTTCATTTTTTTTTGGTCTCCTTCAAAGACATCTAAATAAACATAGGCAGGATTCCAATCAATAAGAACACCTCCTAAGTCAAAGATGATGTTTTTAATAAGTTTTGTTGTTTTCATTCGTTTTCTTCTTTTTGTCCGACACTCATTAAATACGATTTTAAGAAGGGATCTATTTGCCCATTCATGACTGCATCAACATCAGACACTTCATGTTGTGTTCTGACGTCTTTTACTAATTTATAGGGATGCATCACGTAATTTCTAATTTGTGAGCCCCATTCAATTTTCTTTTTTGAAGCTTCAATTTCATCGCGTGCCGAGAGTTTCTTTTGTAATTCAATTTCATATAATTGAGAACGTAAGAGTTGCATGGCCTTGTTTTTATTTTCTAATTGGGAGCGGGTTTCGGAGTTTTCTATAATAATCCCAGTCGGGTGGTGCCGCAGTCGAACAGCCGTTTCAACTTTATTTACATTTTGTCCTCCAGCGCCACTCGCTCGCATGGTTTCCCATGTATAATCAGAAGGACTTATTATAACTTCTATGCTATCATCCACAAGGGGGTAAACATAAACAGAAGCAAATGAGGTATGACGTTTGGCATTACTGTCAAAAGGAGAGATGCGCACCAAACGGTGGACTCCATTTTCACCTTTTAGCCAACCAAAAGCAAAGTCTCCTTCCAGTTCTAATGTCACCGTTTTAATTCCAGCGACATCTCCAGCTTGATGGTTCAATTCTTTAATTTTAAAGCCCTGCTTTTCCCCCCACATCAGGTACATGCGCATCAGCATTTCTGCCCAATCACAACTTTCTGTTCCTCCTGCTCCGGCAGTGATTTGAAGCACAGCACTCAAGTCATCACCTTCCTCGGAAAGCATATTTTTGAATTCTAGGGTTTCCAAAAGTTCAAGAGTGGTTGCATATTGTGCATTTACTTCTGCCGCTTCAGCATCACCAGTTTTTTCAAATTCCATTAAAACTTCAAGATCGTCACATCCTCGCTTGATCGTCACATAGTCACTGACCCACTTTTTGAGGGTTCTCAGTTGCTTCATATGCGTTTCAGCTGCTTTGGCGTTGTTCCAAAAATCCGGAGCTAACGTTTGCTCTTCTTGGTTTTTAATTTCTATTTCTTTGGCATCAATGTCAAAGATAGCGCCTCAAAGCGCTGATACGCACCGTTAAGGACTTGAGTTGTTCGTTCGAGATCATGGTATTAAATTGAGGATAAAAATAAGTAATTCATAATCGAATTGTACTATTTTTTTAAGCTCCTTTAAAATGAGGACATTAATCTTGTAGTTATTTGTGAGAGGAGTGATTTACACTCCCTTAGTTTCCTTACTTTTATGCGAAATAAAAAACATATATGAACCTACTTTCGGTAGAAGGCATTTCAAAATCTTATGGCGAACGAATCATTTTCGAACCCCTATCCTTTGGTATCAGTATTGGGCAGAAAATAGCTTTAATTGCTAAAAATGGTAGCGGTAAAACAACTTTATTAAAGATTATCGCACGACAAGATACTCCTGACCTAGGGGAAGTGAATTATAGAAAAGGAACTCATATTTCCTATTTGGCTCAAGAGCCTGAGTTAAATCCTGGTTTGACGGTTGAAGAAACTATTTTAGGTTCTGGAAATAAAACCCTTCAAGTAATTGAGCAATATGAAAAAGCTTTACTGAATCCAGAAGATGTTGACGCCTACCAAAAGGCATTTGAAGCGATGGATCAACAGGAAGCATGGGATTTTGAAACCCAATACAAGCAGATGTTGAGTAAGCTAAAACTGGGGGATTTAACACTTAAAGTAGCTGCCCTTTCTGGGGGACAAAAAAAGCGTTTGGCTTTGTGTTCTGCCTTATTGGAAAAGCCAGATCTTCTAATTTTAGATGAGCCTACCAATCATTTGGACATGGAAATGATTGAATGGTTAGAGGCCTATTTTATAAAGGAAAAACTTACCCTACTTATGGTGACACACGACCGCTATTTTTTAGAGCGGGTGTGTAATGAAATCATCGAATTAGACGAAGGAGATCTTTTCACCTACAAGGGGAGCTATTCTTATTATTTAGAAAAAAGAGCCATCCGTATTGCCCACGAGGAAACCGTTGCGCACAAGACCAAAAGACATTTTGTGAAAGAATTGGAGTGGATGCGACGCCAACCCAAAGCCAGAACAACAAAATCCAAATCTCGTATTGATGATTTCAAAGTGATTAAAGAGAAAACTCAGCAACGCAGAAATGATCATGAAGTACAGCTGGAAATCAATATGGAGCGATTGGGATCAAAAATGATTGAAATGCATAGGGTATCCAAAGCCTTTAAAAACACTGTTATTCTTGATCAGTTTGATTACAACTTTCAGCGAAATGACCGTATTGGTATTATTGGAAAAAATGGAACAGGGAAGTCGACTCTTCTTAATTTACTTACCGATACCATACAACCCGATGCGGGTAAAATTATACGTGGCGAAACCTTAAAATTTGGATATTATACGCAAGGAGGAATTAAAATTAAAGAGGGTCAAAAAGTAATTGAGGTGATTCAAGAGTTTGGTGAATTTATTCCTCTCAAAAAGGGAAATAAAATATCAGCTCAACAGCTGCTAGAACGTTTTTTGTTTGATCGAAAAAAGCAGTATGATTTTGTGGAAAAACTCAGTGGAGGAGAACGTAAACGCCTTTACTTATGTACTATTTTAATTCAAAACCCCAATTTTCTTATCCTCGATGAACCGACCAACGACCTAGACATAATTACACTCAATGTTTTGGAGAGTTTTTTATTGGATTTCCCAGGCTGTTTATTGGTGGTTTCTCACGATCGCTATTTTATGGATAAAATTGTAGACCATCTTTTTGTATTGAAGGGGCAAGGTATAATTGAAGATTTCCCAGGAAATTATTCCGATTATCGTGCTTATGAAGGTGAAAGCCAAATCGAAAATAAAGACGCAGAGAAAAAGATTAAAAAGGATTGGAAAAAGGATACAGGTTCACAAAAAATACTTTCCTATCAAGATCAACAAGCGTTTAAGAAATTAGAGAAAACAATTAAAAAGCTCGAAGCTGAAAAAGAAATCCTTCAAGACCGCTTTGTTAACGAGACATTAAATGCCGCAGAAATCAAAGATCTTTCTATTGCTCTAAGTGAATTGGAAGTAGATTTGGAAATGAAGTCAAATCAATGGTTGGAGTGGTCGCTATTGATGGAAGAATAGCGCGTATATGTCCTCTGATGGTTAATAAAAAAAGCTAATCCAATCCATCCAAGTCACTTGTTTTTAGTAGTTTTAATTTAACTAAACATATCGTGTTATGAAGAGAATAATCTATTCAATAATCGCTTTAATTTACTTTACAAATGGAATTAACGCCCAAAATAGATCCAGTAAAAATAAGGAAGTAGCGGAACACTCCGTACTTGATAAATCTCAGCCTTTTGAAGGTTTTTTCACTTTTAATTATCAGCCAGAAACGGATGCGATCTACCTGAGCGTTAAAGAGTTGGAACAACACTTTTTATATGTCAATAGCTTAAGCCAAGGAATAGGAAGTAACGATATCGGTTTGGATCGTGGACAATTGGGGAATGAACGAGTCGTTTACTTTAGAAAAGCAGGAAGTAAATTATTACTCATTCAACCCAATTTGCGTTATCGTTCAACTTCAGAAAATCCTTTGGAGCAGAGATCAATTAAAGAGGCATTTGCAAAGTCTGTTTTGTTTGGTTTTCCCATAGAAGAAACAAAAGACGGGAGCTATATCATCAATTTGACTCCATTTTTAATGCAAGATGCGCATGGAGTTTCTAAGCGATTAAAGCAAATGAAACAGGGGAGTTTTAGTGTTGACAAAAGCCGCTCAGCCATAAATTTTGAGCGAACTAAAGCTTTTCCTTTGAATGTAGAGTTTGATATACTATTGACCTTTACCGGGGAGGCTCAGGGGAATTTATTGCGATCTGTTACCCCAACTCCAGATGCCGTAACCGTGCATCAGCATCATTCATTTGTAGCACTTCCTGACACAAATTATACCCCACGTGATTTTGATCCAAGATCTGGAGTTAATGCCATGCGTTTTTATGATTACTCAACCCCGGTGAGTAGTGCAACTAAAAAACAATATATCTACCGTCATCGATTGCATAAGAAAGATCCCTCGGCAGCTATAAGTGAAGCTGTAGAACCGATTGTATATTATTTGGATAACGGTACACCAGAGCCAGTTCGATCAGCACTCATGGAGGGAGGAAGTTGGTGGAATCAGGCCTTTGAAAGTATTGGGTATGAAAATGCTTTTCAAATTAAAATTCTACCTGATGATGCAGATCCGCTAGATGTTCGTTACAATGTGATTCAATGGGTTCACCGTTCTACTCGGGGGTGGAGTTATGGCGCTAGCGTATCCGATCCTAGGACAGGAGAAATTATTAAAGGACATGTTAGTTTGGGAAGTCTCAGGATTCGTCAAGACTTTATGATTGCTCTGGGATTAACAGAAGCTCCTTTTGACTCCAATAATAATAAAGAGCAGGCAGCTCTTGATTTGGCTTTGGCACGAATCAGACAATTGTCAGCACATGAAATAGGACATACCCTTGGTTTTGCGCATAATTTTGCTGCAAGTGCCAATGCACGTACCTCTGTTATGGATTATCCCCATCCAAACCTTTCTATTGAAGAGGGTAAAATTAAATTGGATAAAGCCTATGAAGTTGGTATCGGTTCTTGGGACAAAGTGAGTGTGGGTTATGCCTATACTGATTTTCCTGAAGGAATAGATGAAAGGGCAGCTTTGAATTCAATGCTTGAAAAAAGCGTAGCAGAAGGACATCGTTTCATTAGTGATCGAGATGCACGCCCCTTGGGAGGAGCCCATCCTAAGGCACATCTTTGGGATAATGGAACCCTTGCCACTTCAGAATTAGCCAAATTAATGCAAATTCGAGCAAAAGCACTCGAGCATCTCAATTTAAATCATTTGCGTCCTGGCGAGCCCTACAGTGCCTTGGAGGATCGATTCGTACCCATGTATCTTTTGCATCGATACCAAGTAGAGGCTGTCGTGAAACTAATCGGAGGTGTAGATTATGATTATGCTGTAAAAGGATCTCAAAATTATGCAGCAACAACAGTTGATGCTACCACACAGCGAAATGCTTTACTTGCTTTTTTAGGAGCCTTGAGTCCTGAAGCTTTAAAAATACCAGAGCATCTCTACACACTATTACACCCACGTTCTTTTTCCAACCCCAGAGGACGGGAAAACTTTTTGTCTCAAACGGGTGTAAGTTTTGATTATTTGGGGATCGCAAGTAGTTTAAGTGATGCGCTCGTAGGCATGTTATTACATCCAGAGCGTGCAAACAGATTAGTTATGCAATACGGCTTTGATTCAAATCAGCTTTCTTTAAAGGAAACGATTACTACTTTAATTAAAAATCACTTTAAAGTTGCTCCAAGAGATATGCACAAGCGACAATTAAATGAAATCGTAAAAGGAAACATTATGAGTCACTTAATGTCTTTAGGTCAGGACAATTTGTCTAGTAGTATCACAAGGGCAGTCGTTTATGAGGAGTTGGTTAAACTGGATCAATGGTTAGCAGGTCAAAATGAGGCTGATTTTAGTCAATATTATCGTGCAGAAATTCAAAAATATTTTGATCATCCTAATGATTTTAAGCCTGCTTCGTCAGAACGATTACCTGATGGATCACCCATAGGATCTTTTTCTTGCGACCATTAAGATTAACTCAATGAATGTAAATTTAATAAGTGATACCGTAACCAAGCCTTCCAAAGGAATGCTGGAAGCAATGTTTGCTGCGCAAGTCGGAGACGATGTCTTTAAAGAGGATCCTGCAGTAAATGCTTTAGAAGATGAAATAGCCACCCTTTTCGGAATGGAATCGGCTTTATTTTTCCCCTCAGGTACAATGGCAAACCAAACGGCAATTAAAATTCATACACAACCTGGAGAACAGCTCATTTGCGATCATTACGCACATGTGTATAATTATGAAGGGGGAGGAGTGAGTTTTAATTCTGGAGTATCCTGCCGACTGATTGAAGGAGATCGAGGGAGAATTACTGCATCTCAGATTGCCGCATGTATCAATCCTCCTGATTTTTATCACAGTCCAAAGACAACCCTAGTTTGCTTGGAAAACACCACCAATAAAGGAGGAGGAGCTTTTTACGATTTTAATGAAATTCTTAGTATACGTGAACTCTGTGAGACACATCAATTATCGCTTCATTTGGATGGTGCTCGGTTGTGGAATGCTTTAGAGGAAACCCATGAAAATCCTGAAGATTATGGTAAAGTTTTCGATACGCTCTCCTTGTGTTTGAGTAAGGGCTTGGGATGCCCTGTAGGTTCATTACTTCTAGGCTCAAAAGAGCATATAAACAATGCCATACGAATCCGTAAGGTTTTTGGTGGGGGAATGCGACAAGCAGGATACCTTGCTGCTGCAGGGTCTTATGCCCTCAAACACCATAGAAAAGAGTTGAATGAAGATCATCGTAAAGCAAAAGAAATTGAAGCGGTGCTTTTAACTTGTGACTTTGTTGACAAAGTGGAGCCTGTCTCCACTAATATTATAATTTTTTCTTTAAATTCGCCGAATTCAGAAATGGATTTTATTTCCAAAATGAAACAAAAGGGGATCGATTTAATCGCTCTTGGAAAAGGAAAGCTTCGAATTGTGACCCATCGCGATTACACTCAAAAACAGCACGATTATGTGTTGACAACTTTAACAAAAATGAATTGATATGCGTAACCTAATTTTAATTTCAAGTTTGATTTTTGTAACCCTGTTTGCATCCTGTAAAAATAAAATAAAAATGAACTTTGACACGACCACCCAAGCACCCAAGGCGGAGCGCATTCCATATCAATTAAAAGAACACAATGACATCCGTGTGGATGATTATTATTGGCTAAAAGAACGGGAGAACCCAGAGGTCATTGACTATTTAGAGCGCGAAAACGACTATTTTAAAAAGATGACTTCCGATTCAGAATCTTTTAGAGAGGATCTTTTTGAGGAATTAAAAAGTAGAATAAAAGAAGATGATGAATCTGTGCCCTATTTTTTTAATGGCTATTGGTATAGTACACGATTTGAAAAAGGGCAACAGTATCCAGTATATACACGAAAAAAAGATTCTTTAAGTGCTACTGAAGAAATTTTATTTGACTGCAATAAAATGGCAGAGGGATTGGATTATTTTCGTTTAGTTGGCATGAATGTAAGTCCAGACAACACCAAAGTTGTCTACGGAGTAGATACTGAATCTAGAAGGAAGTATACCCTTTATGTTAAGGACCTTCTAACCGAGGAGGTATTGCCTACAAAAATTGAGAATACCACTGGAGGAAGTGCATGGGCGTTAGATAATGAACATTTTTTTTATGTTTATAAAAATCCTGAAACTCTCCGATCTGAGCAAATATTTAGGCACAATATAAAGAGCCCAACAAAAGATGATACCTTGATTTACCATGAGAAGGATGAGACCTTTTCAGTCTATGTAAGAGAGTCAAAATCAATGGAATATATTTTTATATCTTCCTACAGTACTTTGACAACAGAGCATCAATTCATTGAGGCTGATCAACCTTTATCCGCTTTTAAAACCATTCAGCCAAGGCTCAGAGGATTGGAATATAGTGTCGGACAATTTGAAGATCACTTTTATATACTAACCAATCAAGATGATTCAAAAAACTATAAAATCGTAAAAACTCCCATCGATACACCTTCTATGGAGTATTGGGAAACAATCCTGGAACATAGGGAGGAAGTTTTAATAGAGGATTTTGAAATTTTTAAAGAATATTGGGTAATAACAGAGCGAAAACAAGGGCTAACCAAAATCCGAATTCAACGTTGGGATCAAAAAGAAGATTATTTTTTACCCATAGAGGGGGAGACTTACAGTCTTTATGTTGGTTTTAATCCAAGTTTCGACACGACTACTTTGCGTTATGGATTTACTTCATTGACTACTCCAAGTAGCGTTTTAGCGTTTGATATGGCAGATCAATCCAAAACATTATTGAAGCAACAAGAAGTTATGGATGCAAATTTTGATTCCAATAATTATGTTGAAAAGCGAGTTTGGGCAACAGCAAGAGATGGTGTGAAAGTTCCGATTTCACTAGTGCATCACAAGGATACCCAGCTTGATGCGGAAACACCGTTTCTTTTGTATGCTTATGGTTCCTATGGTTCAACCATAGATCCTAGGTTTTCGAGTACGCGTTTAAGCTTGTTGGATAGAGGTTTTGTTTTTGGTATAGCACACATACGGGGGAGTGAATATTTGGGGCGACAGTGGTATGAAGACGGGAAATTACTGAAAAAGAAAAATACCTTTAACGATTTTATTGACTGCTCTAAATTTCTAATTGAAAACAACTATACCAGTGCTTCTCATCTCCATGCTCTAGGAGGATCTGCAGGTGGCTTACTCATGGGAGTCATTGTTAATGATGCTCCGGAATTATATCGAAGTGTTACAGCAGCGGTTCCTTTTGTAGATGTAGTCACAACCATGCTGGATTCTAGTATTCCATTAACCACAGGTGAGTATGACGAATGGGGAAATCCAAATGACAAGCAGTTTTATGACTATATGAAATCCTATTCTCCCTATGACAATGTTAAGGTTCAATCGTATCCAAACATGCTAATTACGGCAGGATATCATGATTCACAAGTTCAATACTGGGAACCTGCTAAATGGGCAGCAAAACTCCGTGCCTTGAAAACAGACACTAATGTTTTATTTTTAAATACCAACATGGAAGCCGGACATAGTGGTGCTTCCGGTCGTTTTGACGCTTTGAAAGAAACAGCAAAGGAGTTTGCATTTATGTTGCAGTTAGAAGGTAAAGCGGAGTAAAATATTTTGATTAAATTTGCTTAAATTTTGTTTTTAAACACAGAGTATGAATGACCGTGAGAATACCTATGAAAATATTCTTGAACTAATAGGTAATACCCCTCTAATAAAACTAAATAATGTAGTTAAGGATTATCAGGGTGAATTTTATGCGAAGTTTGAAGCCTTTAATCCAGGTCATTCCAATAAGGACAGAATTGCAATCCATATTATAGAAGAAGCTGAGCGAAAAGGAATATTAAAACCGGGTGCCACCATTATAGAAACAACATCAGGAAATACTGGGTTTAGTCTAGCAATGGTTTCAATGATCAAAGGGTATCAGTGTATTTTGGCAGTGAGTTCAAAGTCATCAAAAGATAAAATCAACATGTTGAGTTCTATGGGAGCTCAGGTACATGTTTGTCCTGCCAATGTTGCAGCCGATGACCCTCGTTCTTACTACCAAGTTGCAAAACAATTGCACAGTGAAATCAAAGAATCTGTTTATATCAATCAATATTTCAATGAGTTAAATGTTGAGGCACATTACAAATCTACAGGTCCTGAAATTTGGGAACAAACCGAAGGTAAAATAACGCACTTGGTCGCTAGTAGTGGAACTGGAGGTACCATTTCAGGTTGTGCAAAATATTTAAAAGAAATGAATCCTGAGATTACTATCATCGGAGTGGATGCTTACGGATCGGTTTTGAAAAAGTATCATGAAACCCAGGAGTTTGACACAAACGAAATTTATCCCTATCGCATTGAAGGACTTGGTAAGAACTTAATTCCTACCACAACTCACTTTGATTTGATCGATCTTTTTGTCAAAGTTACGGATGAAGAAAGTGCTCATTCTGCCAGAAAGATTACAAGATCAGAAGGTATGTTTGTTGGATATACCTCAGGAGCAGCGATGCAAGCAGTTCGTCAACTAGCAGAAAAAAATTATTTTGATAAGGAGAGCAAGGTTGTCGTGATTTTTCCAGATCATGGCTCACGCTACATGAGTAAAATATATAGTGAAGATTGGATGGAAGATCAAGGTTTTTTTGATACCTCCAATGAATCACAACACAATATTGAATACGTAAAAGATATTACATCCAAGAAATGAGAGATTTATTTGATAGAATACATGCCAACAAGGGGCCTTTAGGCAAATGGGCTTCACAAGCTGAAGGTTATTTTGTGTTTCCTAAACTAGAGGGACCTATTTCCAATAGAATGAAATTTAAGGGAAAAGAAGTCATTACATGGAGTGTAAATGATTATCTCGGTCTGGCAAACAATCCTGAGATTCGAAAAGTAGATGCAGAAGCTGCTGCTGAATATGGTTCCGCCTATCCTATGGGTGCTAGAATGATGTCAGGGCATACAGAGTTGCACGAGCAGTTAGAGCATGAGTTAGCAGAGTTTGTTGACAAAGAATCGGCTTATCTATTAAACTTTGGATATCAGGGAATTCTTTCCACTATTGATACTTTAGTGGGGAAGGACGATGTAATTGTTTACGATGTTGACGCACATGCGTGTATTGTTGATGGGGTTCGTTTGCATTTAGGGAAACGTTTTACTTATAAGCATAATGATATTGAAAGTTTAGAAAAAAACTTACAGCGCGCCACTAAAGTAGCTGATCAAACTGGTGGAGGTATTTTAGTGATCTCCGAAGGAGTGTTTGGTATGCGTGGTCAACAAGGATGTCTGAAGGAAATTGTTGCCTTAAAAGACAAGTATAACTTTCGTTTTTTAGTGGATGATGCTCATGGTTTTGGTACCCTAGGTGAAAATGGGAAAGGTGCAGGAAATGAACAAGGTATTCAGGATCAAATTGACGTTTATTTTGCAACTTTTGCAAAATCAATGGCATCTACAGGAGCTTTTGTCGCTGCGGATAAAGAGATTATTGACTATTTGAAATATAATATGCGTTCACAGATGTTTGCTAAATCACTGCAAATGCAGTTGGTAAAAGGAGCGTTAAAACGTCTTGATATGTTAAGAACACGTCCTGAATTTAAAGCCAAGCTGTGGGAGAATGTTAATGCACTGCAAGGAGGTCTTAAAGACAGGGGGTTTGATATTGGAACCACACAAAGTTGTGTTACACCGGTTTATCTCAAAGGAAGTATTCCTGAAGCGATGGCATTGGTTAAAGATTTGAGAGAAAATTATGGAATATTTTGTTCTATAGTAGTCTATCCAGTCATACCCAAAGGTTTGATTTTACTTCGACTTATTCCAACAACAACACATACACTTGAAGATGTTAGAATCACCCTAGATGCTTTTGCTGGAATTCGAGAGAAATTAGAAAATGGAACCTACAAGCGTCTTTCAGAGGCGGCAATGGGTCAAGCTCAAGTATAAGCAATATTGGGATTACTGATTCCTTTGATTCTTTACAAAATCATTCAGGAGTTATTAAAAGTTATATTTTCAAACAAAATTCCAGTTGCGATTCCTCCTGCTCCTGCGATAGTAGCTAATCCTATTTTTCGCTCATTTTTTAATTCATTTAACATTCGCACAGCTAAAACTGCACCTGAGGCTCCGATTGGATGCCCTCTTGAAAGCGATCCTCCTGAAAGATTGATTCGATCTATGGGAAGTTTTAATTCTTTTGCACAAATAATTGCTTGAGCAGCATATGCTTCCATGAGTTCTATGACGTCTAGGTCAAGGACAGATAATTGATTTTTTTTCAATAACAAATCATTCACTGATATTGGTGCCAAGCCGGGTAATTCAGGATTTCCTCCCGATGTTTTTCCATCGATGATTCGTAGTGCATGATCGATGGATAAAGTATTGAGTGCTTTTTCAGAAACCATAACAACAAAAGCAGCTCCATCTGCTGCAACACTCGTACTCGCTGTTGAAACACTAGCTGAAAGTACTTTTGATCGTTGGCAGGTTTCCATTGTTAACGATCGCGCATAGGGATCGTGGTCAATAGGAGCCCTGGGAACCGTGACAATTTCTTTACTTAATTCACTTCTTGCTCTGAGAGCTTTTGTGTGGCTTTCAATTGCCCACTCATGTTGTTCTGTTTTCGTAATATTTGATTGATTGGCAAGCTCACCCGCAGCTACTTCCATAAGCGGGTCATTATAAATTGAAGGTAAAAACGGAGCCTGACTTTGATAGATATATTTTTTTTCTTTAAGGGATTTATAATATCGTTTGGGACGTAAGGAATAGGATTCCGCTCCGCCAGCAATGACAACCTGAGCTTGCCCTGAAAGAATTAATGCTTTTCCCACTAACAAAGAGTCTAATCCTCCAACACATTGACGATCGATACTTAATCCTGCTAAATTTTGAGGTAGCCCGGAAGCTAATGCTACGAGTCGTGCAGGATTTCCTCCACCCCCCAAAGCATTTGATACAATCAATTCGTCCACTTTATTTGGAGGCAATCCAATTGCATTCAAACAATGCTGAATAACGGGAGAGGCAAGATCATAATAATTCAAATTTTTAAATAAACCCCCACTTGGCACGATTGCAGATCGGGCTCCCGCTACAATATAGACTGAATTTTTCATTAGGTTAATGCTGTTTTTTTAAGGTGCATTCGATCTGTTTTGCCTGATGCTAACAAAGGCCAAGACTTGATATGAATAATTTTTTTTGGAGTACTCAACGCTCCCAATTCCGTTCTCAGATGGGATAGGATTTCTTTGATGTTCCTATAGCTAATAAGCTTTGAAGTTATTGCAACCAATTCATTTTCTTTCAAAACATTAGGTTTATTTACAACAACAACTTCTTCTGTCTTTAAATATTTTTTCAGGGTTTTTTCTATCAATTCAAGAGACACTTTTTTTCCGGCTATTGTAATGCTCAGGTCTGATCGACCACAAAAGTAAAGGTGGTTTGAATCATCTAAATAGCCTAGGTCTCCGACACAAATGTAACCTCTCTTGTTCTGCAATGTCGAATCATTTCCCAAAATAATTTTTGAATATAGTTGATCACTTTTTACCCAAATGGAGCCTTTGGTATAATTGATTACTGGTTTTTGGTTTTCGTCTAAAATTTCAACGTTTACATTTGGACACAGTTTTCCTACCGAATCAACAGGGCAACTTGGAGTTTTAATGGAGATGTAGCTTGTCTCTGTAGCTCCAAAAAACACTCTAATTTGAGCATTTGGAACAATTTGTTGAAATTCAGAAATCAAAGTTGAATTTACTTGAGCCCCCCCGATCAAAACGAAATTTATTGACTCAATGGGAAGGCATGATGATTGTTTGAAATGTTTAATAAGTATCGAAATATGCGGAGGGGTAGCATATACTATATTTGGTTGTGAGGAATTACATGCCTCAAAAAAACGTTTAGCAGAAAAAACAGGAAGAATATTTGGGATTAGTTTTCGGTGAAAACTCTCTAAAAGCGCAAAAAAATGGAGTGAATGTGATAGACTTCCAATAATTAAGCTAGAACTATCCCTTGGATAATCAAGAAGGTGCTGTTGGATATTAAAACTATGTATCCAACTTGTGAAAGTTCTTAGTACCGCTTTTGGATTTCCGCTAGAATTTGAGCTAAAACAAATTAGGTGTTGTTCTTTTAAAACTGATTTCAGCGTATAAAGAGATGAAAAGGGAGTGGATTCTAGTTCTTGTTTAAAATAGCAAAGGGTTTTTTGATCTATAATTCCAAACGAATATCCCTTTTTAATAAGAGTTGGAAGACCTGAAAAACACGTATTGATTTCTTGATCCGTAAAAAGTAAACTTTTTTTTGAGGGATTAACATATTTTAATATGAAGTCTATCACTTTCATGACTTGTAATTTTGGGATAGAAAAAGTATCAAAACGTGTTTACCTATAAAAGACACTAATCCTTTCAATATTAAAAGAAATAGAGAAACTCCTTAAGCAACAACAATTTACCTCAAATCGTTAAGTCAGATTACTCATTGAGCATTACAGGCATAACTAACATGGTGATGTGTTCTCCTTCTTCTGTATGATCTAAAGGGGTAAGTATTCCTGCTCTATTGGGTAACGACATGGAAAGTTTAATTTGATCACATTCCATATTATTGAGCATCTCAATTAGGAATCGTGAGTTAAACCCAATTTGAATATCATCTCCCTGATAATCACAATCTAAACGCTCTTCTGCACTATTGCTATAATCAAAATCTTCAGCAGAAATTTGTAAAGCCGCTCCTGCTATTTTTAGACGAATTTGATGGGTCGTTTTATTGGAAAAGATACTTACTCTTCGAACAGAATTTAAAAAGCTCACACGACTCACCTGCATTTGGTTGGGGTTTTCCTTTGGGATTACCGCTTCATAATTAGGGTATTTACCATCAATCAATCGACAGGTTAATGTTGAGTCACCGAACCTAAACTGCGCATTGGTATCGTTGTATTCAATTGATATTTCATCTGCAGTACCTTGCAAAATACCCTTTAGTAATTGTAAGGGTTTTTTGGGCATAATAAATTCGGATGTGTCATTGGCAGTTACATCGCTTCGTGTGTATTTTACCAGTTTATGGGCGTCTGTAGCGACAAAAGTCAAAGATTCTGATGAAAATTGAAAAAACACACCACTCATTACAGGTCGTAAGTCATCATTTCCACTGGCAAATAAAGTACTGTTAATTGCGGTATATAAGACATCGCTTTGAATTACAGTTTTCTTTGCATCATTTACTTGAGCTGCTTTTGGAAACTCATTTCCCTCAACATAAGCTACAGCGTATTTACCGTTATTGGCACTTATTTCTACAGTATTCTTTTCAGTTTTTATGAATGTCAAAGGTTGCTCTGGGAATGTTTTTAAGGTATCTAAAAGTAATCGAGCAGGAAGAGCAACCATACTGTTGCTTTCAGACTCAACCGAAATACGAGTCGAAAAAGTAGTCTCTAAATCAGAAGCTGTCAGACTTAGACTATTTCCATTGATTTCAAAAAGGAAATTATCTAAAATAGGAAGTGTATTGGTACTGTTAATTACTCCCCCTAGCATTTGGAGTTCCTTGAGTAGGGCGGCACTGGAAACAATAAATTTCATATCAATGATTTATACCAAAGATATTTGAAATGCACCGAATCCGAAAAGAAACTTATTAACAGTTATACCCTTAACTGTTTACTTCTCATGAGTTGATTTACAAGTCCTATTCCAAGTCCTAATAGTAGGGGAAACAGCAACATACAGGCTTTCCAAAAAGAAGCGTTTTCAATTATTTTCTCTTCTGCTAAAAAGGCCACATTCCATGTTTTCTTTCTCAAGGACAAGCGTTCTGCATTTGCTGTTAAATAATAAATTCCATTCATAATAAGATCCTTGTTGGAATAAAAATTATTCGTCCATTTATCATAACCTAAACTCAGGGGTTGGCCTTTGTCAATTTGATTTTCAGCAAAATTCCCATCACTAAAAAGAATAAGATCAAGGGTTCCTTTTTCTAGGTTGTTTTCTAAGGAAATGGGTTTTATTCGATTTGAAAATAATGAAGTTTGATCTCCCTGAACTTTTACTCCAAGTATTTTTGCAGGCTCGTCAAATTGAGAAGGTTGAATTTTCTCCACGACTTGTTCTAAGTCAACGATTGCAGGCACAGGTATGGTTTGTGTATACCCAGACGATTGAAGTAGAATTGTTTTTTTAAGGGCATTTGGAAGGGTATCAATGGGACTGACAAATTGGGTTAAAACTGGACCCAGGTCATTTCCAATACTGTTATCACTTTCAGGTTTAGAAAGGGGATAGTAGGGCCAAGGATAGGGGACATATTGACTATTTTCTTCACTTCCATTGGCTAAAACAATAGGAGCACTATATAAATCTTTAATTAACTCTTTACGCAGTCGGATTCCGAAATTGAAAAAGTAATCCTCCAGATTGAGTTCTCTGGGAAATCCATAGGTTTTCCCTTTAATATTAAAAAGACTATCCCGATCAAGACCTAAACCATCTACAAGCCAAAATTGTTTTCCTCCAGACAAAGCATGTTGGTCTAAAATATACTTTTCGGTTTGAGTAAAGGCGGTTTTGGGATTTGAAATGAATAAAGCATCAAAACGAGTAAGGTTTTTTAAACTTTGCTGTGGACTTACTTTTGATTGCTTTAAATCAAATGCTGCAAGGTTGTAATAAGGGCTTAAGCTTTGAAGAAGGTCAGCGATTTTGATGTCCTCTGAAGTCTCATGTGAGGTGAGCACTGCCAGATTTTGTTTCTCTTGTAGTGTGATTTTATAAATACCATCCATGATGTGGTATTCTAATTGTTGGAGAGAACGAACCAATTTATCATTTTCCGTATCCCCCAATTGTTTTTGGAGTAAAGACACACGTTCAGAACGTTCTCCTCTATTGACAATAATCCATGGAAAAATTAGATTCTCATTTCGCTTGCCTTCCTTATTTTCAACTACTATTTCTGGAGTCATTCCATACCGTTGCATTTCTGTTATAACTTGCTTATTTGTCCCAATCTCAAAGGGATCGTTATAACTAATGATGAATTGATTGGAATAACGTTGTAGTTGATTAAGGAAAGTATCCAGTTCATTTCTAAAGCGTAAATAAGGTCCAGGTAATTCTCCTGATAGAAAAACATCTAAGCGTATTGGCTCATCTAGGGTTTGTGTTTTGGATATTGTACTCTGCGAAAGGCTATAGCGTTTATCTCCAGTCAAGTCTAGTTGAAAAGGGGCTGCATTACTCAAGTAGACCGCAAGTAAGGTTCCAGTAAAAATAATTAGGGGCATTTTAATTACTTTGATTAAGCCGCCTTTATTTTCTACTTGTTGAACTCCTAGAAGGAAATATCCAGTCAAAAAACCCATAAAATAGAGTGTGGTTTTAAAAGTTATTACGCCTCGGCTCATATTCAAATAATGTGCATAAATACCAATCTCATTAATAAATTTAAAAAGAGCATTATTTGTAGTGAAATCAGCAATAAAAAACCACAAATAAAATTGAGAAAAACAGCCTAAAACCGCAACTAAAAATGAGACTACTTGATTTTGAAAAAGGAGCGAACTCATCAAACTAATACCCATGAAAAGTAAACCAACAAAAATCAACCCTAAATAGGAACCTATAACACTTCCAAAATCAATGAAGGAATCGGGAGCTAACAGGGACTGAATAGCGAATAAATTAATACTTGTCGGTATTAAAGCAATTCCAAAAACAATGACGATTCCCAATAACTTACCTGCGTAAATTTCCCAAGCCGCTAAGGGTTTAGTAAGCATCAATTCAAAAGTGCCACTTGCAATTTCCTCCGAGAAACTTCGCATGCAGAGGGTGGGAATGAGAATTAGGAACAGCCATGGAGATATTTCAAAGAAAGGAGTGAAATCTCCAAACCCAGAGTTGAGAATACTAAATGGAGTGTCAAAAAACCACAATAAAAGCGAATTCACAATCAAATAAGTTCCGATAACAAGATAACCTATTGGACTGCTGAAGAAAAAACGCAACTCTCTTTTTGCAATACTCCACATAATTAATCAAATTTTATTGTTATTGGATCTCGGTAGTCCAAGCCAAAAAGGGAACTCGCACTCCCAACAGTTAGCGGATTACTTTTGTAAACGGCTAATTCTAAATGTCCAGCAGAATTGAATAAGGCTAATTTCTTACCGTCCTCTTCGCGCTTTTCTTTGGGTAGCTTGAAATCAATTGCTTTGCTGTAGCTTTCATAAATTTTACGAAATTTAAGGGTTCTTGCAAAAATGGTAAAAGGTCTTGTTTTTCCTATTTCTTTAAAAAGTTTGAGGGTAATATTGGTGACAACATTGCCGTAATTATCAATGTAGATCACACTTCCCAATATTTGATTTCCCTCTGGGTTAATTACAGGTTTTACATTTGTGAGTTCACGAATCTCCTTGATGGGATTTCCAATCACTTCCAAGGTTCCATTTCTCGCGATATGGGCAGCAACATGAATGAATACATCCAAAACAGGAAAAGAGGTGACTACTGAGTTATGAATATTAATTGCCACTGTTTTTTTCGCTTTTAAGCCTTCTTTGATTAAAGAGAAAATCCCATTGTCTGCTCCGATAAAAAAGTGCCCTTCAAATTCCATCGCCAGATGAATGTTTTCTGGTGTCAGTTCGGATTCTACTCCAATAATATGAATGCTTCCCTTTGGAAAAGCAGAAAAAGCGTTCTTGAGTATATAAGCTGTTTCTGAGTGGTTGTAGGGAGTTATCTGATTAGATATATCAATAATGGTGGCTTCTGGAATATGATTCAACAGAGCTGCTTTTATTACTGCAATTGAATAATCTTTATGGCCAAAATCGGTAGTCAACGTTATGATGGTCATAAACTAAAAAATCTAATATTAATTAAGTAAAATTATCCTATTTTTATACGCAGACTTATTCCTGCATTACAAAAATAATTTATTTTAAACTACCAGCCTTTGAATGAAATAAAAATTGATTTATCTGAAATAAATACACAAGAATTTTTTGGAGATCAAAATGCGAATATTGCAAAGCTCCGTACCTATTTTCCGAAGATTAAAATTGTAGCAAGAGGATCATCTTTTAAAGCATATGGAGAAGAGAATCAGTTAGTTGAATTAAAAAAGCGTGTCGCACTTTTAATTTCTCACTTTGGAAAATTTAATGTATTAAATGATGAAATTATAGATCGTATTGTCTTGGCAGGAAATGAAGAAAATATTGAATTGAACTCAGGCACGGAAATTCCGATTCTTCATGGGGTAGGAGGAAAAATTATTAAAGCTAAAACTTTCAATCAGAAACGTTTGGTGGAATCCATGCGAAAAAACGATATGGTATTTGCTATTGGCCCTGCGGGTACGGGAAAAACCTATACTGGAGTTGCCCTAGCAGTCAATGCGCTTAAAGAAAAGCAAGTTAAACGAATTATACTCACTCGACCTGCGGTTGAGGCTGGTGAAAATTTAGGTTTTTTGCCTGGTGATTTGAATGAAAAACTGGATCCTTACATGCAGCCGCTTTATGATGCGCTAAGAGATATGATTCCAAGCGAAAAATTAAAAAGTCATATAGAAAAAGGAATCATTCAAATTGCTCCTTTGGCTTTTATGCGTGGAAGAACTCTCGATAATGCTTTTGTCATTTTAGACGAAGCACAAAACACCACCCACGCTCAAATGAAAATGTTTCTCACACGAATGGGAAAGAATGCAAAATTCATGATCACAGGTGATCCGGGACAAATTGACTTACCCAGACGAGTAATCTCGGGATTGAAAGAAGCGCTTTTAATTTTAAAGAATGCCTCAGGAATAGGAATTATTTACCTTGATGATAAAGATGTTATTCGGCATCCCTTGGTAAAGAAAGTAATTGAAGCTTATAAAAATATTGAACACGATAATTAACTATGTCAAACGCCTTAATGCATACAAGCCTTCAGCTAGAAGGATTGAAATCTAAATACACGGGGAAAGTCCGTGAGGTTTATCGTTTAGAAAACGAAACCTTAATCATGATAGCGACCGATAGACTTTCTGCTTTTGACGTTGTAATGCCCAAGGGAATCCCGTATAAGGGTCAAATTCTAAATCAGATAGCCACTAAAATGTTAGAAGCGACTTCTGATATTGTTCCCAATTGGCTCCTTGCCACACCAGATCCCAACGTTTCGGTTGGGGTCGCTTGTGATCCCTTCAAAATTGAAATGGTGATCCGTGGATATTTATCAGGACATGCAGCAAGAACATACAAAAACGGAGATCGTTTGCTTTGTGGAGTCACGATGCCGGAGGGAATGATCGAAAATGATCCTTTTCCAACTCCCATAATTACACCAGCAACCAAAGCGGAAGAGGGTCATGATGAAGACATTTCAAGAGAAGATATTATTGCACAAGGGATTGTGAGTGAATCAGACTATTTGCAATTAGAATCGTATACTCAAAAGCTCTTTGCTCGAGGAACGGAAATAGCCAAAAAACAGGGACTTATTTTAGTCGATACCAAATATGAATTTGGTAAAACTGCTTCTGGAGAAATTTTGCTGATTGATGAAATTCACACTCCAGATTCCTCGCGTTATTTTTATGAGGAGGGATATGATGAGCGACAAGCACAGGGATTACCTCAAAAACAATTGTCAAAAGAATTTGTGAGACAATGGCTCATTTCTAATGGTTTTCAGGGGCTTGAAGGACAAGCCTTACCCGAGATGAATGAAAGCTTGATCGATTCCATTTCTGAACGATACATTGAATTGTATGAAAATATCACAGGACATTCTTTTGAAAAAGCGGTTGTATCAAATATACAAGAACGTATTCAACAGAATATTTCAGATTATTTACAAGAGCACTAACTATTGTACACTATGAAGTTCTTCTATAACTTGAATAGCAAAGGGAAGGATTGGGTTTTCAGCCAAGCATTTTTTGTTTAATCGGAGCTTGATTGAAGTTTGGTATTTGTTAAAAGAGTTCTTAAAACATTTCGCTTGATCTAATAAATGGGATGGACCCTTATCGTTATAAAATAAAACTAGGGGGGTATTTGTCTCCCAGGGAGATATTTCATTTTGTTTTAAAGCTTATATGAAATCGGTATCTTGGCCGCTTAAAACACCCCTTGAAAAACTTAAATTAAACACCGATTCTGTGGACACCCTATTCCAGTCAATGGAATCGATGGGAGTACCCATCTCAATATTCTCTGCATAGTCCTCTTTTAAAAAATGATTCCAACCAAATGATAATTTGGGATAAATCCTTTTATAGCTCTGAATGAGTTTTAATAAATAAGTTATCTCTTTTTCACTTGGATTATTTTTCAAAACATCATCAACCCATTTTTTCTTTAATAATAACCCCTCTCCTGCAATGCACTTATCGATTGAAATGTCTTCTTTTCTTTCCATAAGCTGATGATGCATTGCTAGAGTTATAGGGGCTCCCTCTGAATACCCCGCAAGGGATATTTTAATATTATTTCTGATTCCATTTTCTTTAAAATATTCTTTTGAAGCTTCAATGAAATCAAGACCACTTTGAGCTAAGGAAGCCTTGTGTTCAAAAGGATGTACTTCCTGACTTGAATCTCCATAACCGATATAATCGGCTACTAAGACAATATATCCTGTACTAGCAATCATTGCTGCGAATGTTAATTCATTAGACCCTATAATAGTCAATGAAGGCGCCTTAATTTTTTGATCTAGGTATCCTTGGTGTTGATAGGATAATATAGGTAAAGAACCATCGGTTTCGGGAATTAAAATAATCCCTGATGCATCAATATTTGTATTGTTTATAGAACGATTTCTGTAGGTAAGCTTTATGGCTTCGACATTTTCAAATTTGTAATTTTGTTTTTTTGCTAAATATCCTTTTGCAATGGCACCCATGATTCGACCACTAAATTGATAATGATGTTTACTCTCTAATAAGTATTGATTCGTATCCTTAGCTTTTGGCTTAAATTCTTCCTTTGTACAAGAAGTTATAATGACCATAAAAGTTAAAAAAGAAACAGCGAAATATTTATGCATTGGGGGGTGTATCTTTCGCAAAGATATTGATACCAAAAAACACTTTTGATAGCAAACCACTTTAAGTACCCTAAGAATTAATGAATGGATATTGTGAAACAATAAAAACTATCTTTTATCATTTAAAAGGTAATTGTGGATTTCTGCTAAGTATTCTTACAAGACTTTCAAAAAAGACGGGAATTACTGCATCATTGTCATTTTTATCTGCAATTTGTGTGATCTACCCATGAACCACCCTCCATGAATTTTGTGTCAGCATTTATAGAATTTAAAGGGAATAAAGTCATCTGAAGTGTCATGAAAAAAATGGAAATGGGTGCAATAGGATTCCCGTTTATTAGATCATTTTCTGCGATGACTTCAAGAATTTCTGAATTGGATCCATTGCTCACTCCGTTCCTAAAATCTTCGGTAAATAAGGATTATTTATATAATACGTCCAATCTTTTCAAAGTGAAGGATAAAAGTTATTGTAAACATCTAAAACCCATAAATAATATTCTAAAAAACGTAGATCTTCATTAGTACTAATGAGTTTAATTAAAACTCAGTTTTGTCACAAGCTCCTGCACCTGCAAAAGTTTGGGTAACAATAAAAAACTTTCCACGGCCAATGACATAGCATAGGTGTTGTTGGCCAGAATAGCTATATGCTCATAGGGGTGCCGTTGAAAAAAATTGATTTCATACCCTATATAATCAGAGAGCATGGTAATGCAGCCTGTACTTGCAGTTACAGATGCTACGGTTAGTTCGTTTCTTCCTAGGGCACTACTACTTAGGGCTTCAGAATTAAGACTAATAGTACTATGCTGAAAAGAAATAAGACCTAGTGGTGTTTCTATAGCTGGAATAATGACTATGCCAGAACCAATAATGGGAGCACCATTTTCGTTGGTTGTTTTAAAGAATATTTTTGTAATTATAACATTTTCAAAATCATAGTCCAGTGACGTCTCGGTACTTAGATTAGCAAATGTTTCCCAAAGCGATCCATTGTAAGACGTTTGAGCTAGGATTGAGTCAATATTGCTGTAGGGTCTGTAACTTCTGGTTCAGGTGCTTCAACAGCAGCTATGGTCGGGTTGGGATCAGTTAATGTTTCTTCTTCTTTTGAGCATAAAACAAATAAAAGTAGGACAAGTAGGCGTAAGTGGTTTTCATTTGGAGATGAGTTTGATGAACACTTTATATCAGTCTTTTTACAAACAAACCCGCTAAAAAAACTTACTCTTCCAGTAAGTCGTAAATCTCATCTGCGGGAGTATTGGCTGGAAAGCATAATGCATTATCATATTTTTTGAACCACGTAATCTGTCTTTTGGCATAACGACGACTATTTTTCTTGATCTCAGAAACAGCATGATCCAAGGTCTCTCTTTCCTCAAAATAAGGGAACAATTCTTTATATCCCACTGTTTTGAGCGGGGATAGATCTTTATGCGCTAACAAATTTCGAGCCTCTTCTTCCAGGCCTTCAGTCATCATTTGGTCAACACGTGTATTGATTTTTTCGTACAACATTTTCCTTGGACAATGGAGAATTAGCATTTTTGAAACAAAATTTCTCGGGGCTCTGGGTTTTCCAAGGAAAGAGGAAAAAGGCTGATTTGAAGCGACACAAACTTCAAGGGCACGAATAAGTCGTACAGGATTATTAATATCTACTCGAGTATAATATTTTGGATCTTTTTCTCTCAATAATTCTTGGAGTCCCTTGATACCATGAGTTTCATAAAACACATTGATTTGATTTCTAGTTTCTTCCGGTACCTCAGGGAATTCATCCATTCCAAACATGACAGCATCAGCATACATTCCTGATCCGCCGACCATAATAACAGTATCTTTCTTTTTAAAAAGGAGCTCTAATTTTTTTATGGCTTCTTTTTCAAAATCACTCACTGTGTAGATGTCATGAATTGATTTGTGCTGAATAAAGTGATGTTTGACTTCTTTCAATTCTTTTGCAGTAGGAACAGCAGTTCCAATATTCATTTCCTTATAAAACTGTCTGGAGTCACAAGAGATTATTTCTGTATCGAAACGTTTAGCCAATTCAAGGCTTAATTTTGTTTTTCCTACTCCGGTGGGACCCGCAATATATATTAGATTTTTAGATGACATGATTGATTTTTTTTCCACATTGATGGCAATGGATTGCATTTTCTTTGTGGTCTGTGGTTAAACAATGAGGACACTCTTGTGTATTGGTGTCGATTTTAGTTGATTTAGTTATTTCTGCGGTAACAATACCTGTGGGCACTGCAATAATACCATACCCCATAATCATAATAAAGGAAGCGATAAGTTGTCCAAGTGGAGTAATGGGTGCAATATCGCCATAGCCAACGGTTGTTAAAGTAACAATGCACCAATAAATACTTCTAGGAATGCTAGTAAATCCACTTTCATTACTTTCTACCAAATACATTACGGTTCCTAAAATAATACACAATACCAAGACACAAAAAACAAATACAAAGATTTTCCTTCTACTTGATTTTAAGGCTTTAAGAAGCATGTTTGATTCACCTATATAATGATTTAGCTTTAAAATTCTAAAAACCCTGAGCAGTCTTAATGCTTTCAGAGCAACTAAACTATTTGTTCCAATAAAAAACAGGGAGATGTATTTAGGTATTGTAGAGAGTAAATCAATAATTCCATAAAAGCTAAATACATATTTCAGGGGACGTGTTACACTAAATAATCGTGCAATATATTCTAAGGTAAAGATCACTGTGACAGTCCACTCAGCTATATTGAGATAGTCGTGATACACTTGATCAATTGAACGAATACTTTCCAAAGAAACTAAAACGACACTTAAAAGAATCACTACAAGGAGGAGAATGTCAAACAGTTTACCTGCAAAAGTATCTGCCTCATAAATAATCTCATGTAATTTATGTTGCCATTTTTTCATAATGTACTTGCTGCAGAAAGGGGATTCATTCTATGTTTTCGTGGGTAGTGTTAAAAGACAAAGGTATTAACTTCTTGTATTTTTTTCGCCTTAAAAAGCTACGAATTAATTTTTGAGCATCTGGATTGTTTTCCATGGGGATTAAACGAGATTCAATTTGAGGCTGATTTTTAATTTGATGATTTAATTCATGGTATCCATATCCTCTGAATACATTACCCTCTACATAAACAAAAGAGGATTCGCCATGTTTTTTTCCTTTCTCAACAATTAAAAAAGTAGCATGAGGATAGGATAAGTCTTTCAAGAGCATTTGAATTCTTTCTTGATAGGATTCGGGAGATTCTTCTCCTACACAAGCCCCTTCACACTTTTGAATTCCATGATTAAAACATGCTGCATCAGAGTTTGATAAACTGGTTTTGTGCAAGCAAATTCCAAAACTTTCAGCCCATCGAAAAAGGACTGTTTTTGCTGCTTTTTGACTTCTAAAAACACTAATGTACTTAGTGTCCATCTTAACTTGTTCAATAATTAATTTAGGGTAAGTTTCAGTGGTATCTATTCGTATTCCCATGGGGAAAATCCTAAATCGCATGGCACGGTTAAATTTGGGAGCATTGATTTTAATTTCATTTTGCTCTTTCAAAAGGGTCACTAACTCACCACCTGTCAAAGAAAAAGTGACATGAGAAAGTTCTGATTGAATTGCAATTGATTTTCGTTGTGTCCCCGTAAGGTGACTCAACACACGCTTTTTGATATTATTACTTTTCCCAATATAGATAATTTCATTTTCAGAATTATGCAAATAATAAACCCCCATATCTGAGGGGAGTTTATCAATTAGAGTCAAATATTTCGAAGGAACTCGATTTGGGTTTTTGGTATTGATGTGTTCTTTTAAAATAGTTTTGTGCACATCTTTTTCCAAAAGCAATTCAAATAACTTTAGGGTTACCTTTGCGTCACCATGCGCTCGATGTTGATCAGAAAAAGGGATCCCAAGATTACGCACTAATTTACCAAGGCTATAGGCAGGTTGGTCTGGTAGCAGCTTTTGAGATAATGCCACTGTGCAGATTGATTTTCTTTCAAAGGGAAATCCAAGTCTTCTAAATTCTGTTTGTAAAATGCGATAATCAAAAGCAGCATTATGTGCAACTATAATACAGTCCTCGGTGAGCTCTACAATACGCTTCGCAACTTCATAAAATTTAGGAGCACTTCGCAACATCTTTGAATTGATTCCAGTAAGCTTTTCAACAAAAGGCTGAATTTCTTTTAATGGGTTTATGAGACTACTAAATTGATCAACAACTTTTTGACCATCATATTTATAAATAGCAATTTCAGTAATTCCTTCCTCATCGTATTTTCCTCCGGTGGTCTCAATGTCTAGTATGGCGTACATCCTTAATAATTGCGTTCTCCAAATATTTTACTTCCCACACGAATCATCGTTGAGCCTTCTTCTATAGCAAGTTCATAATCTCCACTCATACCCATGGAAAGAATTTTACAATCAGGGTAGGTAATTAAGGTTTTATTAAAAAGAGCAGCTAAACGTTTAAATTCTTCTCTAACTTGATTTTGATCGCTGGTAAAACTAGCCATTCCCATAAGACCTCTTATGGCTACATTAGGGAATTCTTTGGCAGCATCAAGTAATGGAGATAATTCTTCTGCGGGAAGTCCAAATTTAGTCTCTTCCTCAGCAATTCGAATTTGAATCAAACACCCGATTGTTCGATCGTTTTTTAGTGCTTGTTTCTGAATTTCATTTAATAATTTAACACTGTCTACCGCATGGATCAAGTGAACAAAAGGAGCCATGTATTTGACTTTATTGGTTTGCACGTGACCAATCATATGCCAATCAATGTCTTTGGGAAGTTGCTCCCATTTTTCAGTCATTTCTTGAATTTTATTTTCACCAAATGCGCGCTGACCTGCCTGATATGCCTCTAATAAGTCGGGTATAGGTTTTGTTTTGGAAACAGCAATTAATGCGACAGACTTCGTGAGGGTCTGATTGAATTCAATTATATTTTGTGTGATGGTCATGAGTTGCAAATATACATTTTCAATACCATTCAAAGGAACGTTTTTTTAAATATCAATGAAAGGGGAGACAACCATTCCAGTGAGCAGTTTAGGAAGAATAAAGGTAGATTTTGCAGGAAGTACTTTTTGTTTTTTCGCAAAATTGAATAGATAGGATTTTGAAAAAGGCTTCATATAAAAAGCAAGTTGATTTTTTGAAGTCATTTTCGTCCAAGAATTACTTGTATTGGGTTTGTAATTTAACTCTGATTGAAGTTCAGAAAAAGAAGAGAGTAGGGAGTGGGTAATGAAGTCCGGAATGTTTTCTGACTTTATTGCCTCTTTGGTAAAACCAAACCAAAGCTGTCTTATTTGGATCACCAATGGATATTGATTTGTCGAAACTTTCAGTTCTGTTAGAGCCAAATCACCCTGTTTTATAAAAATTTGCTTTAGCCTTAAAAAAGTATCCTCACTTAAAATTGCATTTGAATACCAAACAAATGAATGTAGTTTAATTTGACTCTGATGCACTAAGTAACTCAAGGGAAAAAGTGGTTTTTGTATTTCTTGAGATAAATTAACCATACATTGGATGCGATGATGTCCATCAGCTAAATGAAAATGGGATTGCTTTTTTGCCCAATTTTCAAGCGACTTACTTTGTCTGAAGTTTAACTTCCATAGTTGATGTCGAACTCCTTCAAATTCAAAGTCACAGAGGGAATCGTTTTTCTCAATTTCTGAAGCTTGTATTTCATGTGGTATTGGGGTTTCATGGATCACCATAACCGGTTCTGCTTGAATCTGTACCGTTTTGATATATTCAGCCATATAATTTACTCTGTTGTGTTATGTTTTTTCGTGTTTGGTGATTGTGTTGGACTGAATGTCTGAAGTACAAACCCCTCCTAAAAAACCAATTGTTTGGAATTTAGGGCTACATATTTTATAGAAAAAGAAACAGGGGTTAGCGGATTCAGAATACCATTCATTCTTTAAAAAATTGATCCACATTTCCCGAACCTGATTCGAATTGCGAGATCTCGTATCTTGAGGATGATTAACATTGATGAAATTGTCCTTTGTTTTTTTTAATGCAAGGATTTCATCTTTGTCATAATTGTCCAATGAACCCATTACTTGACGTTTTGGCACTTTTGGTAAGGCAAATATAATCGGGCTAAAAAGAGGCATTTCGAGAATTATTTAGCCAATGCAGGCGATGATTTTATGAGCAACTTCTAAAGCTTTCGCACCGTCTTTCAAAGAAACCAAAGGCTTTTGATTGTTGTGAATACAAAAAGCAAAATGTTCTAACTCTTGCTGAATGGCATTAGATTCCTCAATTTCAGGGTTTTCAAAGTAGATTTGTTTTTTCTCTCCTTCCGCATTAGTCAGTAAAAGAGCGAGGTCTTCAGTCACTTTTGGGGCATCTTTTATTTTAACTACTTCTACTTTTTTTGCTAAAAAATCAACAGCGATATAAGCATTTTTCTGAAAGAAGCGGGTTTTTCTCATTTTCTTTAAGGAGATTCTACTTGCAGTTAAATTTGCAACACAACCATTTTCAAATTCGATACGGGCATTGCTAATATCAGGAGTTTCGCTAATAACGGAAACACCTGAGGCATCTATTCGTTTTATAGGGGAGTTGACCATACTCAAAATAATATCAATATCATGAATCATTAAATCCAAAACAACCGAAACATCCGTACCACGGGGATTGAATTCTGCAAGACGATGGGCTTCTATGAATAAGGGTGAGGTTATTGAGTTTAGGACGGATTGAAATGCCGGATTAAAGCGTTCCACATGTCCTACCTGTCCCAAAACACCTTTAGATTTTGCTAAAGCAACCAAACAGGCCGATTCCTCATCAGTTTTTGCTAAAGGTTTTTCAATAAATACATGTTTTTTTGCATGAATTGCTAGAGACGCCATTTCAAAATGGGAAAGGGTTGGTGTAACAATGTCTACTACATCAGAAGCTTGTATCAAAGCTTCTGCACTATCAAAAGCATGATAATTATAATCCAAGGTTAAAGCAGTAACGGTTTCAGGATTGGGATCATAAAAACCGACTAATTCATAGTGCTCTGAAGCTTCCGCTATTCGCAAATGAATTTTCCCTAAATGTCCTGCACCGAGTATTCCTATTTTGAGCATTTTTTGAAATGATTGAATTCAAAAATACAATCTAATTGTCATATTTTAAGAAAACAGCGCTACTTTTGTCTTCAATGAATGAAACAACCAAACACCAAGGTCAAAGAAGACAGCTTATAGAATCCCTTAGGACGAAAGGAATTGAGTCAGAAAGTGTTCTAAAGGCGATGCTGGCGGTTCCTAGACACCTTTTTATGGATCCTAGTTTAATCAGCTTTGCTTATGAAGATAATGCCTATCCTATAGCTGCTGAGCAAACGATTTCTCAACCCTATACCGTTGCTTTTCAAACGGAATTGCTAGCGGTATCTGAAACGCATAAGGTTTTGGAAATCGGTACAGGCTCAGGGTATCAGACTGCTGTATTATTAGGTCTTTCTACTCAAGTGTTTACTATTGAACGTCAACAAGCATTGTTCAAACAAACACAACGCCTTTTTTCTCAATTAGGCTACCGTCCCAAAAAGCATCTTTTTGGGGACGGCTACAAAGGCCTCCCCACTGAGGCACCTTTTGATAGAATCATCGTTACTGCAGGAGCACCTAAGGTACCCAAAGCTTTACTGAATCAACTGGCGATAGGAGGAAAGTTGGTGATACCCATTGGTGATAAAGAGCAAATCATGACTCGCTTTATTCGTACTTCTAAGGTTTCTTTTGATAAAGAAGAATTTGGCTGTTTTCGATTTGTTCCACTACTGGAAAATAAAAATTAATTTTCTTATATATTACGCCCTGTACTCTCCAAAAAAAATATAATTTCGTTCTATATTTTTTTGCCCATGTTATTTGATAACACACAAAAAGCTTATCATTTAAAATCAGACAAGCAGCTTAAAAAAGCATATTATTTATTTCAACTGATCTCTAATCAAACACTTGTCTCCTTGGGAAGTTGGTTTGCTAAAATTGCTTTAAAGTTGAAATTACCAGTAGCTCCTATTTTTAAGGCCACTGTTTTCTCTCAATTCTGTGCTGGATTAAACAAAGAAGAATCTCTATCGTTGGTAGAAAAATTAAAAGCATACAGAATTCAATCGTATTTGCATTTTGCAGCTGAAGAATCTAAAACTGAGCAAGGGATGGATCTTAGTTTGGAAAACACATTAGAAACCCTTTCTTTTTCAAAAGAATCTTATTCCTTACCCTTTTCAGTTTTTAAAGCTACCGCATTTGGACCTATATCCCTATTTGAAAAAAAGAGTGCCAAGAGAGCTTTTACAACCATAGAAAAGGAGACGTGGGGTCGTGTTTTAAAACGAATTCATAAGTGCTGTGAAACAGCCAAAGAATTAAATGTTAATCTTCTTATTGATGCAGAGGAATCATGGTTTCAGGATGCCATAGATGAAATTGCCGAGGATTTAATGGAAAAGTATAATAAGAAAACTCCCTTGATCTATACAACCCTTCAGATGTATCGAAAAGACCGATTAGATTATTTGAAAAAGCTACAAAATAAAGCAACGAAAAAGGGATTCAAAATCGGTGTTAAACTCGTTCGAGGAGCCTATATTGAGAAGGAGAATTCTAGAGCAATTCAGTCAGGAGTGAGTTCCCCCATTTGCGATTCAAAACAATTGACCGATATCAACTTTAACGCAGGTTTAGATTTCATACTTGAACATCATGAGGAATGTAGCTTGTTTTTGGGTTCTCATAACGAATCGAGTGTGCAGCGAGTGATAGACTGGATGACTAAAAATAAGATAGAAAAAGACCATCCTCACATTTGGTTTTCGCAATTATTGGGAATGGCAGATCATATTTCTTTTAACCTCGCTTCTGAAGGGTATCGAGTAGTTAAATACCTCCCTTATGGACCCGTGGAAGAAGTGATTCCATATTTAATAAGAAGAGCGGAGGAAAATACTTCGGTAAGCGGACAAACTCCCCGGGAGTTGAGTTTAATTCAGAAAGAATTGAAGCGAAGAAAAACTAGTGCCTTTTGAAACCTATAAGATAGAGTGTCTTCTTGCAATTACTCACTTCAATTGCATTTATAGGTTGAGATTCGATTTCGATATAGTAGAGACGACATGAATCTCTTTTGGTGTCACTTTTGGAAAAGTTGATGTTTCCTTGAGTAATGTATTGCCTCACTAAACTATCCGTTAATTGAGGAAGTTGTTTCTGAAGGTCAGAGGGGATTTTAATTTCTTTTTGAAGAAGATTATCCTTTACTCGTGCAGATGGGGTGTAGTTACAACTTGTTTTTTTGCCGTTAAAAATAAAGGCTAAAAAAATAAGGCCTACAGAGAAGCCCCCTAAGTAATAACCAAAACGGTATAAAATCTTCATTTTATTATTTGCTTTAATTTTCGTGTTGTTTCATTCACAACTTCTAACTGATAATGATCAAATTCCAAAGGGAGATGTTGCCTTATTATTTCAGCCCATTCAAGCAGACATAGTGAACCCGATTCAAAATATTCTTCAACACCAAAATCAATTGCTTCGTCTGGGTTTTCTAAACGATAAAAGTCAAAATGATAAATAGGACCTGATTTACTTTGGTAGGTGTTGACTAAGGAAAATGTAGGGCTACTTGTGGTCTCATCAACTCCCAGTTTCTCACAAAGTTTGGAAATTATAGTTGTTTTGCCGGCTCCCATGGATCCGTCAATGCGAATAACATTGTGCTTTTTACTCTCCAAAATACTCTGGATAGCAAGGTCAATAGTCTCTTTGTTAAAGATAATTTCCATGCAGTAAAGGTAAGGCTAACGCGGACTTAAAACAACAAAAGGAATGATCATTTCTTCCATAGAAACTCCTCCGTGTTGAAAAGTGTTTTTAAAGAAATTCACAAAATGATTGTAGTTGTTTTTATAGACAAAGTAATAATCTCCTTGAGCAAAAATAAAAGGACTGTTTAGTGAGACAGCAGGCAACTGAAAGCTGTGAGGGTCTTTACACTCTAAAACATTCTTGGTTTCATAACTTAAACTTCTCCCTGTTTTATAACGAAGATTTAGACTAGTCTCACGGTCTCCAACAACAGCGGAAGGATGCCCCACATTAATTGTTCCATGGTCAGTAGTCAAAAGCACTTTAAACCCAAGGGAGGCAGCTTTTTTAAGTAAATCTTTTAGCGGACTGTTCCTAAACCAGCTAAGGGTAATTGAACGATAAGCTTTGTTATCTGGAGCCAACTCTTTAATGACCTCCATTTCAGTTTTGGCATGTGAAATCATATCCACAAAGTTGTAGACAACTGTTGTTAAACCCTCATGGGTGTGATTTTGTAAATTTTTAATCAGTTGTTGACTGTGTTGTAGTTGTGTGATTTTGTGATAGCTAATTGGACGTTTAAAATTTGATCGTTCCCATTGGGCTTCTAACAATTCCTTTTCATATAAATTTTTTCCTCCCTCATCAGTGTCACTTTTCCACCATTGTGGGAATCTTCGTTCAATTTCTAGGGGTGTGAGTCCTGAAAAAAATGAATTTCTGGCATACTGTGTGGCAGTAGGTAATATGCTAAAATAAGTGTGTTCTTGTTCGATTGTGAAATTACTCACCAGTTCGGGAACTATGGTCTTCCACTGATCAAATCGAAGATTATCAATTAACACGAGTAATGTAGGTTGGGTTTCCTTTATTTCAGGGACCACATACTTTTGAAATACAGTATGTGATAGGGTTGGACCGGGATCACCTTGCATCCATTTTGGATAATTGGATTTGATAAATTTCGCAAATTGAGCATTGGCTTCTTTCTTTTGCGTTTCAAAAATATCAAAGAAGCTGTTGTCTTCAAGGGTTTCTAATTCAAGTTCCCAATACATTAACTTTTTAAAATACTCAATCCAATCATCAAACGATTCTAAATCCATTAAAGTCTGTGCGATTTTACCAAATTCCTGTTGGTAACTTTGTGTGGTTTTTTCAGCTACAAGATTTTTCTGGTTTAATATTTTTTTGAGAGAGAGTAATATTTGGTGAGGATTTACGGGTTTAATAAGATAATCTGATATTTTAGAACCAATGGCCTCCTCCATGATTTGTTCTTCCTCGTTTTTAGTAATCATGACTACAGGAAGGTTTGGTTTTTTGTTTTTGATTTCGACTAAAGTTTCTAGACCGTTAAGTCCAGGCATATTTTCGTCCAGTAAAATCACATCGTAGGGATGCGTTTCAATCAAATCAAGTGCGTCTTGTCCATTAGTACAAGGCGTAGTAGTATATCCTCGATCGTCTAAAAAAAGAAAATGTGGTTTGAGCATTTCAATCTCATCATCAACCCATAAAATTTTGATACGTTCCATTTGTTATCTTTGTTAAAAATTTGATTGAAGCGTGCGAAGCAAATACCCTTTATTTAACGACCCAATTTATGGATTTATTGCCATTCAATCTGATTTGATCTTGCAACTTATCAATCACCCCTATTTTCAACGTCTGAGACGAATTTCTCAAATGGGCTTGTCCAGTTTGGTTTATCCTGGGGCGCACCATACCCGTTTTGAGCATGCAATAGGAGCCATGCACATCATGCAAAACGCAATCACAGTGCTCAAAAATAAAGGGATTGAAATGAGTGAGCAAGAACAAGAAGCAATGCAGATTGCGATTTTATTACATGATATAGGACACGGTCCTTTTTCTCATGCGACAGAAAAAGCCCTTTTACCCGGAGTACATCATGAAGAAGTTTCTATTCAAGTGATTCGCATGTTAAACAAAGAATTTGATGGTGCTTTAGATTTGGCACTTCAAATTTTCAAAAATGAATATCCTAGAACATTTATGCATCAATTGGTTTCAGGTCAGGTCGATGTGGATCGACTAGATTACCTTAAAAGGGATAGTTTTTACACTGGGGTAACAGAAGGAAACATTAATACAGATCGAATTGTTGCCATGATGAATGTGGCAGAGGAAAAACTAGTCTTTGAAAGTAAAGGAGTTCATTCACTCGAAAAATTTTTACTGGCTAGGCGTTTAATGTATTGGCAAGTATATCTTCATAAAACCAGTCTTGCCGCCGAGCTCATTTTAGTAAAGATACTCACCCGATTTAGAGCCCTAATTGAAAGTGGAGATGAAACTTTAACGGAGTCCCATGTGCTTTATCCTTTTTTTAAAATTGACAAGGATGTCCTGCTCAAAAAAAGCGTGTTGACAAAGTATCTTATTCTTGATGATTCGGATGTCATATCTCTTTTAAAAAGCTGGGTCAATCATAAAGACATCGTTTTAAGTAACTTATCCAAACAGTTACTAAATAGAGACTTACCAAAGGTTAAATTACAGTCAACCCCCTTTGAAGAAAAAGCTTTGGAGAAGAAGAAAAAACGCCTAAAACACACCCCTTTTTCGGAAGCTATACTAGATAATTTTGTTTTTACAGGAAGTGTTTCTAATCAAACATATATTTCAGATCAAGCTCAAATTTTACTGCAAGAAAAATCAGGTAAGATTAATTCAATTGCAAAATCCATAAACTATTTAGATTTCGAACAGTTTTCCAAGCCCATTCATAAATATTATTTGTGTTACCCCAAAAGCAAATAGTTCCCTATAAATCCTTATTTTTGCAGCATGAATTTATCCCTTAAAGAGATAGCCACAAAATTCAAAGGCTCAATTGATGGTGAGAATGATTTTAGAGTCAATCAGCTTTCTAAAATTGAAACGGCTCAACCGGGTTCATTAAGTTTTTTGGCCCATAAGAAGTACACTCCATTTTTATACAAGACAAAGGCTTCTGCAATTTTAATTCAAAAAGACTTTGTGTTAGAATCTTCTGTAGACACCACTCTGATCCGGGTTGATGACCCTTATGTGGCATTTACAACACTATTAATGGAGGAAGCTAAGGAAAAACTAAAGCCTTTAATTGGAATACATGAAAGTGCGGTAATTCATCCCTTGGCAAAATTAGCAGAAGATGTGTATGTCGGAGCTAATGTTACGCTTGGAGACTGTGTCTTGGAATCTGGAGTTCAAATTCATTCCAACTGTTTTGTTGGAGATCAAGTCTTGATTGGAAAAAATACAACATTAAAGCCCAATGTTACTGTATTGAATGAATCCCAGATTGGAGCCAATTGTACTTTTCACAGTGGAGTAATCCTTGGTTCTGATGGATTTGGATTTGCACCACAAGAATCAGGCGCATATCTTAAAATTCCTCAATTAGGAAAAGTAGTGATCCAAGACGATGTTGAAATTGGTGCAAACTCTACTGTAGATCGTGCGACTTTAGGAGAGACCCTAATCAAAACTGGTGTCAAGCTGGATAATATGGTACAGATAGCACACAACGTAGAAATTGGTGAACATACCGTGATTGCAGCACAAACAGGAATTGCAGGATCAACTAAAATCGGCTCTCGTTGTGTTATTGGAGGTCAAGTTGGATTTGCAGGACATTTAACCATCGGTGATGGAGTGCAATTGCAAGGACAGACCGGTGTTACCAAAAGCATTCCCAATGCAGGAGACTTTCAAGGGACTCCCGCCATGGACTATCGATCGTATTATAAATCCTATGCTTTATTTAAGCAATTCCCCAAAATTGAAGCTCGCTTAAGAAAATTAGAAAAATTAATAAACCCATGATAAAACAAACTACACCGCAAAAGACCCTGGCCAAGGAGGTTCGTTTGAATGGAATTGGCTTACATTCAGGCCAAGAAATTGAATTAAATCTAAAACCTGCCCCTGAAAATACAGGATTTATCTTTCAAAGAGTGGATTTAGACCCCGTAGTTGAAATCCCTGCCTTAACTAACTTTGTCAATAAGACTGAAAGAAGTACAACACTCAATAAAGGAGGAGTTGAAATACAAACTACAGAGCATTTACTTGCCGCACTGGTAGGATGTTCAGTGAACAACTGTTTTATAGAAATCAATGGCGCTGAACTGCCTATTTTGGATGGTTCTTCCAAACTCTTTGTTGAAGCAATACAAAAAGCAGGTATTGCTGAACAAGAGCTGCTTCAGGAGGTTTTTGTGGTCAACGACATTATCCATCACATTGATGAAGAAACAGGAAGTGAAATCATGTTGCTCCCAGCAGAAGTCTCTTCTTATACCGTTATGATTGATTTTGAAACCAAGGTCTTGGGAACTCAAAATGCAACTTTACACAAGACAGAAGACTTTGTAACCGAAATTGCTTCTTCGAGAACCTTTAGTTTTCTACATGAATTAGAGATGCTTTTAGAACACGGTTTGATCAAGGGAGGAGATCTAAATAACGCAATTGTTTATGTTGACAAGCCTCTAGCTGAAAGTAATATGGAGCGACTGAAGACGGCTTTTAATAAAGAAAACATTGCTGTAACTCCTAATGGTATTTTAGATAACTTAACATTACACCATCCCAATGAAGCCGCTCGTCATAAGCTTTTGGATGTGGTGGGGGATTTGGCCTTGATTGGAATGCCATTCCAAGGAAAATTGATAGCAACAAAACCAGGACATAAAATTAATACTGATTTTGCAAAACGAGTCGCCACACTGATTCGTACCAACCGCAAATCAAATGCTCCCATAGTAGATTTGAATAAAACCCCAGCGATGGATATAAATCAAATCATGGACATGCTTCCCCATAGACCCCCCTTTCTATTGGTTGACAAAATTCTTGAATTGTCGGATTGTCATGTCGTAGCATTAAAAAATGTAACCATGAATGAATCGTTCTTTCAAGGTCATTTTCCTGGAGCTCCAGTGATGCCTGGTGTTTTACAGATTGAGGCTATGGCTCAGGCGGGTGGGGTTTTGGTGTTGAACACAGTGCCCGACCCTGAAAATTATTTAACCTTCTTCATGAAGATTGATAATGTAAAATTCAAGCGTCCTGTCTACCCTGGTGACACGCTGATTTTTAAATTAGAATTGATCACTCCCATACGGCGTGGTATTTGTAACATGAGAGCACATGCGTTTGTCAACAACCAGTTGGTGAGTGAAGGTGACATGATGGCACAAATTTCAAGAAGAGAAACTTAAAAAGATAAAAATGATACAACCACTTTCCTATATTCATTCCGATGCTAAAGTTGCAGACAACGTAATTGTTGAGCCTTTTAGCACGATCAATAAAAATGTTGAAATTGGTGAAGGAACGTGGATTGGATCAAATGTTACCATCATGTCAGGAGCTAGAATAGGGAAAAATTGTAAAATATTTCCAGGTTCTGTGATTAGTGGTGTACCACAAGATTTAAAATTCGACGGAGAAGATTCTCTAGCTGTAATTGGTGATAATACAACCATACGAGAATGTGTTACCATCAACAGGGGTACTGCTAGTAGAGGAATAACCAAGATTGGAAAAAACTGCCTAATCATGGCGTATTCTCATATTGCACATGATTGTAGTGTAGGTGATTTTTGTGTTTTCTCTAACAACAGCACCTTAGCGGGGCATATTGAAGTAGGAAATCACGTTATTTTGGCAGGCTTAGCCGCAATTCATCAGTTTTGTACCATAGGAGACTTTGCCTTTGTTTCAGGGGGATCTTTGGTTCGAAAAGATGTACCACCCTTTGTTAAAGCAGCGCGAGAACCGCTGTCCTATATGGGTGTTAATTCTATTGGGTTAAGGAGAAAAGGTTTTGAGTCGGAAAAAATTCAAGAAATTCAAACGATATATCGCATTTTATTTCAGCAAAAAAATAACATCTCACAAGCGGTACGAATCATTGAAGCAGAAATGAATGCAACTCCAGAGCGGGATAAGATCTTACAATTTGTGAACAACTCCAAGCGAGGAATAATGAAAGGCTATTTATAGAAAATTAAACACAAGATTATGGCGTCTACATCAGACATTAGAAAAGGATTATGTATTAAGTACAACAATGATATTTATAAAATCATTGAATTTTTACATGTAAAACCTGGAAAAGGTCCAGCTTTTGTTCGTACAAAACTTAAAAGTGTTACTTCAGGAAAAGTATTGGATAATACCTTTTCTGCTGGGCATAAAATCGAAGACATTCGAGTTGAAACCAATAAATATCAGTTTTTATACAACGAAGGGGAGCAGTATAACTTTATGAATACTGACGATTACAACCAAATTGCGGTTGAAAAATCTGTTTTAGATGCCCCTGAACTCATGAAAGAAGGTGAGATGGTTTCCATTTCTATCAATACTGAGGATGGAATGCCCTTGTCTTGTGATATGCCAGCCAGTGTGATTTTGGAAGTAACCCATACAGAACCGGGAGTGAAAGGAAATACAGCGACCAATGCAACCAAACCCGCTACCGTTGAAACGGGAGCTTCAATTAATGTTCCTTTATTTATCAATGAGGGTGACAAGATCAAAGTGGAAACAGAGAAAGGAAGCTATATAGAAAGAGTGAAAGAATAACAGTATTATACTAAATTGAAATAAATAAAAATAAAATATGAGTGTACTTGTAAATAAAGATTCTAAAATAATTGTACAAGGTTTTACGGGAAGTGAAGGGACCTTTCATGCCACCCAAATGATAGCGTATGGAACCAATATTGTTGGGGGTGTGACTCCAAGCAAAGGAGGACAAATGCATTTAGATAAGCCTGTTTTTAATAGTGTTGCAGAAGCTGTGAAAGAAGTCGGTGCAGACACTTCTATTATATTCGTTCCTCCAGCCTTCGCCTCTGATGCGATTATGGAAGCCGCGGAAGCGGGAATAAAAGTGATCATTACCATTACGGAAGGAATTCCCGTGAATGACATGACAAAAGCCTATGCGTATGTAAAGAGTCAAGGGGCTACTTTAATTGGACCCAATTGCCCAGGAGTTATAACTCCTGAAGAAGCAAAAGTGGGAATTATGCCCGGTTTTGTATTTAAAAAAGGAAAAGTAGGAATAGTTTCTAAATCAGGAACCTTGACCTATGAAGCTTCTGATCAAGTAGTCGCTCAGGGATTGGGTATTTCTACAGCGATCGGAATCGGGGGAGATCCCATTATTGGGACCACAACCAAAGATGCAGTTGAGCTCTTTATGAATGATCCTGAAACGGAATGTGTTGTCATGATTGGAGAAATTGGAGGGCAATTAGAAGCAGATGCTGCAAAATGGATCAAGGCCACAGGAAATAAAAAACCGGTAATCGGTTTTATTGCAGGAGAAACTGCACCTAAAGGAAGAACCATGGGACATGCAGGTGCCATAGTAGGGGGAAGTGAAGATACGGCCGAAGCAAAAAAACGAATCATGCGCGAATGTGGGATCCACGTAGTAGATTCCCCAGCTCAGATTGGAGCAAAAGTTGCAGAAGTATTAGCTTAAAATTATGGAATTACTCAAAGGAAAAACAGCCATTATTACCGGGGCAAGTAGAGGAATCGGAAGAGGCATTGCAAAAATCTTTGTAGAACAGGGTTGCAATGTAGCTTTCACTTACAGCAGCAATAAAGAAGCGGCCGATAGTTTAGCTGAAGAACTTAATAGTGCTGAAGTTCAAGTGAAAGGGTATCAAAGCAATGCCGCCAATTTTGATCAAGCCCAAAAATTGGTAGAAGACGTGCTTTCAGATTTCGGAAGTCTGGATATTTTAATCAATAATGCAGGGATCACCAAGGATAATCTTTTAATGCGAATGAGCGAGCAAGACTTTGATCAAGTGATTGAAGTGAATTTAAAATCAATTTTCAATATGACCAAAGCCGTTCAACGCACCTTCCTAAAACAACGCCATGGAGCACTCATTCACATGAGTTCAGTGGTAGGAGTGAAAGGAAATGCCGGTCAAGCCAATTATGCCGCCTCTAAGGCAGGCATCATCGGTTTTTCCAAATCGGTAGCTTTAGAATTAGGATCACGAAATATTAGATCCAATGTAATTGCTCCGGGTTTTATCGAAACAGAAATGACAGCCAAGCTCTCTGAGGAAGTCGTCCAAGGATGGAGAGAAGGAATCCCCTTGAAAAAGGGAGGACAAGCTGAAGATGTAGCCAATGCCTGTGTGTTTTTGGCTTCTGATTTATCCAGTTATATTACTGGACAAGTGCTTCATGTAGATGGAGGAATGTTAACTTAAAAAAAAACGGATTATGCAAAAATTACCCAAGATTGGACTGCCCATTATTTTATTGGTCGTCGTATTACTTATTTTTATCTCTAAATCTTCCATAAATATTGGTTATGGAGAAGCAGGAGTTTTATTTAAAACCTTTGGAGGTGGAGTCGTTACTGATAAACCGCCACTAGGGGAAGGATTTCATATTATTGCTCCTTGGAATAAGGTGTATATCTATAATGTGAAACAACAAGAAGTATTTGAAAGTAAAATGCAGGTACTTTCTTCCAATGGTTTGGAGATTAGCTTAGACATCTCTGTGCTTTATCAACCAAAAATAGAGGAACTGGGATTACTTCACAAAACCAAAGGAGAAAACTACTTGAATATCATTATCATTCCACAGATTCGAGCAGTAGCAAGAAGTGTGGTGGGTCGTTATACACCAGAACAACTGTATTCGACTAAGCGAGATGCCATTCAAAATGAAATCTATGAGGAAACCAAAAAAGTAGTTGAAGGACAATACGTGCAATTAAATGCGGTATTGGTGAGAGATGTTACGCTTCCTATTGCAATCCGAGAAGCGATTGAGCGAAAGTTGAATCAAGAGCAAGAGGCTTTGGAATATGAATTTAGAATTGAAAAAGCAACACAAGAAGCCGAACGTCAACGGATTGATGCTGAAGGGAAAGCAACAGCCAACCGTATCTTGAGTGCTTCTTTGACTGATAAAATTCTTCAAGAAAAAGGAATTGAAGCAACTATTAAGTTGTCGGAATCTCCCAATTCTAAAGTTATTGTCATTGGAAGTGGAAAAGGGGGGCTTCCTATTATTTTAGGGAATCAATAAGCTGATTTAAATAAAAATAATATATTTGCACCCATGCAATTAAAGAAAACACATCATCATCATTTTGAAATAGACTCAAACGAGTGCTAATGATGTAGGATGTACATGATATAGAAACCCGTTTGAATTTCAAGCGGGTTTTTTTTATTTAAAAAATCTGTGGAGTTCAAACATAAATATTAAAAAATGATACGAATAGCCATTCAAAAATCAGGTCGACTTAACGAAGACTCCCTTCGATTACTTAAAGACTGTGGAATTTCAATTGATAATGGAAAAGATCAATTAAAAGCTGCCGCACGCAACTTTCCAATGGAAGTGTTTTTTCTTCGCAATGGAGATATCCCACAATATATGCGCGATGGAGTGGTAGACCTTGCTATTTTGGGAGAGAATCTATTGGTGGAAAAAGGAAATGATTTAGAGGTTATTGAAAAATTAGGCTTTTCCAAATGTCGCGTTTCGATCGCTGTTCCAAAAGGAAGTCCATTCTCAGGAATTAAAGATTTGGAAGGAAAGCAAATTGCAACGTCTTACCCCAATACCGTAAAATCTTTTTTAAAAGAGAATCAAATCAATGCCAATTTACACATCATCAACGGCTCTGTTGAGATTGCACCTAACATTGGTTTGGCGGACGCTATTTGTGATATTGTATCAAGCGGTAGTACACTGTTTAAGAACAACTTAAGGGAAGTAATTGAAATTAATACTTCAGAAGCAGTATTGGTGCAAGCACCGAATTTAAACGAGGAAAAGCAAGCCCTAATTGAAACCCTTCGATTCAGAATTCAGGCAGTGCTCAGGGCTAAGAAATCAAAATACATCTTGATGAATGTGCCCAATGATAAAATCGACGCCATCAGCACCATACTCCCTGTTTTAAAAAGTCCAACCGTTTTGCCCCTGGCTCGATCAGGATGGAGTTCTTTGCATTCAGTGATCAATGCTGGTGATTTTTGGGAAGTAATAGACGCCCTCAAAGCGAATGGAGCGGAAGATATATTGGTTTGTCCTATCGAAAAAATGGTATTGTAATGGAACAAAGTATTAACCCTCCTTTCTCAACTTGGGAGTCGCTATTGGCACGTCCTACGGCTTCATACAACTCTCTCGAGCCCCTAGTGGCAGAAGTTTTTGAAGCAGTGAAAAGTCAAGGAGATGCTGCGGTACGCAAGTTTACCCAGCAATTTGATAAAGTAAATCGCACGGAATTTGTAGTTGCTGCAGAGTCACTTAAACAATCAGAAAAAGAAGTCCCAGAGACGTTGAAAGTAGCCATTCAACAGGCTAAAACGAATATCGAACTTTTTCACAAGGCACAACAAACAGACCGAGTTTTTGTTGAAACAATGAAAGGTGTTCAATGCTGGCAAGAGAAGCGACCTATTGAGAAAGTCGGTTTGTATATTCCTGGAGGGTCTGCGCCTTTGTTTTCTTCGCTTTTAATGTTGGCAATACCCGCGCAAATAGCGGGATGTAAAGAAATAGTCCTTTGTACTCCACCGGACGAAAATGGTGATATTCCAGCAGTGATCCGCTATACAGCAGCACTTTGTGGACTTACACAACTTTTTGCAGTTGGAGGGATACAGGCCATTGCTGCTATGACCCTTGGAACGGAATCCATCCCTCAAGTGTATAAGATTTTTGGTCCTGGTAATCAATACGTGACCGTTGCCAAGCAATGGGCTACTCGTTTGAATGTAAGTATTGATATGCCGGCAGGCCCCAGCGAACTATTGGTGGTTGCCGATGCGTCAGCAGACCCCGATTTCATTGCTGCAGATTTGCTTTCTCAAGCTGAGCATGGTCCTGACAGTCAGGTGATTTTTGTGACCACCGCTGTGGAGATGTTAGACAAAGTCACTCGAGCGGTAAAAGAACAATTGGAAGACTTACCCAGAAAAGTCATAGCTGAAAAAGCTCTAGCAAATTCTAAGATGATTTGTTTTTCAAATGATGAGGAAGCCATTGGTTTTATTAATGCTTATGGTCCGGAGCATTATATTATTTGCATGAAAAGCGAAGCCCTTTATGTCTCAAGGATTCAGAATGCAGGATCAGTATTTATTGGAAATTACACTCCTGAAAGTGCAGGAGATTATGCGTCAGGAACCAATCACACTTTACCGACCAACGGTTACTCCAAACAATACAGTGGAGTGAATTTAGATAGTTTTCTAAAAGCGATTACCTTTCAGAAAATTACCAAAGAAGGGATACAATCCATAGGAAATACGATAGAATTAATGGCTGCTGCAGAAGGCCTTGAGGCACATAAAAATGCAGTGCGAATCCGTTTAAATAAATTGTCTGATGAAAATTGATGTCAACCGAATGCTACGTAAGTCTTTGTTGGAATTAATGCCCTATCAATCGGCGCGGCAAGAGTTTGTCAATGAGGGGAGCAAAATGATTTTGCTAGATGCCAATGAAAACCCTTTTGAAACTATGGTAAATCGCTATCCGGATCCGCTGCAAACCGAAGTAAAAAAAGCCATTTCAGCCGTAAAAAATGTAGAAATAGATCAGCTATACCTCAGTAACGGAAGTGATGAATTTATTTCTCAAATCATCATGGGATGCTGTGAGCCCGGAGAAGATCAGATTATGATTGTTCCTCCCACTTTTGGAATGTATAAAGTAGCAGCTACTTTACATGGAGTTGGAGTGAGAGAAGTTCCATTAACCTCTACATTTCAATTGGATGTTGAAGCCATACTTCAGGCAGCAGATCAAAAGACAAAACTTCTTTTCATTCCAACTCCCAATAATCCGACGGGAAATAGCTTTGATCCTATTGATCTTAAAACACTTGTTGAAAACTTCAAGGGCTTCGTGGTTATTGATGAGGCTTATGTGGAGTTTGCTGAAGCTCCTTCGGTTCTTTCTTGGCTCCATGAGCACTCCAATTTAATAGTATGTCAAACCTTTTCTAAAGCACAAGGAATGGCTGGAGCAAGATTAGGAATGGCGTTTGCGGACAAGAAGTTGATTTCGTTTTTAAACCGCATTAAAGCTCCTTACAACATCAATTCACTAACACTTGATGTTGCATTACAAAAATTAAAAGAACAAAATATTGTCCAAGTACAGGTGGCTGTTATTCTTAAAGAACGTTTGCGTCTAGAAGGAGTATTACAAAATTTGTCTTGGGTTGAAACATGTTTTCCTTCGGATGCTAATTTCTTACTTATCCGAGTAGATGATAGCTCACACCGCTACAAGCAATTGATCTCTAAAGGAATTGTAGTACGTAACTCCTCCAAGAATGTGGGATGTGAAAACACCCTTAGGATTTCTTTGGGAACACCTGAGGAAAACAATACATTAATCGAAGTGTTAAGTACATTAGAAAACTAATTATGAAAAAAGTTTTATTCATTGATCGAGACGGAACTTTAGCTTTAGAGCCCAACGACTATCAGCTAGATGCTTTTGATAAATTGATCTTTTATCCTCAAGTATTTACCTATTTAGGGAAAATTGCAAAAGAGTTATCCTATACGCTAGTCATGGTGACCAATCAAGATGGTTTGGGAACGAATCAATTTCCTGAGGACAGTTTTTGGCCCGTGCACAACCACCTTTTAAAAAGCTTTGAACAGGAAGGAGTTGTTTTTGAAAATATACTGATTGATAAAAGTTTCCCAAAGGATAACGCCCCAACCCGCAAACCTAAAACAGGAATGCTGACTCCCTATCTAGACGAGACAAAGTATGATCTAGCCAATTCTTTCGTAATTGGAGACCGCTTAACAGACATTGAATTAGCCAAAAACATCGGCGCACAGGGTATTTTTATTGCAAATGACGAAGGTTTGGGTGCGAAGGAGGCATCAGGTGGCTTGAATCCATATATCGCCTTAAAAACAACTTCTTGGGAGGATGTTTACCACTTTTTAAAACTCGAACAACGGATTAGGGTTCAAAAAAGAACCACGCATGAAACCGATATTCAATTGAGTTTAAACCTTGATGGTTCAGGACAAAGTGATATTTCTACTGGGATCGTGTTTTTTGATCATATGCTAGATCAGTTGGCACGTCATGGAGGAATGGATCTTTCCCTGCAAGTGAAAGGAGACTTGGATGTAGATGAACACCACACCATTGAAGATACAGCCATAGTCTTGGGGGAAGCGTTTGCAGCTGCCTTAGGGAACAAGCTGGGTATAGAACGTTATGGCTTTTGTCTACCGATGGATGATTGCTTGGCTCAAGTCGCTATTGATTTTGGCGGTCGTAATTGGTTGGTGTGGGAAGCCTCGTTTAAGCGAGAGATGATTGGGCAAATGCCTACTGAGATGTTTTTCCACTTTTTCAAATCCTTTTCTGATGGGGCCAAAGCCAATATTAATATCAAAGCAGAAGGAACCAATGAGCATCACAAAATAGAAGCTATTTTCAAAGCCTTTGCTAAAGCCATCAAAGTAGCAGTAAAAAGGGATCCAGAGAAAATGATTCTCCCCTCAACCAAAGGAAGTCTATAATTATGGAAGTAGCCATTATTGATTATGGAGCAGGAAACATCAGAAGTTTGCAATTTGCCCTTGAACGTTTGGGGGTGAGGGGGTATTTAACCTCTGATACTGAGCAAATCGCAAACGCTGACCAAGTAATTTTTCCAGGGCAAGGCGCGGCACAAAGTGCCATGAATAAGTTGAAGAGGCATGGCTTGGATCAATTAATCCCTCAGTTAAAACAACCCGTTTTAGGGATTTGTTTAGGAATGCAATTGTTGTGTGATTATACAGAAGAAGGAGACGTTGAAGGCTTAGGAATCATTCAGGGAAAAGTAAAACGATTTTCAAACCAATTGAAAGTTCCTCAAATGGGATGGAATACAGTTTATGAAACGCAAACTGCTCTATTTCAAAATATTAAACCTGATGAGTTCATGTATTTAGTTCACTCTTATTTTGTTCCTATTTTACCGGAAACAATTGCCAAAAGTACATACGATCAGCCCTATAGCGTTGCTGTAAATAAAGATAATTTTTATGGGGTTCAGTTTCATCCCGAAAAGAGCAGTAAAGCCGGACAGCAGTTACTTCAGAACTTTTTTAATCTTAGTAAATGAGAATAATCCCAGCCATTGATTTGATTGACGGAAAATGTGTGCGGCTCTCTAAAGGAGATTACAGCACACAAAAAACATATAGCGAAAGTCCGTTGGAAGTGGCCAAGGCCTTTGAAGCCCATGGCATTGAATTTCTGCATTTAGTGGATCTAGACGGAGCTAAATCAAAGCATATTGTAAATCATAAGGTATTGGAGGGTATCGCGTCTAAAACCAGTCTTAAAATCGATTTTGGAGGCGGACTGAAGTCTGATGAAGACCTTAGAATTGCTTTTGAGTGTGGTGCAAATCAAATTACAGGAGGAAGTATCGCGGTTAAAGAACCGGGGACATTTGAATCTTGGATTCGTTCTCATGGAAGTGAAAGGATCATTCTTGGAGCCGATTTTCAGGGAGACCGCATTGCAACTGACGGATGGTTGGAGACTTCAAGTCATGGTTTGGTTGATTTTGTAGCCAAATACAAAAGCAAGGGGATTGAATTTGTCATTTGTACGGACATTAGCAAAGATGGGATGCTTCAAGGTCCTTCTTTTGCGGTGTATCAAAATTTATTAAAGGAGCAACCTGACATCAAACTCATTGCTTCGGGTGGAATCTCTACTTTTGAAGAACTTCCTAAGCTTGCTGCTATGGGATGTGAAGGAACCATCATAGGAAAAGCGATTTATGAAAACAGAATCCGCTTGAAGGAATTAGAAGATTTTATCCTGAACTCAAATTAGTATGCTGACCAAACGAATTATTCCATGCCTTGATATTAAAGACGGCAGAACTGTAAAGGGGATCAACTTTGTCAATCTCAGAGATGCTGGAGATCCGGTTGAGTTGGCACGTCAATATGCCGATCAGAATGCAGATGAGTTGGTGTTTTTAGATATTTCAGCCACGGAACAAAAGCGAAAAACCTTAGCTGATTTGGTGCTAAAAGTAGCTGCCGCCCTCGACATACCCTTTACTGTTGGAGGAGGAATTAGCTCTGTAGAGGATGTAGCCATACTCTTGCAAAATGGTGCGGATAAGGTTTCTATTAATTCTGCTGCCGTAAAAAATCCAGCTTTAATCAACGCCTGTGCCCAGCAATTTGGAAGTCAGTGCATTGTTGTAGCAATTGATGCGAAGCAAATTGAAGGTCAATGGAAAGTTCATTTGGTGGGAGGAAAAGTCCCTACAGAATTGGACTTATTTGAATGGGCCAAAGAAGTAGCCGAACGAGGAGCAGGAGAAATCTTATTTACCTCAATGGATCATGACGGTACCAAGGAAGGCTTTGCCAATTCAGCCTTAGCCCAATTATCAGCAGCAGTAAACATCCCTATTATCGCCTCGGGTGGAGCAGGTAAAATGGATCATTTTGTCGATATTTTTACCCATGGAAAAGCCGATGCAGCTCTGGCAGCCAGTATTTTTCATTTTGGTGAAATTTCAATCCCTGAACTCAAAGAACAACTCAAACAACAGCAATTAGCGATACGAATTTAATATGAAAGCACTTAATTTTTCAAAATCAGCCGACGGCTTACTTCCAGCGATTATTCAAGACGCCACCACCAAGAGCGTTTTAATGTTAGGCTATATGAACGAGGAAGCCTTAGCGAAAACTCAAGAAACAGGAAACGTTACCTTTTTTAGTAGAACGAAAAACCGCCTCTGGACCAAAGGAGAGGAGAGTGGTAATTTCCTGAAATTGGTGAGTCTCAAAGAAGATTGTGATCAAGACACCTTATTGATTCAAGTAAAGCCGCAAGGACCTTGCTGTCATAAGGGAACGGATACTTGTTGGGAGACAGCAAACGAATCAAGTTTTGGTTTTTTGAGTCAACTTGAAGAGACTATTAAAGCTAGAAAAACAGACGATAGTGATGACAGTTATGTTGCCTCATTATTTAGAAAAGGGATCAATAAGATTGCTCAAAAAGTAGGCGAGGAGGCCATTGAAACGGTCATTGAAGCCAAGGATGAAAACGAAGAGTTATTCTTAAATGAAAGTGCAGATCTATTGTTTCACTATCTGATATTACTCCAAGCGAAAGGATATTCTTTACACGATATATCAGCTGTTTTAGAGGCAAGAAGTCGCTAATTTTCTTTCATGCCTCAGAAAAAAATGTATTTTTGTTCTACTTCAAATCACAAATAAACAATACAATGAAAAAAATAGTTTTAGCTCTTTCTTTATTGATTTTTTCTTGTAGCACCCAAGATTCCAAAAAAGAGAAAACTGCTTTTGAACAAGTCTTAGAAGCTTACTATCAAGAGAGTTTATCTCTATACAAAATCAATGCGACTTATCAGGGGGATACCCGCTACAATGATACCCTCCCCAATACCCTTTCTCTAGAATTTAAAGAGAAAGAGAAGGCATTTTATCGTTCTTATCTTAATAAGATTGAGACGTTTGATGACAACTCCCTTTCGGAGGATGCTCTTTTAAGTAAAAAAGTATTGATTTGGGAATGTGAAATGAGTCTCAAGGGGATGGAATTTCCCAAAGACAAAATGCCCATTGATCAAATGTGGGGTTTTCAACTTAGCATGGGACAGTTAGCCAGTGGTCAAGGGGCGCAACCTTTTAAAACGGTTCAAGATTACGAGAATTGGCAAGTGCGTATTCAAGGTTATTTGGCTTGGCTGGACAGTGCCCAAGAAAGCATGAGAGAAGGTATGGCTATCGGTTGGGTTTTGCCTCAATCCTTAATCAAAAAAGTACTTCCTCAGCTTGCGGAAATGACTACTCGAGATCTTGACCAACATCTTTTTTACAGTCCAGCGCTTGATTTTCCTGCAACTTTCTCTGAGGAAGAAAAAGCCCATTTGACAGAGGTCTACACAAATATGGTGTTAAATCAAATTGTGCCTGCCTATCAAGAACTTCATGACTTTATGGCTACGGAGTATTTTGAAGCGGCTCGAACCACCAGCGGATTCAACACTTTAGAAGGAGGCGACGCCTATTATGCTTACGCCATTAAAAAATATACAACCACTACCTTGAGCGCTGAGGAAATTCATCAATTGGGATTGAATGAAGTGGCTCGTATCGGTCAAGAAATGGAAGCGGTGAAAAAGCAAGTCGGCTTTGAAGGGGATTTAAAGTCCTTTTTTGATCACGTTCGTAATAAAAAAGAGTTGATGCCTTTTTCAGATCCACAAGAAGTTATCGATAACTTTTACGCCATACAAAAGAAGATGCTCCCTCAGGTGAATAAACTTTTTGATCTGCAACCCAAAACAGCCTTTGAAGTTCGCCGAACAGAAGCGTTTAGAGAGGCTTCAGCGAGTGCAGAATACAACCAAGGCTCCTTGGACGGCACTCGCCCTGGAATTTTTTATGTACCCATTCCTGATGTAAATAAATACAATCTATTTTCAGATGAGGATTTGTTTTTACACGAGGCAATTCCCGGGCATCATTTTCAAATTTCTTTGCAACAAGAAAATCCCGCCATTCCCTCTTTTCGAAAAGACTTATGGTACAGCGCGTATGGAGAAGGGTGGGCGTTATATACCGAATCTTTGGGGGAAGAGTTAGGATTGTATCAAGATCCTTATCAATATTTTGGGATGCTGGGAGCTGAAATGCATCGCGCCATCCGTTTGGTTGTGGATACAGGACTCCACGCTAAAGGTTGGACACGCGAACAAGCCATTCAATATTCCTTGGATAATGAGGCCGAATCGGAAGCCAGTATTACTTCTGAAATTGAACGCTACATGGCCAATCCTGGACAAGCTTTATCGTATAAAATAGGACAGTTGAAAATTCGTGAATTACGTCAACGTGCGGAAACTGAATTGGGATCGGCTTTTGATATTAAGGTTTTTCACAGAAAAGTTCTTGAGTCAGGCTGTGTTCCTTTGCACCTTTTAGAAGAGAAAATTAACCGTTGGATCAAAACAACTAAAATTTAAAGCTTATATCTTATGCAGGTCGTTAATCCTGAGGTGTTTACCTTTTTTAAAGCCCTATCTAAAAACAATTCCCGAGCCTGGTTTGAACCACAAAAGCCGAGATTTAAAGCTTTAGAAACGGAATTCAAAGCTTTTGGAGAAACGCTCAAAGCCTCGATGAACCAAACCGATGAGATTGATCGGGTAAAACTTTTTCGAATTTATCGTGATGTGCGCTTCTCAAAAAACAAAACGCCTTTTAAAACCCACTTTGGAATGAGTTTCAATCGCAAAAAACCACATTTACGCGGAGGTTATTATATTCATATTGCACCGGGAGAATCCTTTCTTGCAGCTGGATTTTGGAATCCCAACAAGGAAGACTTGTTTCGCATTCGTAAGGAAATGGAAATGGATGCAGATGAATTTAGAGCTTTATTGAACGATCCCACTTTTATCAAAGCTTGGACGGGGCTAGAGGGGGAAGAAGTAAAAACGGCTCCCAAAGGCTTTTCTAAAACACATGACAATATTGATTTGATTAAGAAAAAGCAATATTTATTTATTAAAAAGCTTGAGGATAAAGCGATTTTAGCCCCCAATTTTCAAGCTGAAGTAATACATCATTTTAATGCCATACGCCCTATTTTTAATTATTTTTCCAATGTACTGACTACCGATTTAAACGGTGTTTCCATCCTTTAAAATTCTATTTATGAAAACCTTTTATACCCAATTCGTGGCAAGCTTAAGTCTTGTCTTTTTAATTTCGGGCTGTGCGGCGCTCCAGTCAAACAACTCTACCAAACCCCTCGTCATTGAGGCCGCTATTGACTTGGTAAACATCCAAGAGGATAAAGTTCAAATTACTATTCGCCCTAGTTCCTTAGCAGGGGATGAAATTGTTTTTTACATTCCGCAGATTGTGCCCGGGACCTATGAATATTCCAATTTTGGACGATTTGTTGAAGACTTTAAAGCTTTTGACAAAAAGGGAAATCCCGTTGCAGTATCAGCTATAGATCAAAACAGTTGGAAGATTTCGGCTGCCAAAAAGTTAGGTAAAATCACCTACTGGGTAAATGATACGTTTGATGGACCCGGAGGAGAAGAAATCTATCCCATGGGGGGAACCCATTTTGATAGCGACAAAACCCATTTACTCAACTTGCATAGTATGATTGGGTATTTTAAGAACATCAAAGAAAGTCCTTACCGACTTTCGGTGCGTTCACCCAAGCATTTAAAGGCTTTTACATCACTTCCTGCAATTTCAACGAGTGATTCTTTAGACGTCTTCAATGCCAAACGCTATTTTCACATCATTGACAATCCTATTTTATATAGTGAACCCAATGCCGTTTCGTTTGATTTAGACAACATTAAGGTGGGTTTAGCGATTTTTTCGCCTTCAGGAACACACCAAGCAGCTGCCTATCAAGAAGCAATTCAAGAGATGATGGTGGCGCAAAAGAAGTTTTTGGGAGCATCCAACAATACAACTAGTTATGATATTTTATTGCATTTGATGGACATGGAAACACTACAGTATTATGGAGGAATGATGGGTGCATTGGAACATCACACCTCAACGACGGTTGTTTTTGCAGACGCAATGCAATCTGCAGAGTTAACACAAAATTTGGTGGATGTAGTTTCCCATGAATTTTTTCATACCCTCACTCCCTTAAATGTGCATTCTGAAGAAATCCACAATTTTGAATACAATACGCCCTTAATGTCCAAACACTTATGGATGTATGAAGGAACGACTGAGTATTTTGCTAATTTATTTCAAATCAATCAGGGTTTGATTGATGCCCCTGATTTTTATGGCCGCATGAATGAAAAGATAAGTTATGGTCAGCGTTATGACGACACGATGTCTTTTACAACAATGAGTGCTGGTATCGTAGAAGAACCTTATGCCGCTAATTACGGAAATGTATATCAGAAAGGGGCACTAATTAATATGTGCTTGGACATCTTGATCCGTGAAAAGAGTGGAGGAGAAAAGGGAATTCTTTGGGTCATGAAGAATTTAGCACAACGCTATGGAAAAGACAAACCTTTTCAGGATGCAGATTTAATCGATGAGATTGTGGCCATGACCTATCCTGAGGTTGGGAACTTCTTTAAAACTCATGTTGAAGGAACCACTCCCATTAATTACAATGATTATCTTTCAAAAGTAGGTTTGACAGAAGGCGAAACTCAAATGAAACTCCCTGCTGTTATTTTTAAAGATGCGCAAACGCCTGTATTTACTGCACAATATTCTGAAGATAATGTTCGTGTATTCGTGATCTCAGGATTAAACAGCTCTTTGGAGGCAATGGGAGTTCAACTAGGTGATGTCATGTTAGGCTTGGATGGACAAATGTTCCCTGAAATCAATCAAGAGAATAGCACCGCTATTAATGCTATTTTTAATTCTAGTTTTATGTGGGATGCAACAAAAGAATTCACTCTGACGGTAGCCCGCGATGGAGAAACACTAAACCTTTCGGGGAAAGTGGGAGCTCCTAGTATGACCGTGTCCGGAATTGTTGAAGATGCAGAAGCTTCAGAAGCGGCTGTGACCTTGCGCAAAGCTTGGTTGTTTAATTAGTAAGGCCTTCCAATGCGGTTAAAAGTACTTCCTGCACTAATTCCGTTTCTTGTATAGGGAAAATATGTCCTTTGCCCTCTAAGGGATAAAGCCTAAAGTGTTTTGTGTCAAAATGCTGTTTCGCAAACTCTGTATTGGGAGCGTACGGGACTATATTGTCTTTAGTGCCGTGTAGCATAAAAACTGGATTTTGTATTTTTTTCCATTCTTGGGTTAAGCTTGAAAGGGAGCTGGCATGCGCTCTTTTTTCTTTTTGCGCAACAACAAAACTTGCAGGGACAAACCATCGGGTTAATTTCCATTCGGCCAGTCTCCCCATGGCAAAATAGCGTTCTGCATTTGGATCCAATGCGGGTGCCAAGAGCACTGCACCTCCTATTAAGTGGGGACTGTTTAAAGCCATCTTGGCAGCAATAGGACCCCCATAGGACCAACCGACAACCAGTCCTGGATTTTCAACACTCGAATACCGTTTGATTTGAGGGCAAAGACTGGCGGCTTGTTGACTGATGTCAGGATAGGCTTTGCCGTACTCTGAATAGCCATAACCCAAACGGTCAAAGCTGATCAGATTGGCTTGGGTATTCAATAGACTGTCAGTCAGGTAAGCATTGAAATTATCACTAGAACCTGGAGCTCCATGAACAAAATAGAGGGTTGGTAAAAGGGAGTCATAGGCTTTGGAATGTATATGTCGTAGGGAGTGCCCTTGGTAGGTTACATAATGGGTTTGCGCTTTTAATCCTTTCTTGGCAAATTGCTTGAGGACTTTTTTATCTGAGGTTCTAAAACTTGCCCAAGCACCACAAGCGGAAAAGATCAACAGGGATAGGAAAGCGCTTAAAAGTAAAATTATTTTTTTCTGTGCCTTGCGAACCCTCCGCTTTTGATCGGGTAGGTAACATACCTTCAAAGAGTCATTAAAAAGTCTGATACTGTTTTTAAGTCTGGCTTTCATTGTATGATTTGGAACTCTAAAGATAAAAGAAATAATAAAACCGCAATTACGATTCTTGAGCACTTGATGGCTCTTCAAAGAGCTGTACTTGATCTTTAAGACGCTCAATGACCATTTGCATCATCCGTTTGTTCAAAGCCGAAGAATTGAGTATATAGTGTTTGTATTCAGCAACCGTGAATTGTCCCAATACCATTCCCTTGACCGAATTACGGAACTTTTGATCTTTGATCAAGCTATTTTCAATATAACGTAGTCGTTTTTCTAAATTCAAACTGTAAAAAACTCCTTTGCGCTTTTCGATATAATTACTGAAAACCACAAGGAATAAGGGGTTTTGCAGCTTTAAAATCGGACGGAGGGTTTCATTCTGAAACCGCTCGTCTGCACTCATGTTGTCAAATTGGATTGTTTTCTTAATCTGAGGACGAATACGCACTAGATCATTGGGTCGGTCGTTCATGGTTCTTTTTTACTAAAATACCGCCTTTTGTGCTACCACTGAAAGAAGAGGGGAGGGGATTATTCACAGGATTGTGAACATAAGATAGTTATATGATCGCTTTTTTGGATTACTTTTTGATTCCAATATTTTATGTTCAAGCAATTAGAAAAAAAAACACAATTAAACAGACAAACTCAATACTGCTCTAGCAGGTATTGAATCAAATCGGTAGTGGTAATAATCCCAATGAGCTTTTCATCTTCTACCACGGGCAGGGCATGAAATTCAGCTTTTAGAAAAATTTCAGCAGCTTCTTTAATCGTCGTGGTAGGAGGGATGCATTGGGGGTTTCGCACCATGATTTGTTCTAAACTAAACAGAGAATACACAGCCGTATCGACTTCAAAGTTATTGGGATCATAACTGTCCACAAAACTAATCCGTGCCAAGTCGGTCATACTAAGGATACCCACAATTTTTTCTCCTGAGACGATGGGGAGATGACGCATTTTGTGCTCTTTAAACAGTTTTTCGGCTTCTGCCAGTCCATCGTTTTGATTCAAAACAATGGGGTTTTGGGTCATGATCTGACGAATGGGTTCGCGTTGTTTCATAAGAGTTGGATTTAGAATTAAAAATAATAAAAAGGTTTCCTGCAAAAAATGATTACTATCAGTGTTAAGAAATGTTATGAGAGGGGAGTAGGGGTTCGAAATCTTGAGTTAGCGACATAAAAAGCCCAGGAGATAGGCACTGGGCATGGAAGATCAATAAAAGGGGCTTTTATTTTTTCTTAGTGATCAGGTTGATCAGAAACAAAACTACAATAGCACCAATGGCTCCAGTAAGGATGGTACCGATCCATCCCTCTCCGAGGTGGATACCCAGAACACCAAAGAGCCAATTTCCCACAAAACTTCCTACAACACCTACAATGATGTTTCCTAAAAGTCCAAGACTAGTTCCCTTGTACATTAAACTTCCTAGCCATCCAGCGATAGCTCCGATAATAATTGTTGCAATAATTCCCATTTGTTAAAGATTTAGGTTAATGAATATATAGGATTTGAGTAACAAACCTTCCAAGACTTCGAAAGAGCAAGCACCTAGCTAAGGAAAAAGTAAAGTGAATACATCATAGGTTATCTGTGTTTGGGTTTGTTCTTGAATTCTAAAGTACTAAAAATAAACCAATCAAGATAGGGTGAGGGGTGTGGGGTAGACTTAGTCTCCTTTGGCTGTTGTAACTAAGGTTTTTAACAATCCATTTTGGTATTTATCATTCATCAATTGCCAAAACATAATACCTCCCAACTTTTCTTTTTTGGCGTATTCCGTTTTAAGGACAATGGAACGTTTGTTGTCATAGGTTAGAAAGAGTTGGTTTTCTGCATCATAAGCGTAGGGAGCCTTTGCTATATCGTCCCAATAAAATTGAAAGTTTTGAGTGATACTATCAAAGTGAATTTGATTTACCCCTCGTTTAAAATTTCCAGATTGATACAAACCTTGATTCATAGGAGGGACATTTTCAAAAATACGTCCGTAAAAAGCGGCTCCGATAATTATTTTTTGAGCAGGGACCCCTTGATTTATTAAATATTGAATCGCTTGATCGGCGGAACGAATTTGGATGGGAGTAGAGTACAAGGGCGTGTGGTGACCGGTAGTCTTACTGTAGCCTCCAACCATATCATAACTCATGAGGTTTACATAATCCACAAGTGGCATTACTTTCTCCCAGTCAATGGCACGTTCCAAATATTCAGGGAAGCCACCCGCAGCAAAACTCAGCAAGGATTTTTCGGGAAGGTGTTGACGCAATTGCAACAATAATTTCGTGAAATTATCTCTATCAGCTTCTTGATATAAATGTCCAGGAGGACCGGGAACCACGGGGTATTCCCAGTCTAGGTCAATTCCGTCCGCATTGTAATCGGCTATAATCTGTGCGGTGGAGGCAGCAAATTCTTTTCTTCCTTCTGAGGTGTTGAATACCTCAGAACATGTCTTACAGCCACCCCAACCCCCTAAGGAAACGAGGACTTTCAGCTTAGGGTAGATTGTCTTTAAGCCTGTTAACTGCTGCAGACTAATCGAATCTTGGACATTATCAACAGCCAGTTTATTCCCTTTGAGGTGTAAAAAACTGTAGATCAGTTGATCTACTCCCTCGAGATCATAGTTTTGAATGCTTGTGCCATCTCCTGAATAATAAGCGATGACTTGGGGGATATGGTTTGTTTTTACGGTTGTGCTGGAAGTGCAATAATTAAATAATAAGACTAATGAAACACAGGCTATTGTAGAAGGGGACTTCAATTTCATGAGATAAATATTTGATTAAATATACTTGAAAATGAAAAGAATCGATCAAACGAAGACATTAGATTTTGTTAAAATAATTCCTAAAATGTTTTTTTTTACAACAAATATTTACTTTAGCAAGTAACCAATCACTATGAAAACTAAGAGAACCTACATTTTAGAAGCTGCGCTATCCCTTTTTTCAACCTTGGGATATTCTGGGACTTCTACCCGTATGATCGCATCCAAAGCTGCAGTCTCAGAAGGCTTAATTTTCCGTCATTTCACCAATAAAAAAGGATTGTTGAATGCCCTTTTGGAAATCGCTAAGGAGGATATTGCTGAGCTTTATGGCACAGCACTAAAGTTAGAACATCCCAAAGTGTTTTTAAAACAACTCCTTTCGGTACCTTTTCAAATTAAGGAAAACAATAGCGCACTTTGGCGTTTTGTTTATAGTCATCAGTGGTTTGAACCTAAATTGATGAAATTAATTTCAACTCCGATCCAAGAGCGTGTTGTTGAGTCTTTTAAAAATATAGGTGTCTCAGATCCTCAAACTGAAGCCGATTCTTTTTTGATCTTCTTGGAAGGATTGACCACGCAGATGCTGTTCAAGAAAGCCTCAAATTCTTTTTCTATTGCGGAACATATAGCTCGAAAGTTTAACTTATGACGATTTTGTAAGTACTCACTTTTACATCATTAATGCCCTTTGACAGAGAAATGTATTTAAAAGTGTAAAACGGATCTATCACACCTATTAATTAAATCCCACGCAAACACTATAATTTATATTATGTAAAATAGAAAACGATCTTTATAAAATTGTATATTTGAAATCATTAAAACCTCACATCATGAAACTTTTAAAACGTATTTTATTTGTTCTGCTCTTTCTCGTTGGAATTGCTGGGCTTTATTTTATTTATGGTTTGTATATCAACCCAAAAAGTCCTTTAGATCATGCCGAATATAAAAAGGGTGATACGGAAGTCAGTATTCGATATTATCGTCCCTACAAAAAGGATCGCTTAATTTTTGGTACTAAAGAAGACGGTGCACTCGTTCCCTATGGTGAATACTGGCGCTTAGGAGCTAATTTAACCACAAAATTGAAAACAAATACCGACCTGAGTTTTGCAGGGCGTTTGTTAAAAGCAGGAACCTATGGACTCTACACCTATCCTGAAAAAGAAAATTGGGTGGTAGTCGTTCATACCAAAACGGGTGGATTTAGTTTTGCAGAGCCGGATTCTTCGGGTATTATCATGAAAATTAATACTGCCACTCAGGTTTTAGATAAGTCCTTAGAACAATTTACCATAGATTTTGTAGATAATTATCTCAGAATGCGCTGGGACACAACTCAAGTGACCATACCGATTGATTGATGCGGAAGTTCTTTCAATCGCTTTATCGCCTTTTAAAGGCTGTTGTTGTCATTCTTTTTCTGGGAGGAATCACCTACTACTGTATTGATAAAATACAAGAGAAAAACAATTTAATGGATATTGAGGAATACAGTCCAAAGTCAACTTTGGTCGTGCCTGAAAACATAATCAAAAGAGCTAAATTTCCTTTTATTGATGTACATAACCATCAATTTGACATGCCAGTCAAAGATCTTTCCAAATTGGTGAATGAAATGGACAGCCTCAATATGGCATTTATGGTCAATTTGAGTGGCTTTAGAGGACTCTATCTTCGTAAATCTCTCGAAAACATAGAAGAAAATGCCCCTACTCGCTTCGGTTTGTTTCTCAATATAGATTTTGAAACCATTGACGATGATGATTTTGCTGAAAAGCAAGTTGCCTTGATTGATTCTGCCGTTGCTGCAGGCGTTATCGGACTTAAAGTATATAAATCTTTAGGCTTGACGGACACCGACAAAGAAGGAAATCGAATACAAGTCAACGATCCCCGTTTGGCCCCTATTTGGGAGGCTTGTGGTGCTCATAATATTCCCGTACTCATTCACACAGGAGAGCCCGCCTCATTTTGGAAACCAAAAGATAAATACAACGAACGTTGGCTTGAGCTTCGTCAAAAGCCGGGCCGATATCGTGATCCAGCAACCAATCCTTCCTTTGAAGAAGTAATGGCTGAACAACATGCAATCTTTGAAAACCATCCCAATACTACTTTTATAAACGCCCATTTGGGTTGGATGGGGAGTGATTTAGACCAGTTGGGGAGACATTTGGATCAATACCCTAACGTAATGACCGAAATTGGAGCTGTATTGGCAGAGCTTGGACGTCAACCCAAAAGAGCCCATCAATTTTTTGTAGCGTATCAGGATCGGATTTTGTTTGGAAAGGACAGTTATAAAGTCAGTGAATATTACACTTATTTTAGGGTTTTAGAAACCGAAGATGAGTATTTTGAATATTACCGAAAGCGCCATGCGCACTGGAGAATGTTCGGTTTGGGTCTCCCCGATACCATATTGCAGAAAGTATATTACAAAAATGCTATTCGGCTTTTTCCAAATATAGATTTAAACCTCTTAAAACATTAAATAATGCTATTAGTCAATACCCCTGTAGTCCCCAACAAAACCATAATAGAAACCTTTGGAATCGCTCGTGGAAGCACAGTTCGTGCTCGAAATGTAGGTCAAGATATTTTTGCTGGACTTAAGAATATTATTGGTGGAGAAATCAGTGAATACACCAAGCTTCAAGCGCAGTCGCGTGAACAAGCCCTTCAGCGAATGATAGAAGATGCCGAAAAAATGGGAGCGAATGCGATTGTTAATGTTCGCTTGACAACTTCCATGGTCATGCAAGGTTGTTCGGAGATTTTGGCTTATGGAACAGCTGTACTAGTTGAATAGATGGAATTATTCATTCTTCCTGCAGCAGCTGTACTTCTTGTGTATTTAATTTTTAAACGTATCGAGGATAAAAAGAAAGAAAATTTTGAGGATCGGGAGAATTAATTCTTAGTTCCCATAAATACATTGACTCCCTTGGGTATGGGGTTTCCAGTGGTTCTTCGAAAACTTACTATTTGTCCTGTGTGATAAATCACATCCTCTATCGGACCATTTATTAAATTCCATACCGGAAAATGCGACCGCTTCCCTTGGCGTTCAAAAACGACTTCCATTTTGGCAATGTCAGCTGCTGAGGCTTGCAGCAAATTTTCTGTAGCCTCTTCCAGAAGTTTTAAGGTTTCTTTTCTCAATACAGTATAGTCATCGAAGCGCTCGGTTTCGGGTCTGATGTTGCTTTCATTTACTGTGGTGTTCTTGATAACCAAAGCCAAACTGTAAATGTGTTGTAGCGTTTCTAAAGCGGATTGTGCTTCGGGAGTAGGACGGTATTTTAAATCATTTTCTTTAAGCTCATAGGTTGCCCAGTGATAACGAAACCCTACCCCTTGAACCATTCGTGCTAAAGTTGTACCTGCTGTTACTTGTTCAGGGGCTTTGGGTATGGAGGAAAAAGGGAGTTGTTCTTGTGCCATAACTTGTATTGAAATAAGAAGTACTAAAAGGAAGTCGCGCATCAGTAGGGTTTAAAATTCTAAATTAAGTATTTTTGAATTCTAAAACATTAATTATGGACAAGAAACTCAACAGTCTTGATGCTCTTGCAAGTATAAAGTTTGACAACTTAGCTCCAGACTCAGACCCTCTTCCCGATCTCCCTGAGGAGTTTGTCAAACAATATTTAGAAGCCCATTTTAGTAATAAAGGACGGGCTGGAAAAACAGTAACCCTAATCAAAGGCTTTGATGGTGACCTTAAAGATTTGAAAGCCTTAGCAAAAACATTAAAAAATGCTGTGGGTGTGGGAGGAACGGTCAAGAATGGTGAAATCATCATTCAAGGAAATTATCGTGACGCATTAATTACCCTTTTAACCGAAATGGGGCATCAAGTCAAACGTGTGGGTGGTTAGACCTACCAATCAATAGGCGTCTTTCCATTTGTCTTGAGATATCTATTACATTGACTAAAGTGCTTATTTCCAAACCAATACCCCCGATTAGCACTTAATGGAGAAGGGTGTCCCGCAGTTAAAATCAAATGCTTTTTGGGATCAATAAATTTAGCTTTTTGCTTTGCAAATCCTCCCCAAAGGAGGAAAACCAAGCCTTCTTTATTTTCCGATAGCTTTTGAATTACAGCATCTGTTAAAGTTTCCCAGCCTTTTTTTTGGTGACTCCCCGCCTCTCCTTCTCGTACACTCAAGCTAGCATTGAGTAATAAAACTCCTTGTTTTGCCCAGCGTTCCAAATTCCCACTTGTTGGGTAGGGTATTCCTAAATCATGCTCCACTTCTTTAAAAACATTAACCAAAGAGGGAGGATGTTTTATTCCGTCAGGAACAGAAAAAGACAAGCCATGAGCTTGTCCAGCACCGTGGTACGGATCTTGTCCCAATAAGACGATTTTTACTTGATGGTAATGACAATGCTCAAATGCATTGAAAATAAAATCTTCAGCGGGGTAACAGCTGTGATTTTGGTATTCCATTGTAAGAAAAGTTGTCAATTCTCTAAAATAGAAACTTTCAAATTCGGTCTGCAGGGGTTTTTCCCAGCTGGAATGTATCTGCAACGGCATGAATTTATTACTTTTGCAGGGCTAAGTTAAGAAAATTCAAATGGCAAAAATTCCAAAAAAAACACTAGAAGATCTAGAGTATTTTGAAGTACTCCGACAATGTTCGGGTTTTGCTATCACTCCCCTAGGTAAAGAAGCTTGTCTTGAAATCCTTCCAATTACTGATGAAAAACAACTACTCAATGATTTAAAAGCCGTTTCCGAATTTCGATCCTCTTTTGAGAATGAAAATCGAATCCCTAACCATGGATTTGAACCTTTACTTTCTATTTTTTCTCTGTTGAGTATTGAAAATAGCGTATTAGATATATCCGTATTTCGTATTATTGCTGCCAATACAGAGACCACCAATACCCTACTCCAATTTTTAAGCAAATTCAAAACCTACTATCCTACCCTCTTTGGTTTTACAGAAGAATTATATGTAGATAAAGAAATTAAAAAGACAATCGATGGAGTAATTGATCGGTTTGGAGAAGTACGCGATAATGCTTCCGACTCACTTTATCTCATTCGAAAGCAAATTCAACAATTACGTTCTAAGATTAGCAGTAGTTTCAATAAGGCCTTAAGTCAATATCAAGCCGCTGATTATTTGGATGATATTCGGGAATCGGTCATTGACAACCGTCGTGTATTAGCAGTAAAAGCGATGCATAGGAGAAAAGTAAAGGGAGCGATTATGGGAAGTTCCAAAACAGGAAGTATCGTTTTTATGGAGCCCGAGACAACCAATGCTCAGAATCGTGAATTACAAAACCTTTTGTTTGAAGAAGGAGAAGAAATCAAAAAAATATTAAGTCAACTCACAGATTATTTTCGCCCTCACCTCCCCTATTTAAAGCAACAACATGAGTTTTTATTGGCATTAGATGTGGTTTATTCTAAAGCCCGCTATGCCCAAGAAATTGATGCCATTCTTCCTGCGATTGATCTAAAGCAAAGAAGTGTTCAATACAAAGCGGCATATCATCCTTTGTTGTTGCAATCACATCGAATAGAAAATAAAGTCACGCATCCTCAAGATGTCTATTTGCATCCTGAAAAGCGAATTGTAGTTATTTCTGGACCTAATGCCGGAGGAAAGAGTATTACTTTGAAAACCATAGGTCTATTGCAATTGATGTTACAAAGTGGTATGTTGATTCCAGTACACGAGTCCAGTACCGCCTGCCTTTTTCAGCAAATTCTAACCGATATTGGTGACAATCAGTCCATAGAAAATCACTTGAGCACCTATTCCTATCGTCTTAAAAACATGAAATATTTTTTGCGAAAGTGCAATGCCAACACCCTGTTTTTAATTGATGAATTTGGAACAGGCTCCGATCCTGAATTAGGAGGAGCTTTGGCCGAAGTAATTTTAGAAGATTTCTACCAACGAGAAGCATTTGGAATTATTACCACGCATTATTCAAATTTAAAAGCTTTGGCCAATGAGCTTCCTTATATGGTGAATGCTAATATGCAATTTGACAACAAAACACTGGAACCTATCTATAAATTGATGATGGGTGAAGCCGGGAGTTCGTTTACGTTTGAAGTTGCTCAAAAAAATGGACTTCCCTTCAGTCTAATCAATCGTGCGAAGAAGAAAATTGAAAGAGGAAAAGTACGTTTTGATGCGACCATCGCAAAATTACAAAAGGAGCGTTCACAAATGATGAAAACCGGAGCGTCACTAAAAGAAAAAGAAACAAAAGCGGCCGTCGAGAGTGAACGCATGGAAGAAATGAATGCAAAGTTAAAAGCGAAACTAGTGAGTTACCAGGAGTTGTTTGATCAGAATCAACGCATGATCGTATTGGGAAATAAAATTAACGATATTGCAGAACGCTTTTTTGAAAACAATAAAAAACGCCCCCTAATTGCCGAGTTATTGCGTACCATTGAAACGGAAAACGCGAAACGAAAACGGAAAACAGCATCGGTTGCCAAAAAAGAACGAGAAACTAAAAAGAAACTCAATGAAGAAGTAAAGAAAGAGTTAGTGGTAGTTCGTAAAGAAAAAAAGAAACAGAAAAAACAAGCCCCTATTCCAACGAAACCAAAGATCCGTCTGAAGGTGGGAGATCGAGTCCGCATGTTTGATGGCCGATCTGTTGGGAGTATTGACTCCATTGAAAAGCAAAAAGCAGTAGTGAACTACGGCATGTTTACCACTCAAGTCAGTTTGGATTTGCTGGAATTTGTAGAGGGAGAAAAGGGCAAGAAGTGATGTGTTTCTAAATACAACTCCCCAAGAAAATATGTTTTGACTAGAAGCGTTATTTTATAATTATTAATTTAGAATTAATTATTAACCTCAAATTTTTTTCAAATGAAAGAATTCAAAAAATTCATCAGTCGTGGAAATGTTCTTGACATGGCAGTCGGACTCATTCTAGCCACTTATTTTGGTGCCATTGTCAAATCCTTAGTCAATGATGTAATTATGCCTCCTGTAGGGATTTTATTGGGTGGTGTTGATTTTTCTTCTTTAAAACTCATCATTCAAGAAGCACGTGGTGAAACTGCAGAAGTTGCCATTCAGTATGGTGTTTTTATCAACACGGTTATTACTTTTTTAATTGTTTCTTTTGCAATTTTTATTGTAATCAAGGGGATTAACAAAGCTCAGGAACGTTTGAAGAAAGAAGAAGAAGAAGCTCCCGCTCCTACTCCAACACTTTCAAAAGAAGAGGTTTTGTTAACTGAAATTAGGGATTTATTAAAAAAGTAATTCCATCGTCACTTTTTTTAGAGAATACTCAAGCTTACAATCATGTCAAAAACTAACGTTCCTTCTTGGTTTAAAATCACAGTCATTCTGGCTGTGCTATGGAATTTAGCGGGAATATTCAGTTTTTTTCTACAAATCACATTAACTCAAGAATACATTTCAGGTTTACCAGCTGCTGAACAAGCTCTTTTGAATCATACTCCCCTATGGACCAACATCGCCTTTTCTTTGGGGGTTTATGGTGGTGCAATTGGTTCTATTGGTTTATTAATTCAAAAAGCTTGGGCTAGATTGCCCCTGTTGATTTCTTTAATCGCTGTATTTTTACAAATGAGTTATTGGTTATTTTTCACCACAGCAGTTGAAGTGTATGGCTCTGGTACTTACATCATGCCTGTAAGCGTAATATTGATCGCCTATTTATTATTCAGCTTATGCAATAAAGGAATTAAAAAAGGCTATATCACTTAGTCCTTTAACTTTCCGATTGATTTTCCTACAATCATTGAAACGGCTGCATCTCCAGTAACATTAACAATAGTACGACACATATCTAGGGGTCGGTCTATGGCAAAAATCAAAGCTAACCCTGCTTCTGGAATTCCAGCTTGAGCCAAAACAATTACTAACATCACAATCCCTGCACTGGGAACAGCTGCAGTACCAATTGATGCTAAAGTGGCTGTAAAAACAATACCAAGTTGTGCGCTCAAGCTTAGATCCAAACCAAAGGCTTGCGCAATAAAAACGGCAGCAACACCCTGATAAACAGAAGTTCCGTCCATATTGATTGTCGCTCCTATGGGCAATACAAAACTTGCGACCTCCTCGTCTACTCCCAAATTTTCTTCAACGCATTCCATCGTTACTGGAAGTGTTGCAGCACTAGAACTGGTAGAAAAAGCCAGTAATTGAGCGGGGGCTATTCCTTTCATAAAAAAGGGGATTTTCTTTTTTGTAAAGACACGGACTAAAACCATGTATACCACAATCATTGAGGCTAGGCCTAACAACAAAGTAATTGCGTAGAGCGCTAATGCTTGAAAAAGTTCTAAACTAGGAGCTTCGACCACCAAGGCGGCTAAAAGGGCAAAAACACCATACGGAGCGGCAAGCATGATAAGGTCTATAAGTTTCAGAATAATGTCATTAAAAGAATCAAAGAATTTTTTTACTGGTTTCACTTTTTTGCCGGGCAATAAAATCATTCCAATCCCAAAGAATAATGCAAAAAAGATAACTTGAAGCATGTTCCGGTTGTTGGACGCTGCAAGAAAAATATTGGACGGTACCATATCCACTAAAGCTTGGAGAGGTCCAGCCTCTTGCTGTTTGGCAGCGGCTTCCTGTTTGGCTTTAGTATCACTTGAATAGGCTTCTACCAATTCTTGTCTAGTCTCTACACTAATTGATTTTCCAGGCTGTATAATGTTCACTAAAATTAATCCAATCGTAACGGCAGTAAGTGTTGTGATTAGATAAGTTAGAATGGTCCTCCCTCCCATTTGAGAGAGTTTAGAAATATCTTTTAAATCAGAAATTCCTTTAATAAGTGATGCTAAAATTAAAGGAACAGCAATTAATTTTAAGAGGTTGATAAAAATCGTCCCGAAAGGTTTAATGAAATTTCCAATAAAGCTATCTCCCCCTTCAACAAAGGAGAGGACCACTCCAAAGAGCACTCCTAGCAACATTCCAATTAAAATTTTCCAGTGTAAAGCAAGTTTTTTCATGAGGCAATAGTTTATTTATTCGTTCTTTTTTGAAGACTAAAATCAGCTAAAACTAAGGCAGCCATCGCCTCCACTATGGGGACCGCTCTGGGAACCACACAAGGATCATGTCTTCCTTTTCCTTGCATTTCCACTTTTTCACCTTTTGAATTAATGGTTTCTTGATTTTGCATGATGGTGGCAACCGGCTTGAAGGCAACATTAAAATAAATATCCATTCCATTGGAAATACCTCCTTGAATCCCTCCTGAACGGTTGGTTTGAGTGGTTCTATCTGAATTGAATAGGTCGTTATGCTCACTTCCTTTCATTTGAGTTCCTGCAAATCCGCTTCCGTATTCAAAGCCTTTAACTGCATTAATAGAAAGCATCGCCTTTCCTAATTCAGCATGAAGCTTGTCAAAAGCAGGTTCACCCAGTCCCACGGGAACATTTTTGATTACACATGTAATGATCCCACCTACCGTGTCGCCTTCTTTTCTAATTTGTTTAATGTAAGCTTCCATTTCTGCTGCCATTTTAGGGTCAGGACAACGTACTGGATTTTCTTCGATGGTACTAAAATCTGTATCAGAGGGATGGGTGTCCATTGCTAAAGACCCTACTCCAGAAACATAGGCTTGAATTTGCATTGGAGCTAAAAATTGTTTGGCAATCGCCCCTGCAACGACTCGACTTGCAGTTTCACGAGCAGAGCTTCTTCCGCCTCCGCGGTAATCTCGAACTCCGTATTTCTCATCATAGACATAATCAGCATGTGAGGGACGGTAACTGTCCTTTATGTGCGTATAGTCTTTTGATTTTTGATTGGTATTATGAATAGCGAAGCCAATGGGTGTTCCTGTCGTTTTTCCTTCAAAAATTCCTGAATAGAACTGAACTTCATCAGGCTCCTTGCGTTGAGTAACAATGGCAGACTGACCTGGTTTACGTCGGTTTAAATCTCTTTGAATGGCTTCTAGATTCAATTCAATTCCGGCAGGACAGCCATCAATGACCCCTCCAATTGCAGGGCCATGGGATTCTCCATAAGTTGCTAGTCTGAAAAGGGTACCGTAAATATTGCCTGACATAGATATCGTTTAAAACACAAAGATAAAGGTAAAGTTTTGGATTGCCTTTTAGCTAGGGATTTTTTTAACAAGTGCTGCTTTTAAAATTGAAATAGGATGCTGACTTTCTCGTTGCACTCCGTCCATAATTTGATGACGACAACTCGTTCCATTGGCTGCAATTATAACTGCTTTTTCCGTATTTCGTATGGCAGGAAACAGCCGCTCCTCTCCTACTTTCATGCTGACTTCATAATGCTCTTTTTCATATCCAAACGAACCCGCCATCCCACAACATCCTGTATTGAGTAATGTTACAGCGTGATTTTTAGGAAGATTGAGAATGCTGAAGGTGTCTGAGGGTTTGCCAAGCGCTTTTTGATAACAGTGCGCATGAATTTTTATTTCTTTAACATCACTGTTAAATTGATCTTCGTTGAGATTCCCTTTGATTAATTCTTTTGCCAAAAATGTTTCAATGGGATGACAGAACTCAGCCAATTCTTTTGCTTTTTGGGGATAAGAACTCAATTTAGGATATTCATCAATAAAGGTATAGATCGCTGAGGGTTCAATACCTAACAAGGGAGTATGTTCGGAGATAATTCCATGATATAATGCTACATTTCGATCGGCGCATGCTTTGGCTTCATCCAAAAAACCTTTGGAAATATAACTCCGTCCGCTTTCGGTTGAAGCGAGAAATTTTACATGATATCCAAGACCTTCTAAGAGTGCAAAAGCATCTTTACCTATTTGAGTTTCATTGTAATTACTGAACTCATCTAGATATAAATAAACACTTTTGGTATTATGAGTTAACTTATTGTTTCTTATGTTTTTATCTAGCGGTTTTTCTAATTTTGGAAGTGCTCTTTTTTCTGCAATTCTCAAACTTTTTTTCAAAACAAAACTCGACAATGGATTTGCAAATAAGAAGTTTTGAAGTCCTCGTATGGGTTGAGCCAGAGAATTAACTTTTCCTACATAAGCAAAAAGTTTATCACGAATCGAACGACCATGACTCTTAGCGTATTGATTTAAAAACTCAGCTTTATAGGTAGCAATATCGACACTACTGGGACATTCCGTAGCACAGGCTTTACAACTTAGACATAAATCGAAAACTTCCTTTAATTCCTGACTGTCAAAAGCATTTGGCGTTTTGTTTTGTGTTAAAACCTCTCGAAGGACATTTGCCCTACCGCGGGTATTGTGTTTTTCATCACGAGTTGCTCGATAACTCGGGCACATTGTTCCTGAAGGCGCAACAGAACGACATTTTCCAGCCCCATTGCATTTTTCAGCCGCTCTTAATAGACCTTGATCGGAAGAGAAGTCAAAGTGTGTTGTGTTCAGGGGTGTTTCTTTCTGAACCGTTCTTAGGTTTTGATCCATTGCAAATGAATCAACAATCTTGCCTGGGTTAAAGATTGAATGAGGGTCAAAGACTTCTTTAATTCGCTTAAAAAGAGCATAGTTTTCTTGCCCCACCACAATAGGAATGAATTCAGAGCGTACGATACCGTCTCCGTGCTCACCACTTAACGAGCCTTTGTACTTTTTGACTAAATGGGCAACAGCAAGAGTAATGGCCTTAAAATCCTTAACCCCTTCAGGAGTCTTAAGGTTCAAAATGGGTCGTAAATGCAACTCCCCTGCCCCTGCATGGGCATAATACACCACTTCTTGCCCAAACTGCTTCATGAGCTCTTGAAACTCCTCAATATACAGTGCCAAATCTTTCAAAGGTACTGCAGTATCTTCAATACAAGCCACTGCCTTGGAATCTCCTACTATATTCCCCAATAAGCCAAGACCTGCGTGTCTTAATTCATTGGCGAGTTCAATTTCATCTCCCCACAACGGAACTGCAGCATAGCTTAAATTAGAATCCGAAACCTTTTTTTCTAAAGCAGAGAGCTCTTTTTTTAGGGTGCTTAAATTGTGGTTTCGTAATTCTAAGAGTAAAATGGCTTTGGGGTCTCCTTTTAAAAAGAAGCGATTTTTTTGGTATCCACTGTGGTTTCGGGTACAATCCAAGATCGTTTTATCCATCAATTCACAGGTGTAGAGATGATGTTCCATTACGGGGTTAACTGCAAGCATTGCTTCTTGTATGCTATTGAAATGTAAGGCCAGCATAACCGAATGTTTAGGAGGAATCGGAACCAAAGAAAAAGTCATTGCCGTGGTTAAAGCCAATGTTCCTTCACTCCCTGCCAGTAGTTTGGCAATATTAAATGCTTCTCCTTGCGGATTTAAAGGATGCTGATTTAATAAAACATCGACTGCATAACCTGTGTTTCTCCGATGAACACTTGCATCTGGAAAATCCGTTGTGATTGCCTTTTGAACTTTTGGGTTACTTAACGCTTCAAATAAAAAATGATAAATTTTCCCTTCTTGTGTATTGTTCTTGAGTTTCGTTTCGAGTTCTTTAGAATCACACGCTTTAAATGTAGCTTCTGATCCATCACTCAACAATGTTTCAACGGCAATTACGACATCTCGGGTTACTCCATAACGTATGGAGGTAGTGCCAGAGGAATTATTCCCCAACATTCCTCCGAGTAAACAATACTGGGAAGTGGATGTATTAGGACCAAAAAACAAACCGTGAGGCTCAAGGAATCGATTGAGCGCATCTCGATTGACTCCAGGCTGAACAGTAACTGTTCGATTTTCCACATCTAGATTTAAAATTTCAGTAAAATATTTAGAAACGTCTACGACTATACCAGAACCTACACATTGCCCTGCGAGGGAGGTTCCAGCGGTTCGAGGAATCAGACTTGTCTTATGTGCTAACGCAAAGGAAATGAGTTGCCGAAGATCTTTTTTGTTTTTAGGAAAGGCAACCGCCAAAGGAGTCATTTTGTATACGGAAGCATCGGTAGCGTATAACTTTTTATGCAGATCATCCCATTCCAGTTCTCCTTCAAGCCTTTTTTTTAATTTTAGTAATGCTTCTTCCACTTATACTTTACGTTTTACCTCCGTTTTAAGAATCTTCAAGCTAAAGTAAGGATTAGTTCTTCAATTCCCATCAATTATGTAATTTAGCCAAAAGATTAAAAATTATGTTACAGAAATTCATTGGTTTTATAGCGGTCATTCTTGTGCTTACAGCTTGTCAGGGAACATCAAACGCACTTCGTTTGAAAGGAACAGTTGATTTAAGTGATGGGAATTCTGTTCTCCATGTTGTGGCAGACCTGAACAATCAGCCCAAGGTGGTCGATACGCTTGTTGTACAATCGGGTACTTTTGATTTAGAAATTGAAATAACTGAGCCAAGTATTCATTTTTTACAAATTGAAGGGGATCAAGCGAGTTTTCCTTTTATTGCCGAACAAGGAACCGTTAATGTTGAGTTATACAAAGATAGTTTAGGTGTCTCAAAAGCTACAGGAACCACTTCTAATGATGATTTCATGCGATACAAAAATGAGACGCGAGTTTATATCAAATCGTTGAATGGTATTGGTAACGACCTCCAACAAGCCATGATTCTCAAAGATTCTCTACTTGCTCAAGATATTCAGGAACAGTATCAAGATGTGCGTGATCAAATAAAAGACTATGAATTAGATTTTATTAGAGCTGCGCCTGATTCTTTCATATCCATTTTAATTTTAGAACGCTTTGTTTCAAATAAAGCCCTATCCATTCCCGAAGCAAAAGAAATTTTTGATGGTTTTTCAAATAGCATAAAAACCAGCACCTCTGGAAAGGCCGTTGAAGCACAATTGATACCCTCCGAAAAACCCGAGGTGGGTCAACTTGCGCCTACTTTTGAAGGCCCTAATCCTGAGGGAATGGCCTTGTCATTGAAAGATAAATTAGGGAAAGTGACAATTGTTGACTTTTGGGCAAGCTGGTGTCGGCCTTGTCGTGTTGAAAATCCTAATTTAGTTCGTTTGTATCAAAAACACCGCAATAATGGTCTTAACATTTTAAGTGTTTCTTTAGACAAAGGAAAACCACAGTGGGTTCAAGCTATTGCTGATGACGGTTTAGTTTGGGATCACGTTTCCAATTTAAAATTCTGGAATGATCCCATTGCAAAATTGTATCATATCAATTCCATTCCAGCCATGTTTGTTTTAGATGAAAAAGGTGTCATTATAGCAAAAGATATTCGAGGACTTCAGTTAGAACGTAAAATTGATGCTCTTCTTGGAGCCTTATAAGCCCTTTTTCTGATTGCGATAGATCAATGTCCCTGCAATTAAAGTTGTAATACTCAGAATCACTAGCATCAGTTGTGAACTAAACACGACTTGGGGTACAAATAAGATGGTTATGAGAATCCCCCCTATAGCGCCTCCAAAATGAGCTGTATGACCGATTTGATCATTTTGTGCTTTCATACCGTATAAAGTATAAATCATATACCCAATACCAAATAAGTATCCTGGAATCGGGATGGGAATGAAAAACAACATTAATTCAATCCCAGGATATAATAATAATGCACTAAACAAAACCCCAGTAACCGCTCCACTAGAACCCACAGCGCTGTAATAAGGGTCATTGAAATGAAAAAGGTATGCGAAAATGTTTCCTCCCAAAAGGCTCCCAAAATACAGCACCAAAAACGGAAAATTCCCTAATCCATCAACGACAATATTGACAAAAAAATAAAAGGTAACCATATTAAATAAAATATGGGTTGTGGAAACATGCAGAAAACCCGAAGTAAGTAATCTGAAATATTCGCCTGCTTTAATCTTATGAATCAAAAAATGATACTTTAAAAAAAAGCTATCATTTTTAAAACCACTTAGGCTTACTAGAACAGTAACACCAATCAATAACAGTGCAACAAGAGGAATATTTTGAATCATAGTATGACAAAATTACCTAAAAACAATAACATGCTACAGGTCAAAAACGATTCCTTGCGCTAAGGGTAACTCTTTTGAGAAATTCAAAGTATTTGTTTGTCTTCGCATATAAGCTTTCCAAGCATCAGATCCACTTTCACGTCCACCTCCAGTTTCTTTTTCACCTCCAAAAGCCCCTCCGATTTCTGCACCTGAGGTTCCGATATTTACATTTGCAATCCCACAATCACTTCCCCAATGGGACAAGAATGTTTCTGTTTCTTGCATATTTAGTGACATAATAGAAGAAGAAAGGCCTTGTTTTACCTCATTTTGAATGGCAATTGCCTCTTCAATCGTTCCATCATATTGCATAACGTACAATATAGGAGCAAAGGTTTCTTGATGAACAATAGCCGCATTATGATCGATAATAGCTACTGCAGGTTTTACATAACAGGCACTACCGTATTCTTTCTCTTCAAGCACCCCTCCTTCAATAAGCCAAGTTGCTCCTTGGGCGTTTGCTTGTGCAATTGCCTCTTGGTATGTTTCAACTGCATCGGCATCAATCAGCGGCCCCACATGATTGTTTTCATCTAAAGGATTTCCTATGCGAAGCTGTCCATAGGTTTTTTGCAATACCGTTGTGAAGGATTCAAATATATCTTTGTGAACAATTAATCTCCGCGTAGAGGTACAACGCTGACCACAAGTACCCACAGCGCCAAAAACAGCGGCACGCATGGCCGTATCTAAATCAGCATTTGGAGTAACAATGATCGCATTATTTCCTCCTAATTCTAAAAGAGATTTTCCAAGACGGGCTCCCACACGTTGCGCAACATCTTTTCCCATACGGGTAGAACCTGTAGCAGACACCAAAGCGATGCGTTGATCTTCTGCCATCCACTTTCCTACTTCCGCCCCTCCATTAATGAGGCATGAAATCCCTTCCGGCATTTCATTTTCTTTCAAAACTTCACTAATAATTTGCTGACAAGCAATGCCACACAAGGGAGTTTTTTCACTGGGTTTCCAAATGCATACGTTACCACAAACCCAAGCCAGAGCTACATTCCAACTCCATACAGCAACAGGAAAGTTGAAGGCAGAAATAATTCCTACAACCCCTAAAGGATGATATTGTTCATAAAGTCTGTGAGAAGGACGTTCTGATGTCATAGTAACTCCATGCAATTGACGTGAAAGACCGACAGCAAAATCACAGATATCAATCATTTCTTGAACCTCACCCAAACCTTCTTGTAACGATTTTCCCATTTCCCAGGACACCAACTGACCGAGGTGAGATTTTTTCTCTCTCAATTTATTTCCTAATTGACGTACCAACTCCCCTCTTTTTGGAGCGGGCAAGGCTCTGAAAGATAAAAAGGCATGTTCCGCTTTATCTAAAATACGCTCATAATCTTCAACAGTAGCTCCTTGAACCGTTCCTAATAAAGAACCGTTAACAGGACTATAGGAAGAGAGAGCCTCTCCATCACCATGCCAAATGCCTCCAGCATTACACCCCTGCTGATTAGGGTTTATATTTAATTCTTGTAATAAGTTATTAATCTCCATTGTGACTATTTAATTTTTCTTTAGTTGTGTAGTAAAGGTACTCTCAAAAATGCGATCTGCATTTCCTGTTTCAAAACCTTCTCGACGTTGTTCTCTTTTAATTTCAGATTTAGGTAAATGAGTAAATTGGGGTAAAATTCCACGCTCTGCAAATTCGACATAACTCCCTGCAATCTCTCTAGTATTGTTACCAGAAAAATGAGCGACAACTTTGTTGGCAACTGAACTGGATTGCCGCAAGAGTCCATCTTCACTTGTCTTTATTTCTCCTCCCGAAGTATTCAATACAATTCCAATGGCTTTTAAAAATTCATTGAAAGGTTCTAAGGTGCAAAAGGCCTCCGGAAGATCATGTACACTAATTGTATAATGGTTTAAGTAATACCGATTGTAAATAACCCATGCAGCATATTCACTTTCAGCCAGTAGTGCTTCATAATCCTCAATGCTCGGTAATCCCCAAAGTGGATTTTGAAAAAAGTGGGAAACGGCTTCAGCATTGTTTAAATCGAGATGATCTACGGGGTCAGAACTTACGCTATCTGTATATTTTCTAATGATTTTCTGTACTTTTTCTGATAACAAATCAACCTTAAGCTCGCTTATGAAAATTCTTGGTAAATCAGGTGTGGGTGGCGCATACCAGTGTGCATCAAGTTTTTTTACTTCAAAATGAAAGAAATCACGCTTTTCATAACCATGAGCTAGAAAGATTTTCTCGAAGGAAGCAATACCGAGATTTTCAACTCCCATTGTTCGGAAAGCCACATGATCATTGATGATTTCATTTTGATTTTTAACCATTCCGTTTTCAACCATTGCTTGAGTGATTTTTTTAACATCGGGTACACGCTCTGAATAAGTGGTAAAAAGTGCATCCAAAATCTTAGTCATTGTGGTATGGGTACTGAATTTCATGACGAATAAATTATTTTTATAAAAATAAGCTTCCTGTTTGAGTTTTTATGAATTTATCAAATGGAATTTCCTCTTGTTTTAAAAACCCCTTTTGAATAAGTGTTCCTGCTGCAACCATTTCAATAACAGCAACCAAAGAGGCTGCAGTTGTCCATGATATTGCACGCCAGTGTTTTCCTTCAATTTCTATTGGATAAAAGGCTTTGTAGTATTCCCTTCGTGAAAGTGTTTTATTTTTCCAACCTTCAACAACAGCATAGACATAAACAACATCTTCTTCAACAGGTGGTTTCGCATTACTTAATATTTGTTCTAATTGTTCTTTGTCATCTTTTAAAATAAGTTCATACATCAAAAATTTCATTAATTTTCCATGACCTGGATATCGAATGGTTTTATAGTTTAAGGTATCCACTTTACCCTCAAAAGTTTCACAAAGTGTTCCCAGTCCTCCCGATGTAGTAAAGGCCTCAAATTCTTGTCCTTCAATATTGATATACTCAAATCCTTCCAAAGAAGGAACGTTTTTTCTCTTGCCATTATGAATGGCTTCTGCATCATTTAGATATTCATTGATCACTCCATGAGGAGACCAAGTAAAGGAGTAGGCTAATTGTCCGTTTGGATAGCGAGGTAATGCTCCTACACGAAGCTCAATATCTCGAAGTTTATCAAAACTCAAGCTTAAGTCTTTCCCAACAATCCCGATCAGTCCTGGGGCTAATCCACACTGAGATGCCATGACCTTTTTTGCTGTTTTACTCAATTCTTGAATAAATTGAGTGGTAGGGACATCTTCAGTTAAATCAAAATAGTGCAGCTCTAATTCATGAGCCAAAAGAGCAATGTCCTTATTTAAAAAGTAGGGCAATGCGGAAACAACAGCATCATAATTTTGCATCAATTCTCGAAGGAAAATAGTATCTGTTACATTTCCTTCAATACATTCGAAGGGTAATGTGTAATCATAATGGGGTTTCTTATGGTCTAAAGCGGTAATTTTAAAATTCTTGTTTAGTAGAACCCCTACTAAACTCCCAACTTTTCCCATACCAAGTACTAAAATCTTTTCCATTTGGCTCTTTTATCTTAATTATTGTTATATATATAACAAAAGTATGCTAAATTGTTATATTTATAATAAAAAGAGATTGCTTCTTTTTAGCGCTTTTATCAACAATTTTAGCTAGAAAAAAGTAATTTTGGCAACTGTAATGTCAATACATCTGTGAACGCAATTGTTTTTTATTTAGCTTATCCCTTTCTTTTTATTGTTTCAAGATTGCCTTTCCCTGTATTCTACAAACTTTCCGATTTAGTTTGCTTTTTCTTGTACCGGGTATTTGGCTATAGAAAAGCAGCCGTTCGATCCAATCTTAAACTAGCATTTCCTGATTATAGTGATGAGAAATTAAGCGCAATTGAACGTAAATTTTACTCCCATTTGTGTGATTTATTTTTAGAAATCATCAAGTCAATGGGAATGTCCAAAGAGGAAATGATTAAACGCTTTCATGTAAAAAATATTGATGTACTAACCCAATTTGAAAAGGAGAATAGGTCCGTATTCTTAATGTGTGGGCATTATGCGAGTTGGGAATGGATGATGTCATTAGGATATCACATGAAGCATAAGGGGTATGGAATTTATAAACCAATTAGCAATCCTTATTTTGATAACCTAATCAAAAAAATAAGAAGCAGACACGACGCCTATATGATTTCACAGCGCAAGGCTGCTGAAGAGATTAAGCGTATGGAAGACAACGATGAACGCGGCGTATTCGGTTTTGCTAGTGATCAATCACCACGCCCTAAACCCTTGACCTATTGGCGTTCCTTTATGGGAATTCAAGTGCCCGTGTTTACCGGGGCAGAACGAATGGCAAGAGAGTTCAATATTCCTGTGGTATATGCGAAAATGAATAGAATCAAAAGAGGCTATTATGAGGTAGAGTTTAAATTATTGACGGCTACTCCAAATGAATTGCCTCCCAATGGGATTACTGACACTTATACGGAGTGGTTAGAAGCCCAAATCAAGGAAGACCCTTCTCAATACTTCTGGACGCACAAACGTTTTAAACACACTAAAGTTTCTTAAAGTAAACTTTTGATCTCAGTAACAAAGCGATTTGCTAACGCTTCCGCTTTTAATTCCGATTTCGCTTCTGAGTAAATACGAATAATGGGTTCTGTATTAGATTTACGGAGATGAACCCAAGACGCTTCAAAATCAATTTTAACTCCATCAACAGTAGAAATACGTTCGTTTGAATAACGATCTCGCATTTGCTCCAAAAGTACATCAACATTCATTCCTTCGTCTAAGGTAATTTTATTCTTACTCATGAAATAACTCGGATAGGAAGCACGAAGTTCAGAAACCGTACCTTTTCTTTCGACTAAAAGCGATAGAAAGAGAACAACACCCACTAAGGCATCCCTTCCATAATGTAAAGGAGGATATATAATCCCGCCATTTCCTTCTCCCCCAATCACGGCATGAACTGCTTTCATTTCTGTAACCACATTTACTTCGCCAACCGCACTTGCATGATACTTTTGGCCATGTCGGAGACTCACATCCGCTAAGGCACGCGTTGAAGATAAATTTGAAACAGTCGCTCCAGGATTTTTACTTAAAATATAATCCGCACAAGCCACAAGAGTATATTCCTCTCCAAACAACTCTCCTTTTTCATCCACAAAAACGAGACGATCAACATCAGGATCGACTGCAATTCCAAAATCCGCTTTATGAGTGACTACGGCAGTACATAAATCTCCTAAATGTTCTTTGAGGGGTTCTGGATTATGAGGAAAATGTCCATTAGGCTCACAGTGAATTTTAATCACTTCAATACCTAGGGCTTCTAGTAACTGCGGAATGGCAATACCCCCTGAAGAATTGACTCCATCCACAACCACCTTATACTTTCCTCGTTTAATTCCGTCCAGATGCACATAATCCATGGCAATAGTCTCTGCAATATGCTTTTGAATATAATCTGTTCGTTTTTGGTGCGTTCCTAAATCATTTACTTCAGCATAATCAAAAGCTTCTTTTTCAGCATAAGCTAAAACTTTGGCACCTGCAGCTGCATCAATAAACTCTCCCTGATGATTGAGAAGTTTCAAAGCATTCCATTGCTTTGGATTATGACTCGCCGTTAAAATAATACCCCCACTAGCCTTCTCCCAAGCAACGGCAACCGCGACAGTGGGTGTGGTTGATAGTCCCAAATCAATCACATGAATCCCCATACCCACAAGGGTTTGATTGACAAGAGCATGCAACATCGGTCCCGAAATACGAGCATCTCGCCCTGTAACTACGGTTAATTTCCCCTTGGTATGTTCTGAGAGCCATTGCGCATATGCCGTGGTAAAACGCACTACATCCAATGGAGTTAAATTGATTGAAGGAATTCCTCCTATAGTACCTCGGATTCCAGAAATAGATTTGATTAATGTCATTTTATCAGTAGTGGTCTTTTATAGATTAATTATTTACTCAGAAATCAATGAAAATGCTCCTTTCGTCAAAAATAAGGTCTTTTTTTCAAACTGATTGGAATTAAGAATTTCAACATAAGTGGTGTCCACTTGCCCTATTTCAATTTGTTTTTTCTCAAAGAAATATCCTGCCTCATTTTTTTCTTTTAAAATTAATACATGATACTTACCCTCTGATTCCACCACAGACGCTATCGGTAAAGCAACTTTAGTTTCTGTGGAAGTTAAAATCTCTGCTTCAACATACATACCGGGATTGAATTTATTCTTGAGGGATTCATCGATTAAATGACCATGAATTCCAACCGTTCTCAATGCTGCATCAACTGTTTTATTGATTAAATAAATTTTTGCAGCGTAGGTGTTTTCAGGATCATCTAATAATTTAAATTTAATTGATTGTCCAATTTCAAGTTTAGGTAAGTCTTTTTCAAAAACATTCAATTCAAGGTGTAAATGATCGATGTCAACGATAGTCAGTGCAATTACAGCGGGCTTTAAAAAATCTCCTTGTACCCCCAAAACTTGGTCAATATATCCATTGATAGGAGATACTATGGAAATTGAAGTTTTAAGATTTTCTGTGGTTAAAGTATTGGGGTTGATGTGCATCATCTCAAGTTTTTTCTTCAGAGATTTCTCTTTTACCTGCATTACAGTATAATCAGACTTTGTTTTTAAGAAGTTTTTTTCGGAAGTAATTTTATTTTCATAAAGGGATTGCTGCCTTTTAAAGTTTGATTTTAAATAGTCCAATTGCCCTTGGGCTTCTAAATAATCTTGCTGCATTTGAACAAAATCAGGGTTTTCTAGTTTAAAAAGTAAACTCCCTTTTTTTACATACTCCCCTGGGAGGAGTTTTAATTCTTTTATCGCACCCCCATAAAAAGAACTCACGGAAGCTTTGCTCTCTGGAGGCAAATCGAACTTCCCATTAGCATGAACTTCATTATGGAAGTCATGTAATAAAACAGAGTCCAGTTCCATATTAAAAGACTGAAATTGTTCTTCTGTTAGAACGATTAATTCTTCTTCAGTCGTTAAAACTTCTTTTTCTGAAGATTTATAGTTGGTACTACATCCGTTCATGAAAATAGAAAGTATAAGTATGATGCAAGTCCTGAGTGAGTTTGACGGTAACATTGAGATGAATTTAAAAATCATTGTATTAAATAATTAGCTTCAAGGATGGTCTTGTTGTATAAAAATAATGCTGTTAAATAATCAGATGTTATTTTCTTTGCATGTTCTAAAAATTGCATGTATTGAAGAACACTAATTGCTCCATTTTCAAAAGACTTTTCTGCGTGAAACATAGTTTCTGCGGCCATTTTTTCTCCTATGGATTCATAGTAATTGAGTTGTGCTTCATAGGTCTTACTATCTGATAATAAGCGAAAATATTTAGTCACTAAACTCATCTTTAGATTATCACTTTCCGATTCTAAGATTTGCTTTTCAATTTTGGAAGCTTCAATTTTAGACTTTTGGCTCCCAAACAAGAGGGGAAAAGCCAAGCCCACACGAACACCATTAAGGGATTTATTGTCAATTTGATTATTATTTCCCTGAAAAAAAGAAAAATTTAGGTCTGGTAATAATTTTTGTTTCTGAAGAGTTGTTTCTTTTTGAGCTAATTTTATCGCATTAGAATAGTAAGTCAAGGAAGGATTGTTGAGGGTATCTAAGGGTTGGATTACAATTTTATCAAACAAGGTAGTATGGGCTACAACTTCTTGATCAGCTTGAACCCAGTAATTGAGCATTGCATTTGATTTATTGATATTTTCTTTCAATGCTTTTATTCGAATCTCAGCATCCTTTTTCTTTGAAAGTAATGTGAGTTGGTCCAAATAATTTGATTCCCCTACCTCAAATTGTATACTGGCCAGCTGGACAAAAGAAGCATAAAGACTATCGATGGGAATGAAATTTTCAAGCATTTTATTCCAATATAGGCTCTCATAAAAAGCAGCTGTAACCTCTTTAATTAAGCTTTGTTTGTCAATAATATATTGATCTTTCAGCAGTTGCTCTTTTCCTTTCATTACGTTCTTATTTGCTCCGTAAATACTTGGAAATTCAATGGATTGATTGATGCCCCATACCTCCAAAGGGTAACCGTTGGGCGCAATATTATTTTGATCATTATTGTAAAACAGTTCCAATTTGTTTAGACCATAAGCACTGCCCAATAAACTTTTACCTAATTCCGTTCTTTGAGCTGACGCTTTCAATCCTGAATTATTTTCAGTAGCTAAACGAATGGCTTGTGCTAGACTAACTTCTTTGACCTGACTTAGCCCGATGGAGGGCAAAGTGAAAAACAAGAAAAGTGCAAGGGTTTTGATTGGAGCTTTAAAATTAATTTTCAGTTGATTACGTTCAAATAGAGTGTAGAGTATGGGTAATAAAATAAGTGTTAATAGCGTGGCAGAAAAGAGTCCGCCGATGACAACAGTCGCTAAGGGACGTTGAATTTCAGCACCAGCAGAGGTTGAAACTGCCATAGGCAAAAACCCTAAAGCTGCTGCCGTTGCTGTGAGAAGTACGGGTCGAAGTCTATTTTTTGTGCCTTTTATGATTCGCTCATAGACATCTAACACCCCCTTGTTCTTTAATTCCTTAAACTCTTCGATCAAAACAATTCCATTGAGTACCGCAATTCCAAAAAGGGCAATAAAGCCTACTCCAGCAGATACACTAAACGGAAGGCCTCTGAAGTACAAGAATAGTATTCCTCCTACAGTCGACATTGGAATGGCACTGTATATGAGTAAAGCTTCTTTTATAGATCCAAATGCAAAGTAAAGAATGATAAAAATTAATACGAGAGCTATGGGAACTGCTATCATGAGTCTTGAATTGGCTGTCCGAAGGTTTTCAAATTGACCCCCATATGCTATAGTATAGCCTTTAGGCAGCGAAACAAAACTTTCAATTTTACTTTGCACATCTTTTACTACAGATTCTAAATCACGATTTCGAATATTTACTCCAATAACAATTCGGCGTTTAGTGTTGTCTCTTGATATTTTGGCAGGGCCCTTAGCATAGGTAATCGTGGCAAATTCACTCAGGGGCAATTGAGATTGATTTGGTAATTGTATAGTAGCATTTTTTAAGTCTCGGATGTCTTGTTTATGGGCTTGATCAAATCGAACAATCAGATCAAACTGCTTCTCACCTTCAAAGACCATTCCTGCCTTTTTTCCAGCAAAACCAGTTGCAATAATATTGTTTAATTCCTCAATGTTCAAGCCGTATTTAGCGATTTTTTTACGATTATATTGAACTCTCATTTGAGGCAAACCCACTATTTTTTCGACCGTAATGTCTGCTGCTCCTTCAATATCTTGAATCGCTTTTTCAATATCCAATGCCTTTTGATAGAGTAGGTCTAAATCTTCTCCAAAAATTTTAATTGCTAAATCAGCCCTAACCCCAGTAATAAGTTCATTGAAGCGCATTTCTATGGGTTGTGTAAATTCAATATCAACGCCTGGGATTACAGCCAATGCAGCCTTGAACTTATCGGCCAAGTCATCTTTACTTTTTGTATTTGTCCATTCATTTTTTGGCTTTAATTTGATAATGACATCGCTTTCCTCCATCGACATAGGGTCTGTAGGAACTTCCGCAGCTCCTATTCTACTGACCACTTGTTCAACTTCGGGAAAGTTCTTTAAAATATTCTCAATCTGGGTAGTAATCTCTGTTGTTTTGGTTAAGGTTGTGCCTGTTTTAAGTACAGGTTGGATAACGAAATCGCCTTCGTCTAGAGTAGGGACAAACTCTCCCCCCATTCTACTAAAAACCAAGATAGCGCCAGCAAGTAAAACAAAAGCGAAACTTAAAATCATCTTTTGTTGATGCAAAGCCCAAGATAGAATAGATTCATATTGTTTTTGAAGCACTTCTATAAAACGTGAAGAAAAACCCTTTTTTTCTGATGTATTGGGTTTAATAAATAAAGAAGCCATGACAGGAACATAAGTAAAGCACAACAGCATAGCTCCCACTAAGGCAAAACAAAACACTAACGCCATCGGGCGAAACATTTTTCCTTCAACCCCAACAAGAGAGAGAATTGGAATAAACACAATTACAATAATTATTTGACCAAAGATTGCTGAATGCATCATTTTGCTGGCACTTCGAAAGGTAATTTTATCAATGTATTTTTGTTTTTCTTCTTGGGGTTGATGGATGAATTGATGTTGCTCGGCTGTGATTTTGAAAGCAATATATTCCACAATAATAACGGCTCCGTCAATAATGATTCCAAAGTCAATGGCACCCAGACTCATCAGGTTTGCGTCTACCCCAAAAACGTACATTAAGGTGAGCGCAAATAAAAGACACAAAGGGATGACAGAAGCAACAACAAGACCCGATCTCAGATTTCCTAAAAGAAAGACTACCACAAAGATGACAATGAGAAATCCTAAAATCAAATTTTCAGAAATTGTTCGGGTGGTTTTGGCAATTAACTCACTTCGTTCTAAAAAAGGGTTGATTCGTATTCCTTTTGGGAGAGAGGGTGCTATTTGTTGAATGCGAAGTTTTACAGCATCAATAACTGCTTTAGAATTCGCCCCTTTCAACATCATTACTTGACCTAAAACCTTCTCTCCTTCTCCATTTCCTGTAATGGCACCAAATCGAGTTGCTTTTCCATAGCCTACTTGAGCAACATCTTTGATGAAGATGGGAAATCCCTCTCTATTTTCGATAACAATGTTTTCAATGTCATCTAAGGACGTGATTAGTCCTTCCCCGCGGATAAAAAAAGTTTGATTTGTTTTTTCAATATAGCCTCCACCAGCGATACTATTGTTCTTTTCAAGGACTGAAAATGTTTGAGAAAGTGTAAGGTTTAAGCTTCTTAATTTTTCAGGATTTATTGCTATTTCATATTGCTTGAGATGTCCCCCCCATGTATTTACCTCTACTACACCGGGAATACCCGACAGTTGGCGTTTCACCACCCAATCTTGTATTGTTCTGATATCCATCAAAGAATAAGTGTCTTTAAATTCATCATCCACTTCAATCACGTATTGATAAATTTCTCCCAAACCTGTAGAAATAGGTCCCATAAATGGCTGTCCAAAACCTGCTGGGATTTTACTTTCTGCTGCTTTTATTTTTTCAGCAATTAATTGACGGGGTAGATAGGTGTTGATTTTATCATTAAAAACAACTGTAACGACAGACAAACCAAATTTTGAAACTGAACGAATCTCTTTAACCTCTGGGAGATTTGCCATTTCAAGTTCAATGGGATAGGTGATGAATTTTTCAACATCTTCCGTTGCTAAATTTCTTGAAGTTGTGATGATTTGAACTTGATTGTTTGTGATGTCAGGAACGGCTCCAATAGGGATATTCAGCAAGGAGTAACTCCCAAACCCTATGATTGCGATGGAAAAAATAACAACAATTAACTTATGATCTAAGCTGTATTGTATGATTTTGTCTAACATGTAGTCTTCAATTTAGCGGATTCTAAAGGTAGCTTTTTTATACAATTTCACTACTAATAATCAGGAGGGTGTTATAAAAAAATTAATTTTGAGGCATGAATTTTTTGGCTCATGTTTATCTCTCTGGAAATAATATCCCGCTTGCTATTGGCAACCTAATCGCCGATCGAGTTAATGGGAAAAGCTTTAAGAATTTTTCGCCTGAAATTCAAAAGGGAATTCTTTTGCATCGAAAGATTGATCATTTCACCGATCATCATCCTGCCTTCAAAGCTTGTGTTACAAAATTATTTCCTACCTATCGCCATTACAGCAGGGTTATCGTAGACATGTATTTTGATCATTATTTAGCCGCTTATTGGACACAGTATCATCCGCAATCGTTAAAAGAATTTTCATCACAATTTTATAGCGATTTAAGCCTTGAGGCAGAAAAACTTCCTGAAAATATTCAAAAATTTACAGCCGCTTTAATTCGTTATGATTGGTTTAAAGCTTACGCTTCAGTCTCTGGATTGCATCTTATTTTATCACAAATGGAAATGCGAACACAATACCCTTCTAAATTAGGTGCATCTACTAAGGAATTAAAAGAAAATTATACCTATTTTCATACTCATTTTTCCCATTTCATGGACAATGTTATTGCGTATTCAAAAAAAGAAATTAAAACATTATGAGATCCTTTTGTATTACAAATTTAGTAAGGTGTTCCCTCCTTCTTTTTTTACTTTTCAACTCTTGCACTCCTCCAAAAGCAATCCAAGGAGCTGTTGTGAGTGCCCGAGAGGAAGCCTCTGCCATTGGCGTTGCTGTAATGGCAAAGGGAGGTACTGCATTTGACGCTATGATTGCGACTGATTTGGCATTGACGGTCTGTTATCCTAACGCTGGGAATATTGCAGGAGGGGGTTTTCTTGTCTATAGAACAGCAGCAGGTGTTAAAGGAAGTTTAGACTATCGTGAAAAAGCACCTTTAGCTGCCAACGCAGACATGTATTTAGATACTGATGGGAATGTAATTCCCAACAAAAGTTTGGTTGGAGGTTTAGCTGTTGGTGTACCCGGTACAGTAGCCGGTTTATATGAAATCCATCAAAAATTCGGAAAAATCCCTTGGGCTGAATTAGTGCAACCGGCAATAGATCTTGCTCGCAATGGATATTTGGTTACAGAAAAACAATTTAGAAGCTTCGAAAGTAAAAAAGAAGATTTTATCGCTGTAAATGATGAAGAAACCTTTTATGCACAAGGCTTTAAGCCCGGAGATAGGGTCAAAAATGAAGCCTTAGCCGTTACCCTTGAATATATCGCCAAAGAAGGTAAAAAAGGGTTTTATGAAGGTCCCGTAGCCCAGGCGCTTGTGGAACGTGTGCGGGCTACAGGAGGTATTATTACACATGAAGATTTGTTGAATTATCAACCTGTTTGGAGAGACCCAGTTCATTTCAAATACAAGGATTTGAATATCTACACGATGGCTCCTCCATCAAGTGGTGGAATTTGTCTAGGACAAATAATGAAAATGATTGAGCCCTTTGACGTGGGGCAATACGAACAAAATTCAATGAAAGCCATTCAAGTGATCGTTGAAGCTGAAAGACGTTCCTATGCAGATCGAAGTCTATATCTAGGAGACCCCGATTTTGTAAATATCCCTCAGGACAGCCTCTTGAATGTGCAATATCTGAATGATCGAATGAATTCTTTTAGTTTTGACAAAGCAACAAAGTCAACAGACATTGCTCCAGGGAGTATCGTATGGGACGAAAGTGAAGAAACAACCCACTACTCCATTGTGGATCCAATGGGTAATGCCGTTGCTGTAACGACCACACTCAACGGGAGTTATGGCTCAAAAGTATTTGTAGCAAAGGGAGGTTATTTTTTAAATAACGAAATGGACGATTTTAGCAGTAAACCTGGAGTGCCTAATATGTTTGGACTCATTGGAGGAAAAGTTAATGCAATTGCACCCCAAAAGCGGATGCTGAGTGCCATGACTCCTACAATCATTGAACGGAATGGGAAGCTTGCCATGGTGGTAGGAACTCCGGGGGGTTCTACCATCATCACCTCTGTATTGCAAACTCTTTTGAATGTATTTGAATTTAATATGGATATTCAAACGGCAGTTAACGCTCCCCGTTTTCATCATCAATGGTTGCCAGACCATGTGGTTTTTGAACCCAAACTGTTTAGTCCTGAATTGATTGACTCCTTAAAAGAGAAAGGATATGATGTCAAAGAGGAATACTCAAGAATTATTGGACGTGTGGATGCAATTTATATTTCGGAGGAGAGCTTAATTTCTACAGGTGCAGATCCCAGAGGAGATGATACTGCTGTTCACCTTTATTAAATAATATACAACAAGCGCATAGAGTTCTTTTTTAATCTTATTTTTGTGCGCTATACTAATGAAAAAAAAAGACAACAACATCCATATTGAAGGAGCTCGGGTTCACAACCTGAAGAATCTAAATGTTTCCATCCCAAGAGATGAATTAGTCGTGATTACGGGACTCTCAGGGAGCGGTAAATCATCTCTCGCCTTCGACACTATTTATGCCGAAGGACAAAGACGCTACATGGAAACCTTTTCTGCTTATGTTAGGCAATTTATTGGAAACATGGAACGCCCAGATGTAGATAAAATTGACGGCTTATCTCCTGTAATTGCTATTGAGCAAAAAACAACCTCCAAGAGTCCACGATCAACCGTTGGTACCATCACCGAACTCTATGATTATATACGATTGTTGTATGCTAGAATTGGAACCGCATATAGCTATATTTCTCAGGAGAAAATGGTTAGCTATACCGATGAGCAAATTCAAAATTTAATTCTTGAAGATTACTCAGATAAAAAAATCATGCTACTTGCCCCTATTGTTAAATCAAGAAAGGGACATTATAGAGAATTATTTGATTCCCTATCACGTCAGGGGTTTTCGCGTGTTCGTGTTGATGGAATCGTTTTAGATCTGAAACCTGGATTGAAAGTGGATCGATATAAGACACATGATATCGAGTTGGTCATTGATCGTTTTACGGTGAGAAAGGAAGAGGATTTTATCAAGCGCTTTAATGAATCACTTATAACGGGGATGCATTATGGAAATGATGTGCTAATGACCCTAGATATGGAATCCAGAGCCACACGTTATTTTAGTCGTAATTTAATGTGTCCTTCTTCGGGGATTTCCTATCCTAAACCTGAACCCAATTCTTTTTCTTTTAATTCTCCTAAAGGAATGTGCCCAGATTGTAAAGGCTTGGGAGTCCAACATAAAGTAAATTTAAAAAAGATTATACCCGATGCCAGTCTATCAATCATTCAAGGAGGAATTAGTCCTTTAGGGACCAATAAAAACAATTGGACCTATCGTCAAATTGAGACGATTGCTAAATGTTATGATTTTGCATTAACAGATCCAATAGCAGACATTCCCCCTAAGGCCATGGAGATTATTTTAAAGGGAAGTCAAGAGAAATTTGAAATTCCCTCAACGACTCTTGGTATTACTCGTACTTATAAAATTGACTTCGAAGGATTAGAAAACTACATAGAATCCTCATATGAAGAAGCAGCCACAGCTAGCATAAAACGATGGGCCTCAAGCTATATGGATAGCTACAATTGTAAAAACTGTAACGGCTCTCGACTAAAAAAAGAAGCACTGCATTTTAAAATAGCAGAGCAAACCATTGCAGATCTAGTGCAAATGGATCTTAAAGATCTACATCAATGGATCGCTGTTCTTTCTAAAAGACTTTCTGAAAACGAAAATAAAATTGCCTCTGAAATCGTGAAAGAAATTTCATCGCGTTTACAATTCCTTTTAAACGTTGGTTTGGAGTATTTACAGTTAAACCGTTCTTCTAAATCCCTCTCTGGAGGTGAGGCCCAACGCATTCGCTTAGCTACTCAAATAGGCTCTCAATTAGTAGGGGTATTATATATTTTAGACGAGCCCAGCATAGGATTACATCAAAGAGACAATGATCGTTTGATCAATTCTTTGACCGCCTTAAGAGATTTAGGGAATTCTGTAATTGTGGTAGAGCATGATAAAGACATGATGCTACGTTCAGACTATTTGATCGATATGGGTCCTTATGCGGGAAAAAATGGAGGGGAAATTATTTCTCAAGGAACTCCAAAAAACATTTTATCCGAAAATACGCTTACTTCTAATTATCTAAGTGGTGTACTTGAAATTGAGATTCCTGCCACCAGAAGAAAAGGAAAAGGAACTAAATTAACGCTTTCGGGATGTACAGGAAATAATTTAAAAGACATCACTGTTGATTTTCCTTTAGGCGTAATGATTGGTGTCACTGGCGTTTCAGGTAGTGGAAAATCTACTCTAGTAAATGAGACCCTTTACCCTATTTTGAATGCTCATATTTTTAACGGGGTAAAAGTACCCTTGGCACACAAAGGAATTAAGGGGTTAGAATATATTGATAAGGTAGTCGATATTAATCAAAGTCCCATTGGAAGAACTCCTCGAAGCAATCCAGCTACCTATTGTGGAGTTTTTAGTGAAATCCGAACTTTATTCACCTTGACTCCTGAAGCACAAATCAGAGGGTATAAACCCGGGCGTTTTAGTTTTAACGTAGTCGGTGGTCGATGTGAAACCTGTCAAGGGGGAGGCATGAAAGTTATTGAGATGAATTTTCTGCCAGATGTATATGTGGAGTGTGAAACTTGCCAAGGAAAACGTTTTAATCGTGAAACACTTGAAATTCGATATAAAGGGAAATCGATTTCAGATGTCTTAAACATGTCCATCAATGAGGCCTGTGCTTTTTTTGAAGCCATACCCAAGATTTACAGAAAAATCAAGATGATTCAAGATGTTGGATTGGGTTATATCACACTTGGACAATCCTCTACTACCCTTTCGGGTGGAGAAGCACAACGCATTAAACTGGCTAGTGAATTATCTAAAAAAGATACCGGAAACACCTTCTATATATTAGATGAACCAACAACAGGACTTCATTTTGAGGACATTCGTGTGCTTTTGGAGGTTTTGACAATCTTAGTTGAAAAAGGAAATACCGTACTGATTATAGAACACAATTTAGATGTTGTTAAACAAGCAGATTATATTATTGACATTGGTCCTGAAGGGGGGCGTTATGGAGGAGAATTGATTGTTCAAGGAACCCCAGAGGAAGTTATCAAGAATGAGAAAAGTCATACAGCTCGTTTTCTAAAAAAAGAATTTAATGCACAATTAACCCAAGATTTAGCATGAAAGCAAACAAAAATTGGAATGAAATAAAAACAAATGATTCATGGGCTTTATTCAAAATCATGAGTGAATTTGTGGAGGGATATGAAAAAATGAGTGCTATTGGACCTTGTATCTCAATTTTTGGATCGGCCAGAACCCCTGAGGACCACCCGACGTATAAACTGACGGTAGCGATTTCAGAAGCAATTGCTAGATCGGGTTATGGAATCATTAGTGGTGGTGGTCCTGGAATTATGGAAGCCGCAAACCGAGGAGCACAAAATGCCGGAGGAACATCTGTGGGCTTGAATATCAATCTTCCCTTTGAACAACAAAGCAATCCCTACATTGACCAAGATAAATTAATTGATTTTCAATACTTCTTTGTTCGCAAGGTTATGTTTGTGAAATATGCACAAGGTTTTGTGGTAATGCCCGGAGGGGTAGGCACTTTAGATGAGTTTTTTGAAGCCTTTACCCTACTCCAAACTTCTAAAGTAGCAAAATATCCCATAATATTAGTAGGGACTTCATATTGGAATGGTTTGATTGATTGGATAAAAAGTACCTTATTAGCAGAGAAAAATATCAGTCCTGAAGATTTGGATTTTTTTGTTGTAGTAGACACTGTTGAAGAAGTGATGGATAACCTAAATCAATTTTACATTAAAGAAAACTTTAAACCCAATTTTTAATGTGCAACTCTTTTGTTTTATCTTTTAAAACACTTACCTGGATAGCCTTGTTGTTATTTTCCTCAGGACTGTTAGCACAGAAAACAAAATATAAAATTGAGGCGACTCTAAACCCTGAAACCGAGTTGATCGATGTAAAACAAGAGATCTTATTTACCAACCCAGACAATAAAAAGCTTCATATACTGTATCTTCAAGATTGGGTAAATGCCTACAAAAACACCGAAACTCCACTTGCAAAAAGATATGCTGAAGATTTTAATAGAAGTTTTTATTCTTCTGCCAAAAGTAAAAGAGGGTTTACGTCCATAGACACACTTCATAATCAGACGTATCCGCTGGTTTATCAAAGGCTGCGAAAACAACCCGATATTATTAAAGTTTTTCTCCCTGAATATCTTGAACCCGGAGCTACTACTACATTAACTTTGAATTACACTTTAAAAATACCCGACAGTAAATTCACTGGTATGGGGATTGATGATACTGGCGGCATAAACTTGAGACATTGGAATATTGTGGTTGCTCCTTTTCGAAATGATGTTTGGCAGCTTCAGAGCAATTTAAACCTAGATGATTACAGTGGGTTACCCTCAGATTATGAATTAATATGGCATTACCCAAAAAAATACTACTTGACTAGTAATTTAGTTGAAAAACAAACTCAAGAAAACGACACTGTAAAAACTACCACCTTCCAAGACATAGATCGAATTCAGGCTGATTTCATTTTTGACACTTCCAATCGTTTTATTTCTGTTTTTTTGGAGAACGGAAAACAAGTAGTTACAGACTTACTTCCTCCTAATTCTGGAGAAGTTGATTTAAAATACACTCTCGAACGGGTCATTCAATATGCAGATAAACTTTACACCCCTTTTCCCAATAAAAAAATATTAATTCTTAAATCCAATTATAATAAAAATCCATTTTACGGAATAAGTCAGTTGCAAACGGAAGTTAAAATATCCAAGAGAAAGACACTTAATTTAAAGTTTTTTTCAGACACTTTTTTTTATGAAATAAAACTACTGAAGGCCTATTTTGGGAGGTATATTAATCAAACTCTCAGCATCGACAAACGAAAAGATCATTGGATTATAGGTGGGCTCCATACCTATGCTATGATAAAGTATGTGGAAGAGTTCTACCCAGATCAAAAATTCTTAGGCAACTTTACTTCCTTTAAATTTTTAGGGTTAAAACCCTTACAATTATTTAATAACTACAGCATAAACAAGTTAAAATTCAATGATGCATATGAATTTATATATGAGTTTGCAGAAAACTCAAATATTCATCAGGCAGACAAACAACCAAAAGACAGCCTCTCAAAATTTAATGAAAAAATTGCAGGACCAAACCATGTAGGAGTAGGATTGCGTTACATCGAAACCTATCAAAAAAGCAAATGGCTCCCACAATCCCTTAAACGCTATTTGAGTGCTAAAGGCCAATTAGACTTTGAAGCACTCCTAAGAGACGGAAATAAGGATCTAGATTGGTTTTTTGACTTGTATTTGTCTGAGCGAAAATCATTTGATTTGAAAATTCGAGAAGTTCAAAAAACAAATGATTCCATACGCTTTAAGATTTCTAGTAGAGACCAAAGGGCATTACCCGTTTTAGTTGGTTTAGTTCAAAAGGATAGCCTTGTAAAGCAAGAATGGATTCAACTCAAGGACAAAGATACCCTAATCACTTGGAAACGTTCTAAGGCCGATTATATAGCCATTAATCCAAAGGTCAATTTTCCTGAAGCCAATAAAGGGAATAACTGGAAACCCCTCAAGAGCTTCATTGGTTTGAAACCGTTAAAGTTCACCTTATTTAAAGATGCAGAAAACTTAAAGAAAGAACAAATCTTTTATCATCCTGTATTTGATTTTAACGTTTATGATGGAATTACTTCGGGGGTCCGTCTGTACAATAGTCGAATAAAAAATCGCCCTTTTGAGTTTGACTTTCACCCACAATATAGTTTTCTAGAGAGAAGTATCGTTGGTTTTTTTAAAGCAGATTATAAGCTATTTAAAGCAAATACCAACAATTATTTAACTCGCTTTATAATTTCTGGAAGTAGTTTTCATTATGATACCAATTACCGCTATACAGTCTTGATTCCCTCTATAGGATGGTCATTTAGGCCGGATAATATCCGTGATAACAAAAGACAAACACTACAATTAATTTGGTATAATGTTTTTAGAGAAAAATCTCCTAACGTGGTCATTACACCGGATTATAGTATTTTAAATTTGCGACATATTTTTGTTCGCAATAATACAATCGACTATCTAAGTTCCGGAACGAATATTGAATTGTCAGATTCGTTTGGTAAAATCCAATTTACGGGAGAAGCACGTAAACTATTTCCCAGCGGAAGACAAATTAGCGGTCGTGTTTTCCTTGGAAAGTTTCTTTGGCATAACTCCACAGACACCCAATTTTTTGATTTTAATTTGAATCGCCCCTCTGATTATCTTTTTAGATACGGTTATTTAGGAAGGTCTGAAACAACGGGAATTTACAGTCAACAATTTATTCCTGCGGAGGGAGGCTTTAAATCAAAATTTGAAGAATCCTCTGCAAACGACTATATGCTGTCTCTCAATGCATCCATGGGAATATGGAAATGGCTTGAAGTCTACGGAGATTTGGGGGTGTTGAAAAATCAAGGGAGATCAGCAAAGGCTTATTTTGATTCAGGAATTAAACTAAATTTAAGTCCGGATTACCTTGAAATTTATTTACCCGTTTTCTCTTCCAATGGATTTGAAGTAAACCAAGCTCGATTTGCAACAAAAATTCGTTTCATTTTAAACCCAGGATTTAAAACACTCACAAGCTTATTTACTCGTAAGTGGTTTTAAATTAATTACTTAAAGAATGTTGATGAAAACGTCCAGAGCTCCCTACTAATAGACCGTTATATTTTTTGTATTTTTGCAACTCACAATGAAAATCCAAAACGAAAAAGACGATCTTAAAATCAGCTTTGATGCCTTTAAAAATCAAGTTTTAGAGGACTATAAGCTTGCCGTTTTAAGTAGAGAATGTAGTTATATGGGAAGACGAGAAGTTTTCTCAGGTAAAGGTAAGTTTGGTATTTTTGGTGATGGTAAAGAATTACCACAACTCGCACTCAATCATTATTTTAAAAATGGAGATTTTAGATCGGGCTATTACCGTGACCAAACACTATTATTTGCTCAGGGTTTACTCACAGTAGAAAATGTATTTGCAGCCTTGTATGCAGATCTAGATTTAGAACGTGAGCCCATGTCTGGAGGGCGTCAAATGGGAGGACATTTCGTCACATCGAGTAGAGATTCAAGCGGCAACTGGAAAAATCTTTTAGAACAGAAAAATCACAGTGGAGATATTTCTCCCACAGGGTCTCAAATGCCCCGCTTGTTAGGATTGGCACAGGCCTCAAAGGTGTATCGTAATCAAAAAACACATAACGACAACTTGTTTTCCAATAATGGAAATGAAATTGCTTGGGGAACTATAGGAAATGCTTCCACCAGTGAGGGAATGTTTTTTGAAACACTCAATGCTGCAGGCGTTATGCAAGTGCCTATGGTAATTAGTATTTGGGATGATGAATATGGAATTTCTGTTTCCAATAAAGACCAAACAGTCAAAGAGAGTATTTCTGAAGCCTTAAAAGGATTTCAAAGATCAGAAGAATCTCCGGGTTTTGAAATTATTCAAGTGAAAGGATGGGATTACCTCGCGTTAATTGAGGCCTATGCATTTGCTTCTAAAATCGCAAGAGAAAAGCATGTACCCGTTTTGGTTCACGTAATTGAACTAACTCAGCCCCTGGGACATTCCTCATCAGGGTCACATGAACGTTATAAATCTGAGGAGCGTCTTGCTTGGGAAAAAGAATACGACTGCAATAGTAAAATGCGTTCTTGGATCATTTCAGAAGGGTTTGCAACCGAAGCTTTTTTAGATCAAATTGAAGAAGAAGCTAAGAAAAAAGTCAAAACTGCTAGAAGATCAGCTTGGGAAAGCTATATCGCTCCGATACAGAAAGAAAAAGAAAAACTCACAAGTTATTTTGATCTGTTAAAAAAAGTAACCCATAATGACACCAACATCCAGATTATTTTTTCAGAATTAGAAAAGGTTCTGGACTTGGGTTTTAAAGATATCATTTCTGCAGGTCGTCAAATAAAAAATGTTTTGGCTCAATATCCAAATGAGGACACTCGTGAATTTAACATATGGCTGACTCATTTGACTCAACAGATAAGTCAAAAAGTATCCTCTCATTTGTATACAGTTTCCAAAGAAGACCTTCTGGCTTACAAGTCCACACCTCCCAAGTACTCAGATGACTCTTTAACTGTCGATGGTCGTATGATCATTAGAGATAATTTTGAGGCGCTTTTAAAGAAACATGATAATCTTTTGATTTTTGGAGAGGATGTTGGAAAAATTGGTGATGTAAATCAAGGATTGGAAGGCCTACAAGCTAAGTTTGGAGCACTTCGTGTTGCCGATACTGGAATTCGAGAAACCTCTATCGCGGGTCAAGGAATTGGTATGGCGCTTCGCGGATTGCGTCCCATTGCCGAGATACAATATTTAGATTATATATTATATTGTATACAAATCCTTAGTGATGATTTAGCCAGTATGAATTATCGTACTGTTGGACAACAAATTGCTCCCTTGATCATTCGTACACGCGGGCACCGTTTGGAAGGAATTTGGCATTCTGGATCTCCCATGGGAGGCATGATTCATTTATTGAGGGGAATGCACATTTTAGTGCCAAGAAATATGGTGCAAGCTGCTGGTTTTTACAACACCTTAATGCAAATTGAACAACCTGCTGTTGTTGTTGAATCATTAAATGGATACCGTTTGAAGGAGAAATGTCCTATCAATTTAGGGGAATTTACATTGCAATTAGGGAAAATTGAAATTTTAAAACAAGGAATTGATATCACTGTAGTTTCCTACGGTTCAACCCTAAGAATTGTAGAAGAAGCATCAAAACGATTGGAACAAGCTGGGATTTCTATAGAAGTGATTGACGTACAAAGTTTAATTCCCTTCGATTTAAAGGAGGAAATTAGAGAAAGTATTGCTAAAACAAACCGACTCCTCATAGTAGATGAAGATGTGCCCGGCGGAGCCTCCTCCTATATTCTCCAACAATTGATTGAAAAACAAGCTGCATTTTCTTTACTCGATAGTGCTCCTAAATTACTTTCTGCTAAAGCACACCGTCCAGCCTATGGTGGTGATGGGGATTACTTTTCCAAACCTTCTGAAGATGATGTTTTTGAGGCAGCTTATGCCATAATGCATGAGACCAATCCAAAAAAATTTCCAGTTTACTAAAGCGTAAATAACTTTAAAAGTAATTCCTCCATGATTTGTTGTGGAGTTGTGTTAACCCCCTTGATCCCCTTACTTTTTAGGTCAGCATCCAAAACAGAACTCATTGCTTGAGTAATTTGTTTCATGGAGAAACGGGCTGCAGCACTTTGATACTCTTTTACAAAAAAAGGATTCACACCCAAAACTTTTGGTGCCTCAGCGGGATTACTCAAACCTTTTAACAATAAAAGCTTTTGAAAATAATTATGTAAGGTTGCTAAAGTCAATACCAGAGGGTGATTTTTAGGATTTCTATTCAGGTATTGAATGATTTGAAAGGCCTTTGAAAATTGTCCTAAACCAATGGCTTTTTGTAATTCAAAACTATTAAACTCTTTACTGATTCCCACATGTGTTTCAATGTGGTCGGGTGTAATTGTTTCTCCATTTTTTACTACAAGCTGCAATTTAACCAACTCATTGTGCAGCGCACTGAGGTTAGCACCAATATACTCAGAGAGCATCGTTGCAGCAGCTGGTGAAAGGTCAATATTTAGACTCTTAGCCTCATCAGAAATCCATTTAGAGATTTGATTGTCATAGAGAGGCTTCACCGTCAATACTTCCCCTACTCGCTCTGCTGCTTTATAAAGTTTTTTCCTTTTGTCAAAAGCCTTGTGTTTGAAACAAAAAACAACAATAGATTGTGAGGTTGGATTTTCCACATAGGCAGCCAAATCATCCCAAGAAGAAGGAGGCATGAATTGAGCTTCCTTGACAATCACAACATTATAAGGTGCAATCATAGGATAGCGCTTTGCGGTTTCTATGATTTCAGCAGAAATCGCTTCTTTTCCATAAAAAAGAGTGAAATCAAAATCACGCGATTGTTCATTGACCAATTGATCCATTAAGGCATTAGTAATTGCATCGATAAAGTAGGACTCTGTTCCCGACAAAAGATAAAATGGCGAAAACTGTTCTTGCTTGATCTTGGAAAGTAGCGTGTTGAACGCTTGCATCTTAAAAAATTATTGCATTTTTACAGCATGGAAAAACTGAATTTTCCCAACGGTAAAGTGTTGATCAAAAATAAGGAAAATAAACCCTATATCTTTGATCGAATCCGTAAAAAATGGCTTCAATACACTCCAGAGGAATGGGTCAGAGTCCATTGTGTGGAATATCTCATTGAAACCAAAGGGTACCCGGCTTCCTGGATCCTCATTGAAAAAGAGATTAAAGTCTTTGAAACAAAAAAACGTATTGATATTGTGGTAGTGGACCCCAAGGGAGGAAATCGACTTTTAGTTGAATGCAAAGCACCCTCGGTTTCCATTACGCAGACTACTTTCGATCAAATAGCCCGTTACAACTTAAATATTCAAAGTCATTATTTAATGGTTTCAAATGGCATAGATCATTATTTTTGTCAAATGGATTATAAACAAAAACGGTATCATTTTATTCAAGAGCTCCCTAATTTTGAAAGCCGATGAAAACTATTGCAGTCGTTTTATTGAATTATAATGGAATCGCATTACTCAAACAATTCCTTCCTAAGGTTGTGGAATATAGTCCAGAGGCAAGTATATACCTCATTGACAACAAATCCAACGATGCGTCTGTAGCTTGGGTAAAAGAAAATCATCCCTCCATTCAATGCATAGAGCTAAGTCAAAACTTAGGCTATGCTGGAGGATATAACGAAGGGTTAAAACAGATTGAGGCGGAAATTTATTGTTTATTGAACACGGATGTTCTGGTTACTTCCAATTGGCTTCCTCCCTTACTGGATCATTTTAAATCCCATCCCAAAACAGCAATTTTACAGCCCCATATTTTAGATTTCAAAAAGCCCTCTCATTTTGAATATGCTGGAGCAGCTGGGGGTTTTATTGACAAAAATGGAGTGCCCTATTGCAGAGGACGCCTCTTTTCAACGCTAGAGGAAGATCTTGGACAGTATGATGCCCCAACACCGATCTTTTGGGCAAGTGGAGCCTGTTTCTTTATCAGAAGGGAACAGTTTTGGGAACTAAATGGTTTTGACGCTGAATTCTTTGCACATCAGGAAGAGATTGATTTATGTTGGAGAATCCACAATCAGGGCTATAAGACCATGGCTATTGGAAAAGTGAAAGTTTACCATGTGGGGGGAGCTACTTTAGCCCCTTCACCCAGGAAAACGTTTTTGAATCATCGAAATTCATTGTGGATGCTGACAAAAAATCTTCCTAAAAACGAATTATACCTTCGCCTTTTTGTTCGCATGTGTTGGGATGGCTTGGCCGGTATATACTATTTTTTGGGATTTAATTTTTCTTCTACTTGGGCAATAATAAAAGCGCATCTAGCGTTTTATAATGGTTTTAATTCCATGTTAAAAAAACGAAATGCGAAGACACAAGACGCTGACTATTTTCAAGTTAAAAATGTTGTTTTAAAGTATTTCTTGTACAAAAAATTAAATTTCAAGGATTTGAACAAAGAATAAAATAATTTCTGTTAATTTGTAAAAATAAAATTTAAAAAAATCACACTATGAAAAAAGCAATAGCTTTAGTGATCTCTGGAGTACTTTTATCCTCTTGTGTATCACAAAAAAAATTCACTGAACTAGAAGAATTACAGCAAAACACAAAAAACCTTTTGGATTCAGCTACAGTAAAATTAAATTCATGTAACGAAGAAAAAGAGGCTGCTTTAGCTTCCTTGGCGACTCTTACTGAACAAAATCAGTTTTTAAAAGCCAATAATCAAGATTTGATCAACAACATTGGTAATCTTACTACTCTTTCTCAAAAAGGTGCTGAAAATCTTGAAATGTCTTTAGAAAGCATGAAAGAAAAAGACATTCGTATCCAGCGTATGCAAGATGCAGTAACTAAGAAAGACTCTGTTACTCTTGCCCTAGTTACTAGTCTTAAAGGTGTGTTAGGAAATATGAGTGACGAGGATATTGAAATCAACGTTGAAAAAGGGGTTGTATATGTTTCTATTTCTGACAAATTATTGTTCCGTAGTGGAAGTTATACGGTAACTTCTCGCGCGAAAGAAGTTTTAGGAAAAGTAGCTACGGTAGTCAATAACAAACCTGAACTTGAATTTATGGTTGAAGGTCACACAGATAATGTGCCAATTAAATCTGAGGGTATTGTTGACAACTGGGATCTTTCTGTAAAAAGAGCGACTGCAGTGGTTCGTATTCTTGAAAAAGATTTTGGCGTAGCACCTGCACGTATGACAGCTGCTGGAAGAAGTTTTTACATTCCTGTTGCTGACAACGATACAGCTGCAAACCGTGCTAAAAACAGACGTACTCGAATTGTAGTATTACCTAAATTAGATCAGTTTTATGACTTGATCGAACAAGGAATGCAAGCTGCTCAATAGTAGTTTAATAAAATTATTATAATTAAGGCTGCCCAAAGGGGCGGCCTTTTTTTTTAGCTAATATCAAAAAGGAATTGCTCCTAATCCTTCTCTAACCACCTGAAAAGGTTCATCGGTTAAATCCAAAACAGTAGAAGGAATATTTTGCCCATAGCCATCAGAAAGCATGAGGTCGATCCGTGACTCCCATTGTTCAAAGAGTACTTCAGGATCAGTGGTATAATCTAAAATCTCATCAGCATCATGGAGTGAGGATGTGATTAAAGGGGCATCCAAAAGCGGTAGCAACTGTTGCAAAATAACATGACTAGAAATACGCACGCCAATTGTTTTTCGCTTATGAAAGGGCTTGGGCAACTTGGGTGCAGCATTCATAATTAGAGCATAGGGTCCAGGCAATAGTTTTTTAACCAATTTAAAAGTAGCTGAATTCATATGTTGAACATACTGTGTCAATTCACGAATATCTTGAAATAAAAAACTGAGAGGAGCCTTTTCAATTTTTATGGCTTTAATTTTTGCAAATCGGGAAAGCCCTTTTTCATTATTACTCAAGCAACCTAAGCCATAGACCGTATCGGTTGGAAAAATGACCAATCCCCCTTGATTGAGAATCCGTGCTGCTTCAGCTAAAAATTTTGGGTTTGGATTATTGGAATAAAACACTCTTAGTTCAGCCATGCTATTTAATTTTCAATTTGGCAAAGCGAAGCAGAAGGTTTTTAACTCCAAATCCTTTAAATGCGATGGCAGCTTTTTTATCTGCCCCCTTCCCTTCTATGGTTTGAACAACTCCTTTTCCAAAGCGAGCATGCTCTACTTCCATCCCTTCCGTAAGCACTAAAGCATCTTGTTGTTGTGATGCTACAGCCGGTTCGATTTTACGCAATTTTTTTAATTGAGCGGGTGTAGGTGTGCTGACAAGTTTTTCTTTGGGGGTATTCTTGGCGGGTTTTGTCCACTGTCTCGGAGAGGTCGGTTCGTCAAAAATCGAAGTATTTATAAGTGGCTTAAATGAATAATCATCTTTGGGTATCACTTTGTGTAGATACTGTGGATCTATTTCTTCAATAAATCGGCTGGGTTCTGCATCAATTAATTTACCCCAACGATAGCGAGAGAGTGTATAGGACAAGAAAGCTCTTTCCTCCGCTCGTGTTAAAGCCACATAAAATAAACGACGTTCTTCTTCAAGTTCGGTACGGGTATTTAAACTCATGGCTGAAGGAAATAAATCTTCTTCCAGTCCAACAATAAATACATAGGGAAACTCTAAGCCTTTAGCAAGGTGAATGGTCATCAAGGCCACGCGATCGCTATTGGGATCATCATCTTTGTCTAAATCAGTGGCTAAGGCAACATCTTCTAGAAACTCTGACAAGCTTCCTGTAGCATCGGCTAATTCTTCTTGTCCTTCCGTAAAATCACGAATACCATTTAAGAGTTCTTCTATATTCTCAATTCGGGCGATACCTTCTGGCGTAGCATCCTTTTTTAATTCCTGAACAAGCCCAATCTTTTTTGTTACTAAATCTGTAATTTCAAAAGCATTTAAGCTTTCATTTTCAATTTGAAATCGCTGCATTAATGTGGCAAATTCATTCAATTTCAACAGCGTTCCTGCATTCAAGGGTAATTGAAGTTCTTTAGCCCTCACAATGGTTTCAAAAAGGGGCAAATTATGTTGCTTTGAACCCACCACAAGTTTATCTACCGTGGTTTGACCAATTCCACGCGGTGGGTAATTAATCACTCGCTTTAAACTTTCTTCATCCTTAGGATTAACAAGCATCCGTAAATACGCTAGAATATCTTTAATCTCCTTTCGCTGATAAAAAGACAATCCCCCGTAAATTCGATAAGGAATATCACGTTTCCGTAATGCATCTTCCATGGCTCTAGATTGGGCATTGGTTCGATATAAAATGGCAAAATCTGCGTTTTTGCGTTGTTCTTGCATTTTAAAATCAAAAATGTTTGACGCCACATGACGTCCTTCTTCTGCATCTGTCGCTAAACGATTTACTTGTATCGATTCCCCTTGGGTATTCGATGTCCATACCACTTTATCAATTTTAGTTTTATTGTGGCTGATGATGGAATTTGCCGCATTGACAATGGTTTTAGTGGAACGATAATTTTGTTCCAAACGATATAATGCTACTGCATCATAATCCTTTTGAAAATTCAAGATGTTGTTGATATTTGCTCCACGAAAAGCATAAATACTCTGTGCGTCATCTCCCACCACACAAATATTCTGATAGCGGTCAGATAAAGCTCTTACAATCAAATACTGAGAATGATTGGTGTCTTGATACTCATCGACCAAAATATATCGAAATCGCTCTTGGTATTTGGCCAATACCTCAGGATAACGATTTAATAATTCATTCGTCCGAAGCAATAAATCATCAAAATCCATGGCGCCTGCCTTAAAACAGCGTTCAACATATTCTTTATAAATCGCTCCCATTTGAGGTCTCCTGGATAAGGCGTCTGACTCTTGCAGATCCGAATCATTGAAATAGGCTTTAACGGTAATTAAACTATTTTTAAAGGCAGAGATGCGGCTCCTTACTTGTTTGTATTTGTAAATATCCTTATCCAATCCCATTTCTTTGATTATAGAAGAAATCAGGCGATCAGAATCTTGGGTGTCATAGATAGTGAAATTGGAAGGAAATCCTAGTTTGTCTGCTTCTTGTCTTAAAATGCGTGCAAAGACGGAGTGAAAAGTGCCCATCCACAGGTTTTTAGCTTCTCCCGCTCCCACCAATTCACCAATTCGAGCTTTCATTTCGCGTGCCGCTTTATTGGTAAAGGTTAGGGCTAGAATAGAAAAAGAATCTACCCCAGAAGCCATCAAATGGGCAATTCGATAGGTCAAAACACGGGTTTTTCCAGAACCTGCCCCTGCAATCACGATCAATGGACCTTCTTTGTGTAATACAGGCGCTCTTTGCGCTTCATTTAAAGTGTCTATATAAGCTTTTTCTGGATCTTCCATATCGACTTTAAAAGTAGGGATTTCCTTATTTTTAAATTCTTTTCATCGAATTAATTATAAACATCTATATTTAAAAAAAAATATACATTTTGAAACATCCTTTATCCTTTTTTACAGTTGGTTTTATTCTCTTTGCAACCCCTGGCTTTGCTCAAATTAACGATAGCGTATTTGATGCATTAGAATCTAAAGTAATGGAATGGAGGCATCACATTCATCAGAATCCCGAACTATCCAATCGAGAATTTAAAACCGCAGAATATGTAGCGGCTCATTTAAAAAGTTTGGGCATTAAAGTTGAAACAGGAGTAGCCCATACAGGAGTGGTAGGGATTTTAAAAGGGAAGCGTAAAGGAAAAGTTGTGGCTCTCCGGGCCGATATGGACGCCTTGCCTGTTCTCGAACGCAATGACCTCCCCTATAGATCAAAGGTCACTTCTGTTTTTAACGGACAAGAAACTGGAGTAATGCATGCCTGTGGTCATGATACTCATGTAGCTATTTTAATGGGAGTAGCCGAAATATTATCTCAAAATAGAGATTTTGCGGGTACTGTTAAATTCATTTTTCAACCCGCCGAAGAGGGTGCGCCTCCGGGAGAAGAGGGCGGAGCGAAGCTAATGGTAAAAGAAGGTGTCTTAGACAATCCCAAGGTGGATGCAATTTTTGGTTTGCACATTAATTCTGGCACCCATGTAGGAAAAATTTCTTACAAACCGGGAGGGATGATGGCGGCATCACAGCGTTTTGTGATCCATGTAAAAGGAAAACAAGCTCATGGTTCTTCACCCTGGCAAAGCGTCGATCCAATTGTGGCAAGTGCTCAAATAATTAATGGATTACAAACCCTTATCAGTCGCGAATCCCAACTAACCAAAGAGGGGGCTGTTATTTCTGTAGGATCTATCCATTCAGGGATTCGTTTCAACATCATTCCTGAAAGCTTAGAAATGATCGGAACAATTCGGACGCTGGACAAAGACATGAAAGAACTGATCCGCAGACGAATGCTCGAAATGGTTCCCGCAATAGCCAAAGCTTACAGAGCTGAAGCTACAGTTCAAATAGAAGATGGAGCTGATATCACATTCAACAACTTGGCCTTGACCCAACAAATGATTCCAACCTTACAAAAAGTAGCAGGGGAAGACAAAGTAATTGAAATAGATGCCATTACTGGAGCAGAAGATTTTTCCTATTTCCAAAATGAAGTCCCTGGTTTCTTTTTCTTTCTTGGAGGCACCCCCTTGGACATGAACGAGGCTGAAGCACCTTCACATCATACTCCCTCTTTTATGGTAGACGATGCGGGTATGAAATTAGGGGTAAAAGCGCTAACCCAATTAACACTTGACTTTTTTAAGGAGTAGCAGAAAGCTTCTTCGCATGCTCCCAACCCATTTGCCACCATTCTTCCATTTTTATTTTATTAAAAATTAGGGAGTTTGTCGTTAAAACTTTTGGGGTATAAAAGACACGAAGTGTTGCATTATAATCTTCTGCGATTAACTTCCCAATATGCATATTTTGAATTTCAATTCGATCTGAAATAAATCCAAAAATACTTCCCAAGGCATCAAATACATTTCTGGCGTGCAAGCGATTGGTGTGTTGAAATTGAGTATCCAACAAAATAGCATCTACATGAGTTGCCCCTCTTCGTATAGCTTCTTCTATAGGAATGATACAACCTAAACCACCATCAGCATATTCACATCCATTTTTAACCACCAGAGTCATGAAAGGAACAAAATTACAAGAAATCCAAATCCAATCTAAAAACTCTTCATAACAACAATCTTTCAAACGCTTATATTCCACAGTATTTGCAGTTAGGTTAGAAACACAGACTATAATTTCTTTACTTGTTTCTTTTAAAGAAGTAAAATTTGATTCCGGAAACTCTTTGGAAAGTAACTTTCTAAGGTTATTGCTCTCTCCAAAAGTTTTTCTTCCTCGAATGAAGTTTTTAAGGACATTGAAATGATTTATTTTAATGCGCTCCTCCCCTTCTTTTTTTACGATCAGATAAGGACAGTTATCAAAAATACTTTTCTGATTGACACGTGTAAAAGCGCTTTTTATCTCTTTTATTTTATTCAAGGCTAAGTGTGAAACCAATAGACTGCCCGTAGAAGTCCCTAAGAAAAAATCATATTTTTGCTTCTCTTCTTCTATTAAATATTGGGATACTCCCCCTGCAAAAGCCCCCTTGCTTCCACCTCCAGAAATAACTAATGCTCTCATTTGATTATTATTTGGGATTACTATTCTAAATTTACACTCTTTCTTATTCAAAAGTACTTGTTTTAAAGATAAATGGATTCAATGCAAACTGAAATAGCGTATTTAAAGGGGGTAGGTCCTGAACGTGCGCGTTTGCTAAAGGAAGAACTCAATATTAAAACCTTTCAAGATTTACTCCATTTTTTTCCGAACCGCTATATTGATCGCAGTCGATTTCACCCAATCAACCAGCTTCCCAACACCAATGCGGAAGTCCAGATCAAAGGAGTGATCACTTCTATTGAGTATGTTCAACAAAAAAGAGGAAAGCGGATGGTCGCTCATTTTCAAGACGAAACAGGGAGCATGCAATTGGTTTGGTTTCGTGGCTATCAATGGCTGAGAGATAGTATGCGATTGCATCAACCTTATGTTATTTTTGGTCGGATTAACTGGTTCAAGGGTCAGGCAAGTATGCCCCACCCTGAAATGGAATTGGAACATGTTTTTCAACAAGGAGTGAAAGCTGCTTTTTATCCGATCTATCCTTCCTCTGAAAAATTAATCAATAAAGGGGTGTCACAAAGGGTCATTCAAAAATTAGTTGCTAGCCTTTTACAAAATAAAGAGGCTGTGTTTTCTGAAACTTTACCTCAATATTTATTAGACCACTTTAAGCTGATTTCAAAAAAAGAGGCACTACATCAAGTACATTATCCCTCTACACAAAATTTACTTTCAAGAGCGCAAATGCGTTTGAAATTTGAAGAGTTTTTTTATATGCAATTGCAATTGATTTTAAAAAATCATCAACGAAAGCAGAAGATAAAAGGACATGTATTTGCAGCAGTAGGATCAGTTTTCAGAAACTTTTTTGACAATCACCTCCCTTTTACGCTTACCGATGCCCAAAAACGAGTGGTGAAAGAAATCCGAACTGATTTGGGAACGGGACGACAAATGAATAGGTTATTACAAGGCGATGTAGGTTCTGGAAAAACAATTGTTGCTCTACTATCGATGTTAATTGCCATTGACAATGGTTTTCAGGCAACCTTAGTTGCTCCAACGGAAATCCTAGCACAACAACACTATCAGTCCTTAAAAGCACTTCTGGAAGGGACAGGGGTTCAATGTGATTTGCTTACAGGTAGTAGCTCAAAAAAGGAACGCATTGTTTTACATCAAGCTTTAGAATCTGGAACGCTTTCCATCTTAGTTGGAACTCATGCTGTTTTTGAAGAAAAAGTACAGTTTCACAATTTAGGTTTAGCCATTATTGATGAACAACATCGTTTTGGTGTTGCTCAGCGTGCCAAATTATGGCAAAAAAATGACATTCCTCCCCATGTTTTAGTGATGACTGCAACTCCAATACCAAGAACCTTAGCCATGAGCATCTATGGTGATTTAGACATTTCTATTATAGACACCTTACCGCCTGGAAGAAAACCAATTAAAACATTACATCGCTATGACAACAATAGGCTTGCTGTTTTTGGCTTTGTTAAAGAGCAAATTGAATTGGGACGTCAGGTGTATATCGTGTATCCATTGATCCAAGAATCTGAAACTTTAGATTATAAAGATCTAATGGATGGTTATGAAAGTATCTCACGAAGTTTCCCTCCTCCAAAGCATCAAATCAGTATTGTTCATGGAAAAATGAAATCAGAGGATAAAGCCTATGAAATGGAACGCTTTGTTCAGGGTAAAACACAAATCATGGTAGCAACTACTGTAATCGAAGTGGGAGTAAATGTTCTAAATGCATCGGTTATGATTATAGAAAGTGCAGAGCGTTTTGGCTTATCTCAACTGCATCAGCTTCGTGGACGCGTAGGAAGAGGTTCGGATCAAAGTTATTGCATCTTAATGAGTGGATCAAAACTTTCAGAGGAAGGGAAAACACGCTTACAAACTATGGTTAAAAGTAATGACGGTTTTGAAATTGCAGAAGTTGATTTACGCCTTCGAGGACCTGGAAACTTAATGGGGACTCAACAAAGCGGGGTGTTACAACTCAAAATCGCTGATGTAATTAAAGATCCCGAATTATTAAAAGCTGCACGCGATACGGCGCAGCAAATCATTAAAAAAGATGCAGCATTTAACAACAAGGATCATCAAGTGATTAAGCGTACACTTTCTGCATTGCGATTTGATTCTAATATTTGGAATTTCATAAGTTAAAAATGGCCAAAGAGATTCTTATATTTGCATTTATAAATTGAAAAGACACAATCATTGAAAATATCCTATAACTGGTTACAGCAATTTCTTAAAATAGATCTTCCGATTGAGGAAATCTCCGTTCTCCTCACTGATTTAGGTCTCGAGGTAGAAGGAACGCAACATTTTGAAAGCATTAAAGGGGGGTTAAAAGGAGTAATCGTAGGTGAGGTGATTTCCTGCGAACAGCATCCCAATGCAGATCGGCTTAAAAAAACGGAAGTTCATCTAGGGAATAACGAAATTGTTCCCATTGTTTGTGGAGCGCCCAATGTAGCAAAAGGTCAAAAAGTACTTGTTGCCACCGTGGGAACTACCCTTTCCATGCAAGATGGAAACTCTTTAAAAATCAGTAAAAGTAAAATTCGTGGTGAAGTAAGCATGGGAATGATTTGTGCTGAAGATGAATTAGGTTTGGGAGAAAGCCATGCGGGTATTATGGTACTAGATGAAACACTCCAACCAGGTACAGCAGCGGCTAGTTTATTTGAATTAGAAGAAGATTATGTATTTGAAATTGGTTTAACCCCTAATCGAGCTGATGCGATGAGTCATATGGGAGTCGCACGAGATTTAAAAGCGATTTGTATGTTGAAAAACATCCCGTTTGAATGGGCGTTTCCCGAAACTTCTTCTTTTCATGTGGATAACAATCAAAAAGTCATTAAAGTTGATGTACAAGATAGTGCCAAATGCAGCCAATATTATGGTCTTACTCTTTCAGGTATTAGGGTAGCCCCCTCACCTACATGGCTCCAAAACCGACTGAAAGCCATTGGCATCGGGCCAAAAAATAATGTAGTAGACATTACTAATTATGTATTACACGAACTGGGGCAGCCGCTTCATGCTTTTGATGCCGATAAAATAGAAAAGGAAATCGTTGTCAAAACCTGTTCCAATAAAACCGCTTTTACCACTTTAGACGGAACTGTAAGGGAATTAGTGGAGGAGGATTTAATGATATGTGATACTGAAAAACCACTTTGTATTGCAGGTATTTTTGGAGGTCTTGATTCTGGTGTTTCTGAGGAAACAACTTCAGTCTTTTTAGAAAGCGCCTATTTTGATCCAGTAAGTATCCGGAAAACTGCAAAACGTCATGCCTTAAACACAGATGCTTCATTTCGTTTTGAACGTGGTATTGATCCGGAAATCGGAATTATCGCCTTGAAACGTGCTGCAATCCTGATTAAAAAAATAGCCGGAGGAGAGATAACCAGTGATCTTCAAGATTTTGCCAAACCCTTGGATAAACCCAATCAAATTTTCTTGAGTTTTGACGTGTTAGAGCAAACTATTGGTCAACCTATTGAGCAAAAGGATTTAACCACAATCTTAAATGCACTTGAAATTAACATAAATAATGTATCAGAAACTGGAATTGGCATGACCATTCCCAGGTATCGTGTCGATGTTACCCGACCCGCAGATATTATTGAAGAAATACTAAGAGTTTATGGGTATAATAACCTAGAAGACAAACCCTTACGGTACGAAGCAAATCCACCCTACAACTGGAAAGATTCTTATAAATTAGAAGCTACAATCGCTCAAAAACTGACAGGACACGGATATATGGAGATCATGAACAACTCCTTAACTTCTCCTGAGTATGGCGCTGATTTTCACGACCCTGTTACTTTGGTAAATCCACTGGGAAAAGAATTGGCATTACTGCGTCAATCCCTACTATACAATGCACTAGAAGTAGTGTCATTTAATTTGAACAGACAAAATAAAAACTTAAAGCTTTTTGAATTTGGATCTATCTATGGTAAAAAAAATGAGGCCTTTGTTGAAGCAAAACGCCTGAGTATTGTCTTGGTGGGAGATGCTTTAGAGTCAAACTGGGATCTGAACAAAGCTCCTAGTAATTTCTTTTATGGAAAAGGAGTTATTCAAGATATGTTTGCGAGTGTGGGTATTGCTGATATCGAATGGACAGAACAGCAGCATCCTCACTTTGATGAAGCTTTCCAAATTACTTATCGCAAAAAGAATTTGGGTATATACGGTTTGGTTTCAAAAGCATTAGGCAATTCCTTTGGCATCGATCAAGAGGTTTATTTAGCTGAATTGAATTGGGAAGACTTTATGGAAAAGGCTTATAATCAACCCCTACGATATGAAGAAGTTTCAAAATTTCCTCATGTCCGAAGAGATTTTGCCCTTTTATTAGACAATGCAATTCATTTTGATGCGCTCAAAGAAACAGCCTTAAAAACCGATCGTAAAATCCTTAAAGAGGTTCGTTTGTTTGATGTATATGAAGGTAAAAATCTAGAAAAGGGTAAGAAATCCTATGGTTTAAGCTTTACATTTCAAGATAAAAACAAGACATTAACCGATAAACAGGTAGATAAAGTAATGGATAAATTGAAACAAAATTTCGAAAAGGAGTACGGTGCACAACTGCGCTAATAACTTATTTTAGTTGAGGTTTTAAAAAGCTATATTTTATTACTATTTTTGTGTTAAATGAGAAGGAATTATGAAGTTGAATGTACTACCCAGAACAAATGTTAAACTTGCTCTAGATAAAGTTAGAGCCAATGAACTCACAGATAAAGAGCAGGAAATTGCTTTAAAGTCTCTGTATCAGTCTTTTGAAATACGAACGACTAACGCCTTTAAGTTCGATTTATTGGATCATAAGAAAATCTATCACCTTGATCAAATTAAAAAGGTGAGCATCAATTATCGTCTTCGTTTTTTAGACTTGAAGTATTTCAAAAATAAACTTCCAGATGCTGCACATCAAGATATTCAACATCTAGAGGCAATGCATGAAACCAAATTAAGTGGATTTAAAATCATGGCACCTTCTGCACTTTTTCGACTTGAAAAAGCGGATGATCCCCTTCTTTTCGCTCCCCTTGGGAATGATTATTATTATTTAATCCACAAATGGGGAAACGACCTCCATCCCTTGCGAAGAATTATGATGTGGCCATTTAAAAATATTTGGAATCTACTGGCATTGGTATTAGCCATAAGTTGTATTGCTTCGGAAATAATGCCCATGAACTTATTTACCAAATCTCCCGATGCAACAACCTATTGGATGCTCTTATTCTTTAACTTTAAAGCTATTGCCTCCATTGTTTTGTTTTATGGTTTTGCATTAGGTAAAAACTTTAATCCAGCGATTTGGAACAATAAATACAATAAAGCTTAAAATCTATTTTTATGTCCCTCAAATACATTAAAATCTTTTTAGGTCCTCCCGTACAAATAATCAACCTTTGCAATGCGCTGGAAGAAGTCTCCATTGTTCCCGTGATCAAAGATCGTGCAGAATCGGCAAGATTGGCTGGATTTGGATCATTTTCCTCTGACCAAGAGGTTTGGATTCATCCCGATGAAGAAAAACAAGCTAAGGAAATTTTAGAAAGCCTCCACCTTTAGAATAAGTTTTATTACTTTTAGCTCCAAACTAACGAATTTAACTTATCATGCAATTTATCATCTTTATTGCTTTCACTGTTCTTGTGGGGGTTATTGCTTATCTCGCTACACGAAACACTAACGAAAACACTGAGGACGGCTATTTTCTTGGTGGAAGAAGCCTCACTGCCCCTGTGATCGCAAGCTCCTTACTATTAACCAATTTATCAACAGAACAACTTGTCGGTCTGAATGGATCCGCATTCAATGAAGGTATTGTGGTAATGGCATGGGAAACATTGGCTGCTATTGCCATGGTCATCACGGCTGTAGTGTTACTGCCTAGATACCTTAAGGGAGGTCTAACAACCATTCCGCAGTTTCTGGAAAGACGTTATGACACTGCCACTAAATCAATTACTTCAGGACTCTTTTTATCTGGCTATGTAGTGGTATTACTTCCTATCGTTTTGTATTCGGGTGCTATTGCTCTTATTGGAATGTTTGATCTCACAACTCTTTTTGACTTAGGCGAAACGAGTACCTTAATCATAACCGTTTGGTCAATTGGAATCATCGGATCGGTTTATGCAATTTTCGGAGGTCTCAAAGCTGTTGCCGTTTCTGATACAGTTAATGCAATTGGCTTACTCATTGGGGGAATTATGATCCCTATTTTCGGATTGATCTTTATTGGTGATGGAAGTCTAATGAATGGTATAGAAGCACTTTATGCTCATGAGCCCACTAAATTTAAAGCAATGGGAGGTTCAGATTCTGCAATCCCCTTTAGCACTCTATTTACCGGTATGGTTTTGGTTCAGTTATTTTATTGGGGAACCAACCAGGCTATTATTCAGAGAGCCCTGGGAGCTAAAAATTTAATTGAAGGACAAAAAGGTCTAATCTTAGCTGCTTTTGTAAAGATATTAGGGCCACTAATCGTCGTACTTCCTGGGATAATTGCCTATTATATTTTTGGTGGACAACTCGATGCTAGCCAAGCAGATTTGTCTTATGGTTTATTGGTGAATAAAGTTTTACCACCTGTCTTACTTGGTTTTTTTGCTGCTGTCCTTTTTGGTGCCATATTGAGTTCTTTTAACTCTGCCTTGAATAGCTCTGTCACCCTTTTTGGACTGGATATTTATAAACAATATATCAAGAAAAATGCAAATGAAAAGGAAGTTGTGCGTGCAGGAAAAATGTTTGGAATTGGTTTAGCATTACTCTCCATGATTATCGCACCGAGTATTGCGAATGCCCCCGATGGTCTATTTGGTTATCTTCAAGAAATCAACGGATGCTATACTATTCCTATTTTGACCATTATTCTTGTGGGCTATTTGACTAAATACGTTCCTGCTTTTGCCGCTAAAGTAGCAATGGCTATTGGAGTTGTTATGTATTCAATCAGCCAATTTGTACTCAAGGGATATGTAATTTCAAATGGTGGAGAATATCCCCATTACCTTCATATTATGGCAATTATTTTCTTGTTTAATATCGGGGTCATGCTTCTCATTGGAAAGTTGAGACCTCGTGAAGTAGCTTATGTACAAAACTATACAGAACAAGTAGATATTACTCCATGGAAGCCGGTTAGAACGTATGGAATTATCATTACGATCATTGTCATTAGCACTTACTTTATTTTCACTTAAGAAATAATTTATAAAGCCAAACCACCTAACGTTTTTCACGACCCCATTCATTTCAAATCAAAAAGGCCCGTTGAGGTAAAATGATGCGTTTGGGTTTTACCCTATACATCAATTTAAAGGGTTTGGAATCAAAAGAATCGCCATCCAGCTCCGGAAAGTAGGTTAGAGCGAGTGAGGAAATAAATCCTTGAAAATCTAACTGATGGGCTTACTACCCCAACATCTTCTCCCGTAATTCTTTGATTTTTGGATCGGTCATATATTCATCAAAGCTAGAATGACGATCAATAATTCCTTTGGGAGTCAGTTCTACAATTCGTGTTCCCAAGGTCTGTGCAAAAGCATGGTCACTTGTACTACAAAGGAGCGTACCTTTAAAATTATTGAGCGAGTTGTTAAAGGCGGTAATGGACTCCAAATCTAGGTGATTAGTCGGCTCTTCCAACAGCAATACATTGGCACGTTCCATCATCATTTTAGAGAGCATACAGCGCACTTTTTCTCCTCCAGAAAGGACGTTTGACTTTTTTAAGGCTTCTTCCCCACTGAAAAGCATTTTCCCAAGAAAACCTCGAAGAAAAACTTCTTCTCGTTCTTCATCAGTTTTGGCATACTGTCGGAGCCAATCTACTAAACTCATAGGGTTTTCAAAAAAGTGATCGTGATCTACAGGAAGATAGGCTTGGGAGGTTGTTATTCCCCAATCAAAACTTCCAGTATCTGCTTTACGTTCCCCCATTAAAATTTCGTAAAAGGCAGAGAGTGCTCGAGTGTCTTTAGCATAAACAATAACCTTATCGCCTTTAGCCAAATTCAAATGAACTTCCTTAAATAGCGGAACTCCATCAATGGAGGCTGATAGATTTTCAATATTTAAAATTTGATCTCCCGCTTCTCTCTCTTGATCAAAAATAATGGCAGGATAACGCCGACTAGATGGCTTGATTTCTTCAATATCTAATTTATCGATCATCTTTTTTCGTGAAGTTGCTTGCTTCGACTTAGCAACATTGGCAGAAAAACGAGCAATAAACTCTTGCAATTCTTTTTTCTTTTCTTCCGATTTTTTGTTTTGCTGAGCTCGTTGTCGTGCCGCCAGCTGAGAAGATTCATACCAAAAGGTATAATTTCCTGAAAAATGATTTATTTTTCCAAAATCAATATCGGAAATATGGGTGCATACTGCATCTAAGAAATGTCGGTCGTGAGACACTACTATAACCGTATTATCATAATTGGCTAAAAAGTTTTCTAACCACATAATGGTATCATAATCAAGATCGTTCGTCGGCTCATCCATGATCAACACATCGGGATTGCCAAACAAAGCTTGGGCCAACAGAACACGAACCTTTTGCTTTCCGTCTAATTCACTCATTAATGAATAATGTAACGCTTCTGGAATTTCTAGGTTAGAAAGCAGGGCAGCCGCTTCACTATCGGCATTCCAGCCATTCATTTCCTCAAACTGAATTTGCAATTCCCCTACTCGATCCCCATCGGCATCGGAAAAATCTTCTTTGGCATAGAGCGCATCCATTTCAGCCTTTACCTTAAAAAGGGATGTGTTCCCCTTTAAAACTGTTTCTAAAACAGGACTTTCGTCATAGGCATTGTGGTTTTGCTCCAATACTGAGAGACGTTTTCCAGGCTCCAGATGAACATTCCCTGAATTTGCATCTTGTTTTCCTGCAATGATTTTCAAAAAGGTAGACTTACCAGCACCGTTGGCACCAATGATACCATAACAATTTCCTGAAGTAAAGGTAGTATTGACTTCATCAAATAAAATACGTTTTCCAAATTGAACCGAAAGGTTTGAAACCGACAACATAGCAATTGATTTTAAAAATGCAAACTTACACAAATCCTTGGCAGACTTCCCTATTTTTTTAACTTCAAGCTAAGATTTTTTAATCGTTTAAAATGTTATTTTTGACTTGTGAATCGAATAATCCTTTTTAGTACTGTCCTTTTCTTGCTCTGCATTGGGTGTCAATCCGAACCCTATGTGCGGAGTGGCATTTTCTTTGGTGGACAAATTGTCAATCCCTCTTCCCGAGAAGTAACGCTTTATCAGGGAAATAGAGTTATTGAAACGTTAGAATTAGATAAGAGCCTACGTTTTCAAAAGAAATTCGATTCCCTTACAAGCGGCATTTATAAAGTAGAGCATCTTCCTGAGTTTCAAACGGTTTTATTGGAAGAAAAAGACAGTCTTTGGGTACGAATTAATGCAGCTGCTTTCGATGAATCTATTGTTTTTTCTGGAGTTGGTGCCTCAAAAAATAATTTTTTAATGGAGTTGATTTTAAAACAAAAATCAGAATCCAACTACCTTTCCTCCAAATACGCAAGCAATAGCAACACCTTTAATTCCATTTTAGACTCTTTGCTTTTAGAAAAGAAGCAATTATGGATTCAAATGGATTCGGTAAACACACTCTCTCCTATTGCTCAAAAAGTTACTCAAGCCGCCTACATCTATCATTATGCCAATATTCGCGAGCGCTATGCCTTGCTAAGAGGCTCCAGTTGGACAGCCGAAGAAAACAATCTCTTTTTTGACTACCGTACCTTTTTAAATTACGGGGACAATGATTTAGCTTTTTTCGATCCGTACATCAACTACATTTTAAATTTCATCAGTCAAAAAGCTCTAGACAAAGGCAGTTCTTACCTTAAACAAAAACAAACTACACCCTATAATATAGAACGCTTAAAGGTATTGGATCAAGAAGTAAAAGGTTCGCTATTGCGAAATAATTTGGCACGTGCCATCGCCTTTGAAGAAGTTCTAACCTTCGAAAACCACGGGCAACACGAACGCTTTTTGCAATACTATGCGACGGTAAACAGCTCTCCTGTCTATCTTGCCGAAGTTTTGGCGCTTCACGCCAATATCAGTAATATGGGAGCAAACCAAGCTTTGCCTGAAATAGCATTACAAAACGTAAAGCGGGAAACGATAAGTAGCAATGAGCTCTTAAACAACAAAACGACGGTCATTTATTTTTGGTCTCAAACGCAAATGAATCATTATAAAAACACCTTAGAACGTGTAAAAGATTTTCAAAATCGCTTTCCCAACATTCGTTTTGTTGGAATTTGTATTCAGCCCTTTAACAGTATGGTAGATCAAGTTCAAAAAATGATGGAAATCAATATTGATGATCAATTTTCCCTAGTCGATTTTGAAAAAGCAAGCGAAGCCTGGGTGCTTACCCTTCTCAATAAGGCTATTATTCTCAATCCCGAAGGACTTATTCTTGAAGGTTTTGGGAATTTCTCTGATGCTACATTTGAAAAGACCTTGAAAGAACTTCAATAACAAATATAGAAGAGGAAAAGAAAACACCATTAATTAAGCAATAAAAAAAGGCACTCTAAATAGAATGCCTTTTGAAGCGATGAAAAGGGATGACTTGTATTATTAGTTTCCTTTTGAATAATCTTCTAAAAACTTGGCCAGTCCAATATCCGTTAAAGGATGATTTAAAAGCCCTTTGATCGATGAAAGGGGGCCTGTCATCACGTCTGCACCAATTTTGGCACATTCTATCACGTGCATGATGTGGCGCACGGAAGCAGCAAGAATTTGAGTTTCAAAACCATAGTTGTCATATATCTCACGAATCTCCTGAATCAGGTTTAATCCATCCGTAGAGATATCGTCCAAACGGCCGATAAACGGAGACATATAAGTGGCGCCCGCCTTAGCGGCTAACAAAGCTTGTCCTGGAGAAAAAATTAAGGTACAATTGGTTTTGATCCCTTCATCAGAAAAATATTTTAATGCTTTTATGCCATCCTCAATCATTGGAATTTTCACCACAATTTGAGGGTGTAGGGCAGCAAGGGCTTTCCCTTCTCTTACCATTCCGTCAAAATCTACAGAAATCACTTCCGCAGACACATCTCCGTCTACAATATTACAGATGTCCACATAGTGTTGGATGATGTTCTTCTCCCCTGTAATGCCCTCTTTAGCCATCAGGGAAGGGTTGGTGGTTACGCCGTCTAAAACGCCAAGCGCTTGCGCTTCTCTAATTTGGTCTAAATTGGCAGTATCAATAAAAAATTTCATAGAAAAGGATTAAAGTTTATAATGATTCATAATTAGTTTTTCAAATATACGACTGGGGAGAATGCTTTTTAAGGTTTTGGATAACTTTTGCATAAAAGGCCCCACCTGATAATGCACTTTGGGGTTTCCCTTTTCAATTATGTTTGCAATCGCTATGGCTATTTCTTGTGGAGGATTGCCTTCTTCCACATGTTCATCCATGGTATCTAAACTCGCTTGATATATTTTTTGATAGGGAGAGTTTTCCACTACGGGGGCATGATAGCGTCGGGAAGCAATATCCGTTGCGTAATCTCCAGGAGCCAAAGTACACACCTCAATTCCAAAAGATTTGACTTCCATTCGAAGGCTTTCGGTCATGATCGACAAGGCACTTTTGGAAGCAGAATACACCCCTCTGAAAGGCAATCCCATAATTCCTGCAATAGAAGTTACATTGATAATCAATCCGTCTTTTTGTTGACGCATCTGTGGAATCACCGCCTGTGCCATTTGTAGGGGACCAAAACAATTGGTTGCAAAATTAGCCGCTACCGCATCGCCACTAATTTCCTCCATGGGTCCTGTAATTCCTACTCCTGCATTATTGACTAAGACATCAAGTCGGTCGGTTTCTTTTAAAACTTCAGTAACACAGTTTGTGATCGAATTTGAATCTGTAATTTCCAATTGAAGTAGCGGAAAGGGTAAAGGATCGCTATACCGACTGGGGTTTCTACTGGTTCCAAAAACATGAAATCCTTGCTCATGAAGGTATAAAGCGGTAGCAAGGCCTAAACCTGATGAAGCACCAGTGATCAATACTACTTTTTTCATGTTTCCTATTTTGATTTTTGAATGCTGGGTCAGTAAGCAAAAAAATAAAAAAAGGGCAAGCGACCCACATCACACCGCTACGACCATCTACCCTTGCTGCGTTCCCGCCCTGGGGGATTCAACAGGAGCTGGTTGTGTAGGACTTGCCCGGCACAAATATAAGCCCTTCATCTGATTTCAACAATCATTTTAATTGCTTAATTTCGTGCTTTGCGATCTTTAATTAAATTCAATTGCTTTATCCCATGAAAATCTTTATTTCTTTACTTTCAGCCCTTGTTTTACTCAAATGTGGTGGCCCAAGCACATCGAATTATAAAATCGCCACGGGCATAAAAGCTGATAAAGCAAAATGGGGCGATACCCTTCAGCTAAAAATCAAAAACAATACCTCCGAAAAAGTAAGCTACTTTTTAAACAATACCCCCATCACATCCAATCATGTACTCACGAATGAACCTTTGGGAGATCAGCTGCTTAAAGCCGTTATTAGCTCAGGGGAAAGCACACATGAAGTAGAAAAGACCTTGAGGATTTTAGCCACTACCCCTCCTCTGCTTTACACTTATGAAATCTTAAACACCTATCCTCACGACAAAACGGCCTATACCCAAGGCTTAGAGTTTAGTGACGAAACACTCTATGAAAGTACCGGACTGAATGGAAAATCCACTCTTCGTACTGTTAATTATAAAACAGGAGCGATTATGGAAAACAAACCCTTGGATGAGGCTTATTTTGGAGAAGGTTTGACCTTGCTCAACGAACAGATCATACAACTTACATGGAAAGCACAAAAAGGTTTTGTATATGATAAAGCAAGTTTAGCCATGAAAAAATCCTTCCCCTATCAAGAAAGTAAAGAAGGTTGGGGCTTGTGCAATGACGGGCAATATCTCTACAAATCAGACGGAACCAACCGCATTTGGGTCTTGGATCCAAATACCTATGAAGAGCTCAAAAGCATTCAAGTCATGACCCATAAATCGCCTGTAAAAAACATCAATGAGCTGGAATGGGTTGAGGGTAAAATTTATGCCAATACCTACCAGTTTGAAAAAGAAGTAAGTGTCATCATTGATCCGGTTAGTGGCGCAGTGAAAGGCGTAATTGATTTTTCAGGCTTAAAAGAACAAGTGGAACAACATGCTCAACTCAATGTATTGAATGGAATTGCCTATCATAAAAAAAGAAAGTCTTTTTTTGTTACGGGAAAAAACTGGAGTAAACTTTTTGAAGTACGTATTCTTCCCAAAAAATGAGTAAAACCTATCAATACGACCTTCAAGTAAAGAAAGAACACCTCGATGCGTTGGAGCATGTCAACAATGTCCAATACCTCCAGTGGGTACAAGAAATTGCAGGGGCACATTGGGAAGCATTGACTAAAAACAAAACCGATTCCTATGGGATTTGGGTGGTGAGAAGCCATAAAATTGACTACAAACGTCCTGCGAAACAAAACGATTGGTTAACCCTCAAAACCCATGTTGCCCTCACCCAAGGGTTTCTATCCCAACGGATCGTCAAGATTTATTTTAAAGATACTCCCACTCTCGTTGCACTCTGTACCACCCAATGGTGCTACCTGGATGCCAGCACCCAAAAACTCCTCCGAATTCCTAATGAAATTCAGCGTTTGTTTTCCTAGCTGTTTTCTTAACGAATTTTATTTAAGTCCCTACTTGGGGATGCTTTTCTTTTTTTTGTAACTTCGAATCACACCCCATTTCTATACCCCAATATCATGACCCAACGGCTCATATTCTCATTTCACATCTTCCTTATTCGTATCACGTGTTTTTTGGAAAAGAGTATCAATATCTCTCTTAAGCAGGGGCGATTGGGTCAAGATAGTATTAAAACTAAAGTAATATTTAGTCAGGTCTCTACACGAGAAATGGGAAAAATGAAAACACCTTGGATGATTTTTTTAAAAAATAGAAGTTTAACAATTCATGCTAATTTGGGAAGTATTGTTGAACAAAAATGAAAATATAATGGATAAACACACCTAAGGTGGATATATACACTAGTTAGCACACATTTAAGAAAAACAGAACTAAAATTGAAAAAAGACTACATATTTAAATCTAAAAGACTCGGATTTCGCAATTGGACTAAAAATGATTTGAACGAATTTGCAAAACTCAATGCGGATTTGGAAGTGATGGAACATTTCCCCAAAACTTTGACAGAAAAAGAATCAGCGGAATTAATTGAGTGTTTTCAAAAGCATTTTAAAAATAACGGATATACTTATTTCGCCACAGAAACTTTGGAAAATAAAGAATTAATCGGATTTATTGGTTTGGCATTTCAAGAGTATAAAACTGAATTTACACCTGCAGTTGATATGGGTTGGCGACTGAAAAAAAATGTTTGGGGAAATGGATTTGCAACTGAAGGAGCAAAGAAATGTCTGGAGTTTGGATTTAACGAACTGAATTTGGAAAAAGTCATCGCTACATGCACAGAGCAAAATTCCAAATCTGAAAATGTGATGAAAAAAATCGGAATGGAAAAAATTGGAGAATTTAAGCATCCAGAATTGAAAGAATATCCCGAATACGAAAAATGTATTTGTTATGAAATTAATAAAAACGTTTGGTAACAATGGCTCATACGCAATGTTTTTGCCGCAGTTACAACACAAAAAACACTAGGCATAGCCTAATCGTCAACTGTTATTGAATAGAACCATTCGACCATGCGTAAAATTATCTTATTATTAATCCTTTTTAAAACTTTAACCTCAGTTGCTCAAAACAATCAAATTTGGTATGCATTTTGGGACGAGGATCCAACTCATATAGGATTTAAGGATCTAAAGGGTGAAATAAAAATCGAACCCAACTGTATCGGTTTTACGATGGCACGGAAATTTGATAAAATAATGGCTGTCATTGAAGATGATAATGGTGTTTATAAGAACTATTATTTGACAAAAACTGGTAAAAAAGTTGGTGTCGATAGTCTTTATATTCAGGATAATACGGCTGATTGTGAAAGCGAAGGATTTATAAGATTTAAAGACAACAAAACTGAAATGGTAGGAATGTTTAACCAAAACGGTGAAATTGCTATACCTGATGAATACAACACTTTGGCTCAGTGCAAACTTGAAGGTTTATCGGTTTCTACTGCCCTACTTGCCAAATACTAATCGTTGGCTACCATAAATGAACAGAAATGGGATATCACATAGTAAACATAAAAAAAAATGAGATTGAGCATAAGTATGTTGAAACAATGCTAGAAATTGCCTATTTAGATAATATTTCTGACGATACAATAATTTATCAAGGCGAAAAGCAATGGAATCCAGTACGTGTAGGCAATGAATCTCGTTACAGAAATTACTCAAAAGATTGGTTTCGAGCGGGAATAAAAGCACAAGAATTGTTCAAGAAACAGGCCAAGAAAGAAAATTTAGTACTTGAAGAGCTTTTTCAAGATGAAAGTAGCTTTCGACAATATTTAATAACAGAGAAGTATTTCGCAATTAAGCGTGGGGATTTTTTAGTGCGAAACTATGGAAATATCGAAATTGATGTAAAGTACAGAGGATTTTATAAAGATAATCAGAAAAATATAGTTTTCAACTTTAAGTGTGAGGATGTCCAAAGACATTTAAATATTCAAACCCTTACTAAAACACCTATTGTTATCGCTGTTTACAAAAGAAGTGGAGATAGAGTAATTGAAGAAACTCCACATTTTTTTTCAATAAGTGGGACAGATTTTTCTGAGTTTCATAAAGTATATGTAAAAACTGAGAATACAGGGTATTGTTATCAAATTCTTCTAAACAAAACAGAGCAAAATTTTGATTTTATTAAAAAGAACCATAAGCTATGTAAATCATATTTGGTTGAAGAGATTAGAAAAAAACATAGGAATGCATATAAAAAGTGGACAAAAGAAGAAGATAATAATTTAGAACTTCATTTTTGTGAAAAGAAACCTATTGATGAACTTTGCTCAATATTTGGGAGAAACAAGGGAGCTATCAAATCGAGAATTGAAAAATTGGAATGAAAACTAAAATACGGTAGGTGACAGTGTGCATAGTGCATACCCTAGTGATAAATGCCATATACTGGTCCCTTAGCTTTTATTCTAAAGAGCTAATAACCCCTCTAAATTCTTTGTTTAACTTCTCATTTAGTTATATTTAAAAACAAAAGAAAATAATGAACTATTATATCTACTTATTTTTTCTTATAGGATCGCTTTTAAGGGTAAATCATCAGGCAATTGCACAAACAACTGAATCCGAAACAGAACCGTTTCAAAATCGAATATTGGATTCCCTATTCTCTAAAACTTTAAATGAAAGCCGTGATTTTTGGGTAAGATTACCCGAAAATTTTCAGCCAGATAATGATGAAAAATATGCCGTGATTTATCTAATGGATGGATTTTCACTAGAAAGTACTTTGGAGGCTGTTTATGGAAATTATTGGGGGCATTACCTCCCACATATGATACTTGTTGGGATCTCTAATCGCAGCAACCGAATAAGAGATTTAACTACTTCGCAGATAAAAATGAGACGCGGTAGTACAATGAATGACGAAACGGGAGGTGCGGAAGCTTTTACTAAATTTATGGAGAAGGAACTCATTCCATATATTGATAGTAAGTATCCAACCCTGCCCTATCGGACCTTAATTGGGCATTCTTATGCCGGTTTGTTTACTATAAATATGTTGGTAAATCATAAACATCTCTTTCAAAACTATATCGCCATTGATCCAAGTTTGGATTGGGACGACCAAAAATTATTTAAGGAGGCAAAAGAAAAGCTGAGTACACAAAGTTATGACAACAAATCCCTTTATGTGTCTTTAGCAGCAGAGCAGCTTCATATGTGGAATGAAGAAATAACCCTGGAGAATATAATGGATGACTCTTCAGAATTTACTTTGTTTGCACGTTCAATCATTGAGTTTTCAAATTATACTAAATCTCAAAAACAAAATGGATTACATTTTTCATGGAAGGTTTACAATGAAGATTTACATGGTACAGTTCCGTTACCCTCAATAAGAGATGGGCTAATATTTCTTTTTGAATGGTATCAGTTTAAATCTCCACAAAAATATAACAATCCAGAAACCCCCTTAGAAGAATTGGTTTTACTATTGAAGGAGCAGGAACAAATCTATACTGAACGTTTTGGTGTTCCCACTGCGCCAATGATAGACGAAATGTTAAATGGCTATGGCTACATGCATATGCAAATGGGGCAACCTAAAAAGGCGTTCATGTTTTTTGAAATGAATATTAAGTACAATCCAACAAGCGCAAATGCTTATGATTCAATGGCTGAATATTATGAATCTCAAAACGACAAAGAGCATGCCTTAAAATACTTGAACAAGGCCTATGAATTAAGTAGTGAGGGTTATTATAAAAAAAGAATTGAAGCTCTAAACAAAAAATAGCTAACAACCTAAACAAGCCATGCCCTTCAGAAAACGGCTCATATACTAACCGTTCGTCCCTAATAATAGAACAACTCCCGCCCGTCCATCAAGGCATGTACTTTAGCTCCTACGGCCTCAAGTACAGTGGCATCTTCATGGTTTTGAATCACTTCGTCAATCAAATCTACTATACCCGCCATATCAGTTTCTTTTAAGCCTCTTGTGGTAATCGCTGCCGTTCCCACTCGTATTCCTGAAGTTACAAAGGGAGATTTGTCATCAAAAGGAACCATATTTTTGTTGGCAGTAATTTCTGCTTTTACCAGTGCCTGCTCTGCTGCTTTTCCGCTTATATCTTTGTTGCGTAAATCAATTAACATCATGTGGTTGTCTGTTCCCTCTGAAATCAAATGATATCCTTTGGCAACAAAAGCCGCTGCCATCGCTTGTGCATTTTTCTGCACTTGCTGCATATAGACTTTAAACGAAGGTTGAATCGCTTCTTGAAAGGCAATGGCTTTGGCGGCAATCACATGCTCTAAGGGTCCACCTTGGTTTCCGGGGAAAACAGCCATATTCAATAAGTGTGACATTTTTTGGGGCGTTCCATTTTTGAGTGTCATTCCAAATGGATTATCAAAATCTTGTCCCATCAGGATAAGCCCACCTCTGGGTCCGCGTAAGGTTTTGTGGGTAGTTGTTGTCACTACATGGCAATGCGGCATTGGGTTGCTGAGCAATCCAGTCGCGATCATCCCAGAGGGATGGGAAATATCAGCCAATAAAAAGGCACCTACTTCATCTGCAATCTCTCTAAACTTCTCAAAATTAATATCACGAGAATATGCAGAAGCCCCTGCAATGATCATCTTGGGTTGTACTTCTTTGGCAATCGCTCTAATATTGTCATAATTCAACAATCCTGTGGACTCCTCTACTCCGTAAAAATGGGCTTGGTACAAACGTCCTGAAAAATTAACGGGAGAACCATGGGTTAAATGTCCACCATGGGAAAGGTCAAAACCTAGAATCTTATCTCCAGGCTTAATAAAAGCATGAAAAACAGCGGTATTTGCTTGAGAACCCGAATGGGGTTGTACATTAGCATATGCCGCTCCAAACAATTCTTTTGCGCGATCTATGGCCAATTGCTCTATTTGGTCAACCACTTCACAGCCGCCATAATAGCGCTTCCCTGGATAGCCTTCGGCGTATTTGTTGGTTAAAACAGAACCCGTAGCCTCCATGACAGCAGGACTGGTAAAATTTTCAGAAGCAATTAATTCAATACCATTGCGTTGGCGTTGTTCTTCTTGCTGGATTAAATCAAATATAGCGGTGTCTCTTTGCATAGTCAAAAATTTAAAGCACTAAAATAGACAAATACCCCTGATTTAAGGCAGATAAAAAGACCGATAAAATGATTTTATTAAAAGGAAATCAACAACATCCACTCCCTGGATCACAAGAATTGCTTTCCTTGCTTGCAATCACTGACTTCGACTTCGTTTCTGGAACACCACACTGCGCTCTTGCCAAACAGTCTGTTGCTTTGGTTATTAACTGAAAATTAATACCATCAAAACTTAAACCATACTTTCCAATGGTTTCCCCTTGGTATTCAACTTCAATTTCCTCATCCAAAATACCGATACGCTCTTGAGACAAGTTGATAATTTGAATTACTTTTTGTGGGCTTAAACGATGCTGAACGTCATCGGAACTCCAGAGCTGAAAATTAACGACGCTCTCTTTTCGTTCTGTCCCTCCACAATCAATAAAATGTTTGTGTACCCTTCCCACTTCAGTAATATGAAAATGATTAGGAACAAAGTCCCCATTGGGTTGTTGAAAACGAAATTCAGAAACTTGGCGTAAGGCAGATAAAAATTCGGAGAGTAACATAATCTTTATTTTTTACAAAGATATAACTTCTAAGACTGCTTCTCCATAAATACACCAAGATAAAATGTCATTTTTTTGGCAAGCATACGGACAGAATGACATTAAAAACCCCTCTTGAAATGACATACAGTCACTTGATTGTCAGTGGAATAGCTTTTGATAGACTAAAGAAAAAAATATTATGAATCTGAATAATCTTACCTTAAAATCACAAGAAGTTGTGCAAGCCGCCCAGCAACTCGCATTGGAACATGGCCATCAACAAATTGAAAATGAACACCTCTTTCAAGCCCTCTTGGAAGTAGATGACAATGTACTCCCCTACTTATTCAAGAAGCTTCAAATCAACTTTGATCTCGTCAAGCAACTCAATATAAGTATCCTGAAGAGCTTTCCAAAAGTAAAAGGAGGACAACTACAATTTTCACCTAAAGCCTCACAAACCTTATTGAGTGCTGTAAACGTCGCAAAAAAACAAAAAGATGAGTACGTGGCAACTGAGCATCTTTTTGTAGCTCTTTTTGAATCCAACAGTAAAGTTGGAAGGATGTTAAAAGATCAAGGATTAAGCAAAAAAGACCTAGTGGCAGCCATTCAAGAATTGCGAAAAGGAGAAAAAATAACATCCGCCTCAGCTGAAGAAAACTTTAATGCTCTTGAAAAATATGCGAATAACTTAAATCAATTGGCAGAGGAAGGCAAGTTAGACCCTGTGATCGGTAGAGATGAAGAGATCAGACGGTTATTACAAATTCTCAGCCGTCGAACAAAAAACAACCCCATTTTAGTTGGAGAACCTGGGACAGGAAAAACGGCAATTGCAGAAGGTTTAGCCCACCGAATCATTGAAGGTGATGTTCCTGAAAACTTGAAAGATAAACGCATTTATGCGCTCGATATGGGTGCTTTAATTGCTGGGGCGAAATACAAGGGAGAATTTGAAGAGCGTCTCAAAAGTGTAATTAAAGAAGTGACGCAAAGCGATGGTGATTTGGTTTTATTTGTCGATGAAATTCATACCCTTGTAGGAGCGGGAGCAGGAGAAGGAGCAATGGATGCTGCCAATATCCTGAAACCGGCCTTAGCACGTGGGGAACTTCGTGCCATTGGAGCCACTACCCTAGATGAATACCAAAAGTATTTTGAAAAAGATAAAGCCCTCGAACGCCGTTTTCAGAAAGTAATTGTGGAGGAACCCGATACAGAAAGTGCGATCTCCATTTTACGAGGTATCAAAGACAAATATGAAACCCATCATAAAGTACGGATCAAAGACGATGCAATTATTGGGGCTGTAACCCTTTCCAATCGATACATTACCAATCGCTTTTTACCTGATAAGGCCATTGATTTAATGGATGAGGCCGCAGCCAAACTGCGAATGGAAATCAACTCCAAGCCCGAAGAACTCGATGCTTTAGATCGTAAAATTCGTCAAATAGAAATTGAGCTGGTCGCCATAAGGAGAGAGAAAGAAGAGGGTAAAATCAAGCAACTCACTAAAGAACTAAGCGAATTAAAAGAAAATCGAAACACCCTTTTTGCACGCTGGAGTCAAGAAAAAGAAAAGATCGATGCCGTTCAGCAAACCAAACTTGAAATAGAAAATCTCAAATCACAAGCCGACCGTGCCGAACGAGACGGGGATTATGGTAGGGTGGCAGAAATCCGCTATGGCAAATTGCAGGAAGTTGAGCGTCAAATTGAACAATTGCAAAAAGAAATTTCCGATGCTCAAAGTGGAGAAGTCTTAATCAAAGAGGAAGTCACCTTTGATGATATTGCAGAAGTAGTTGCCAAATGGACGGGAATCCCCGTGAGTAAAATGCTACAGACCGATAAGAATAAACTCCTGCAATTAGAAAACCAATTACACCAACGCTTGGTGGGGCAAGAAGAAGCTGTGATTGCGGTCAGTGATGCCATTCGTCGCTCTCGTGCAGGCTTACAAGATCAGAACCGTCCCGTGGGAAGCTTTCTCTTCCTTGGAACCACCGGTGTTGGAAAAACAGAATTAGCCAAAGCCTTGGCTGAAGTTCTCTTTGATGATGAAAATAGCATGACTCGCATTGATATGAGCGAATACCAGGAGCGACATGCTGTAAGTCGTTTGGTTGGAGCACCTCCCGGCTATGTGGGATATGACGAAGGGGGGCAGCTGACTGAGGCCGTACGCCGTAAACCCTACTCCGTTATTTTATTAGATGAAATTGAAAAAGCCCATCCCGACACCTTTAATGTGTTGCTACAAGTTTTAGATGAAGGAAGACTAACTGACAACAAAGGTCGTCTTGCTGATTTTAAGAATAGTATTATCATCATGACCAGTAATATGGGAAGCTATGAAATACAAGCCGCATTTGAAGAAAATGAAAAATTTGAAACGGCAGAAGCAGTCGCTAAAGTAAAAGTGATGGAATTGCTTCGAAAACAAGTACGTCCTGAATTTTTAAATCGAATCGATGATATCGTCCTTTTTTCTCCCCTCACACAAAAAGAAATTCAAAAAATCGTTAAACTTCAATTGAATCAAATCGCAAAGCGACTCAACGCTCAAGAAATTGTGCTTAATACAACCGAAAAAGCCATTAGTCAATTGGCTCTTTTAGGATTTGATCCACAATATGGAGGGCGACCCGTGAAACGAACGCTTCAACAACATGTGCTAAATCCCTTGAGTAAAGCCCTTTTAGAGGGATCCATTTCTAAAGAGGAAGAGATAAGCCTGGATTATTTAGAATCAGACTTTATTTTCAGAAACAGTAACGAGGTATCAAATTAGATATGTAGTACCTTTGCATTGTGCAAAATAATATTAACATAAAAAATAAACGGGCGCGTTTTGAATATGAACTCATTGAAGAGTACACCGCAGGTATTGTACTCACGGGTACAGAAATCAAATCCATCAGAAATAGTAAGGCTTCCATTACCGAAAGTTTTTGTGAGTTTAGTGAGCGTGGCGAATTATTTACTGTTAATATGCATATCGAAGAATATGCCTTTGGCACCCGATTCAATCATCGCCCAAAAGCCCAACGAAAACTTTTACTCAATAAAAAAGAGCTTAAAAAATTATATAAAGAAGTTAAAAATAGTGGTCTTACAATCGTCCCCCTTCGTTTGTTTATTAACGATGATGGTTTTGCTAAACTCAGAATCGCTCTAGCTAAAGGTAAAAAACTCTACGATAAAAGAGAAACCATAAAGGATCGGGACAACAAAGTAAACTTAGATCGGATCAAAAAGAACTTTCGAAGACAATAATCCATGTTTTCCTACCACTATTAAATATTCTTTAACTAAAATTAATCTCATGAAAAAACTAGTTGTATTAATTGTTTTAATGAGCACCTTGGGATGGAGTCAATCTCCTTTGGATCGTCTTGAGAATTCGCCAAGACATCACGAATGGGTAACTTTTAGTACTCAAAATCAAGCAGTTAAAAGCTTTTTAGTTTATCCTGAAGTTTCAGAAAAAGTAGCTGTAGTCATTGTTATTCACGAAAATCGAGGCCTCAATGATTGGGCACGTTCCATGGCAGACCAAATTGCTGAAATGGGATATATCGTTCTTGCCCCAGATTTTCTTTCAGGTACTGCTTCCAATGGGGGTGGAACTTCTGACTATGAGAATTCTGATTTAGCCCGAACTGCGATTTACGGTTTAGACCCCAATCAAATTAAAGCAACCTTGGAGGCAAGCGTTGCTTTCGCTAAAACAATTCCCGCAGCCAATGGTAAAGTAGCTGTCATTGGTTTTTGTTGGGGAGGAAGTCAGTCGTTCCTATTTGCTACTCAGTCTAATGAAATTGAAACCGCTATTGTGTGTTATGGTACAGGACCTAAAGCGACCTCAGCATACCAAAACATTCAAATCCCCATTTATGGTTTTTATGGCGGAAATGATAATCGTGTGAATGCTACTATTCCATCCAGTCAAGCTGCTATGCAAGACAATTCAAACACTTTTGAAGCGGTTATTTATGAAGGAGCAGGACATGGATTTTTTCGTGCTGGAGAGGAAGAGAACACATCTGAAGCCAATAAGAAAGCAAGAAACGAAGGTTTAGCCCGATTGAAAAGGATCCTTTCCTCCCTTTAATTTTCACGAAAAGAATTACTTTCTTTTAAATCCTTATTTTTGACCTTTTGAAACAGCATGCAGAACCAAGTTAATATTTCATACGGTAGTGAGGGTTTATCCTCTCTTGTCCAACAACTATATAAGAATGCCTATAGCAGTCTTTTTATTCTAGTTGACACCAACACCCAAAGGGAGTGTTTGTCTCGTTTTTTAGAACAAACAAAACTTGATCCCTCGGCTGTACTGGTCATGGATGCGGGAGAAGAAAACAAAAACCTATCCACCTGTGAATCGCTTTGGAATGAATTATCCTCGCTTGGAGCAGACAGAGATAGTGTGCTGATCAATCTGGGAGGTGGTGTAGTTACCGACCTGGGAGGCTTCGTTGCTTGTACTTTTAAGCGTGGTATCGATTTTTATAACGTCCCCACTACCCTGCTTTCTATGGTAGACGCCTCTGTTGGTGGAAAAACCGGAATCGACTTAGGGCCTCTAAAAAATCAAATTGGCATCATACAAGAGCCCCAACAAGTAGTCATTGACAGTCAATGGCTCGCCACACTGCCTAAAGAAGAAGTCATAAGTGGTTTTGCAGAAATGCTCAAACATGGCCTAATTGCAGATTCAAAATACTGGGAAGAACTGAAAACGTTAGAACATTTAAATCCAAAGGTATTGTCATCTTTTATCAAACCCTCAGTCGCTGTAAAAAGTAAAGTTGTTGAGGAAGATCCTCGTGAAAAAGGATTGCGAAAAATTTTAAATTTTGGTCACACCTTAGGGCATGCAATTGAATCTTATTTTTTAGTTGAAAAGGACAAGCAAAGGTTGTTGCATGGGGAAGCTATTGCCATTGGTATGGTTTTAGAGGCTTATTTGTCAACACATTGCAGCGGACTCAGTCAAGAAGAGGCACTTGATATAAAAACAACTTTCAAACGTTTTTATCCTAAAACTGAAATTACAAAACAGGACATAGAAGCTATTTTAGCCCTTCTACGCCACGACAAAAAGAATAAAGCAGGAAGAGTTAACTTTGTTTTATTAAACAAAATAGGGACTCCCGCTATTGATATAGAAGTGCCTCAAGCCCTTTTTGAAAAAGCTTTTGATTACTATACTACTGCTTAAGCTGAATTTCTACTGGCGTTGATGTTTCCAAATAGGGATCGCGTTACCATAGTTTCTAAAATCTGAATTTGCTCTGGATCTGCATCTTTCGACTGACGAAGCGTTTGCAACTGCATTAAAGCAAATTGCTGGATAGTCAATAAAGGCTGAACAATCTCTTCTCTCGCTCGGATTGAAGCTTTTCCTGCCGGTTCATTCTCCATTAAAGATTCAAAGCCACTAACTTCTAACAAAAGTTCTTTTGTTAGTTTATACTCCTCGAAAATTAAATTCCAAAATGCACCAAACTCTTTATCTTCACTCATGTAAGCCGTTAACTGGAAAAAGGATTTTGTCAAACTCATCATACTGTTAAAAAGCAAGGTTCTAAAAAAGCGAGAGTTTTTGTATAATTCCTTCACGTCTTCAATTTTTCCTTCAGTAACAAAATGATTGATTGATGTTCCAACACCAAAAAATCCAGGTACGTTCTGCTTTAACTGACTCCAACTTCCAACGAAGGGAATTGCTCGTAAGTCTTCAAATTGCAAACCTTTGGACTTTCCTCTTTTTGAGGGGCGACTTCCAATATTCGTTTTCGCGTAAAAAGGCAAGGTTGACATACGTTCCAAATAAGGAATAAACATGGGATGTGCCTTGAAATCTTGATAGGCTTGATAACTATAATCCGCAATACCTTCCATGGTTTTACGATCAGAAGCTGACAAATTATTCTTCCCTGGGTTTAAAATTTGGCTGGCTATACCCGAACTCAGTAGTTGTTCTAAATTATATTGTGATGAATCAAGGGTACCAAAATTGGAACTGATAGTCTGCCCTTGAATGGTGAGCTGAATATCATCACTTTGAATGGTTTCTCCCATCGAAGCGTAAAATTCATGTGTATTTCCACCGCCTCGGGCGGGTGGTCCTCCTCTACCGTCAAAAAACGCCATCGATACACCATATTTAGTAGCCAATCCACTTAGGGCCTCTTTGGCCTTGTAGATGCTCCAATTCGCCATAAAATAACCCCCATCTTTAGTTCCATCTGAAAAACCTAACATCACAGTTTGCTTATTTTTACGGCTTTTTAAGTGTGCTTTGTATATTGGATTTGTAAACAACCCGTCCATTACAGCCTCAGCGGACTCCAGGTCTGGAATGGTTTCAAATAATGGAATAAAGTCAACAGTAGGATTTTCCCATCCGCTGAGACGACACATCGCAAAAAGCTCTAAAATATTTTCCAGCGTTTGGCAGTTACTAATGATATATCGGTTGGAACCTTTTTCTCCATTGGTCTTTTGTATACTTTGCATTGCTCGTATACTCTCCAAAGTTTGCTGAGTGATCTCATCGTGATAAATTGTAGGAGAAATATCTCCTTTCATTAAAGAAAGGGCTTCACATCTTTTTTCAGTACTCAGCTCAAGATAGTCTTTGGGCAACCCTGAAACATAGGATTGGATCTCCGGATGGGAAACGATCTCTGTAAAAACACTATGGTGAACCCTTGAGTCTTGGCGGATGTCCAAACTTGCAAAATGCAATCCAAACAATTTCATTTTATGAATGATATTCTTGACTTCTTCTTGATATAATCCGCTGTGATCTTTTATAACACTTTCTAAAATAGCATGCATTTCAGAAATAAGAATCTCTAATGAAAAATTTGAATTGCGATCTGGATAGAATAATTCATTAAAAACCAATTGTTCAAGTTCTGCAACCCGATGCTCTACACCCGGGAAAGTGATTTTTCTCTTTAATTTTCTTAAATCGCGATAATAATTTCTCAAGACAGAAAACTGCAAACGCTTAGCCGTTTTTAATGTGATATCGGCAGTTACAAAAGGATTACCATCCCGGTCACCTCCTGGCCAAAATCCAAAATCAAAAATTGAATTTTCTAGCTGATTGGAATCGATGATATGCTCCGCTATATATTCATAAATAGTACTTGCAGAGTGATAAAACACATTTTCAAGAAACCAAATTAAACTCAAAGCTTCATCAAAGGGGGTTGGTTTTTCTTTTTTATAAAAAGGAGTTTTTCCCAATTGAACCAAAAGTTTTTTGATACTGTCAAGATCGTCTTTTGCTATCGCACTTGAAAGTTCATTAATAATTACCAATACATTATCTGGATAAAACTGGGTGGGATGTGCCGTTAAAACAATGCGGACATTAAAGCGCTTGATGTACTCAGTTAGGGTTTCAGAGAGTTGCTTTCCCGATGCTTCTTCTTTGAAATTTCGTAATGTTCCCCTACCGTGCATATTATTTACATAGGAAAAGCCCGCATCTTCAATGGCGTCAAAAAGAACCACCTGGCGCTCGATATACTGAATGAAGTTAAACAATAAATCTTTTTGTTGTTCCGCATTAAAATCGGGCACATAGCGTTTAAAGAATGAAGTAACAATGTCCTTAGGCTTCATATTTTCTTCATATCCCATTTTACAAGCATCTGCAAACAAGGGTAAAAAAAGAGAAGTTTCTTTGATATTTTCGAATGGGAGTGTAAGAAATAGGCTGTTGTAAATTTGGAATTTAGAGCGTACTTTTTCGTTGAATCTTTCGATTTTGGGTTTTCGAGCCATTAATTTTTATTTTTATAATTCTGTGAAAATATGGTGCATAAGACGTTTTTTATCATTGATACTCTCTTCCATTGAAATCATGGTTTCCGTTCTGGAGACCCCTGCAACATCATCGATACTAAAAATAATGTCTTTAGCATGATGCGTATCACGGGCCCTAACCTTACAAAAAACATTGAATTTTCCAGTAGTGATGTGCGCAACGGTGATGAATGGAATCGCATTGAGCTCCTTTAGAACCTCGTTAATCGTGTTGGTTTTTTCAAGAAAAACACCCACGTAAGCAATAAAAGAATAACCCAACTTTACATAATCCAAGTTCAACGAAGATCCCTTAATGATTCCTGATTCTTCCATTTTTTTTACCCGAACATGCACAGTCCCTGCGGAAATTAACAACCGTTTTGAAATGTCAGTAAAAGGAATACGTGTATTGTCAATTAAAATATCAAGTATTTGATGATCAACCTCATCCAAAGCAACTTTACTCATGCTATTATTTTTTTGGCAAATATAGCAGGTTTTAATTTATTTTATTGTGGAATTTATAAGTAAATATAAGTTTTACAGATAATAATTCATAGAAATACGCAAATTGAAAGATTATATTGATAATAATCGTTCAAAATCTTCATTTTGAATAATTTCACCTTTCTCAAAAGAGATTTCTTTGTTTTTTAATTCCCCCGGAAGTGTAATACTTTTATGCGCTTTCAGAGGGAGTTGAGTTGCAAAGAATTGCATCACGGGAAGGAACACTACCGCATCTCCCTCAAGCTTTTCCTCGTATTGTATGGCTAATTGTTGATTGACAAGACTTTCATTATTGTTTCTTATAGTAACTCCAGAAACAATCAAATCAACATAGTCCTTGGCATTTTCAGGAATGTCAAAATATTCATTGGTAGTGTGCTCAAAGTCATTGGAAAAGAGGGTGTTCAAAAGGGTTTTGTAACTTTCGAATATATATTTTCTCGTTATTTCGCGTTGATAATCGTTAGGTACATGTCCCGCTTCAAAAAGTATAGTAGGCGTGCCCATTTGGGTAAATTTATCCCCAACACAATTGGGATTAAACGCATCGTCATAACGTCCTATTTGTTCGGGAAGCTCCTTTTCTAGAGCTCTTTTTAAGGCCACAATTAACTGCATAGCTTTCGCTCGAGACGGAGTAAGGGTTCGTTCCAAATTTGCAGAGGGTGCTAAAAAAGATAAACTAGCTGTTTTTCCCATTTTTCCAGCCGAGAATATAGTCCGCTGACCATGCAGGTTTAAACAATAGTCAGGATTTACCTCTTGATATAAATCCTGTAAGGCTACACTTTCGGGTTGAGTAAGATCAATTGCATCACGGTTTAAATCAACATCATTAGCATTTAAACGAGTGTAGGCTTTGGCACCATCTGGATTGAGTTGTAAAATGATACTCAAAGTAAAGGTCTTTTGTAGTTGCGCTTGGGATAATTTTAAAAACCAAGGAATTAAGTCCAACAAGGCTCTTGTAGTAGTGCTTTCGTTTCCATGCATCTGAGACCACATCAATATTTTAGTATTTCCGGTTCCAATCGTTAAAAGGTGAATGGGCAAACCTTTAACTGATTTTCCAATAATTCTCTTGGAAACGGTTTGAGGCAAACCTTCCAAAAATGGATTCAAAGCACTTGGCGGTAAATAGCGTTGCGTGGTCATGATTCAAATAAAATACAAATGTAAACATCTGTTTGTTTACAAATGTATTTTACAATTGTATTCATTTTATTTCGCTTTGATGAGTCTTAAGTCTACTATTTGTAACATTTGTAAAATACTTTTGAAATTAAAAACTTAAATTTCATATTATCAGTGCTTTACATTAATTAATTAAAGTTTTACTATACTTTATATATGCTTGTTTTATTCAATTTACAGTTGTATATTTGAATTGCACTCCAAAATAATTTACAATGTTAAACACAGAAGCCTTTCTCGAACGACTCGAAATTTTGATGGAAAACAATCAACTTAATGCCACTGCTTTTGCAGAAAAAATAGGGGTACAACGTTCTTCTGTTTCCCATATTATATCCAAACGAAACAAGCCTAGTTTAGAATTCATGCTTAAAATTCACGAGCATTTTGAAGAGGCAAATTTAGACTGGCTTATTTTAGGAGGAGAAAAAACATCACCCCCTACTCTAACCGAAGAACAAACTGAAGTCGCACAGACTGATTTATTCAGTAACAAACAAAAGGAAGATAATGCAGCAAAATCCTCTCAGAGTCAAACTAATTTAGAGGCTGAAAAAGTGGCGCAAATCATTCAAATATATAAGGATGGAAGTTTTCGCACTTTTTTTCCCAAAACTTAGTATTTTTGCTCCTCATGAAGCGACACCTCCTATTCCTTAGTTTTCTTTTTATTTCGTGCTATTCAGTTGAGCGAGATTGTATTCCCTTTCACGAAGGTACTTTTGAATTTTCTCAAATCATCAATGGTAAGATGACACGTTCAGTATTTCAGCGATCTACCCAGTTTGAAATAGAGGTTTATGAAGGAGTTACGGACACGGCAAGCATTCGATGGGTGAATGATTGTGAATGTATACTCACAAAACTAAACCCCAGTTCGAACCAGGATAAGCGTCCCATCCAAATTAAAATTTTAAGCACAAAAGAAAATTCTTACACCTTCGAATATTCTCTTGTTGGAGACAATGCCAACAAACAGCGCGGTACCATCCAGAAAATAAAATAATCTATGATTACCCCAGATTTAATTGTCGCTTTTTTGACACTTACCTTTTTAGAAGTCGTTTTAGGCGTTGACAACATCATTTTTATTTCAATTTTAGCAGGACGATTTCCTGTAGAACAAAGGAAAAAATTAATGCAAATAGGTTTGCTATCTGCAATGGGGATGCGAATATTGTTGCTTTTGGGAGTGAACTCCCTAACCAAGATGCAAACCACATGGATTCAATTTGATACAGATTATTTTTCTTCTAATATTTCAGTTCAAACTCTGATTTTATTGGCTGGAGGATTATTTTTGATTTATAAAAGTACCCATGAAATTTTTGACAAAGTTGAAGGCGATTTAGAAGAAAATAATTCAGAAAAAACACCTTCTTTCTCTTTTTCTAGAGCCTTATTTCAAATTGTTTTAATTGATATTGTCTTTTCATTTGACTCGATCTTGACCGCAGTGGGTATGACAAACGGTATTCCCTATGCCCTATGGATTATGATTGCAGCAGTAGTGATATCAATCACAATCATGATCGGTTTTTCGGATCCAATAAGTCGTTTTGTCAATAAACACCCTTCCTTACAGATATTAGGACTTTCTTTTCTTTTGCTAATTGGTTTTATGTTGTTGACGGAGGCGGCAAGTCTTTCGGAAACAGTGATTTTGGGATCTGCCATTTCAACAATCCCCAAGGGATATCTATATTTTGCAATCGCTTTCTCACTGGGAGTTGAAGTGTTAAATATGCGAATCAGAAAAGGAAAGGGAAATTAAAAATCTAGGGTGATTTGAGAATCATCCCCTTTTTTTGTTTCAGGGTCTGATTCTTCGTCATCAAGCTCTACTTCAATGTCTTGAATTGCTTCTTCTTTTGGCATTTCGTACGGAAGGGCTTCTTTAAGTTCAACCGCTTTAACTTTCTTGTTCGTCAATTGATTCCCAAGGGCCTTATAACCTTTGACAGCAATGAATTCATTTGCATTGATTAACAAACTTTCTGGTTGCTCTTTCCCTCTTGGTTTTTCAAAATGGACTTCTAAAATTGGAAGCCAGTCAAATCCAACATAGAGAAGGGTGCTGTCTTCCTTTATGAAGCTATCCTCTTTATCAACACTTTCAATTAAAAAACGTTTAATAAAATAACGCTCTTTTTCAGCATCAAAATAGACTGCAGTGATGGGTTTTTTAGGAATCCATTGTTCTAAATGAATCACCGTTTCATCAAAGTGAAGGCTCAATTCAGGAGCAACTGCGCGCAATGTCCCTTGTTGAGTGGCAATAAGTAATTTATCCTCTCCTTTAAAAGCACCTAAAAGTGTCCCTCTTCCTTCCAGGTTTAATCTTCGAATGGTTTCATCAAACCATATTTTACGAGGCTTGAGGGTAGAAACTCCCTTTTCCTTAAGCTCTACTTTTCGAACGGGGTACTTTGTGACCGTATTTCCACGGGAGGCACGTCCTTTGATTTGTAAATCAGCAAAGTCTAGATCCCATTTTAATTTTTTAATACTCCCCGTATTTCGCAACAAAATTGAGATTATTTCTGCCTCTCCATTAGAGTTTGCTGAAAAATAAAGCACATCAGAGTTTGGCTTTCCTTGGGTTAAATCATATTCTCTGTCTCGGGTAACTCCGGTAACTGCAAAGCGCTTAATGAAAGAAGTTCCCCCTTTTCCATCACGATATAACATATTGTAAATGGTTCTTGTATCTTTCTTTTTAAATACTGCCGCATGAATGATGCTTTTACCAATAAAAACCTTGCTATCTACCTTCACTACCTGCATCTTTCCCTCTTGGGTAAAGACAATAACATCATCAATATCGGAACAGTCACATACAAACTCATCTTTCTTTAAAGAAGTACCGATAAAGCCTTCTTCTCGGTTCATGTACAATTTTTGATTTCGAACCACTACCTTTTTGGCATCCACATCATCAAAAATTCGAATCTCTGACTTTCGCTCTTTATCTCCCCCGTATGTTTTCTTTAAATGTGTAAAATATCGAATTGCGTAATCAATGAGGTGAGCCAAATTATTTTTCACTTCAGCAATATCTCCTTCAAGGGCTTCAATTTTTTGCTGTGCCTTATCTAAATCAAATTTTGAAATTCGTTTAATTCGGATTTCTGTGAGTCTTACAATATCTTCCTCAACAACGGCGCGCTTCAGATGACCAATATGCGGCTTTAATCCTTTGTCAATAAATGCTATCACCTCTTCCCAAGTGGAAGCTTCTTCAATGTCGCGATATATTTTATTTTCAATAAAAATTCGCTCCAAAGAAGCATAATGCCATTGATTTTCAAGCTCTCGTAATTGAACTTCTAGTTCAAGTTTTAATAACTGAACCGTGTGATCTGTTGAGATTTTCAACATTTCACTCACTCCCATGAAATGGGGCTTATTATCTATAATTAAACATCCTAAAGGTGAAATTGAAGTTTCACATGCAGTGAAGGCATAAAGTGCATCTATCGTTTTGTCTGGAGAGATATCGTTGGGTAAGTGAACTAAGATCTCCACTTCAGAAGAGGTGTTGTCTTCAATTTTTTTGATTTTTATCTTTCCCTTTTCGTTGGCTTTCAAAATGCTATCGATCAAACTAGAAGTATTTGTGCTGAATGGGATTTCATTGATCACCAAAGTATTTTTATCCAGCTGTGAAATCTTGGCTCGAACACGAACTTTTCCTCCTCTCAGCCCGTCATTATAGTTTTGAACATCAATGATTCCTCCGGTTTGAAAATCAGGATATACACTTACTTTTTTTCCTTTTAAATGCTGAACACTAGCTTGTAAAAGCTCATTAAAGTTATGAGGCAGTATTTTAGTAGAAAGACCCACTGCAATTCCTTCAGCTCCCTGGGCCAATAGTAAAGGAAACTTAACGGGTAAATGAATCGGCTCCTTTTTTCTTCCATCATAGGAGAGTTGCCAGTCGGTAACTTTTGGACTGAAAACAACTTCAAGAGCAAATTTTGATAGTCGTGCTTCAATATATCGTGAGGCTGCAGCACTATCTCCTGTGAGAATATTCCCCCAGTTTCCTTGCATGTCAATCAGCAATTCTTTTTGCCCAACCTGTACCATGGCATCTGCAATACTCGCATCGCCATGAGGATGATACTGCATGGTGTGTCCCACTATATTGGCAACTTTGTTGTAACGTCCGTCATCTAAATCCTTCATGGAGTGAAGAATCCGCCTTTGCACAGGCTTTAGTCCATCTTCAATTGCAGGAACGGCACGCTCTAAGATTACATAAGAAGCGTAATCTAGAAACCAATCTTTATACATGCCCGTAACCTTAACCAAGGAATCGTTGGAGGCATCTTCAGGAAACGTTTGATCATTTATTTCGTCCATAGAGCTGCTAAATTACTACAACAGTTCAAGAATTAAGCCCAAATCCTCTTGAAGAAATTAACAAATTACAGTTGAGAAGTATATTTCAGAAAACTTGTTGGATTAAGCCTCCATTTTCTGCTCTACAACATCCAATTCAACTTTGAGGTTTTCGATGATGAATTTCTGGCGATCCGGAGTGTTTTTACCCATATAAAATTCCAACAATTGTTCTGTGGTTGTGTTTTTGTCCATCATCACGGGATCCAATCGAATATCTTCCCCGATAAAAAACTTAAATTCATCTGGAGATATTTCCCCCAAGCCCTTGAATCGTGTGATTTCAGGCTTACCGCTAAGTTTTTCTATTGCTTCTCTGCGCTCTTGCTCGCTGTAACAGTAGAAGGTTTGCTTTTTATCTCGAACTCTAAAAAGGGGCGTTTGTAATATATACAAATGTCCCTCTTTGATCAATTCGGGAAAGAATTGAAGGAAAAAAGTGATTAATAACAAGCGTATGTGCATACCATCAACATCTGCATCGGTAGCAATTACAATATTATTGTAACGTAAATCCTCTAGGCTATCTTCAATATTGAGGGCTGCCTGTAACAAGTTGAATTCTTCATTTTCATACACGATTTTCTTGGACATCCCATAGCTATTCAAAGGCTTTCCTCTAAGGCTAAATACCGCTTGGGTATTGACATCACGCGATTTAGTGATCGAACCGCTTGCTGAATCACCCTCGGTAATGAACAAGGTAGAATCCAAACGACGGTCTTTTTTAAGATCGGGTAGATGCACGCGACAATCTCTTAATTTCTTATTGTGCAAGCTTGCTTTTTTTGCTCGTTCCCTTGCTAGTTTTCGGATACCTGACAAATCTTTCCGTTCGCGTTCTGCCTGAATGATTTTTCGCTGTATCGCATCAGCTACATCGGTGTTTTTGTGCAGAAAGTTATCCAATTGGGTACTCAAGAAATCGACAATATAACTCCGAACGGAAGGCATTTTCTCTCCCATCTCGGTTGATCCTAACTTGGTTTTTGTTTGCGATTCAAAAACGGGTTCCATCACTTTAATACTTACCGCAGAAATAATTGATTTCCTAATATCAGAAGCCTCATAGTTTTTGCCGAAATGATCCCGAACTGTTTTGACTAATCCCTCACGAAAAGCCGCTTGGTGGGTTCCCCCTTGTGTGGTATGCTGACCGTTTACAAAGGAATGATATTCTTCACTGTATTGTGTTTTACTATGGGTGAGTGCAACTTCTATGTCCTCTCCTTTTAAGTGTATAATGGGATAGGAAAGATCACTTTCGTTGGTCTGATCTGTCAACAAGTCTTTTAAACCGTTCTCAGAAAAAAACTTTACTCCATTGAGATCAATGGTGAGGCCTGGATTGAGATATACATAATATTTAATCATGCGTTCTACATATTCCAAACGGTATTTATAATTTTTAAAGATGGTAACATCTGGTACAAAGACTACCTTTGTTCCTCGTCTTCTGGAGCTTTCCTCTACAGGACTATCCAAGCTTAAATCGCCAAATTCAAAAGAAGCTGTTTTGGATTGTTTATCACGATTGGACTGCACTACAAAAGAAGATGAAAGTGCATTTACAGCTTTAGTACCCACTCCGTTTAATCCTACTGATTTTTTAAACGCTCTGGAATCGTATTTACCACCTGTATTCATTTTTGATACGACATCCACCACTTTGCCTAAGGGAATTCCACGTCCAAAATCTCGAACAGTGACTTGATTCTCTTTGATGGTAATTTCAATCGTTTTCCCTGCTCCCATGACAAATTCATCTATACAGTTGTCCAAAACTTCTTTCAAGAGTATATAGATTCCATCGTCTGGAGAAGAACCGTCCCCTAATTTTCCGATGTACATCCCAGGGCGCATGCGGATATGTTCCTTCCAGTCGAGGGAACGAATATTATCTTCGGTATAGGTGGTTTGTTTTTCCATTGAATTCAAGGCTAATATAACTATTGATCTTTGAACCTAAAGTGCTTCGCTCACTAAGAAATCAACAATTCAATATTCTTTTTTGTTAAAAAGTTATTGGGTCTGTTTTAAGTATAAAAAATTTCAAACTGAATAGCTGTTTATTCCTATATTTAGTGCTTAACAAACTTACATTTCCTTCTACAATGACAAAAATTTCAATAGAAAACACAACGGGTCCTTTTATTCACAGTGTTTATTTTTGGCTTAAAAATCCTGAAAATAAAGACGATAGAGCTGCATTTGAACAGGCAATGAAAAAGATGATTCGCACCAATCCCCAAGCAATATCTAACCATTTGGGCTGCCCCGCAGCATCCGAAAAACGCGATGTAGTGGACAATTCATTCAGCTATTTTTATATGATGGTTTTTTCAGATTTAGAAGCGCAAAACGCGTATCAAACAGATCCAACACATATGCTCTTCATTGAGGAAGCCTCTCATTTATGGGAACGTGTCCTGGTTTATGATTCGATTTCAAAAACAGACTAAATTGTTTACTTATTGGCTAAAGCATTTTGAGCTTGTCTAAAATTGTCGATGGCTACAAAATAATCTGGATCTTCAAGCACATTGACTTCATAGATCTTTTCTGCGCGTTTTATGAGTTTAACACAGTCCGAGGAAAGATGCCTTAAATGTATATTCTTTCCGTCTTTAAGATAGCGTTCTGTCAATTTATTGATGCATTCAATGGCCGACTGATCCACAATACGAGACTCTTTAAAATCAATAATTACCTCTTCAGGATCATTTTTTACATCAAATTTACTGTTGAATAATTCAATACAACCAAAAAATAAGGGTCCGTATATTTCATAGTGTTTTACCCCATGGTCATCCACATACTTTCGTGCACGAATGCGCTTTGCATTTTCCCATGCGAAAACTAAGGAGGAAACAATTACTCCCGCTAATACCGCAATGGCTAAATCAAAAAGTACTGTAATTACAGTTACCAAAATGATCACAATCATATCTGCATTAGGCACTTTATTCCATACTTTGAAAGTACTCCAAGCAAAGGTGCCAAGAACGACCATAAACATAACTCCCACTAGCGCTGCAATAGGCACTTGTTCGATATAGCTAGATCCGAATAAGATAAAAAATAACAAGGCTAAGGCAGCTGTAATTCCTGAAAGACGTCCACGTCCTCCCGATTTTATATTGATAATACTCTGCCCAATCATGGCACAGCCTCCCATACCACCAAAAAAACCATTAAGAATGTTTCCTGCGCCTTGAGCAACACATTCTCGATTTCCACTTCCGTGCGTATCGGTAAGTTCATCAATTAGATTTAATGTCATTAAAGATTCAATCAATCCGATTGCTGCAAGTATAAAAGCATAGGGTGCAATAAAAAATAAGGTTTCTAAAGAAAAGGCAATCAGTGGAATTTGAAAACTAGGCAAGCCTGCTTTAATTCCCTCACCCCCATTGGCTACAATAAAAGATTTAACCGTTTCGGTTTCCAAATCCCCTAAAATAACCACTAAGGAAACAACAATGATTCCCGTCAAAGCTGCAGGTATTTTTTTTGTTACTAAAGGCAACAATGCCATGATAAGCATGGTCATTGCAACTAAACCAAGCATAATCCACAGCGAGCTTCCCCCTAACCACTCCCCCTTACTTTTGAACATCCCTAATTGAGAAATAAAGATGACAATTGCCAAGCCGTTGACAAATCCCATCATTACAGAATGAGGAATCATCCGCACAAATTTTCCAAGTCGTAAGATTCCTGCTGAAACTTGAATCAGTCCGGCCAATAAAAGGGTTGCAAAGAGATACTGTAACCCAGCCGTTTCTGCTCCTGCTAATTGATTTCCTTCGCTCACTAGACTAACCATTACAACAGCCATGGCACCGGTAGCTCCCGAGATCATACCCGGGCGCCCTCCAAAAATTGCGGTCACCAACCCCATCATGAAAGCACCATAAAGCCCTACAATAGGGGATATTCCTGCCACAAAAGCAAAAGCCACAGCTTCAGGCACTAAGGCAAGTGCTACTGTAAGTCCTGATAAAAGATCGTTTTTTATACTTCCTCCGTTGGTACGGTCAATGAGTTGAAAAGGTTTCAAAGAATATCGTTTTTTTAAATAAGCTGCAAAAATAGACTTATTCTCTATAATAGCCCATTGAGAATGAATCGAATTTAAATTTACCCCTTGAGCGTCGTGGATTCTGCTAAAAGAAAAATTGCTGTCCAATAAGTAGAAAGCACCAACAGTCCTGAAAAAGAAAACGAAATATAAAACTTATCTAAAGCGATTAAAGCATCTGATAATAGAAACAGAGTCACCGCCATTCCAATTCGTTTAAATGCTTTTTGAGAGGAATGCCTATTCAATGCAATTCCCTGCCAACTCATTAAAATAATCACGGACATGTAAAGGATCACGGGAATAGATAGCCGCTGCAAATTAGGGAAACAAAGCCACAAAAGAACACCTCCAAAAAGAATCAAAGGGATTCCCACTTCAATGGGAAAATACCATCCCCTCTCTTTAACAAAAGCCCTTAAAAACAATAGATGACCAATCAAAAACGAACCCAATCCGTAAACAAAAAAATCAGAGGATAATAAAAAACATCTCCGGCTAGACAAAAGAACAAACCCATTAAAATAGAATTTGAATAACTGTTTCCTCCCCCATACCGAAAACAAAAAACAAGTAAAATGATAAGAGCAGTGGTCAGCGGTTTAAAAAAGAAAAATAGCGTTTTGTATTCGAATAAATCAACAGCAATTGCCAGAAGTGCTGAAACTAAAATCAGACCATGGAATAGTTTCTTTTTCATATACACTAAGGTACTTTTTTTTATACATTAAATCGGAAATGCATCACATCGCCGTCTTTGACGATATATTCTTTACCCTCTACGCGCATTTTACCCGCTTCCTTTACTTTGGCTTCAGAGCCAAAGTGTTCGTAATCCGAATAGCTAATAACTTCAGCACGAATAAATCCTTTTTCAAAATCAGTATGAATAACACCTGCAGCCTGGGGAGCGGTTGCACCAATAGGTACCGTCCAAGCTCGAACTTCTTTTTCTCCTGCGGTAAAATAGGTTTGTTGATTTAATAAAGCATAGGCATTTCTAATCAACTTTGCCGCTCCTGCTTCTTCCAAGCCCAAATCTTCAAGAAAAAGTTGTCGTTCTTCAAAGGTTTCCAACTCATTGATGTCTGCTTCTACACTGACCGCTAAAATTAATAATCCTGCTTGTTCGTCCTTAACTAATGCTTTGACACGATCTACATGGGCATTTCCAGATTTGGCTGCTCGCTCCTCAACATTGCACACGTATAGTACCGGTTTATCGGTGATCAACTGAAGGGGTTTGATAAAAGCTTCTCTATCCTCTTCTTTCATCTGGATACTACGAACATTTTTGGAAGCTTCTAATTCGGTTTTTAGAAAGTCTAAAATTGTTTTCTCTTTGACGGCCTCTTTATTTCCCGTTCGTGCCGCACGATTTACTTTTTCTAATTTTTTTTCAACGGTTTCTAGATCTTTTAATTGCAACTCAATATCGATGGTTTCTTTATCCCGAACCGGATCCACAGAAGCATCAACATGAACAATATTGTCGTTATCAAAACAACGTAACACATGAAGAATGGCATCTGTTTCTCGAATATTGGCTAAAAATTGATTTCCCAATCCTTCTCCTTTACTTGCGCCCTTCACTAAACCTGCAATATCCACAATTTCAACCGTGGCAGGTAATACCCGCTCTGGATTCACTAAGCTTTCTAATTTTTCAAGACGTGCATCAGGCACATTCACCACACCAATATTAGGTTCTATGGTACAAAAAGGAAAATTTGCACTTTGTGCTTTTGCATTTGATAAACAATTAAAAAGAGTTGATTTTCCAACATTGGGTAAACCCACAATACCTGCTTTCATGAAATTTATTTTCGGCAAAAATAAACTTTCTTTTGGCTTTTACATTTGCTTTCCTCAATTATGAAGTAGAATCTTTACTTTTGTTTACTATGAGTGCAAAGAAATACTTGATGATTCATGCCGATGATGCTGGTCTGGCTTGGTCTGAAAACAAGGCTACACAGCAAGGAATGCTTCATGGAAGTATCAACTCGACTAGTTTGATGGTGCCCTGTCCCTGGTTTTATGAGATGGCACAATTTGCCATAAAAAACCCCGCATTAGACTTTGGCATCCATCTAACCTTAACAGGAGAATGGAAAACCTATCCTTTTCGACCGATTACTCCAACCCAATACATCTCCTCTTTGGTGGATAAAAATGGACATTTCCACCCAAAGCGACAACAAATTCGTGATCATGCTGTTCTAGATGAGGTTCGATTGGAATTAATAAACCAAATTGAATTTGCACTTTCCTTGGGAATGAAACCCACGCATTTGGACTCGCATATGTATACTTTGGGGCTTCGTCAGGATTTGTTGGATTTATATCAAGAATTAGGCGAGATCTATAAACTTCCTATCCTGCTGAGTAAGACATTGGTTTACTATACAGGTGAATCTCCTTCTCAATTTAATCTTCCTGAAGACAAATGCTTTGAATCGCTATTTATGGCCTCAATGCAGGAATTTAAAAATGGAGGAAATAGTCTGTTTTATGAGAAAACTTTAGATCATTTACCCGAGGGCCTTTCCATCATTTTGATACACCCGGCTTTGGAGAGTGAAGAAATGAATCAAATTACAATAGACCACCCCAATTTTGGTGCTTTGTGGAGAACAGAGGATTACAACTACTTCAGCAGTGAAGCCTGCAAATTAAAATTAAAAGATAATAATATTGAATTGGTAAACTTTAAAAGCCCTCTTATTCAGCGTCTTCTGGGTGCATAAAACGTTGTTTTCCTAACAAAGTTTCTTCTGATTCGACATGATTGTCGTCAGGTACACAGCAATCCACTGGACAAACCGCAGCACATTGAGGCTCTTCATGAAATCCTTTGCACTCCGTACATTTATCGGGCACGATATAATAATATTCATCGGAAACAGGCTCTTGGAAAACAGCAGCATTTATCGCTTTTCCATTCGTTAAAACAACGTCGCCTTTGAGAGAAGTCCCATCTTGATAGCGCCAATCTTCAGCACCTTCATAAATTGCAGTGTTAGGACATTCGGGTTCGCAAGCCCCGCAGTTGATACACTCGTCAGTAATGATTATAGCCATAGCAATTTGTTTCCTTACATTTGCGCAAAAATAAGACCTTAAAAGTTCCTAAACAAGTAAATGAAAGTAAACTCAAAACATGTAAATGCCCTCCTGAAACTTGGTCGTCACCTATTGGATTTCAATCCAAAGGACAGCGTTTATGCACCTTTACAAAAACAAATTCATCAAGCTCTAATCCATAACGGATGGTTTACTCAAGAGACCATACAGCAATGCTTTTCCAGTTGGGGAAAAGCCTTGACTTCATTCAATCTCGAACAATGGCTTAGTCCCTACTCATTTCCTACTCAAACGCAACCCAAAACCATTGCACTTGTTTTGGCGGGTAATATTCCAATGGTTGGGTTTCATGACATAATTTGTGTTTGGTTGAGTGGTAACAAAGCCCGAGTGAAATGTGCTTCTAAAGATTTGTATCTGTTACCTTATATGACTCATTTCTTGGAGCAAGAAGTAGGAGAAGAAAGAATTACATTCACAGATCAAAAATTAGAAAACTTTGATGCTGTTATTGCTACAGGTTCAAACAATGCCGCTCGTTATTTTGATCATTATTTCTCAAGTTTTCCAAACATAATCCGAAAGAATAGAAATGGAATTGCCGTTTTAGACGGAACAGAGACTGAAGAAGAATTAAAAGGCTTGGGTAGAGATATCTTACAATATTTTGGCTTGGGGTGTCGAAATGTTGCCAAAATCTATCTTCCCAAAGCGTATGATTTAAACTTAATTTTTGGCGGATTATTCCCTCATGATGAGGTAATTAATCATGCCAAATACGGGAACAATTATGACTATAATAAGGCTGTGTGGTTGATGAGCGAATTTGATTTTCTAGAAAATGGCTTTTTTATGCTCAAAGAAGATTCAGGTTTCAGCGCTCCAATTTCTTGTGCACATTATTCCTATTACGAAAATATTGAGGACGTGAGGAAAGAAATTCAAGTGCATAAAGAGGCAATACAATGCGTTGTTTCAAAACTCAAAATTGAAGGGGCGATCCCCTTGGGAACTGCCCAGCATCCTAACGTATGGGACTATGCAGATGGAATCGATACACTTTCTTTTTTAGAAAATTTATAGCATTTAAAAAAAAGGAATGTTAACAACTCTAACATAAAAAAAAACAAGGATATACCTCTAAGTTTTGAGGGAATCACAATATTTGCACAATAAAAATTAACATTTAACAAAACACTTTGAACCCTATGAAAGTTCACAATTTTAGTGCCGGTCCTTCTATTCTTCCAACACAAGTTATGCAACAAGCCGCAGCAGCCGTTAAAGAATTGGATGGATCGGGTTTATCATTAATAGAAATTTCCCATCGTAGCCAAGCCTTTATTGATATTATGGAGGAAGCTTGTGCTTTGGCTCTGGAACTTACGGGTCTCGAAAACAAAGGCTACAAGGCGATTTTCCTTCAAGGGGGAGCAAGCCAACAATTTTTAATGGTAGCTTACAATCTTTTAGAAAAAAAAGCGGGTTATGTCAATACTGGAACCTGGTCTAACAAAGCGATTAAAGAAGCAAAATTATTTGGGGAAGTATCAGAACTAGCGAGTTCTAAAGAAGCCAATTTTAATTATATTCCTAAAGGGTATTCTATTCCAGAGGACATCAATTATCTTCACTTAACAACCAACAACACCATTTTTGGAACCCAATTAAAAGAAATTCCATCTACATCTGTCCCTTTGGTTGCAGATATGAGTTCAGATATCTTTTCTCGAGAATTTGATTATTCAAAATTTGACTTATTCTATGCGGGTGCACAAAAAAACATGGGTCCTGCAGGAACCACTTTAGTCATAATCAAAGAAGATCTTTTTGGAAAAGTAAGCCGTGCCATTCCTTCCATGCTGAACTACCAAACCCATGCTGATGCAGGAAGTATGTTCAATACACCACCTGTTTTTGCGGTCTACACTTCGATGCTAACGATGCGCTGGGTAAAAGCACAAGGAGGTCTTGAAAGCTTAGGAGAGAAAAATATGGTAAAAGCCACCCTCTTGTATGGAGAAATCGACCGTAACTCAAAATTTAAGGGTTTTGCAGCTACAGAGGATCGCAGTGAAATGAACGCTACTTTTAATTTGGTCGATCCTGCCGATGGAGAAGCTTTTGATGGGCTCTGCAAAGCCGCAGGAATTAGCGGTTTAAAAGGACATCGTTCCGTTGGAGGCTATAGAGCCTCAATGTATAACGCGCTCTCCATAGAAAGTGTTGAAATCCTCGTAGACTGCATGCAAACTCTTGAAAAAAAATATTAAAAAAATAAAATATGAAAATTTTAGCCAACGATGGTATTTCCCAAAGTGGAATCGATGCTTTAACAGCAAACGGTTTTGATGTAATTACCGTAAATGTAGCCCAAGAACAATTGGTGGAGTACATCAATACAAATGATATTAAAGCTCTTCTAGTACGAAGTGCAACTACGGCTCGTAAAGAATTAATTGATGCTTGCCCAGGACTTCAGTTGATCGGTCGTGGTGGTGTTGGGATGGACAATATTGATGTAGACTATGCAAAATCCAAAGGATTGCACGTGATCAACACTCCCGCCTCTTCCTCTGCTTCGGTAGCCGAATTGGTTTTTGCCCATTTATACGGTGGAGTTCGCTTTTTATATGACTCCAACAGAAGCATGCCTTTAGAAGGGGAAACCAACTTTAAAGGGCTCAAAAAAGCTTATGCTAAAGGAGTTGAGCTTCGTGGAAAAACATTGGGAATCATTGGTTTTGGCCGTATTGGCCAAGAGGTGGCTAAAATTGGTTTAGGGGTAGGAATGAATGTCATTGCTGCAGACACTTACATGGAAGAAGCCACCGTAACTGTTTCCCTTTTTAATGGTCAATCCATTCCTGTGGTGATCAAAACACAAACAATGGAAACTGTTTTAGCTGAATCAGACTTTATCAGTTTGCATGTCCCTGCTCAGAAAGATTATGTAATTGATGCGAGCGCCTTCTCAAAAATGAAGAAAGGAGCTGCGATTGTCAATGCGGCTCGTGGAGGGGTAATTGATGAAGTTGCTTTGGTAGATGCACTTGACAAGGGACAGCTATCCTTTGCGGGTATGGATACTTTTGAAAATGAGCCCAAACCAGAAATCAAATTGCTCATGCATGATAAAATTTCATTAACTCCACATATTGGAGCTGCAACTCTGGAAGCTCAGGATCGTATTGGTGAAGAATTAGCATCACAAATTAGTAGCCTACTTAAATAACAATAGCACTTTGTATTTCGATCGTATAAAATTAAAATGGGGCATTGAATCCAATAAACAATTGGTGGTTATATTTATTGTCTTTGGATTAACAGGATCCTTAAGTGTCCGTTTAGCTAAACCTGTTTTGGAGTTTTTCCACATTAATATAGAAAACTTTCAAACACTTTTCTGGGGAGATCTTTGGTATTGGATCCTCCGGATTTTGGTTGTCTTCCCAGTATATCAATTGTTATTGATCCTGCTTGGGACCCTATTTTTTCAATTCAAATTCTTTTGGAATTTTGAAAAGAAAATCTTGAGTCGAATGGGATTCAAACGGTTCTTTAAAGAAAAATAGTAACTTAAAACCCTACGAAAGTCCCGAACTGATCAATTTCAAAAATTCATTACGTGTATCGGTATCTTTAAAAGCACCTCTAAACCCAGAGGTTGTTGTGGTTGAGTTCTGTTTTTGCACGCCGCGCATCATCATACACATGTGCGAAGCCTCAATAACCACAGCCACACCTCTCGGCTGAAGGGTATCGTTGATACAATCTAAGATTTGTTCTGTCAAGCGTTCTTGTACTTGTAATCTTCGGGCAAAAACATCTACCACCCGTGGTATTTTACTGAGCCCTACGATATGACCGTTAGGAATATAGGCAATATGTGCTTTCCCAAAAAAAGGGAGTATGTGATGCTCACACAAGGAATACAATTCAATTTCTTTAACAATCACCATTTCATTATAACTTTCCTCAAACATGGCACCTTGAAGTATCTGTTTGGGATCCTGCTCATAGCCTTTTGTCAAGAATTTCATGGCTTTGGCTGCACGCTCAGGGGTTTTCAATAAGCCCTCACGGCTTTTATCTTCTCCCAATAAGTGAAGAATGTCTTCGTAATTCGTTTTAATTTGTTCGGTTACCGGAAAGGTTTCAATATTAAAGTTGTCATTCATTTTTTGTCGTAATATAATTAGTAAAATAGTGTTTTAATTTTTCGATCTTGGGGTCAATCCTATAGGTACAATAAGGTTGCGTTTTATTTTGATTGTAATAATTCACATGCTCTTCTTCCGCTTTATAAAAAGGAGTAGCCGCCTTCACTTCCGTAACTATGGGGGATTCAAAAACTCCTTCAAGCTCTAACTGTTTCATTATCGTTTCTGCAATAGTTTGTTGCTCAACTTCAGTAAAATAGATTCCTGAGCGGTATTGAGTTCCCACATCGTTTCCTTGTCTGTTACGTGTTGTGGGATCATGCGTATTAAAAAATATCAGCAAAAGGGCTGCAAAATTGATCACACGAGTATCGTATTGAATAGATATTGCTTCGGTATGTCCTGTTCTCCCAGTACATACTTCTCGATAAGCTGGATTCTTAATCGTTCCATCTATATACCCCGGCAACACTTCTGTCACTCCATCAATACGCTGAAAAACTGCCTCAGTACACCAAAAACAGCCTCCAGCTAAATATATAGTTTTGATCACTTTTTTTTTTAATTTTATTAAATAAATATACAAAGTGATGCGCTATTTAAGGTTATTTTGTTTAAGAAATTAAGTAGTATGCCATTATTATTTCCAAATCTATTAAACAGACGTTGAAGAAATGAAATTGATTTCTTGAAGGAATATAAAAAAGAAGTACTTTAGAGGGGTCTATGAAACACTTGCTTACCGCCCAAAATGTATCTAAAAATTACGGAGACTTAGCTGTTTTGTCTGAGGTATCTCTCTCACTAAAGGAAGAAGAAATAATTGCTATTGTGGGTCCCTCTGGAGCTGGAAAGACTACCCTTCTTCATATTTTAGGAACTTTAGACCGCCCCAATAGAGACTCTAAAACCCAGATCATTGTCAACGCTATTGACACCACCCAACTTTCGGATAAAAAATTAGCACAATTCAGAAATCAAAACATGGGATTTATTTTTCAATTCCACGAACTACTTCCTGAATTTACGGCCTTAGAAAACGTTTGTATCCCCTGTTGGTTGGGAGGCATTTTTTCAAAAGAGTCCAAAGAGAAAGCACTTAAACTATTAAAGCGTTTAGGAATTGCGGATCGAGCTTCACACAAACCCAGTGCACTTTCTGGAGGAGAACAGCAGCGCGTTGCTGTAGCAAGGGCTTTAATCAATGATCCCAAAATCATTTTTGCAGATGAGCCTAGCGGAAATTTAGATTCTGAAAATGCGGATCGTTTGCATGATTTATTTTTTGAATTACGTAAGGAGCTTGGTTGTAGTTTTGTGATTGTTACCCACAATAAAGATCTTGCCGAACGTGCTGATAGAACAATCAGTCTTAAAGACGGTAAAATTGAAGTGTGAATAAAAAAGAATTAAAAGCCTTTTTAGATGAGAAAGCGAGAACCTTCGAGTCTTCTCATTTTTTAGAGCAAGACCCTATTCAGATCCCCCATCGTTTTGACAAAAAAGAAGACATTGAAATTGCTGGATTTTTGATTGCAACCATTGCTTGGGGCAATCGAGTTAGCATAATCAAAAGTGGAAATCGAATGATGCAGTTTATGGATAATGATCCGTATACTTTTGTCATGGAACACAAAGAGGCAGACCTTAAACAGCTCAACACTTTTGTCCATAGAACCTTCAATGGGATTGATTTTATCTATTTCATTAAAGCACTTCGAAATATTTATACGAAACACAAGGGACTGGAGTATGCTTTTTCTACGCACAAAAAGGCATCGGATATGTATCAAAATATCCATCAATTTAAAAAGATTTTTTTTGAGTTAACCCATGAAAAAAGAACTGAAAAACATGTCTCGGATCCCTTAAAGGGATCCGCAGCAAAACGCCTAAACATGTATTTGCGGTGGATGGTTCGTCCTGCTGTAATGGGCGTTGATTTCGGGGTTTGGAACCGACTAAAGGCTGCACAACTCTCTTGCCCTCTCGATGTACACAGTGGAAATGTAGCGCGTAGTTTAGGTATTTTAAACCGTAAACAAAACGATTTTAAAGCTTTGGTGCAACTCGACACAGCGCTTCGAAAATTCGACCCTACTGACCCCGTTAAATATGACTTTGCTCTCTTTGGCCTAGGAGTTTATGAAGGTTTCAAATGATTTGAAATCTTTTTTTCTATCTTGTTCATTTAAGAACCAAAACCCTTTTTCGCTCAAAATGTTTAAAAAATTATTAAGTCAAATGGGCCCAGGACCTTTAATTGCAGCAGCATTTATTGGTCCGGGAACCATTACATTGTGCACCCTTGTGGGAGCACAGTACGGTTTAGAATTAATTTGGGCCATTTTAGTGGCCATCATTGCAGCCATTGTTCTTCAGGGGATGGCGGTTCGATTGGGTGTTATCGGTCAAAAAAGTATTACACAAGCCATAAAAGACGAAATTAAAACACCTTGGATTCAATCGGGACTCTTGATTTTAATCTTCTTGGCGATCATGATAGGAAATACGGCCTACGAAGCAGGGAATATCAGTGGAGCGGTTTTGGGATTAGAAACATTGTTTGGCAAAAAATCACTCAATGCCTTTGGATTTGAAATAAACCTTTTTTCAATTGGGATTGGACTAATCGCAGCCAGCTTATTATGGACCGGAAAATATAAAATCATTGAGCGTAGTCTTGTTGTATTGGTGATTTTGATGAGTATTTCTTTTTTAATTACAGCTATGGTTACAGGTCCCTCCATCATGGAGGTGCTGAGTGGTGTTTTTAAATTTTCCACTCCCCAAGGAAGTGTATTGAGTATCATTGGTCTGGTGGGAACAACCATCGTTCCCTACAATCTTTTTCTCCATACTGAATTGGTAAAAGAAAAATGGTCAAACAAATCCGATCTCCCCTTTGCGATAAAAGACATGGTTATAGCACTCGTTTTAGGTGGGGTTATTTCAATGAGTGTAATTATTACCGCCGCATCTATCCAAACCGTATCCCTAGACAGCGCTGCAGATCTTGCGCTTGGTTTAGAACCTTTGTTTGGATCTTTTGCCAAATATTTCCTCTCTTTTGGACTTTTTGCCGCAGGGATAACCAGTACAATTACAGCTCCCCTAGCAGCAGCTTATGTCGTTTGTGGATGTATGGGATGGAAAGTTAACTTGAAAAACTCCAAGTTCCAGCGAGTTTGGGGAATTGTAATCTTATTTGGGATTCTATTTTCTGCTACGGGACTTAAATTGATTATTATTATTCAATTTGCACAAATTACCAATGGAATCTTGTTGCCCATAATCGCTGCAATTCTTCTCTGGATCTTAAATAAAACTTCTCTTTTGGGAGCCTCAAGAAATAATCTAAAACAGAATATCTTGGGCTTATTCATTGTTCTTATCTCCGTCTTTTTGAGTCTGCGGAGCCTATGGTCTGTATATCAAAGCTTTTAAAATGAGTACAAAACCATTTCACATCAATGCTGATTTAGGTGAGGGCTACGCCATAGAAGAAGCCCTTATGCCCTATTTAGATTCCTGTAATATCGCTTGCGGAGGTCATAGCGGAGATCGAAATACAATAAAAGAAGTAGTCGCATTGGCCCAAAAATGCCAGGTAAAAATTGGCGCACACCCCTCCTATCCCGACAAAGAAAATTTTGGGAGAAAAGAAATGAAATTGAGTGATATCGAACTTTACCACAGTTTATCTGATCAAATAGAGTTGCTTTTAGATGAACTCTCTCCTACTGTTTTACATCATGTAAAACCCCATGGCGCCTTATATCATAGCTGTGCTAACGATATTACATCAGCATCAATATTTCTGGAGGTAATTAAAGTACTTTGCCCAAAAGCAATTGTTGTTACACTACCTAACAGTGTGCTCGAAAAATTGGCTCATACCCATGGTATTGCCGTTTGGAGGGAAGCTTTTATAGATAGAGCTTATTTGAGTAGTGGACAATTAGTCCCTCGTTCCCATCCCAAGGGGGTTCTGCAAGAAATTCAAGCCTTGTATAATCAATTTTATTATTTGGTTCAGGAACAAAAAGTAAAGACATTAGACAAGACTTGGATTGAATTGAAAGCTAATACCCTTTGCATACATGGAGATCACCCAAATTCAGTTGATAATTTAAAAACAATGCTCCATTTATTTCAGAAAAAACATTTACCCAATGAGTAAATCGCTTCCTTTTACTTTTTTTCAGATGCATCCAAAAGCCCTTTTATTGGAATGGCAGCAAGAACCCAATTTAGATCTGTTGCATGAAATAAATTGCTTCAAAACAAATATAGAAAGTCACTTTAAAGACATTTGTCAAATTACTCAAGGATACTGTACCCTCTTGATTCAGTGGAAAAATGAGCTAGAAAATTTAACCGAAATCAAAGCCCAACTTGAGACACAATTTAGAAATATTGATAGTACCCAAAGGCATAAAAAATCAAAACATTGGACTCTTCCCGTTTGCTATGAAGGAGAATTTGCGTTGGATTTAGAGGAACTGTCATCTGAATTAAACTTGAGCAAAGAAGAGATCGTCAGCAGGTATTCTCAGCCGACTTATAATGTCTTTTTTATTGGTTTTTTACCTGGTTTTTTATATCTGGAAGGCCTTGATCCGCGTTTGTTCTTTCCCAGAAAAAAAACGCCTCGTTTGAAGATTCCCAAAGGAGCGATTGCCATAGGAGGTAAACAAACAGGGATCTATCCCAGCCAAAGTCCAGGAGGTTGGCAAATCATTGGAAATACTCCGATTCCGCTATTCAATCCCGATAAAAAAAATCCCTGTTTTGCAGCCTCAGGAGATACCCTTTCATTTGATCCTATCTCATACGAAGAGTACCAATTGATTTTAAAAGCAAAAAATCCTATTCAATATTTAACTAAAAAAGGATGATCGAGATTCAAAATGCTGGCTGGTATACCACCCTTCAGGATTTAGGCCGTTTTGGCCATCAATCACTGGGCGTGCCTATCTCGGGAGCCATGGACTTGAATGCATTCAATTGGGCAAATGCATTATTAAATAATGATCCCAATGCTGCTTGTCTTGAAATGACCCTGAGAGGAGCGACTTTAAAATTTCATCAAGCGACCCATATTGCCATTACTGGAGCCATGATGCCTGCATTGCTCAATTTCAATCCTGTACAAATGTATGAACCCATACAGATAAACAAAGGAGATGTATTACAATTTTCATCTACAAAAGAAGGATGCAGGACCTATCTAGCCCTACTGGGTGGACTACAAACAGAAACGGTACTTGGCAGTAAAAGTCAATATAAAGGATTGACCCGACAGCATCAAATTAACAAAAAAAGTCTCATTCCCTTTCATGAAATTCCATTTCGTCCCAAAAGTGCTAAAATAAAAAAGCAATTGATCAACTATGGCGATTTAAAATTGGAGGCATTCGAAGGACCAGAATATCAGTTACTCAACACTACTTCTAAAAACATCCTCAAAAAGAAAAAATTTTCCATCAGTCAAAATAACAATAGAATGGGGTATCAACTCAATGAAAAAATACCACAACCACTTCCTCAAATATGGACTGCTCCTACTCTACCTGGTGTCGTTCAGCTTACACCTGATGGGACTTTGATCATTCTAATGCGTGATGCACAAGTTACGGGGGGTTATCCAAGAATTCTTCAACTGAGTGATGATGCTCTTAATTTACTAGCCCAAAAATCGACTAGGGATCAAATAAAATTTGAAATTACATCACTTCCATAATAAGTCTTTCCAACGGGGACTCTTAATATAAAATTGTTTCTTATTTTTGCTAGGATTTACAGCAAATGAAGATACTTCTTAAAAATGCTACGCTTCTTCACGAAAAGAGTCCTTTTCACAACCAAATAAAGGATGTTTTAATCGATGATGGAATACTCACTCAAATAGAGGATCAGATCGAAATTAATTATGACCAAGTCATTAATTTAAAAGACTTACACATATCTTCAGGCTGGTTTGATCCCAATGTATCCTTTGGAGAACCTGGTTTTGAGGAACGTGAAACCCTAGAAAATGGATTATTAACAGCTGCTAAAAGTGGGTTTACTCACATTGTTTTGAATCCTGATACAGAACCGGTAATTAACACACATGCTGATGTAAGTCATTTGGTTCAGACTACTGCACATCAGACCACAAAACTTCATATTAGCACTGTTCTTTCTGCTGCAGGTGAAGGAAAACAAATGGCTTCACTCTTTGATCTACAAAATGCAGGCGCAGTTGCTTTTGGAGACTATAAAAGGGCATATACTAATCCTAATTTATTGCGTATTGCATTAGATTATTCTCAAAGCTTTGACGGCTTAATTCAAGCCTATCCAATGGATCAATCTCTGAGTGATAAGGGTCACATGCACGAGGGCTTAATCAGCACAAATCTAGGACTCAAAGGAATTCCAAGTATTGCTGAGACGGCCATTTTAGCTCGAGATTTACAGTTGCTAGAATATACCCAGGGAAAGTTACATATTCCGTTAATCTCTTGCGCTACCAGTGTTGATCTGGTACGAGTAGCAAAAAAGAAGGGACTTAATGTCAGCTGTGGAGTGGGTATTCCTCATTTGGTTTATACTGATGAAAATTTAATGGATTTCAATTCAGATTTTAAAATTTTTCCCCCCCTTCGTACCGCAGCAGATCAGCGGGCTTTGAAAGAGGGTTTACTTGACGGAACCATTGATATGGTCAGTAGTATGCACCATCCCATCAACCCGGAACTTAAAAATCTAGAGTTTATTAGTGCCCATAGTGGAAGTATCGGTTTAGAGGCAGCCTTCGTTGTGTTACAAAATCATTTCCCTTTAGAGAAAGTAATTTCCTTTTTAACCAGAGGGAAGAAAAGGTTTACAATTGAAACCCCTCCATTTGAATTAGGCACCAAAGCAGATCTAAGTCTCTTTAATCCGAATGGATCTTCAGTATTTACTGATCAACAAATCCACTCCACCTCCAAAAATTGCATGTTTGTTGGAACTCCCATTAAAGGGAGCGTCTATGGTTGTATTCGAGGTGAGCGACTCCAATTAAACGCATAAGGCACATGTTAGAATACAGAATTCGTAAGGCTGAAGGGCAAGCAACTCTTAAACCTGCAATTTTTTTAATTCATGGGTATGGCAGTAATGCAGACGACCTTTTTTCATTTGCCTCTTACCTACCCCCGTCTCATACCATTATTTCGTTACAAGCTCCCCAATCTTTTGCTCAGGGAAGTTACGCTTGGTATCCTCTTGGAATGAATGCTGCAGGAGAAGTAACTTCAGACATTGACGAGGCCTGGAGTGTGGTTCGTCTCTTAATTGAAACTATCGATACCCTCACTGAGGAATATGCTCTAGACCCTGAGGACATTAGTTTGTTTGGATTTAGTCAAGGGGCAATACTTAGCTGGGCATTGGGTTTTCAACATCCGAAAAAAGTGAGAAGAATTATTGCCCTTAGTGGTTTAATACACGACAGTGTTCCGCTTAATAAACCCGAATTCATTGCCTATGCAGCGCACGGAACTCAAGACAGTGTTATCCCAATTGAAAGAGCCAGAAAACACATTCTTCCGTTGAGTCAACTGTATAAGGAAATACAATATCATGAATTTCCAGATGGACATACCGTTTCACAAGAGAATTTCACGGCATTAATGGAGTGGATTTACAAAACAAATCTATAGGGGATTCACAAAATGAGCGAGCTCATTAAATTGAATTGAATTGTCTTTGGCAATTGAAAACTCAAGTATAGCTTGCCCCCACTTTGCATCACTATTAAATCCTATTAAAACCCACTGGTCATTTACTACTTTTATTTGATCAATCAAAAAAGTACCCTTATTTGAAATTTTAGGGAGTACTTTTCTTAACCCTCCACTTGAATTCAAAGCTCTTAACGCGTCAACAATTTGGTTTTCAAGACGAAATAAATCTTTTTCCCTTTGGTCTTCCTTTCCGATTGATTGGGCTGACAAAGAAAAATAAGCATGAGTAGCCCTGTATTCTTCCAAAACTTTAATTGAATCTTTTAATTTTAAATTGGTTTGATTTTGCTTTTGAATCAAATCATCTTGATAGTTCAAAACCTTGTTGGTGTTAAACAATTGAAAAAAGAGGAGGATACAAACAAAAAGAAAGAGGTAAAAAACAATTTTAAATTTCATACAATATTTATTCGGAAGTTAGGGTTAGGGTATCGTAGGCTAAAAAAACATTAGAAGGCAGTTCTTTACTAACTTTATCATGAAAGCCCATTAAATGGCTTATATGGGTTAGATAACAACGTTTAGGTTTGATGATTTCAATCAGTTCCAGAGCTTCCTCTAAATTGAGATGATTGGGGTGAGGCTCAATCCGTAAAGCGCTTAAAACTAAAACATCCAAATCTTTTAGTTTTTTTCTTTCTGAAATAGAGATTGTTTTAACGTCTGTCAAATAGGCGAAATTATCAATTCGATAACCCATAACAGGCAATTGATTGTGCATTACCTCAATGGGAGTTATCACTTTAGTGTTAATCTCAAACGAATTCTCAACTTCATTAACTTCAACTGAAGGAGCACCCGGGTATTTATTTTCCTTCGAAAAAATATAGCCAAAACGTTTGGATAGATTATCTAAAACACGCTTGGATCCAAATATGGGAATATCTCCTTGTTTGAAGAAAAAGGGACGGATATCGTCAATTCCAGCAGTATGATCTGCATGTTCGTGTGTAAAAAAAACAGCATCTAGTGTTTCACAATTGACCCGCAGCATTTGTTGTCTAAAATCAGGACCACAATCCACCACAATGTTGGTCTGTTCCCATTGAATCAAAATAGAAACACGCAAACGTTTGTCTTTAGGATTTGAACTAAGACAAACGGGATGTTTACTTCCAATGACTGGAATTCCCTGAGAGGTTCCTGTTCCTAAAAAATGAATTTTGAGCATAGTTGAAACAAAGGTAAATATTTGCATTTAGATAACGTGGAACTTTGTATTTTTGAAAGGAATGAATTCTTTAAACTATGTCAGAAATTCTTGGAGACACCGGTTTTGATAATAAACCATCTATCGAAGCAAAAGCACTTCGAATTAATTTAAACAAATACATTTACGGAACTTTTGCGGAAATTGGAGCAGGACAAGAAGTTGCCCGACATTTTTTTAGAGTTGGCGGTGCTTCAGGTACCATTGCTAAAACAATTAGTGCTTACGACAAAAATTTTAGTGATACCATTTACGGGGAGGAAGAAGACAGTCGATACGTTACAGAGGCCCGACTGGATAAAATGCTTACTCACGAAATGCGTTTGTTAAAAAATAGAATTCCAAAGGAAGATCACCCCAATAAAATGTTCTTCACTTTTGCTGATACAGTAGCTACTATTGATTTTGCTAAAAAATTCAAAGGTCACGGATGGATGGGAATACGTTTTCAAACATCCCCTGAGGAACCGTATAATGAAATAACACTTCACATACGTTTTCACCAAACTGAGGCTCGTCTTCAACAAGAAGCTATTGGTTTTATGGGCGTTAATTTAGTTTACGGCGCTTTTTATAAAAGTCATAATCCAAAGAAACTATTGCGTTATCTCTACGATCACATCGATCACGAGGCAATAGAAATTGATACAATAAATTTCTCAGGGCCTAAATTTAAAAATGTCGACAATCGTCTGATGAGTTTACAGCTCATTCGAAATGGAATGACTGATGCGGTCATGTTTGATCCTAATGGAAATAATATTCTACCCGCTCGTATACTTTACAAAAAAAACATCCTTGCCTTGAGAGGGAGCTTTCGTCCCGTAACTAAGGTCAATATTGATATGTTTAATAAATCCTTTGATATTTTTTCTAGAGAAGCCAATGTTAATGTTGATAAAACAGAGGTGATTTTTGAAATCACTTTATCAAATTTAAGAGCATCAGGTGAAATTGACGAAAAAGACTTTATGGACCGAGCCAAATTGCTTTGCTCCCTGGGTCATACTGTGATGATCTCAAACTTTAAAGAATATTATCGCTTGGTAGATTATTTCTCTAATTATACCAAAAAACAAGTGGGTCTGGCTATGGGAGTTAATAATTTTGTTGAAATTTTTGACGAACACTACTATCAAGATTTAAGTGGAGGGATTTTAGAAGCCTTTGGAAAAATGTTTTACAACAATCTTAAAGTTTACCTCTATCCCATGCGTAATGAACAAACAGGGGAAATTATTAACAGCAATAACCTCAAACTTCACCCACGAATGAAAGACTTTTACAAGTTTTTCAAATACAATGACAAAATTGTGGACATTTTTGATTTTGATGAAAGTCACCTATCTATTTTTTCGAGAGAGATTTTACAAAAAATCAAAGACAAAGAAGAAGGATGGGACAATGAATTACCCAATGGTATTGCAGAGATGATCCGAAATGAAAAAATGTTTAGTTATCAAGAATAATTTACCCCGCTAAAATCTGAGCCGCGTGCTCTTTCGTTTTTACTTTATCAATAACGCGTTCAACAATTCCATTTTCATCCAGAATAAAAGTCATTCTGTGAATTCCGTCGTATTCTTTTCCCATAAATTTTTTGGGTCCCCATACCCCAAAGGCTTCAATAACGTCTTTCTCGGTATCGGCTAACAAAGGAAAAGGAAAATCAAACTTATCGACAAATGATTTTTGCTTTTTTTCAGTATCTGCACTTACTCCCAATAGGACATAGCCCGCCTCCTGTAATTCTTTATAATGATCTCTTAGATCGCATGCCTCTGCTGTACAACCCGGTGTATTGGCTTTAGGATAAAAAAAGACAACAAGCTTAGAACCGCTATAATCTTCTAAACTATGTGAGTTTCCTAAGTGGTCGTTAACAGTAAAGGAAGAAACTTTATCTCCTACTTTTAATGGTTTCATAATCATCGTGTTTTTAGTATTTTCGAAGATAAAAAGAATTGATGACAAAAAAAGAAAAAGTTAAATTTGCTATAGAAACTTTAGAGGCTTTATATCCAGAAATCCCTATTCCATTGGATCATACCGATCCGTACACTCTTCTTATTGCTGTTTTACTTTCTGCACAAAGTACAGATGTTCGTGTCAACAAGATCACGCCCTTACTCTTTAACAAAGCCTCAACACCAGAAGAAATGATCCAATTAAGTGTTGAAGAAATTCGTAGTATAATTCGCCCGGTAGGCTTATCGCCCATGAAATCAAAAGGAATCTATGAATTATCACATATTTTACTTGACAAACATGAAGGGAAAGTTCCCAAAGATCTTGAAGCCTTGGAGGAACTGCCTGCGGTAGGTCATAAAACGGCAAGTGTAGTCATGGCTCAAGCATTTGGGGTTCCGTCTTTCCCCGTAGACACTCACATTCATCGTTTAATGTACCGTTGGGGGTTTAGTAATGGGAAAAACGTAGTTAAAACAGAAAAAGATGCAAAACGATTATTCCCTAAAGAAAAGTGGAATGATTTACACCTCCAAATTATTTGGTATGGAAGGGAGTATTCTCCTGCCAGAGGTTGGGATATTGACAAAGACATAATAACAAAAAGAATTGGGAGACAATCGGTCTTAAAAAAACTTAAATGAGAAATTAGTTTTTAAGTAAATCGAGCGCCTTATTCTGATTATGCGTATTGCTGTAAGACTTTGAGAAAGCCAAAATGCGCTTAATTACGATATCACGAGGTGGTTTATTGTCAGAATTTAAAGCATTCGCTGTTGAGTAGTTTTCTTCCATAAATTGTTTTATGCATTTCTAACGCAAAAAACGGCTGGAAATTGTAATTACTCTAAAATAATCTGATTTTCTTCTACTAATTTTCTTAGGTTGATGATAGCATATCGCATTCTCCCTAGCGCGGTATTAATACTCACATTTGTGTTTTCTGCGATCTCTTTGAAGCTCATGTCACGGTACAAACGCATCATTAGTACCTCTTTTTGATCTTCGGGGAGTTCTTGTACTAAATTTTGCAAGTCTTTCACGATTTGATCCTGAAAGAGTGTTGATTCAACATTGGGGGTATTGTCAGAAATGAATTTAAACACATCGTATTCATCATTATTTTCTATCGTAGGAATTCGGTTATTCTTTCTAAAAAAGTCAATAACTAAATTGTGTGCAATGCGCATAACCCAGGGTAAAAACTTACCTTCCTCGTTATACACACCCTTTTTAAGGGTTTTAATTACCTTAATAAACGTGTCCTGAAATATATCTTCTGCAATATCACGATCCATGACTTTGGATTTAATGAAATTAAATATCCGAAGCTTGTGGCGTGCAATTAATTTCTCTAAGGCAATTTCTGAACCAGAAATATACTCATTAACTAAAAAAGCGTCTGTAGGTTGTGCATGTTTGATAGTATCCATAAAAATTACTTTGGGCAAGAATGCCATTAAAATCCGTGATGTTTAAAAGTAATTTTTTGCTATAGGCTACTAAATTTTATCAAATATATGCATTTTTTTAAAGTTATTAACAAACTGCTAGGGTTTATTCTAAAGAACAAGAGAGTAAAAAGCGATTAAAAAACCGTAAATTTAGCGCCTTTAAAACGGATTATGAAAAACATTTTGGATTACGATCCGAAAACCCATATAATAATTAAAGGAGCTCATTTACACAATCTAAAACGTGTAGATCTAGCCTTGAAACGCGATAAATTAACGGTGATTACTGGTCTTTCAGGATCAGGCAAGTCTTCATTGGCCTTCGATACCTTATATGCCGAGGGACAGAGGCGTTATGTGGAAAGCTTATCTTCTTATGCTCGTCAATTTATGGGACGTCTAAACAAACCCAAGGTTGATTTCATTAAAGGATTAGCTCCGGCAATTGCTGTTGAACAAAAAGTCAACACCTCCAATCCACGTTCTACCGTTGGAACAAAAACAGAAATTTACGATTACCTTAAATTACTCTTTGCTCGGATTGGAAAAACCTACTCCCCTATCTCAAACAAAGAAGTTAAAAAAGACACTGTTGAAGATGTGGTGCATCATATCAAATCTTTGGAAGAAGGAGAGAAACTAATGCTACTTGCTCCTATTTCACCCGAAAAAAACAGAACTTTAGAAGATAAAATTAAAATATTTATTCAACAGGGTTTTGCAAGGATTTACTACGAAGGTGAAACCCAAAATATTGATGACTTAAAACAAGCGCCAAAAAAAGAGTTTGATTTGGTTATTGATCGGCTCATCGTAAGGCATGATGAAGACTTTTACAATCGAGTTGCAGATGCAATAGAAATGGCATTTTATGAAGGAAAAGGTAATTGCGCACTTCTCGTTTTGAAAAATAAAAAAAGACGGGAATTTTCAAATAAATTTGATTTGGACGGCATGACTTTTTCTCAGCCTAATGTTCATTTATTTAGTTTCAATAATCCTTTGGGTGCTTGCACAACTTGTGAGGGTTTTGGGGATGTTATCGGAATTGATCCCGAACTTGTGGTACCTGATACAAGCTTGTCTGTTTACGACAATGCAATCGTGCCATGGAAGGGAACAGGAATGCGAAAATTTTATAGTGATTTAGTAAACAATGCCTATCGTTTTGACTTCCCTATACACAAACCTTATTTTGAATTGAGTTCGGTACAAAAAAAGTTACTTTGGGAGGGGAATTCATATTTTAAAGGGATACATGCTTTTTTTAAAAAGATAGAGGCTAAAAATTACAAAATACAGAACCGTGTATTGCTTTCCCGCTATCGGGGCAAGACGAAATGTTCTACCTGTGGTGGCTCTCGGTTAAAGGAAGAAGCTTCTTATGTGAAGATTGGAGGTAGAAGCTTACCTGATTTACTTCAAATTTCAATTTCCAAACTAGCGCTCTTTTTTGATGCGTTAAAATTGAACAAACACGACCAAGAAATTGCCAGTCGCTTGCTAAAGGAAATCAATAGTCGTCTTCAGTTTGTGCAAGAAGTTGGTTTAGGGTATTTAAGTTTAAACCGTCGGTCCAACACCCTCTCTGGAGGTGAATCCCAGCGTATACAATTGGCAACCTCATTAGGAAGCAGCTTAGTTGGCTCCATGTATATTTTAGATGAGCCTTCCATAGGTTTGCACAGTAGGGACAATGAAAAACTAATTGAAGTATTAAAAACATTACGTGATATAGGCAATACGGTAATTGTAGTTGAGCATGATGAGGAGATCATGCATGCCGCCGATGAAGTGGTTGATATTGGTCCTGAAGCTGGAAGTTTTGGAGGTGAATTAGTTGCACAGGGTACTTTTAATCAAATTCTTAAAAGCAAAGGACTCACCGCTTCCTATCTGAATGGGAATAGAAAAATTGAGGTGCCAAAAGAAAGAAAGCGTTCAAAAAACAAACTCCAACTTATAGGCTGTAGAGAACACAACTTGAAAAATATTGATATTGAAATACCTCTGGGCTGCATGACCGTAGTGAGTGGTGTTTCTGGAAGTGGAAAAACCAGTTTAGTAAAACGAATCCTCTACCCTGCCTTGTTGCGTAACTTTGATATTTATTCAGAAAAACCAGGGGCATACTCAGAATTGAAAGGTGATTTACACACCTTAAAAAGTGTTGAGTTCATTGATCAAAATCCAATCGGAAGGTCGTCCCGTTCTAATCCTGTTACCTACATCAAGGCCTATGATGAAATCCGAGCTTTATTTGCCAATTTAAAGCTTTCCAAATTACGAAATTACCAACCCAAACACTTCTCGTTTAATGTGGACGGTGGACGCTGTGACAGTTGTAAAGGGGAAGGAACCATCACAATTGAGATGCAGTTTATGGCCGATGTAATTTTGGAATGTGAACATTGTAAAGGCAAACGTTTCAAAAAAGAAATTCAAGAGGTAAAATTCAATGAAGTTTCTATTGATCAGTTACTGGAAATGACCGTTGATGATGCCATTTCATTTTTTAAAAAGCAGGAGTCAAAAAGAATCATTCAAAAACTACAACCCCTACAGGATGTTGGATTAGGCTATGTAACCTTGGGGCAATCCTCAGCAACCCTATCGGGGGGAGAGGCACAACGAATTAAATTAGCATCGTTTATAAGTCAGGGGACCAGTAAAGAGAAAGTACTTTTTATTTTTGATGAGCCAACTACTGGACTTCATTTTCATGACATCCAAAAACTACTTACTTCTTTTGAAGCTTTAATTCAAAAAGGACACAGTATTGTTGTTGTAGAACATAATCTGGATCTCATTAAGTGTGCAGACCATCTTATTGATTTGGGACCCGAAGCAGGAGATGAAGGAGGTTATTTGGTCGGACAAGGAACTCCTGAAGAAATCATTAAAATAAAAAAATCGCACACAGGAAGATACCTCGCTCAAAAATTAAAGTAATCTTGATCGAATGTTTTTTAGTACATCTTCGATATCACCAGACCATCGGAATAACAACATTGGAAGGGTAAACAAGCCCATGATTAAAGCACTTCGAACTGCAATGGAAAGTATCGGATGCAGTAAGGTTGGAATCCAATATACAAGTCCGTAAATCAAAAAAATAGTTGCAAAAATCCCAATAGATTTTTTTGAATATGGATGAATTTTAAAAAGAACAGAAACTAAAATAATCTTACACAAATTAATAAATACAATAACGATTAAAGTGGCTAGGGCAGCTCCAATAATTCCATTGGATTGGATAAAAATATAATTCAAAATAACGGCTAAAATTGCTGAACTAACGGAGAACCAAAACACATAAGAATAATATTTCGAATTAGAAATGATATTGTTCAAACAGCCCATAGACATACTGAAATATTTCCCTAAAGAAACAATGACAACCACACTAGCTGCAGTGGCATAGCCTTCCTGATTAATTAATGAATAAAAGTCATTGAGATTAAGATTAATAACTAAAAAAACAAAGCCACATACAATCATTAGATTGAGGCTGCTCTTTTTCAACAAAGCAATAAGACGGTCTTGATCATTATCATTTAATGCTTTTGCAACTAAAGGACTTGTAATTTGAAACATGGCCCTCCCTGGCGCTTCTATTACTGCGGCAATATATAATGCAACTGCATAAAAAGCAACATTCTCACTTGTTGAAAGTGAAAAAATCATAGATTTATCGATATCCAAAATAAAGCTTGCAGCGGCTCCTGAAAGAAAAATCAAAGTACTATAACGCAACATGTGTTGCCATCCCTGTGGGAGTTTCCATTGAAAAGAAGGGGTGTAAACTTTAAAACAATAAAAAGCAATAATAAATAACCTTATATAATAACCGAGTATCAAAAAAACAATAAATTGATCTAAATCAATCATTTGAAAGGCAAAGAAGAGCAACAAAGTAAAAGTCAATAGGCGGGGATAAACCTCTTTTAAAAAATTACCAAAGACCGACTGCAAGTGAACCCGAAGCCAACTAAAAAAAATCTCGAAATACGCTGTGGCAATAGCGATGGATAAAATTAATACAGGAAAACGAAGAACAGTTTTGTTACTGTTAGAAATAAAATCTAGAATTTGATCATTGAACACACTGTATACCGGAAATAATAATCCTAAAATTACAAGTGGAAAGAGAACAACAAACCACAACAAGCGATCTCGCTCTACTTTAGACTCACGATCACTAAAATATTTAATTAGAGTATGCTGTACCCCGAAGGAGATAAAAGGCTGAATCAGATTTGAATTGGCAAGTAAAGCAACAACAAGTCCTTGAAATTCTTTTCCTGGGTATTTAGGATATAAGAAAAGCATATTGGCGGCACCAATTCCAAATGCCAAAGCAATACTTAGAACATTGTAAATGGATTGTCTGGCAATAATTCCCATGGTTTATGTATACTTTTTAGTACGGCATTCAAGGTATCCCATTCCAGAGACAATTCCAAGAAAAAGCAAAGCACTTAGCCAACGTAAATTTGTTCCTTGTTTGACCACCGATGGATTGAAACTAAATTCAATTTGATTTTCTCCAGCAGGAAGCTGAACAGCGCGTAAAACATAATTTACATTATAAATTGGGGTTTCCTCTCCATTTATTTTTGCAGTCCACCCATTGGGATAATACATTTCTGAGAAAACAGCAAATTGCTCTTTCTTAGATCGAGTATTATAAAGCGCTCGGTTTGGAGAAATTTCAGTTAAAACAATAGAAGCCAAGGTGTCTTTTTCAAAAGTCTTCGGCAGGCTAGTGGGAAGATCATCTGCAATAAAAAGAGCCTCCGAATTGAAATCGGTTGTTTTTAATTGTTCTAAAAGGGCATCTGCATTTGGATTTGAGATCAGCTTTTCAACATACCAAGCTGAACCAAGTGAATTAGGATTTCGTAAGGGTTTTAAGGTGCCCGTTTCTTCATCAGGAAAAAGGATGTATTTTACATTTAAAAAATCTAAAACCCCTGCAATTTGATGGGCATTGTAATAATTAAACAACTCTTCAAAACGTCTTGGTTTTGCCCCATGATAGCCCCCAAGGGTCTTATGGAAATAGGCTGTTCTGGCACCAGTAAGACCAAGTTGAGGCTCATAAACTCTAAAATCAGAGGTGTCATTTAGTATCGCTCGATCGGCCTCGGTTATCTGAAAAGGTCTTTCAATATAACGTTCAGAAACAAAACCTTCATGAGAAATATATCGATTAGAAACACCCACTAAATCAAATAATAAAATTGCTATTACAGCCGTTAGGGCAACATTTTTTTTGATTTTATTGAACTTAAAAGCAAGCAGAATGAGAAGGATTGAAACACAAATGAGTAGGCCTCTCAACAAGTCCGCCTGATAGATAGATTTCCTTGCCTCAAGAATTTGACTGACTAATTCAGCTCCGTAAACCTCTTGAAAATACCCATCATTGGGTCCTGAAAAAGGAAGCATTCCTTGAGATAGCAAAAGAACACCAAGCAAAGCAAGAGGAATCAAAGCTACTTTTATAAAACGTTTTGTATCAAACGCTTTTAAATTTTTTAGAGCCCAATGTAAACCTAAGGCTGCCAATACTGGGAGACACGATTCTAAAATGACTTGTATGGAAGACACTGCCCTGAATTTGTTGTAAAAAGGAAAGAAATCAATAAAAAATTGAGTTAAAAACGATAAGTTTTTTCCCCAAGATAAAAGCAAAGAAAATCCAATCCCAACCCCTAAAGCAATTCGAATAGGTCCTTTCACAAATGCTAATGCTAGGATCGCAAAAAAGAAGACACTGATTCCGACATAGGCAGGCGCTTCCAAAATGGGTTGAGACCCCCAGTAGGTCGGTACATTTTCCGAAAACTGTTTTGCTTGTGCTGTCCCTACACCACGGGCTCTTAAAAAATCATAAACCCCATGGTCTTCACCCAGATTTTCACTCGATCCCCCTCCTTGAATTCTAGGAGCGATTAGGTTTAAACTCTCAAAAATTCCATAACTATACTCTGTTATGTACTCGTAATCTAAACCTGATGATTGCTCTTTAGGGGTTCCATCTGCCTTAAGTTTTAATTCACTTGACCCCCGTGTACTAAATTTAGTGTATTCAGCGGTGGCTAGAAGAGGTGTTGCATTTAATCCTAATGAAAGGATCCCAGCCAAGACCAAAAGTCCGAGGGATTTTAAAAATGGCTTTACAGCTTGGTCTTTCCACGCTTGAATACCATAAACAATGACAAAAACTCCTAGCAATAACAACAGATAGTAAGTCATCTGGTAATGATTGGCACGAACTTGCATTCCAAGTGCCAGAGTAGTGAGAATAAAACCGGTGAGATTTTTCTTCTGAAACAATAATAAAAGGCCTGCCAAAACGAATGGAATAAAACTTACGGCAAGGGCCTTGGTATTATGTCCCACTTGAAGAATAATTAGTAAATAAGTGGAAAAACCAAAAGCCAATGAACCAAAAAGCGATGTATGCCAAGGTATTTTGAGCACTAAAAGTAAAATATAAGCTCCAAAAAAATATAAAAAAAGGATGTGTGCAGGTCTCGGTAGCACTCGAAAAAAAGAATAAATAGGACTTAAAAAATCTGCCGGATACTTTGCGCCTATTTGATACGTAGGCATTCCTCCAAAAGCATTGTTTACCCAATAGGTTTCCTCTCCTTTTTCAATTCGATGCTCCTTCAATTCTCTGGACATGCCCTCGTATTGACGAATGTCCGACTGCATTAGTGTTTTCCCATTTAGCAAGGGATAATAAAACAATAGAGAGAGGAATGCAAAACCGATAATAATCAGTCCATGTGGCAGTAAAACGGAACGTATCGAACCTTTATTCAACTTCTTCATAATCAATATACTCTCCTATAGAATCAGAAGCAGTCTTATGCTGTTTTGTCTTCGTTTGGGATTGATTTCCTTTGGGTGCCTGTTGTGCAGCAGCTTTTTTAACAACACGAGAAAACAGAAGCTTAAACAAAAAGGGAGATAACAACCTAAGAAGATAAACTACACATAAAAAGATAAAAATAATTTTAAAAAGCACACCATAAATTTTATATCACAAAAGTAACTATTTCCAATGGAACCCAATGAAATTTATAAATCATTAACAGCTCCTAATAATTCTAAATAAAGTTAGTTGTTCTATATTTGTGCTATGTTACGTTACCCAATTTTTTTCCTCATTTTATCAGTGTCTTTTATAGCAAAAGCCCAGTATACGGATCAAATAAACTCCAATAGACCTGGACTATCCATTGGAGCTTTTGCAGTGGGAAAAGACGTTGTTCAAGCAGAAATGGGTGTTGCCTTCAGACATTATTCACATTCGGGATACAACAATTCTACTTTTGATGGGGGTATTGGATTTTTATCGCTACGCTGGGGGTTTTTACTGGAGACGCTTGAACTAACCTATGAAGGAAAATATATTTCAGGAAAACTCAATTCTAAAGTGGGTAGTGTTCCTGTTATAAGCCCAAGAAAAGGGTTTTTACAAAACTTCATTGGGGTGAAATATCTTCTTTATGATCCTTTTAAGAAGGAGAAGAATATCAATGTTTACAGTTGGAAAGCAAATAATGGATTCAAACTTCGTGAACTCATCCCCGCAGTTTCTCTCACTTTGGGAACCAACGTAAGCTTCGAAAAAAACAATCCCTTTCCTTTTAATAATATTTTTGGAAATTTATATCGCCCTATTTTATTTCAAAACCTAAATGTTTCGCCAGACGAGGAGCCCTTTTTTCATTTGCGTGGGACGTTAGCAACTCAATCACATTTTTTAGGTAGCTGGGTTTTTGTAACCAATTTCACTTATGATCGCTATCTTTCATTGTATCCTGAGATGAGTTATATTTTAACATTAACACATACTTTAGATCCGCTATGGTCGATTTATTTAGAACATCAAGGCCAGAAAAGTGATTTATTCAATGATTACTTATTTAGATTCGGAGCTGCTTATTTGTATTCAGATAACATGCAAATCGAAGCTACAATAGGCTCAAACACGAAAACAACTCCCAATCAACTTCTTGTAAATTTAGGTGTTTCGTATCGCCTAGATTTTCATGAAGATTATAAATCCTCAGCTGAATTAGAATACAAGGCTTTGAAAAAAGAAGAGCGTCAATTGAAAAAAACCTTAAAGAAAAATACGAGAGGAGAACGCAAAAAAAACCGTAAAGCAAGGAATTAACTTTTATGGATCAAGAAGTTATTGTTAGAGAAATTGTCACAAAAAAAGAGTACAAAGCTTTTGTTATGTTTCCCTTTGAACTTTATGGGAACAACCCCTATTGGGTCCCCCCCATTATAAATGAAGAAATTGAAACCATCGATCCTCAAACCAATCCAGTATATCAAAACGCCGAGGCTCGATTCTTTTTAGCCTATAAAGAAAATAAAGTAGTGGGACGCATTGCAGCCATGGTCAACTGGATTGAAGTCAAAGAACTTAAAAAACCCAAAGTTCGTTTTGGATGGTTTGATACTGTTGATGATCTAAATGTCACTAAATTACTTTTAGATCAAGTTATCGCTTTTGGAAAAGAGCATCAATTGAAATTCATCGAAGGACCTGTCGGTTTTTCAAATTTAGACAAGGCCGGTTTATTGATTGAGGGTTTTGAAGAGCGGAGCACAATGATCACCCTCTACAATGCACCCTATTACCAAAAGCATTTGGAGGCCTTAGGCTTGTCAATACAGGCCAAATGGGTAGAATATGAAATTAAAATTTCAGACTTTGATGCCTCACCTGAAAAAGTCAAACGCTTTTCGAGTGTCATTATGGAGCGATATCATTTAAAATTACTTGAATTTAAAACTAAAAAAGAACTCCTACCCTATGTCGATCAAATGTTTAAATTATTAGGTGAAACCTATAATGACCTTCAAACTTTTGTGCCTATTCAAGCGTATCAAATACAACATTACAAGAATCGGTATTTAAAATTCATCAACCCTGACTTTATTAAATGTGTTGTTGATAAAAACGAACGCTTAATCGCTTTTGCGATTACGATGCCTTCATTTGCCGCTGCATTACAAAAGATGAAAGGAAAAATCAACTTCTTTAATTCTTTTTATTTATTAAAAGCGCTTTGGTTCAATCATCGTGCATCATTTTATCTCATTGGAGTGCATCCTGATTTTCAAAATAAAGGAATCACCGCTATCATTTTCAATGAAATACAAAAATTATTAAATAAAAGAAAAATCACTGTTGTTGAAACCAATCCAGAACTAGAAGAAAATATAGCCATACAAAAGCTCTGGAAGAACTATGAAAATCGCCAACATAAAAAAAGAGCGACATTTACCAAAACAATATAGACTATGCTTAGTGAGGGAACTATTATTGCGCTTTCAACACCCCAAGGAAGCGGTGCCATAGGAGTCATCCGTCTTTCTGGATCAACAGCTATTGAGAAAGCAGCTCATTTCATCCTTGCAAAATCAAAAAAAGAGTGGTCAGAAATTCAACCCAATACTGCTTTTTTAGGGGATTTTTGTAATGATGGGCAACTAATTGACGAAGTGTTAGTTACTTTTTTCAAAGGACCGAATTCTTATACTGGAGAGGATGTTGTTGAAATTTCATGTCATGGATCACCTTATATCCAACAAAAAATCATCACAAGTTTTTTGGATGAAGGAATCCTTCCTGCCCAAGCTGGGGAATTTACTTTAAGAGCCTATTTAAATAAAAAAATGGACTTAAGCCAGGCGGAAGCCGTAGCGGATATTATTGCCTCAGAAAATGAAGCGGCTCACGCATTGGCAATACAACAAATGCGAGGTGGTTTTTCCAAAAACATGGAACAACTACGACAGCAGCTCATTCAATTTAAAGCCCTAATTGAATTGGAACTTGACTTTAGTGAGGAAGAAGTCAATTTTGCAAATAAAGATCAACTAAGAGAGCTATTGCAAACTTTACACAAAGAAATCCGTACACTTAAACAATCGTTTGCTTATGGCAATGTAATCAAAACAGGAGTGCCCGTTGCCATTGCGGGGAAACCCAATGCAGGTAAATCGTCTCTACTCAATGCCTTGTTTAAAGAAGAGAAAGCTATTGTTTCTTCTATACCCGGAACGACACGCGATATAATTGAAGACACCCTTATAATTCAAGGTATTAGTTTTCGATTTATCGATACGGCAGGATTGAGAGAAACAAAAGATGTGGTTGAGGCTATGGGTGTTAAAAAGGCAAAGGATAAAATTACTCAAGCCACAATCCTACTTTATCTTTATGAAAAAACGACTGCATTTGAAACACTCTCAAAAGAAATCAAAACACTTCAACATGAAAATTTAAATATGGTCTTGATTGAAAATAAGATCGATCAAAATACAGAAGGTTTTGATTCCGTTTTTAATCAAAAATTATTGAATACTGTTCATGACTCCTCAAAAGCTTTTGGAATGGGAATTTCTACTCTTCAGGAAGAGAGCTTAGAACCTCTCAAGAAAAATTTAGTCGAGACTATTCAAGCCTTAGGAAATAATGCTTCAGTCATCGTGAACAACACAAGACATTTTCACGCCCTCACTCTGGCACTAGAAGCATTAGAATTAGTAATGGAAGGTCTTGAAAATGATATCCCAGGAGATTTATTAAGTATTGAATTAAAAGAAGCTATTTTTCACATCGGAAGTATTACGGGAACAATTGACGCCGACGAGGATATCTTGGGTACTATTTTCGGTCAGTTCTGTATTGGGAAATGATAATTTCCTAATTCAAGCCACAAAAGGCTTGTGAAAACACTACACTTTACCCTATTCATAAGTATGAAAATATAATGCTTGCTATTTTCATCATTATGATCTCTCATGAGAAAAGTTTTAATTTACTGAACGAAGTAAAATAAAATGGACAACCGTAAAACATCAGAATAATGAAAAAAATCAGTGATAAATTCTTTTTTCTACCCTATTAATTCCTCTAGAGAAAAATACAAAGGAAGTTTCAAGAGAAAGACAATCAGCTCATTCGTTATGCGCTTGAATATTTATTGAATGATTTAAAATCAAAGTGGACCTGAACTACCCCAGTCTTAATAGTGAAGTATAATCGTTCTGTCTTAATGTCCTAAAAATCTGCATCTATTTTCAGCAGAGGTATCATATGATAATATACGATTCAAGAATTGTTTTGGCGACTTTAAAAAGTGTCCGTATTACTTGAAAAAAAGCTGCAATTAAAAATCACAGCTTTCAAATCAATTGGTTAAAAAAATTGGTTTATGGTTATTTCAAATATACAATATTTTTAATTGCAATAAACAATTAAATGATTAAAACCCGAAATTTCTTAATCTTAGTTTTTTATACTCATTTTTATATTTTGATATGACAAAGGCCTTAGATTTCAAAGTATTTAACTCATCCCATTTGCTTGTATTGTCTGAAGGGTTAAAATCCACATTCTTAATGGTCCAGTACTGTAATTCATAAATAATACCGTACAAGTCGACCCCTCTATCGGTTAAATAATATTTTTTAACTTTTTTGTCTTCAGGGTTTCGCTCATAACCAATAATATTTAATTCATTTAGTTTTTTCAATCTGTCCACTAGAACGTTTGAAGCAATCCCCTCGCTTGACTCATTTAAAAATTGTGAAAAGGTATTTTTATTTCTAAATAAATCGCGCACAATGATTAACGACCACTTGTCCCCAAGGATATCAAGTGACACCTTGCAAGCACATAGCGTATCCCTATTTTTGTGCTGAATTTTATCCATCTATAATATAAGCAATATTTACACGCACATTTTTTTTTTGACTCCCAAGAAAAAAGAGTTATTTAATTGAATTTAAATCAATTGTACCCAATTTATAAAATTTCTTTTAGCATAACAAATCTCAGAAAGGATTAAAGACGATTTGCTCTTGTTGTAATTGAAAAAAAGATTTGTAACTAAACTGAATGTGGTAAATATACTTTAATCATTTTAATTGCCGCTACTCGTATTTCATTTTAAAATAGTGATTTTACTATTTCATATTACAATTACATTACTTTGACGTATGCCTTATTGTAATTATCTTGTAATCAACAATTAATGTCATCATCATGAAAAAAAGAACTTTTCTTAAAAATTTAGGTATTGCAAGTTTTGCTCCACTCCTACCCATTCATAATTCAAGCTTACAAACCGAATCAGAATCTATTGTCCTTCCAAATCATTTTGACAATGATGAAGTATTTTGGAAAGTTGTTCGAAGCCAATATGAACTCCACCCTGATTTTATCAATTTAGAAAGTGGATATTACAATATTATTCCAAAGCCTACACTTGAACAACATTTTGAACATATTAAAAGAGTGAATCTAGAAGGGGCTTACTACATGAGGAAGCACCGTTTTGAGGATAAGGATCGCATAACCACTCAATTGGCTAAAATTGTGGGTTGTGACCGTAAAAATTTAGTCATCACAAGAAACACTACAGAGTCATTAGACCTTGTCATTAGTGGATTTCCATGGAAAGAGGGAGATGAAGCCATCTATGCGACTCAAGACTATGGAGCCATGCAAGACATGTTTGAACAAATAGCAAAACGTCATCAGGTAAACTTAAAGAAAGTTTCAGTACCCAACCACCCCGAAAGTGATGAAGAAATAATCGCTCTCTATGAATCGCAAATAACAGCAAAAACGAAACTCTTGATGGTGAGTCATATGATTAACATCACAGGGCAAATTTTACCCGTTAAAAAAATATGTAAAATGGCCCATGGGCATGGGGTGAAGGTCTTGGTTGACGGGGCACATTGTATTGGTCATTTTGACTTCAGGATCGAGGAATTGAATTGTGATTATTACGGATCCAGTTTACATAAATGGTTGGCCACCCCACTCGGAGCTGGACTCTTATATGTCACAGATGATCAAATATCTAAGCTTTGGCCTTTGATTGCCGATAATGAAAAAAATCCTGATAAGATAAAACGCCTGAGCCATAAGGGTACCATACCGGTACATATCGATTTAGCGATTGTAAATGCAATGGAATATTTGCAATGGATGGGAATCAAAAAAAAAGAGAAACGACTGCGCTTTCTCAAAAATTATTGGCTACAGGCACTTGAAGACGTTCCCAATATCGTTATCAATACCCCATTGGAAGATTCAAGAAGTTGCGGTATAGGAAACGTAGGGGTAAAAAACATCAAACCGGCTACACTTGCAAAAAGACTTTATGACGAATTTAAAATCTTTACCGTAGCAATTGATTACGCCAATGTTCAAGGGTGCAGAATCACTCCCAATGTTTTTACAACAAGGAAGGAGCTGGATACTTTTATACAAGCAATGAAATCAATTGCATTGGCATAAAAGCTAACTGAACCTTTATTTAAAGATTAAATTCACTATTTTCATCCCATGAAAAACATTCATTACTTTTTGATTTCATCGCTGCTTATTTGCATGAGTTGTGTTAAGAATACTGAAGTTGAAGAAAGCTGTATAGACGAAAGTTTAATTAATGAACAGGCAGCTTGTTATTTAATTTATGCTCCTGTCTGCGGGTGTAATGATGTTACCTACTCAAATGATTGTGTTGCACAAAATAACGGTGTGTTGAGCTTCACTGAAGGAGCTTGCGAAGAAACTAATTAAAAAATAACGATATGGAATGGTACATGAAAAACAGATGGTGGGTATGGTCAGTAACTGCAATTTATTTAGCCTATAGAATATTCACAAGTATCTATTATTCTTAAATGCAAGTATTGTCTAAAACTGATATTGACCAAAAATTAAAACAACAACCGCTTTGGAAATTGAAAGGAAAATATATTTTCCGGACATTTACTTTCGAAGAATTTATCCAAGCAATTGAATTCATTAATAAGGTAGCAGGGATTGCTGAGACGCAAAATCATCACCCTGAAATAAAAAACAACTACACATCAGTGCAGATTAAAATGACGACTCATGATGCCAATGGAATAACAAAAAAAGATTTCGCCTTGGCCTTAGCTATTGATCAAATTCAATTATAAAGCGGTAAGCTGAAGATTTCTCCAACGTACTTTAATACCACCACCGTCATGAATTTGAAGGGCAATTGCACCTTTCCCTTGACCTATTTGATGATCTTTGAATGTTACCATTGGAGTTCCGTTTAACCAAGTATCTACCTGATCTCCTACCACTCGTATTTTCATCTGATTCCACTCTCCCATTTTCAAGGCTTTGTCTTTCTCTTTTTCAGGTTTTATCAACCAACCTCTTCCATACGACTCATAAATTCCACCCGTATCACTTCCTGGAGGAGCAACTTCAACTTGCCATCCACTAACTTTAGTGCCTTCGACGGTAGATCTGATAAAAACGCCGCTATTTCCATTAGCCTCTTGTTTAAATTCTAAAGTCAGTTCAAAATCATCATAGTATTGTGTGGTTGATAAATATCCATAGGCTTTATCGGGTCCGCTTTCGCAAATCAATAAACCGTCTTCAACATACCATAACTCGGTTCCATGGATGTTCCATCCTTCTAGGTTTTCACCGTTAAATAAAGATTTTTGAGCCCAAAGGGATGCATTGAAAGACATCAGCATGCAAAGAAGAATACATTTTTTCATAAGTTCTATTTTGAAATATGAATATAGCCAATTTGAGTTGATGATAATCGTTTTTATTTTAAAAAAAAATTAAAGTTTAATACCTTGTAGAAAAAAAATAATGAAACATCATTTCCTAACCATATTCATTCTTCTTGTAGACATTGCTTTTTCCCAAATTGACCCAAAAAATATTGATATTGTCCGAGACTCATATGGAGTTCCTCATATTTTTGCCCCCACGGACGCAGAAGTTGCCTACGGACTTGCTTGGGCTCACGCTGAAGATGATTTCAAAACCATTCAACAAAGTTATCTAGCAGGAAACAACCAATTGTCAAAAAGTATTGGAAATGCAGGTTTGGGTGCCGATTTTATAGCACAATTCATCGGTTCTGAAACTTTGTATAATGAACGTTATGAAAATGAAATCAGCTCCGCCTACAAAAAAGTAATTGAAGGCTATAAACAAGGAATCAACCGTTATGCAGCTACTCATCCAGAAGAATTACTGGTTGAGGGTTTCTTTCCCATTACGACCAAGGAGATGATTCGATATGCACAACTTCAACTTTTTATTTCTTCCAAAGGAGATCAATGGGTACAACGCATTGTCAATAATGATTTAGACTATGATTTTAAAGCCGAGGAAACACCCAAAGGATCTAATACTTTTGCCTTTAATAGTACAAAAACCAAAGACGGAAGTACCTTTTTAGCCATCAATACACACCAACCTCTGGATGGGCCTGTTTCATGGTATGAAGCACATTTGTGTAGTGAGCAAGGCACTAATATCTTAGGAGCATTATTTGCAGGAAGTCCCAATATTTTGATTGGAGCCAATGAAAATCTAGCTTGGGCACATACGGTAAATCAACCTGACAAAACAGATGTTTTTGCTCTTGAAATGCACCCTAAAGATAAACTCAAGTATAGAGTTGATGAATCCTATTTAACACTTGAGCCTAAAAAAGCTAGGCTACAAGTTCGTGTTTTGGGGATCCCTTTGCACATTAAAAAAACATACTATCGTAGCATTTATGGACCCACTTTAAAAAATAAGTCTGGCTTTTATGCTGTTCGTACTCCTGCCCTTTTTGAAATTCGTGCCTTAGAACAATGGTGGAGAATGAATAAGGCAAAGAACTTTACGGAATTTTATAATATATTAAAAATGAAGGCTTTACCAGGTTATAATATCGGATACGCTGACAAAAATGACACTATTTTTTACATCTCAAACGGACTCATTCCTAAAAGAGCTAAAGGATATAATTGGGCAGAAGTAGTTCCTGGAAATACAACCCAAACACTTTGGAAGGAAACCTATGCAATAGAGGAACTTCCTCAAGTCATCCAACCCCAGTCAGGGTATATATACAATGCAAACCACACCCCTTTTAGATCCAGTGACCAATCGGATAACCCTAAGGAAGAACTCTTTGATTCAGCCATGGGTTTTGAAACCTATGACAACAATCGATCAACACGGCTTAAAACGCTGATCGATCAATATGACAAGGTAGATTATGTTGATTTTAAAACAATAAAATACGATCATCAATATCCAAAACCATATGCCTTTAACTGGATGGATATAAATTATTTGGACCAATTAGATCCCAAAAGATATCCTGAAATAAAAAAACTAATCGAGCGATTACAGTCCTGGGATCGGAAGGCTGCCCCTAATTCTTTAGGAGCAGGTACTTTTGCTGTTTTATACGACCAGCTTCGCCCGTTTTATGCCATGCTACCACAACCCAAAATATTTCCCCCTGCAACACTGGTTCAAGCCCTCAGAAATACAAAATCATATCTCCTCAAACACTTTATCACCCTTGATGTTCGCCTCGGCGACTACCAAAAATTAGTGAGGGGGGATAAAGAACTTCCCATATTTGGCTTGCCTGATGTCATAACCGCTATGGCTGCCAGACCCTATAAAGAGGGAAAAGTTAAGGTGGTTAGCGGAGAATCTTATATTGAATTGGTTCGTTTTACTGAAAAGGGTCCCGAAATTGAGTCAATCATTTCATATGGAAGTTCAGATCATCCTGAATCAGAACATTTCAATGATCAAATGGAACTATATGCATCATTCAAAACGAAAAAGATGACCATGGACAAAGAGGTGATTTATCAAACAGCTAAAAAGATATATAATCCGCGGTAAGAAGAGAAAACGCTCTAAATACGGATTGCCTTATTGTAAATGTTTTCATATTGATTCACCACTTTATCAATATTGAATATTTGGGCTTGCTTTTTCGCTTGATTTTTAAATTGCTTTAGTTTGGCTTCATCATTCAGTAAGTACAGTGCATTTTTTGCCATAGAATCAACATCACCAACCTCAGACAGAAAGCCTGAAAAACCCTGCTTATTGACTTCAGCTAATCCTCCTGCATTGGATGAAATCACAGGAACACCATTCGCCATCGCTTCGAGTGCCACTAAACCAAAACTTTCCATTGCAGAAGGCAATAGAAATAGATCTGAATAACATAAAATCTTATCAATTTCATTGCTATTTCCTAAAAAAAGAACCTTTTCTTTCAGTCCATTCTTCTTAACGTAAGCCATTGCCTTGTCCTTTTCCGGCCCCTCTCCTACCATCAACAATCGACTAGATACATGGGGTGAGATTTTTTCGAAAATTGCGATGACATCTAAAACTCTTTTGAGGGGACGAAAATTACTTATGTGGGTAATGATTTTATCTTCTTTTGGCGCGAGAAGACTTCGTTCACATGGCTTTTCTTTTTCCTCTAGTTTTAGTGCATCGATAAAATTAGGAATCACCTTAATTTCTGTTTTAATATCAAATAAACGCAAGGTATCCTGCTTTAAACTCTCAGAAACAGCGGTAACGCAATCTGAATGATTGATACTAAAAGTGACTGCAGTTCGATAAAAAGGGTGACTACCTACCAAGGTGATATCCGTTCCGTGTAAAGTCGTAACAATAGGGATCGATATTCCCTCATCCAACAACATTTTCTTTGCCATATAAGCCGCATATGCATGGGGAATAGCATAATGTACATGTAAAACATCAATCTTATGCGCTTTAACAACATCGACTAAACGACTTGAAAGTGCTAGCTCATAGGGTTGGTATTTAAACAAAGGGTAATCAGGAACATTGACTTCGTGAAAATAAAGATTGGGGGTATTGATTATGTCGAGTCGAACGGGTTGATGATAAGTCACAAAATGGACATTATGTCCCAATTTAGAAAGGGCAATTCCCAATTCAGTTGCTACTACTCCACTCCCTCCGAAGGTTGGATAACATACGATCGCTATATTCAAAAGCTAATTTTTTTAATTGATTAAAGCCTTGTAAACCAGGGCTTGCATTCGGGTTCTTACATTATTTTTACTAAAAGTAAAATCATCATTCGGGTAGGTTCTATTCGCTAAAATAATAAATATTATTTCTTTTTCAGGATCTGCCCATGCATAGCTTCCCGTGTAGCCTGAATGACCAAAACTTAGTTTTGAGACACAACCACAAGTAGCACCATTGATTCCCTCTAACTGTGGCTTATCAAAACCGATCCCCCGACGATTTCCTTCATCACAATAATGACAGGTATTGAACAAAGAAATGGTCTCAGGATTGATCAATTGAATACCATTGAAATATCCACCTTGTAAATACATTTGCATCACAGAGGCCACTTCATAAGCATTCCCAAATAAACCAGCATGACCTCCAACTCCGTTTTGCATCGCAGCCCCCATATCATGAACATAACCATCTAAATCACTATGTCTAAAATAAGTATCGATTTCACTGGAAACAATTTGAGAAGCCTCAAAACGATCTAATGGTTTGAAACCTATTTTTTTTAATCCCAAAGGATCAAATACAGTCTGCTTTACCAACTGATCGTAGGGAATTCCAGACTTGTTTTCAAAATACTTTTTTAAAAGATAATAAGGTAAATCCGAATACTTGTACTGCAAAGAATCAATCAATTCACTTTCCCGAATTTGAGTGTACATTTCTTCTTCAAAATCAGAAGCTAAAAATAAATTTTTCGCTACGGGGAGATTAAACTCTTTTGAAGCTTCCTTTCGATACATTGTTTTTTTGGGATACCCCTTTCTATTTAGCGTTTCTTTATAAAAAGGAATCCAAGGCCAAAGGCGGGCATAATGAGACAACATTTGTTTTAAACTCAAATCAGACTTATTACTTCCACTCCAATCAGGTAAAAGCTCAGCGACAGTGGTGGATAATGAAAGTTTTCCTTCATCAAAAGCTTGCATTACTAATGGTAGGGTTCCCAGTATTTTGGTTAAAGAAGCTAGATCATATAAATCTGAATCCCTAACCACTTGTTTTCTTTCATACGTATGAAAGCCATAATTTTTCTGATATACAATCTTACCCTTTCGAGCAACTAATAACTGCATTCCTGGAGTCATCATAGAATCAATTGCCACTTGGGCTAAAGTGTCAAGGGCTTTTAGCTTGGATTCACTAAATCCAAGTGAATGGGGTACCGCATAACCCAAACGAACTCCTCCTTTAAGATCAATTCCCGACCCCTCTTTGAACGAGGGAGAAACATCTACAGGCAGTCTCCCTGACAGGGGTTGTGCTCCAAAAATCGCATCTACGCTGAGTTCTTGTGCTTCATCACTGTTTTGATAACTCATCAGTATTGCATCAATACCTTGAATATTTTCAAGTGGCATTAAAGCATAAGGTTTTACAAAAAGATCAAGTATAAGTGTCTTATTTTTTGCAAGACTCTTTATAATTTGTAGTTCTTCTTTATTAAAATTAGACGCTTTCCATGGGGTTGCATTGGATCTATGAAAACTAACAAGAAGTGTGTCATGTGCTTTTGTTTTTTCTAAAGCATTTAGAGCTGTTACTTCATGAATTAGTTCTATCGAAGTATACTTTTGCAGTTGCTTTTGAAACGCATCCGAGGAATCATCCCCTAAAGCAATATGAGCCCATGATCTTTTCGGGTTAAGAGGAAGGAGAGCCTTTTCGTTTCTGAGTAAAGTAATTGCTTTTCTAAAGGCTTCACTGTAAAGTCGCTGATCTTCTACTCTATTCAAGTCTTCATATAGATTTTCAATTTCAACGGGCTTATACTGATTCAATCCCACTTTATATTTTGCTCTTAAAATCTTTTTCACAGAATGGGCCAGACGCTCTTCGGTTATTTCACCTTTGAGATAAGCACGTTTTATCGCACTGATCCCATTTGGAATATCCTTTGAAATCAGAAGTAGGTCATTTCCCGCCAAAAAAGCAGCTAAATCAATATTACCCACTTGGGTATATTCAGAAACCCCATTCATGTTGAGTGCATCCGTAACGATTAAACCCTTAAATCCTAAATCGCGTTTTAATAAACCTTGAATCACATCCTTTGATAAGGAGGTTGGTAAGCCTTTTTTTGTAATACTGGGTACATTCAAATGGGCAACCATTACAGAGGACAATCCATTGTCGATCAGCATTTTGTATGGAGACAGTTCTACCTGATTAATTCGGTCAGCAGAAAAATTCACTGAAGGTAGTGTCTTGTGTGAATCCTGTGCTGTATCGCCATGTCCGGGGAAGTGCTTGCCCGAAGTCAAAATACCCGCATCGTGATGTCCCTGCATAATCGCGAGAGCCTGACGCAAAACCCTTTCTTTTGAAGAACCATAAGATCTATTTCCTATAATAGGATTGTTAGCATTGGTATTAATATCCAAAACAGGGCTAAAACTGTAATGAATTCCCAGACGTTTTTCTTGTTCCCCCATGCGTTTTCCAATAGCACGCAGTATGAGTCTATCTTTAATCGCACCCAATGTCATTGGCCAGGGAAAGGGCTTCACAGAATCCAATCGCATCGCAACCCCCCATTCTGCATCCATTGCAATAAGTAAGGGTGTTTTAGAGTGTGTTTGAAAACTATTAAGCCATTGTGACTGTTTTACCGGCCCTCCTAATGAAAAAACAAGACCCCCAATCTTGTGATTTTGAATCAAATCTAATGTCTGCTTATAATGAGCGCTATCACGTTCAGTAAAAACCATGGGCATAAATAATTGCCCGATTTTTTCTTCCAAGCTCAGTGCTGTGTATTGGCTATCAACCCATTTTTTTTGATTGGCTATTTGCTCGGGTGTCACTGCTAGTGGATCAACTTCTTGTCCAAAAGAGAGCGAGGTAAAAAAGGAAAAAATAAAAAAGATTATTTTTTGTAATGACTTCATAGAAATGAATTTGATACTAATTTAAACAAGCTTCAAAATCGAAGTTCAGCTCATAAAACGGCTGTGCCAACTCTGTGCTGCAGGTACTTCCCAAAATTTTAAAAAATCCCCCTTGTTGTCAACTAAATTATTAAAAACGATGGTTTCCTTGGTTACAGCTTTTGACTTTGCCATTTTACGAAACTCATTTAATTGTTTATGTACAAAATATGCTCCCTGCTTAAAGGTCACATTCATTTTATCCAACAAGACTATGTCAAACTGTTTTTCCAAGTCTTGAATAAAGCGAACAGAACTATCAATGGAACATCCGCTTGCTTGAGCGGTTTCTTGGTTAATTCCAATTACAATAAAACGATCGTGTGGTAAAACAAAACCTGCTTCTAAAGACTGACTATGAGCAGTCCATTGAGCCAGAAAACTTGAAAGTGCTTCATTTATTTGTGAAATTTCCTCGACTCGAAAAGGGCGATCAGAAGGATAAATCCATATCCTGGCTTCATCGGGCAATTGATTAAAAGGGACTAGCATTTATTTATAAATCATTAGCGTTAGCGATCAGTTCAGCAATATCCATTACTTCCACTTTTCCTTCTTGCTCTTTATTTTTAATTCCATCGGTCATCATGGTATTACAAAAAGGACAAGCAGCTGCAACAATATCGGGTTGTACTTCTAGCGCCTGTTCGGTGCGTTCAATATTTACTTCTTTATCTCCATCTTCTGCATCTTTAAACATCTGAGCTCCTCCTGCACCACAACACAGGCCTTTGGATTTACACGACTTCATCTCAACTAATTCAGCGTCTAATTTTTGGATTAATGCTCTAGGAGCTTCATACACTTGATTGGCGCGTCCCAAATAACACGGATCGTGATAAGTGATTCGCTTCCCTTTATACTTTCCGCCTTGAATTGTGAGTTTGTCTTCCTTCAATAATTGTTTTATTAACTGAGTATGATGGATAACTTCATATTTTCCACCTAACTCTGGATATTCGTTCTTTAATGTGTTAAAACAATGGGGACAAGTAGTCACTATTTTTGTTACTTCATACGCATCGAGTTTTGCAATATTCTGAAGTGCCTGCATCTGAAACAAAAACTCATTCCCGGCACGTTTTGCAGGATCTCCAGAACAACTTTCCTCTGTTCCAAGGACAGCAAAAGAAATCTCAGTTTGATTCAATAATTTCACAAATGCTTTTGTGATTTTTTTTGCTCTATCATCAAAACTACCTGCACAGCCCACCCAAAAAACAATTTCTGCTTTTCTTCCTTCCGATTGAAGTTGCGATAAAGTAGGTACATTTAACATGGATGTTTATGCTTTAGACTGTCCATCATCAAACACCTCGATAGTCATCTCCTTTTCGATAAGGTCAGTAAACTTTCCGTTATAACGCGTTGCTTTGACCAAATGGTTATCAATCCAATGATAGTTTCCTCCGCGAGGTTTACCCATCAATAAACTATGGTATTTGAATCCATTTTCTTTTAACCATTTCTCTGTCACTCCACGATGAGATTCCACTCTAGAGGTGAAAAAACAAATCAAATGTCCCTCTTCAAACCACTTATTCAGAGTTTCCAGTGCATCTGGATAGACTTCGGCTGTAGCCATACGTTCTGGTTCTTCATTAGGAATATCGTCACAGATAGTTCCATCTATGTCGATCAAATAATTTTTTATTCCCTCAGGAAGAACAGGACTCACTACTTCGCCTGCTTCTACTTTTTGATGTAAATAATTTTCTGCTTCTTCTCGTTGCATTGTTAATTGGTTTTAATTATTCGTTTACCCATTGCAAACGATCTTGATTACTAAAAGGCCATGGGGCACCGTTATTTTCGATATTCCCCATCATTGAATTGAGTTCTGCTGGAGCGGCAGATTGTTCCATCACCAAATATTGACGCATATCCATAATGATGGATAGCGGGTCAATTTCAATGGGACAGCTATCAACACATGCATTACAGGAGGTACAGGCCCATAATTCTTCTGGTGTGATATAGTCGTTTAAAAGTTGCTTTTGATCGTTTTTAAAAACACCCTTGTTTTTATTTAAATTTTTTCCCACTTCCTCAAGACGATCTCGGGTATTCATAATGATTTTTCTTGGTGAGAGTTTTTTTCCTGTCATATTTGCTGGACAAACACTACTACATCGACCACATTCAGTACAACTGTAAGCATTCATTAACTGAACCCAGTTTAAATCAAAAACATCACTGGCACCAAACTTTTCAGGAGGAGCAACCTCTCCTTCAGGAACTGAAAAGCTGGGGTCCATCATCATTTGAACCTCATTTTTTATGTTTAGATCTACAGCAAATCTACCCTTTGGATTTAAATTTGCGAAATAGGTATTGGGAAACGCAAGTAAAATATGTAAATGCTTGGAATAATATAAATAATTTAAGAAAATGAAAATTCCTATGATGTGCATCCACCAAAAACTGCGCTCCATCACAAGAAGGCTATCGACAGAAAGTCCATCAAACAGTGGGATTAAAAATTGTGATATTGGAAAACTTCCTGCACTAATGTAATGCTCGGGATCTAATTCTTGTAAAAGACTATCTGTAGCATTCATTGAAAGAAATAAAAGCATCAAAACCACTTCAAAATAGAGGATCATATTTCCGTCTAACTGGGGCCAACCCTTCATCTCAGCTTTCCAAAAACGTTTTATCTTGATTATATTTCTTCGAGTCCAGAAGAAAATCACAGCAACTAAAACTAAAAAAGCCAATACTTCAAAAGTTGCAATGAGAATGTCATATAAACTGCCGAGTAAGGGAGCAAAAATCCGATGTTTACCCGTGAGGCCATCAAGAACAATCTCCAAAACCTCTATATTGATCAATATAAAACCAATATAGACAATGACATGCAAAAAACCTGCTATGGGTCGGCTTACCATTTTAGACTGTCCCAAGGCAACTAAGATCATGTTTTTCCAGCGTAAGCCGCTCTGATCAGATCGATCTAGTGATTTTCCTTGAGAAATATTCCTACGTATTCGTTTAATATTCCTCGCAAAAATCCCAATACTTAGTGAGAGTAAGGTGAGAAAAATAAGATTAGGAATATAATTCATGCTTTATTTTTTCTCGTTGCTTTTATCTTTTCTTCCGAACAGAGAAAAATGAACATATTTTTTGGGGTGGTCTTTTAAATCCGTTAACAAAGCTTCAAGGGCCTCTGAGGAATGCAGTAATTCTGTATACAACGCATCATCATTTAAGAGTTTACCTGCAGATCCGTTACCTTCTTCTAAATTGGATAAGATAGATTTTAGCTGTTCTGAAGCCACTTCCATGTTTTTCATAGTAACTCCAAACTCTATTTTTGATAGTGAATCCGTTAGTTGAGATAAATTTTTTGAAGTAGATTCAACATGACCCATGGTTGAATTGAAAACCTTCTCATTGGCATTAACAATTCGACTCATACTCTTAGATAAGTTGTTGATATTGGAAATACTCTCTGTTAAACCATTTAAGGCTAGCTTTAAATTATTTTGTGACTCGTAATTTAAAACATTACTAACTCCAGCAAAAAGTGAATCTGCAGAGGTGAGTAGTCCCTCAATTTTATCTTGTAAAGGAGCAATTTGTTGATTGACGAGTTCTGTTAAACCGGGCTTGATCTCAGAGGGTAGAATATCGCCGTCCTTGATTGCTGTAGCAGAATCATATTGAGGTATAATCGCAATGGCTTTACCGCCTATCAGTCCTGCCTCATACAATTGAGCAACACTTTGATTTGAAAAACTCAGGTCATTTCTTACATTAAAGCTTACTAGAATGTTTTGATAATCTTCATCAAAATCAATATTCTTTACTTTACCCACTGAAAAACCATTAATAGTAACTTTAGCTCCAACGACTAGACCCTCCACATCCTCATAAGCTGCATAAAGTACTTTGTCATTATCAAAAATGGAAGTTCCTTTCAGGTAACTAAAGCCAAAAATAAAGGTTCCTAAACAGCCTAGAATAAGAATGGCCGTTTTTACTTCGCGTGATAAATTCAAAATTTTGTGTTTTAGATCCTATAGCAAAATTAAGAATAATTTTCAGACCCACCTCATTTTAAAAGGCGTAGTGCCTCACTAATTGTTATCTTTTTATCCCCATTAAAAGCAACAATAAAAGAACTCTTAAATCCTTTAGATTTAGCTACTTTCAGGTCCTTTTGTGCCTGCTCGTAATTAGCACTTTGTTGATAAAAATAACGATATACAGCACCACTCTTTTGTTTGGTAAGGGAAGTCAAACCTTTAAAATTATAAGGCTTAAGATCAATATTTTTTTTACTTGCGGCAATTTGAATTTTAAATGTCAAATTTGATTGCTTCCCTTGGACTTCTAAATCCGACTGATCTGTGTAAGAAACTTGTTTGCCAACACCTGCTTCCCGTTGACTTTTATAATCTATTATGGCTTTAGCAACCGCATTGGCCATATTCGTTTGTCCCTTTGATGAATTCAAGTAGGCACCCTCGGAGGAATTTGTCAGAAATCCTGTCTCCACAAGTACACTGGGCATATAAGTATATTTTAACACAACAAAACCCGCTTGTTTAACTGTTCTATCCTTTCGATTTAAATTATTTACAAAGCTTTTTTGAATTGAACTAGCTGCCTCAATACTTTGATCTAAGTAGGTTTCTTGCATCAAAATTAAACTAATGACTGATTCTGGATCGTTTGGATTAAAACCATCGTAATTTTGCTCATAATTGTCTTCCAAGAAAATCACTGCATTTTCCTTTTGAGCCACTTGAAAGTTTCGTTCATTAGCGTGCAAACCAAGAACAAAAGTACCGGCACCAAAAGCTTTTGAAGAAGTGAAAGCATCACAATGCACTGATATAAAAAGGTCTGCGTCAGCTTTATTGGCAATATTGGCCCGTTGGATTAACTCAACAAAAACGTCGGTTTTACGAGTATAAATCACCTTTATCCCTGGAGTTTTTTCCAGTTTTTTTCCGATTTTAAGTACGATATTTAAAGCGATTTTTTTCTCCAAATAACCATTCCCCCTGTTTCCTAAGTCATGCCCCCCGTGGCCAGCATCTAGGACCACAACAAAGGGTTTCGATTCTTTAAATTGTGAAAAACTAAGGGTGGGGCTTAGCAAGAAAAAAATCAATAGACCAAAGAATCCAATGAGTCGAAATGATTTGTTCTTTTTGAACCGATAAGAATAAGCTAAAAAATCCTGATGCATCCTTAAAATTATCATTAATTTTGGTCGTTTAAACCAAGTAGAACAAATTTAGGGTTTATCGCTTTGCAATCAAAGTTTTATCATATAGCTTATTTAATCTTTTTCATAGGAGGGCTTTTACTATCTGCTCAAGAAGTAACTCCAAAAGTAGAAGATCAAGTCCTATTGGATAGTATAAATACGCCTACTAAAAAACCCCTTCTTCTTGCAAAAGTAAAATACACTGCGAAAGACTGTGTTCGTATCAACCGAAAAGAGAATAAACTGATTCTCTTTAACGAAGCAGAACTTTATTATCAAGACATCGAGTTACGCGCTGGGATTATTATTTTAGACTATGAGACGAATGAGGTGAATGCGGGGCGTATTGAAATTGATTCCGTCTTAGTACAATATCCCTTTTTTAAACAAGGAAGCAATGAAGTGAACCCTGACTCCATTCGATTTAATTTTGACTCCCAAAAAGCACTTATTTGGAATTCAAAATCAGGACAAAATGGAATGGACATATATGCTGCATTAACCAAAAAAGAAAATGATTCTGTTTATTATATTAAAGACGCTAGGGTCAGTACTGCCGGAAAGCTCGTAGGAGGTGATGATGAAGAAGGAATTGATTATTATTTTAAAGTCAGAAAAGGAAAAATCATTCCTGGTGGAAAAATCATTACGGGCCCAACAAATATGTTTATTGCCAATGTCCCAACACCAGTGGGGGTTCCATTTGCTTATTTTCCATCTTCTCAAACTAAAGAATCAGGATTTATCATACCCTCAATAGGAGAAAGTAACCTCAGGGGGTACTATATACAAAATGGAGGCTATTATTTGGCCTTATCAGAATACTTTGATTTTACTGCAATTGCAGATTATTATACCAACGGGAGTTATGGATTTAGAGGGGATTCTCAATACAATAAAAGATATAAGTTTAGAGGAAAATTCAGTTTTCGCTATGAAAACTTAATTAACGAAGCTCGTGGACTTCCTGATTATTCAAAATCAACCGTCTTTAATGTACAGTGGTCTCATTCAAAAGATAGGAAGTCAAGTCCCAATTCAACTTTCTCTGCCTCGGTTAACTTTGGAAGTAGTGATTATTATCGACAATCTGTGAATCAATTGAATTCACCAAACTTCTTAAATAATAATTTAAGTTCCTCCATCTCCTATTCTAAATCCTTTCCGGCCTATCCAAGAGTCAATGTTTCTATAACTACCGCTATGTCACAAAACTCCGCTTCAAAGTCGGTGAATTTGACCTTACCCACTTTTCAGGCTTCCATGGAACGGATCTATCCTTTTGCGCCTAAAGTAGGAGCAAAAAAAGGATTCTTTCAAAATATTAACTTTCAATATTCAAGTCGAGCGGAAAACAGAATCGTAACAACCGAGGACGCTCTTTTTGGTCCTGAGATGTTTAAGAATGCCAAGACGGGTATGAATCATTCAATCCCTTTGAGCACCAACTTTAAATTATTCAAATATTTAAGCTTTTCTACTAGCGCTAATTATGAGGAAGTCTGGACTCAAAATACAGTAAAAATCAATGACTATTCTCCCGAGACGCAATCGGCGGTAAAAGACACAATAAACAAAATAGGAGCGTTTAGACAGTACAGCTTCAGCGCCTCTCTAGGAACTACGATTTATGGAACTGTAAATTTCGGTGAAGGCAAAAAAATAGAATCAATTAGACACACAATAAGACCTTCAATTAGTTATTCCAATCGACCTAGCTTTGAACAATATTATGATACCTATATCGTCGATGCTGAAGGAAACTCGGCCGAATACACACGCTATCAAAACAGTTTGTTTGGAGTGCCTGGAAGGTCTCTATCGAATAATATGGGGATTAGTTTAGGAAATAACTTTGAAGCTAAAGTAAAAGACAAAGATTCAACAGCCACGGGACCCAAAAAGATTGTACTTTTAAATAATTTTAATATTTCAACTTCTCATAATTTTGCTGCTGACTCTCTTAGATGGAGTCCCTTAAGAATGAGTACAGGATTATCTTTATTTAATAAAAAGATGAGTATTAACATGGGAGGAACTTTTGACCCCTATGCCTTGAATGAAAACAATACTCGAGTAAACACCTACAATATTGCTTCAGGAGGCGGGCTTCTGAGATTGACCAGTGCCAATGTAAATTTAAACTATTCTTTTTCCAGTTCTCAATTTGAAAATCCCGAAAAAGAAGAAGATCGAAACCAAATAGAGTCTGCCTCAAGCGGAGGGAGAGATGACGATTTATTTGGGCGAGCAGAAGATTTTACAGACCGAAGGATGAATGAAGATAACGGTAAACCCGCACCACAATATCCAAGTTATCGTAGTAAAATTCCATGGAATTTAAAATTAGCTTATTCTTTAACCTACAACAACTCAAGAAATCAGCGAGATTTCACAAATAATTCTTTAATGTTTTCTGGGAATGTTGATTTAACTCCAATGTGGAAAGTGGGAGTTTCTTCTGGTTATGATTTTAAGGGAGAGGGTTTTACTTATACCCAATTACGCTTTGATCGAGATCTGAAAAGTTGGAAATTAAACTTTAGCTGGGTTCCCTTTAGCGACCGTGCTTCATGGAACTTTTTTATTGGAATCAAATCAGGCCTTTTGAGTGATATTAAATACGAAAAGCAAAGCGAACCCAATCTTAGGTAATTATTTTATTACCTTTAACAAAAGCACTTTCTAATGAAAAAAAAAATCATAACAACCCTCAATGCTCCTGCCCCTCTGGGTCCTTATAATCAAGCTGTAAAATCAGGAAACACGCTCTACATCTCAGGACAAATTCCCTTGATTCCAGAAACTATGGAGCTTTTTAGTGGAACAATCAAGGAGGAAACCGAATTGGTTATGAATCACCTCAATGCAATTTTAGAAGCCGCAGACATGAAATTTGAGCATGTTGTTAAGACCTCAATATTTATCGATGACATGGATAATTTTGGAAAAATAAATGATGTTTATGGCCGATTTTTTAATAATGATACTGCTCCAGCTCGAGAAACGGTTGCCGTAAAAACATTACCGAAAAATGTGCGCATTGAAATTTCAATGATAGCCGTAAAATAAAATCAAGCCCCAGTGTCCAAAAGTACCTTGTGATATTTCACTAGTTCGTCTATGGGACGTTGTACTATTCTTCCCATCGTTAAGCCTTCAAGCTTTAATGCTACTTTAATCTCGTCTTTGAGAAAATGAGAAATCGACCCGATGAAATGTATGGGAAGCTCTCTTGCGTTGTCAAATTGAAGTATCTGATGGTCAATGAAACGTTTTAAACCTTTCGCAATAATATCTTGAAAAAGAGGAATATCTTTATGTTTTATTAAAAATCTTGAAAAAGTAGCTAGATACGTGTTTGGATTTTCCCTTCTGTAAATATTTTCTTTTACAGTGTCTGGAGATAAATCATATTCATTTTCAAACTCAAGTGCCAATTTTTTTGGCATTGTGTTAAAGTAATAACTTCGAATCAATTGCTTCCCAAAAAAATTACCACTGGCTTCGTCCATTAATATATAGCCTAAAGAAGAAACACGCTGTTCAATATCTACCCCATCATAATAGGTGCAATTTGACCCTGTTCCCAAGATACAAACAATCGCTTCTTCCCCCGGAAGGACGGTAGCATATACTGCAGCATAGGTATCTTCTTTGATCGTAATTTCACTATTAACAAAAATTTCATCAAACACCTTCTTGATGCGTTGTTGTGGTGAATCAACACCACAACCTGCACCATAAAAATATAAATGAGTTACTGCTTTTCTATTTTGATACAAATCAAAATTATTAATGATTCGTTCCTTTAAAATTGCACTTGAAAGTACCTGGGGATTCAAACCTAAGGTTTGTGTTGCAAATAAAGTTTCACCAGAAGCATCCACGGCAATCCAGTCAGTTTTTGTAGAACCGCTATCAACTACTAAAATCATTAGTATTTCTTAAAGATTATTAATATGCTTTGCTAAATCGATAAGTTTATTTGAATAACCACATTCGTTATCATACCAAGAGATTATTTTAAAAAAACGTGAGTTTAATTCCATTCCTGCTCCTGCATCAAATATTGAAGTACGAACATCACCAACGAAATCCTGAGAAACCACAGGTTCATCACAATAACCTAAAATGTTTTTCATTTGGTTATCAGCAGCATGCTGCATTACTGTTTTAATTTCCTCATAAGAGGTTTCCTTTTTTAATTTCACTGTTAAATCAACAACAGAAACGTTAGCTGTAGGAACTCTGAATGCCATTCCTGTGAGTTTTCCAACGAGCGCAGGAATTACTTTAGTTACGGCTTTGGCAGCACCTGTTGAGGCGGGCATAATATTAATTAAAGAACTTCTTCCTCCTCTAAAATCTTTTCGAGAAGGTCCATCCACAGTAAATTGAGTTGCAGTCGTTGCATGAACTGTAGTCATTAAACCTTCTTCAATTTCAAAGTGATCATTGAGCACTTTTGCAATAGGAGCCAAACAGTTTGTGGTACAAGAAGCATTTGAAACAATTTTGTCTGAACTGCTTGCTTCTGCATGATTTACACCCATTACAAACATAGGTGCGTCTGCTGAGGGCGCAGATATAACTACTTTTTTAGCCCCTCCGTTAATGTGGGCTTGGGCTGAATCCAATGTGGTAAAAATACCCGTACATTCGGCAACTACATCTGTATCTAAAGTTCCCCAACCAATTGCAGCAGGATCCCGTTCAGCAGAAATTCGAACCGCATGCCCGTCTACCACAAGATTACTTCCGTCAACTTCAATGGTTCCATCATAAGTACCATGAACTGAGTCATATTTCAATAAGTAAGCTAAATGATCGATATCTAATAAATCATTAATCCCTACTACAGTCACATCTTCTTGTTTCATTGCAGAACGAAAAACTAATCTCCCAATTCTTCCAAAACCATTGATTCCAATTCTAATTGCCATTTTTATTTATTTAAGTTTAAATTATTACACTGTGAGTATATCTGATACTCTGATTAAATCCTTATTAATTTTTGATTTTCCTTTAATTGCTTGTGAAAGTGGAGTTAAAATCATTTTTGAGTCATCTACACCCACCATTACATTTGACTTGCCATTCATGATTGATTCCACTGCATGAACCCCCATTCTTGAAGCCAAAACACGATCAAAACAGCTAGGGCTTCCTCCGCGTTGCATGTGCCCTAATACAGAAACTCTCACTTCGTAATAAGGCAAATTCTTTTCTATATATTCAGCAATTTCAAAGACATTTTTGCCGGTCTTGTCACCCTCTGCAACAACTACAATACTAGAGGATTTTCCTGATTTCTCACTTCGTTTGAGCGAATCCAATAAGCGATCTAAACCCATATTTTCTTCGGGAATTAAAATTTCCTCTGCACCCGCACCGATACCTGTATTTAAAGCAATATGTCCCGCATCTCTTCCCATTACTTCTACAAAAAAGAGTCGATTATGAGAAATAGCCGTATCCCGTATTTTATCAATAGCATCAATAACGGTGTTTAAGGCGGTATCATATCCAATGGTATGGGTGGTTCCATAAATATCATTATCGATAGTACCTGGAATACCAATGACAGGAATATTAAATTCAGATTGGAAAATCATAGCACCTGTAAACGAACCATCTCCTCCTATCACGATAAGGCCATCAATATTGTTTTTCTGGATGGTTTCAAAAGCTTTTTTTCGTCCTTCAGGGGTTCTAAATTCTAAACATCTCGCAGACTTTAAAACAGTTCCGCCTTTGTTTATGATGTTGTTTACGCCTCGGGCATTTAATTGTTTGGTATTGTTTGAAATCAAACCTTGATAGCCTTGGTATACAGCAACACATTCTATTGAAAAAAAAGCTGCAGACCTAACAACAGCTCGAACGGCTGCGTTCATCCCCGGAGCATCACCCCCTGAGGTTAAAACTCCTATGCGTTTTATTGTTGAATTCATTTATTTAGTTTCGCTGCAAATTTAATCAATATATTAAAATCAGTGTCATAGGTTTTAAGATTTTATAAAACAATACAATTATATTATGGGTTTTTATTAATGAACTGAACCACTTCTTTGTTTTGATTTTGTTCAGTTGCTGAAGTTTCGTCTTCTTTTAAGGCTGAATTATTAGTGGAAATTTTATTAATCAATTCTTTAAACGTATCAAAATCAACATTATAAGAGAGTCCAACCCCTTGCGTATAACCCAACTCATCTCCTATATATCGAAATTCATTTTCTTTATTAAAAATTTTCGCTCGTAATGACCCCTCCTCATTGAGGACAAAATCGATTTGAACATTTCCTACAATTAAGGTTTGCTCTACCCCACCTACAGGTACCCCAATCTTTCCATTCAGTAAAATTCGATCGCTTATTTTAGTTGAAAGAGTGAATCCCAAACGATCTTCTGTGGCGATATCCAACAAAGCACTTTTATCCCCTTGTAAATAATCAATACCAACTTTCAATTTATCATTTTCCTCACCAATTAAATCACTAAAAACATCGGATGCCTTTTGATATAAATTATTTGTAATTCCTTGCATAGAAACACTTACCTCATTGATAAAAATTCCTTGAGACAAAAGAGAAATCGCCTGAAGTTGACTTCGTTGTGGATCCGATAAACGATAATTAATCTCTGAAGCAACCGTCCCACTTGTGTTGGGGAAATCGATTTCAAAAATAGGGTCATCCGGTTTCAATAGGTTTCCCTGAAGTCGAATCAGAACTTCAGTAGGTATTTTTTTATTAAAATTTGGATTATCGAGAAGTAAAGCGGGATTGGCTCCCCCCGGAACATCATAAACCGCTTCTAAATCCATTTGAGCCTCAAGAGGGTTTCCTTCCCAAACTATTGTTCCGCCAGGTTTGACATTGAATTTTTTATCAATAACTCCAAGATTCTTGAAATTATAAATCCCTTCATAGGTAATGAAATCTCCCCACATATTAAATTTCCCATTCGTATTGATCTCCATAAATAGATTCCCTGCTCCTTTCCCACTCAGATAACTTCCAGTTTCTTGGTCAATCACAATTTCAATTTCTGCCTCATTAGTCACGTCCAACTCAAAATTCAACTCCAATCCTCTAATTTCATCAATTTGTGTTATTGGATTACTTGCTGTAAATTGATTTTGGCTGTTTTTATCAATGAAACTGATAAAAGAAGTATCAGACAAACCATAATCTTCAGCCCAAGGTATTTTGATTGATGTATCCGTATCTGTTTTCCCTTCTACACTTATTTTCATGTCTTTGGTAGGCCCCTCCAAACGCACTTCACCTTCTAGGTAGCCCTGACCAAAAAATAAGGATTCTGGATTTTGAACGGTATTTAAAAGCAGCATTCGATTTGACCCAATACGCAAATTAGTATTCCAATCTTTAAAATTGGTATGCGAAAATGTTCCATCCAAAACCGCGGTCGTTGATTGATCAATGTCCTTCATTTGAGCATTCTTAAAGGCAAAAACCTGATCGTAAAGTTGAACCTCAGTTTGCTCAACAGTATAACCTACATTTAAATAAGGAACCCGAAATCCTCCTTGATTTAAAGTCAATGAACCATTGTGTTTTAAATCATCAAGTGGGCCTACAATATTTACAAAACCCTTAACAACTCCATTAAATTGATTGATCGCCTCTTTGCCCAGTGGAGATAAAAAGGATAAGTCTAAGGAGTTTAAAGTTAAGTCATAGTTTAATTTGGGATTTTCTAAACCATCCCAAATTCCAACTACTGAAAGTGAATTTTGATTCTTATTTACCAAATTTAGATCCGCGTAGTAAATATTTGTTTTGGTATCTCCATTTGAACTTATTTTAAAATCACCCAAATCTTGTTGGTTGATGATCATGTCTTTTACTTCACCTACTAAATTCATTTTATTATTCGAATCAGAACGCTCAATGGATCCTGATACTGTTGCTTCCCCCTCCAATTGAAAAACTGGATTTTCAGGAAGAATATGCGCAAGGAGAACATCCCTTACTTTGATATCAAACTTGAATTCATCTGCATTTTTATGGCTCCCCGAAAGAAAAATACTTTGCCTACCCGATACGGCATTCAATTCAGTAATTTTGACTGTTTTATTAGTGGGGGAATACGTGATTTTCTGATTTGAGGTGTCTGTAGGATTGATAGTCCATGTATCACTTCCCATAGGTAAAATAGATTTTTTAAATCCAATGTGGGAGACTCCATTCTTCTCTCGAGTGTGATAAAAGTTAACATCAAATGGTGTCTCTATATTTTTCTCTCCTAAAAATTCTGATCTAAAATAAAGTGTGTCTTTGAGCTGAGTGCTGATCATATTAAACTCTTTGCCTGTATAATACTTATGCTTAAAATCCCCCACGCTAACAAATGAATTATACAACGGATTCTTAGTGTCTAATTGAAAATGAATATTTTGCAACTCCAAGTCATTCCATCTTAATATTGGTGCATCAAGTGTAACCTCAGACCGCATAAAATCAGAAGCAAGTCTTCCCTTTAAAAAAATATTTTCAGAAATTGACATGGAGGGATACAGTGCGTCCAACAACTTTTCATAAATTTTTAATTTAAAACTTAAATACTGCCCTTCCGAAGTTGTTTTTTGTGGCAAAAAAGGATAGACTTGATGTAAGGCATTCTGAAATAACTTTTGAAGTTCCGACATTTTAAAAACTCCTTTTGCACTTCCTGAGATACAGTCAGAATTCGATATTACTAATTCGGTTTCCATTCCAGACAATTTCTTTTTAATAGAAATAGGATTCAAAAAAACAGTTTGTGAAGCATTGGTAATACTGGCTGAAGAAATCTTTAATTCACCAACTAAATCATCCCAGTTAAATCCTTTAAAATTGGATATTGTTACTCCAGAAAAAATCTTTTTACTGGAGTCAACCTGAAGTCCCAAGGAGTTTAAATCCATCGCTTTTATATTAGCAACAAGGGTGTATTTCGGCAATTCGTCTGTAAAATCAAATAAAATGTCACTTTTTAATTTAATAGGTTTTGATTCGATACTTAAGGTATTTCGCAATTGATTATCCTTAAAACGTCCTTCAAAATTTATGTCGTCTAGTAAAATTTTAGTGGAACTTAAATGGGTATTTATTGCTTTCCATTTTAAATCCATTGGATCTGAAATTGGAACAGTCCCATTCAATTTTAATTCAGAAAATAATCTTAGCCCCTGATTTTGATTCGTAAACTCATCTAAAGAAATATTCTTCAAATTTATTGATAAATCAAGGCCCCTATCTTCTTTTTGAGTTTCAAAAAACCCATTCCCAACAGCACCAAACACGGAAAAATATCCCCATCGATTTGAGGATCTTAAATCTAAATCCAAATGGTTATTGCTGCTAGAAACAGTTCCGGAAAATTGAAATTTTTCCAATGATTTAAGATATTCCTTTTGTTTATTTTTAAGGCTAGGAATGTTTTCAGCAATGAAAGATGCAAAGAGTTCTACTTCCTCAATATCTGCTAAAAAGCTAAGCGGTTTCTCATCAAAAAAGTGTTCAACTCCCAATGCGCCATTAAAAAGAAACTCTGAATTACTTATGTCAATATCACTAAACTCAAGGGCATTCATCGGTCCATTTAATGAAAAAGAAATGTCAAACGCGGGCCTGTTCATAAAATAGGGTGTGTCTTTTAAAAAATCACCGAGAAAAAGAGCCCCATCATTGACCTCTAGCTCAATAGATCCAGAGGGAAAAAAATTCCTTAAAGTCTTATTCACTCCCTTTAAGGCGACTTTTCCTTTGAACCGATTTGACCTACTCTCCATTTCAAGTGAATCAATCTTGAGAAAACCAGGCTCATAATGAAGGTCCCCTGTGAGTGAAATGGGTAATTCTTCTGGAGAAATTAAAACCCCCATTAAATTTTTAAGTTTCAAATCCAAATGGTTCCCCTCATAGGTCAGGTTGGTTCCAAAAAGAGTTAGATCATTAATGCGAGTCATCCTTGCAGGCTCCTTATTTAAATCATGGTACAAAAAATCTCCCTTTACTACACGAATTGAATTGGACCCCACTAGAAACTTCTTTTTAGTAGTGGAATCCTTCTTGAGCTTATTCATCAAGATTTTTAACGAATGAGTTTCTTCATTTGAATATTTTTTTAGATTAAAATAAACCTGTGATGCCTCTACGTCATCAAAGTTAAAATTACTTTCATTTAGCTTATTAAAATCAAGAATGGAGGTTTTAAACTCTTTTATATACAGCAGAGTATCGCCATGATGATCTTCGATGTAAAAATCTGAAAACTGCAGTTTACCATTCCATCGCAAAGACACCTTTTCTATAGTGAATTCCTGTTGTGTTTTTAATTTAAAATCTTCGGTAATCGAGTGTATAATCTGTGTTTGGACATAAGCACTTGAAACAAGTCCAAATCCCACAAGAAAGAGCAGGAGAATTACCCCAATGACAATGCCAATTATTTTTCTCTTCTTTTTGATCTTAATCTTTTACTTTTGTTGTGTTAAAAATATAATGTTGCACAAACCTCCTTTAATATTAGCGATTGAATCCTCTTGTGATGATACCGCAGCAGCTGTAATCAAGGGGCGTAAAATTCTGTCCAATTGTGTTGCAAATCAAGAAATCCACATCGCTTACGGAGGGGTAGTTCCTGAATTAGCATCACGAGCACATCAATCTAAGATAGTTCCCGTTGTTCAACAAGCTTTACAGAAAGCAAATATCGAAAAAAAAGACCTAACAGCAATCGCCTACACTCAAGGACCTGGACTTCTGGGTTCTCTTCTGGTGGGAAGCGCTTTTGCAAAGTCTTTAGCACTGGCATTAGACATTCCCTTGATCCCAATAAATCACATGCAAGGACATCTTCTTGTTCACTTCATTGAGGATGATCGTATCCAAACTCCAAATTTCCCTTGTCTCGGTGTAACCGTTTCTGGTGGGCATACACAATTAGTACTGCTAAAGAATCAGTTCGATATGGAAATTTTAGGGACTACACTTGATGATGCCATTGGTGAAGCCTTTGATAAATGTGGAAAGCGTATGGGACTCCCCTATCCTTCTGGACCTCAAATTGACAAACTTGCAAAAGAAGGGAATCCACATCGTTTTTCATTTCCCATACCCAATTTACCAGGTTATAATGTCAGCTATAGTGGAGTCAAGACTGCAGTGATCAATTTTTTAGCCAATCAAGAACAGAAAAATTCTGATTTCATTCAATCAAACCTAAACGATCTCTGCGCTAGTATTCAATATACCTTAGTTCAAATTATTTTAAAAAAGATTAGCAAAGTGACCCAAGAAAGAAAACTATCTCATATTATTGTTGGGGGGGGTGTGGCTGCCAATTCTGAAATCAGAACACAACTCCAAAATATGGCTTCAAAAGAAGGGTGGACAGTTTCTCTCCCTCCTTTTGAATATACAACAGACAATGCGGCCATGATAGGAATAGCTGCATATTATAAGTTGCAAGAAAAATCTTATGGTAGTTTAAGTGATCCTTCTGATGCGCGTTTAAAATATGGCCTATGACCCTTTTCTACGACACAACAATTGAAGCTAACGCACAAGAGTTTATTTTTAATAGAGAAGAAAGTAAGCATATCGCTAAAGTGTTAAGAAAATCTTCTGGTGAAATGATAACAGTTACCAACGGTCGTGGATTGGAATGGATTGGAAAACTTTCGGTGGTTACTCCAAATAAAACGATCGCACAATTTGAAAACGCATTGCAACATAAAGCATCTCAAAAACAAATTCACCTGGCCATTGCGCCTACAAAAAACAACAATCGGATGGAATGGCTGCTTGAAAAGCTTACCGAATTAGGTATAGCCTCCATTACTCCCTTGAAATGTGATCACTCAGAGAGAAAAGTCATTAAAAAAGAGCGATTCGAAAAAATAATTATTGCCGGTTTAAAACAAGCACAACACTTTTTTCTTCCAAAAATGAATGAAATGAAGGGCTTTAAAGAGTTCGTTAAAACTAATAAAGCTAACCAAACCTTTATAGCACATTGTGAAAACCAACCCAAAAAACAACTTATTGAGGTTCCACTGAAAGGGAATCATCTTTGTTTACTAATTGGTCCTGAAGGAGATTTTAGCCCTTCAGAAATCAATTATGCCCTTGAACATGATTATACTCCTGTAAGTTTAGGCCTACAACGCTTTAGAACTGAAACAGCCGGCTTATTAGGATGTCATACTCTTTTTATTAAACAACAACAAAAGACAATCCTTTAACTTTCCTATCTTTAATCCATGAATGCTAAAGAAATTTCAAAAGGTATCGTTTGGGCTATCCTCCAGCTCTTGGGAATTACCCTTGTTCTATGGCTGTTATTACAATTGCAAACGCTAATTATCTATATGGTAATTGCAGGTGTAATCAGTTTAATCGGACGCCCCATCAATCAATTTTTCATTAAACGTCTTCGGTTTAGAAACAGTCTGGCAACCACAATTACATTATTTGTCTTGCTAGGTCTCCTCATGAGCGTCTTTTCGCTCTTTGTTCCTCTATTGATACAACAGGGTGAGAATTTATCTCTTTTGGATGTGGAAAGCTTGAAGATAACCACGGAAACACTCATTCAAGAAATTAGCCTTTATTTTCAATTGGATAATAGCTTTTGGCAACAACAACTAGCCGTAGACAATCTTTTCCAAAATGTAAACTTCGGATTGCTTCCCGAATTATTGAATCAAATTCTTGAATTATTAGGAGGGTTTACCATTGGTCTTTTTTCCGTTCTTTTTATTCTTTTCTTTTTCTTAAAAGACAGTCATTTACAAGACAGTATAATCCTAACCTTAGTCAATGATAAAATCTCAGATCGTGTTGAAAAGTCTATTGAAAAAACAAAACGTCTTTTATCTCGTTATTTTTTAGGTCTTTTACTTCAAATCAGCATATTATTGATTATTTACAGTATCGTGTTGGCTATTTTCAAAGTTGAAAACGCTTTTATTATTGCCTTTTTGTGTGCACTATTAAACCTTATTCCGTATTTAGGCCCAATTATAGGTGGAGTGCTCATGATGATTTTGACGATGTCTAGTTTTATCGGGGCGGACTTTAGTACTGTAATACTCCCCACTACTTCTTATGTTATGATCGGATTTGTTATTGGACAATTGATTGATAATTTCTTCAGCCAGCCTTTCATTTTTTCGAATAGCGTTAAATCCCATCCCTTGGAAATCTTTATCGTAATTCTCGCATCCGGAACCCTCTTAGGACCTGTTGGGATGATTATTGCAATCCCATTGTACACTACCTTAAAGGTAATTTCGCAAGAGTTTTTAGCTGAAAACAAAATTGTAAAATCACTCACCAAAAATTTTTAATTAATTCCTATGAAAAAATACATTCTTAGCGCGCTGGTTGTTATCGCTATTCACGGAGTCTGTCAAGCTCAAAAGCTCAACCGCATTGAGAAGAAAATTGTCAAACAAGTGCAAGCAATGGACAGTGAAAGTATTGATTTTCTTGAGAAAGTTGTCAATGTTAACAGTGGAACACTCAACAAAAAAGGAGTACGGGAAGTCGGCACCCTATTTGATAGGGCTTTCAAATCAATAGGATTTAATACAGATTGGATTGAAATGCCGGAGGAAATGAATCGTGCGGGCCATTTCTTCGCTTCACTTGACGGAACGAAAGGAAAGAAACTTTTACTCATCGGTCATTTAGACACCGTATTTGAAGAGAATAGTCCTTTTCAACGATTTGAAAGAATAAATGACAGTACAGCTTATGGTCCTGGAGCCAACGACATGAAAGGCGGTGATGTGGTTGTATTATATGCCTTGAAAGCACTCGCTGATTTAAACCTACTAAAACAGGCCAATATAACCGTTGCTTTTACGGGAGACGAAGAAAGCACGGGAAAACCCTTGTCTATTTCTAGACACCATTTGATAGAGGCAGCCAAAAAGGCCGATATCGCCTTGGGTTTTGAAAACTCAACAGGGTTTGATAATGCAACTATTGCAAGACGGGGTGCTTCAGGATGGAAATTGGAAGTACAAGGGAAGCGAGCTCATTCTTCAGGAATTTTTAGAGAAAATATTGGAGCAGGAGCTATTTTTGAGATGAGTAGAATTTTAAATTCTTTTTACGAAGAAGTAAGAGGAGAAGAATACTTGACATTCAATCCAGGAACAATTTTGGGAGGAACTTTTATAAACTATGATGCTCAAAAAAGTAGTGGAGATGCCTTTGGTAAAACTAATGTTATTGCACAAACTGCAGCAGTGCACGGAGGATTGCGATTTATTTCAGAGGAACAAAAGGAGAACGCACGCGCAAAAATGCGTGAAATTGTTTCTCGAAATCTACCCCAAACTAAAGCTACTATAACTTTTACGGATAGCTATCCCGCTATGGGACCTACTGAGGGTAATAAAGCCTTGTTGTCTATTTTAAATGAGGTAAGTCTCTCGTTAGGACAAGAGGGTGTCACTGCTTATGACCCAGGAAAAAGAGGAGCCGCAGACATTTCGTTTGTTGCGGATTATGTAGATGGATTAGACGGACTAGGAACCATGGGTAATGGAGCTCACACCCCCAAAGAAACGGTTAATTTAAAAACGATGAATGCTTTAATACAACGAACAGCCATCTTTATTTATCGTTTGATTTCTATGAATTAACAGTAATTCTTATATTCTTCGTTCTGACGTGTCAGTGCTTCTTTGAATTCTTTCACTAGAGCTTCTATCAATACCTGAGTTGATTGTACATCTTTTATTGAGGTAACCCCCTGCCCTGCGGACCAGATTGTTTTCCAGGCTTTTGCTTCTGCTTTAGCTGCATCTAGCTCGCTTCCAAAATCAACTTTCTTGGTTTGACTCCACAACTCTTCTGTAATTCCCATTGCCTCTAGACTGGGGCGCAAAAAGTTTGCATTGACTCCAGAAACCGCAGCCGTATACACTATATCTTCTGCTTTACTGTTCATAATCATTTCCTTATACTCTTGATCAGCCATACTTTCATCTACATTGATGAAACGTGTACCCATATAGGCCAAGTCTGCTCCCATTTGTATTGCAGAAGCAATATCATTTCCATTGCTAATGCAGCCAGACAATAAGATTGTTTTTTTATAAAACTGTTTGATTTCGTTAATTAAAGCCATAGGGTTTAAAGTTCCCGCATGCCCTCCGGCTCCTGCTGAAACAAGAATTAAACCATCTACCCCTGCTTCAGCAGCTTTTTCAGCATGACGCTTTTTAATCACATCATGATAAACCAAACCACCATAACTATGTACCGCATTAACCAAATCAGGTACAGCTCCTAAAGAGGTAATAATTAAGGGAACTTTATGCTTAATGCAAATTTCTAAATCAGGTTGAACTCTCGGATTGGTGGGATGAACAATTAAATTGACTCCAAAAGGGGCTGCTTTTTTTCCCGTTTCTTTTTCAAAAGTAGCAAGGGCCTCTTTAATTTCTATCACCCAGGCTTCGAATCCATCGGTAGAACGATGATTTAAAGCAGGAAAAGTCCCCACTACTCCATTTTTACAGCATTCAATAACCAGTTTGGGCCCTGAAATTAGGAACATAGGTGCTGCAACAGCAGGAACACTCAAATCATGTATAAAGCTAGGTTTCATAATATTTATTTTTTAATTAGTAGGGTCCACTCAAATTCAAAGGTTGATACAACATCTTGATTTTCGTCCACTCCTTTTGAAGTTAACCACAAAGTTTGTGGTTCCTTTGATTGGATTAGTTGTTGAATCGTTTCTGCAATTTTATTTTTAGGAGAACAGGAAAAAGTAACTTGTCCACGTGCCTTTTTTGAAAAGTTGGCTTTATTATTGAGCACCAACATTGAAATCTTTTGTTTGGAACTCTGAATCTCATTCATCAGTAAGACACCCGTAGTAAGTTCTGCAGCCATCCCTTGAACTGCCCAGAAAATTGATTTAAATGGATTTTGATTAATCCAACGATGTCTCACCTTTGCTTCACAATAATCGTTCTTAAAATTTACTACTCTGATTCCTGCCCACCAAACCATAGGTAGCTTGAAAAAAGTAAAGAAATTAAGTTTTGAAGGAGTGAATTCCACAAATTAGTTTAACAAGGTTATTGGATCAATATACTCCAAATTAAAAGCTTCCGCAACTTCTTTATAAACTACTTTTCCATTTACAATATTCAACCCTTTGGCAAGAGCCTTGTTTTCTAAGCAAGCTTTTTTCCATCCCTTATTTGCCAATTGCAATGCAAAATTTAAGGTTGCATTGGTCAATGCCGTGGTAGAAGTAAAAGGTACCGCTCCTGGCATATTGGTAACTGCATAGTGAATTATTCCTTCTTTTATCAAAATAGGATCGTCATGTGTCGTAGGTTCACTGGTTTCAAAACAGCCACCTTGATCAATTGCCACATCTACCAATACCGTTCCAGGTAGCATTTTTTCTAACATTTCTTTTCGAATCAACTTAGGAGCTCTCGATCCTGGAATCAGAACAGTTCCTATAATCAAATGAGAACGTTTCACTTCTTGTTCAATGGTCAGGGAAGTTGAATAGATCGGAGTAACATTTGCAGGCATAATACTTTCCAATTCCCGCAAACGATTCAAATTGGTATCCAAAATAGTGACATTCGCTCCCATACCCGCTGCTATTCGTGCAGCTTCAGTTCCAGAAATCCCTCCTCCAATGATTAGAACATTTGCAGGTTTAACTCCCGTTACACCTCCCAACAGTATACCTAAACCTCCTTGAGGCTTTTCTAAATATTTTGCACCCTCTTGGGTTGCCATTCTACCCGCTACTTCAGACATGGGGATAAGCAAGGGAAGTCTTTTATTTTCTTCAACCGTTTCATAAGCCAAACAAACTGCATTGGTTTCGATCATCGCCTGGGTTAAGGTTTCACTAGAAGCAAAGTGAAAATAAGTAAACAATAATTGATTGGGTTGAATCAATTCATATTCTGCAGCGATGGGTTCCTTGACTTTAATAATCATTTCTGCGGCTTCATAAACCTCCTGAATGGTCATTGAAAAAGTACATCCTACGTTTTTAAATTCTTGATCTGAAAACCCACTCAATAAACCCGCTCCCTTTTGAATGTTTACTTGATGACCCGCGCGAATTAAAGCTTGTGCCCCTGCTGGGGTCAACCCTACACGAGCTTCTTGGGGTTTTATTTCTTTTGGGACACCTATCTTCATTCCGTTTGAGTTTATAATTAAATTATTAATCCTAATTTTTGAACCTTTAAATTCTCTTCGAATATATACATTTGACTATAACTTTTAACCAAAAGCTTCGGAAATTAGAACCAATTTTATTAACTTGAGGATATCAAATTTTATACTATGAAATACTTTAATAAAACCCGTACAATTGAACAAAAAGTAACTGATCGTACCACCATTCAGTTAATGGAAAAACAAGTTGAACTTCTTGAGTCTATTCTTGCTGAGCTTCAGGCTCAAAGAAAAGAATAATTGAATATGTTTTAAAAAAAAAGCCTTCTATTGAATAGAAGGCTTTTTTTTTGAACGTGAACGCGACAGGATTCGAACCTGTGACCGTCTGCTTAGAAGGCAGATGCTCTATCCAGCTGAGCTACGCGTCCTAATTAAGAATGCAAATATACTATTTCTTGTTTTGAAGTCACACTCTGATTTTGAATTTTATTTTACCTTTTTTTTATTCTTTCTTTCCTAAAGAAAATTCATTAATCCCAATTTTTAAGCCTAGTATACCTCAATTTAAAAAAGCTTAAAAAGCCGTTGTCAAAATAGCTAAAAAAGTCTCTATCCCCATTAAATAGTTTCCAACTCTTAAGTTCTCATTGGGACTGTGCTGGTTATTGTCTAGGTTCACTGTAGGAACACCAATAGCAGGAACACCCAATTCTGAAACGAAAGGAGAAATAGGAACAGACCCCCCACTGGTTCTAATAATTACAGGTTCAGACTGGTAATAATCCGTTAATATTTTAGTCAACCACTGCCCTTCTTTAGCCTGAGTATTTGTTCTAAAAGCGGGATAGGAAACTTTGGCATTCATCTGTAATATTTTATCGTACTGCATTCTTTCTTTCTCTGAAGGAACATGATCTAAAACGGTAAAGCCTAAATTTTGAATGTGCTTTTTTACTCCAGCAATTAAAGATTCAGGCTTGCTTTCCAAGACCAAACGAATATCCATTTCTGCCGTTGCCGAAGCAGGAATAATGGTACGCGCCGCTTCTCCTACCCAACCACTTTGCATTCCCCGAATGTTTAAAGACGGATATTGAAGTGATTCCTGATAATTGTTTCCCACTTGATCATTGAGTCGAGTCTGTGTACGCTTCTTTATGGCAGCATCTTCAGTGGGTACCCCTTCCAATACTTTTCTTACTGTTTCATCTAGTGTAATGCCATCATAAAAATTGGGGATTACAACTTTTCCAACCTCATCTTTCATTGAGGCTAAAACTTTGGATAAGGCTAATGCTGGATTCGATAAGTAATTCCCATAATGTCCACTATGCTGTGATGTTAAGGGACCAAATGTTGTTAGGGTAAGTGTTGCGATTCCACGATTCCCAAATACCAATGTAGGCAAACCACTGCTATGCATTGGTCCATCAAGAATGAGTAACAAATCTGCGACCAACTCTTCTTTGAATTTTCGTACCGCCTCTGGTAAGCCTGGGGAGCTTTGCTCTTCTTCAAAATCTAAAATTAATTTAATGTTGAAAGCGGGCTTTTTATTTATATTTTTCAAATGATCCAGAGCCGTTAAGAACATCACAAAAGGTCCTTTGTCATCTGCACTAGAACGAGCAAAGATTCTTAGGTCATCAATAGCTTCACCTTGTAAAGCATCCCATGGTAAGGATTCAAATCCTTTTCCAGTTTTCTGTTTTAATTCCGCCTTGTAGGGATTTTCTTGATCCCATTTAGACAAATCAACCGCTTGTCCATCCAAATGCATATAGAAGGCAAGGGTAGGAAGTTTCTTATGGACTATTTTATTTGCTAAAAGTAAGGGGAGATGAGCGGTGTTTAACCTTTTAAAATTAAAACCGAGAGAAGACAATTGCTGCTCTGCCCAATTAATATTGGCCTCAATTTGTTTCGTTTGGGAAGCATCGTTGGGAAGAGATAAAAAAGCTTTGAATTCTGCAATTTGTTCAACGCCGAGTTCACGTGCAGCATTTTTATAAACACGCTGAGGGCGGATTGGAGATAGACCAATTAAAAATATAACAATTAGGTAGTAATGTTTTTTCATAAATATTTAAATTAAGGAATTCCTTTATTAATTTGAACTCATCCAAATATAGGAATTGAAGAAGAGCTTGAGCCAAAACTGTAAAGAAAATAATTTGTACTTTGCTTTTTTAAATGATGTCAAGACTGTGTTGAAAAAAGTATTTCTTGCCCTACAATTGTTATTCAGTGGTATCCTGATTGCACAAAATACCAATCCAAACCAACGCTTAAACTTTGGTGCTACCTTTTTAAAAGAAGATCCTAATATCGATGGAAATATCCTTCAAGAATCACTTTGGAAAAACATTCCTGTAATTTCTGATTTGGAACAAATTAAACCCAATTATGGAGCTCCTGTTTCCGAAAAAACTGAAATTAGGGTAGCTTATACAACTAAAACACTCTATATAGCCGTCATTTGCTACGATACATCTCCTGAAAATATTGTTGTTTCTGATTCGAGAAGGGATGCAAACCTCAATGATGATGATAGTTTCCTTTTTATATTAGACACTTATAACGATCAACAGAATGGCTTTTTGTTTGGAACAAATGCCGATGGAATGGAATATGATGCTCAAATTGACAGAGAGGGTGAAGGAAATTTCAGTGCAAACAGACAACAAGGAGGTGTTGTAGGAGGAACAAATATCAATTGGGATGCCTCTTGGGAGGTAAAAACCGAAACCGGGGATTATGGTTGGAGTGCAGAGTTCGCCATTCCCTTGCGATCCATTCGTTTTAAAAGTGGTACCAATAAAACTTGGGGAATTAACTTTCAACGCAATATCAGTAAACGAAGTGAAACGGCCTATTGGGCTAATCTCCCATTAGGATTTGATATAAAACGATTGTCTTTGGCAGGAAAGATGAATGGATTGAATTTAAAATCACCTAAAAACTTAAAGGTAATCCCGTATGTATTAACGCAAGGGATAAATGATAAAAGCCAACTAAACAAAGACTCTTCTAAAGCTGATATGGGAGGTGACATCAAATATAGCCTTACTCCAGGATTAACTTTGGATGTTACTTACAATACCGATTTTGCACAGGTTGAAGTGGATGAACAACAAGTGAATTTGGATCGTTTCAATTTATTTTTCCCAGAAAAGCGCCCTTTTTTTCTTGAAAATGCAGGACAATTTAGTGTGGGTAGTGCTGGGGAGGTGGACCTCTTTTTTAGCAGACGAATTGGAATCGGCACCGATGGAGCAGTAGTTCCCATTATTGGTGGCTCAAGAGTCTCGGGTAAAGTGGGACAAACCAACATCGGTCTTTTGAGTATGTTTACAGACGATGTGGAAAATTCAAACATTGTAAAAAAAAACTATTCAGTTGCAAGGGTTAATCATGATTTTGCCACAAGTAGGTCCTCAATTGGAGGGATCTTTGTGAATCGATCTGGAATTAATTTACCTGATGATTACAACCGAGTATTTGCCATGGATGGAAAATTAGGTTTAGGTAAGAAAGCACAATTGACTGGTTTTGTCTCTAAAAGCACTACACCCGGAATCAATACTAATGATCATGCATTTAAGTTTCTAGGGGTATACAATTGGAATGGATGGAATCTACGTGGAGGGTATACAGAAGTTGGAGAAGGTTTTAATCCCGAAGTTGGTTTTCTCCTCAGGGAATCCTTCAGAAAACCTGAATTTTTAATCTTTAAACAATGGCGCCCTAAAAATACAGGGAAACTTCTTGAAGTTAGACCACATATTTCCTATCGAGGCTATTGGGACTTTAACAACAATTTAATCACCAGCTTTTTACACGTTGATAATCATTGGGTTTGGGAAAGTGGTTTTGAAATTCACACAGGAGTAAATTTTACAACCGAAGGAGTCATAAGCCCTTTCTCCATTTCAAAAGTTGAAATTCCAATCGGAGAATACAAGCATAGCGAATTGCAACTGGTCATGATGACTAATGCTAATAAAGAAGTTTATTTCCAGACAAGAACCGTTATTGGAGGCTATTTTGGAGGAAATCGTTTTTCAAGTAACAACCGCATTAACTTTAGAATTGGAGATAAATTCAATACCTCAGGAACACTCAATTACAATCGATTAAACCTTCCAAATGGGAATGTAAATGCTGTCATTAGTGGTGCGCGTTTTGCCTATTCTTTTACTCCACGAATGTTTCTTCAAAGTCTCATTCAATACAATAATGTTTCAAATATTACTTCGCTTAATGCGCGATTTGGTTGGTTACAAAACGCAAATACGGGTTTATTTGTTGTATTTAATATTATTCAGGATAATGATTATATGGATCTTTTAAACAATCAAAGCATTACCATCAAGTATAGTTATCAGTTTGATTTACTGAAAAAATAAATTAATGCTATTGGGGTAAATTTTTCATTAAAAAGGAAATACCATTTTTACTGAGAATATTTTCTATGTCCGCTTGAGAATATCCTCTTGTGGATAAAATTAAATCCAGCTTTTGTAAATCAGCGATTGTATCAATATCATGGGGACATTGTTCTTTTCCAAAACCTCCATCTAAATCTGATCCGATCATCACATGTTTAGAATTTCCAGCTAATTGGCAAATATGATCTATATGATTTGCGATGGTTTCCAAAGAAACTTTACTTTCATTAGGTTGAGTGATTCCTCTTTGCCAGTTGGGGTATAGCATCCAAGCATCAAAAGCCATTCCGATCACACTGTCGCGCTCTAGTAGAGACTTAATTTGATCGTCATCAAATTGACGTTTATTGGGCACTAAGGCTCTACACATACTATGACTGGCCCAAATCGGTCCCTCATAGCAGGCTAGCGTTTCCCAAAAACTTTGATCGCATAAGTGCGTCGCATCAAGAATCAGTTTAAATGAAGTGATTTCTTTCAATAAATCCCTCCCTTTGGTTCCTATCCCTCCTTCAGAATCCGTACCAAAGGCATAGGTTCCAGGACCATAATGCGCAGGTCCTATTGCTCTTAACCCCGCTTCATAAGCTAATTCTAGATGCTCCATAGAAACGATTGAATCTGCTCCTTCTAGACTTAAAATATAACCTAAAGGCATTTGAGAAGCATCTGATGCCCAACCCGACAAATGATTTGAAAGGGCCGTTGCTCTTTTAATCTGAAAAAGCTCCCCTCCTCTTTCCATAGCTCGATACCATGCTAATTGACCTTGGGTTTGGGCCCATGCTTGCTCGGGGGAGTTCCAGCCTGGCAAAGGGTTGATTGCTTTCACATAACGTGCAATGAGAGTTGCGACAAACAAGCCTAGGTTTCCCTCTCTCAGTGCGGGAAATGAAACCGTTCCCTTTCCTCTATCGGGAAGATCAGTCATTCCTGTTTCTTGCTCTCGGATTTGTTGTACCGTTTTTCGAAGATCACGATTCCATTCCATGGCATTCATAGAAAGATCCAAATGTGCATCGAAAATAAATTTCATAAATTAAATTTCTAAATGATAATCACGTCCATCAATTGGCCAAGCAACACCCTTATTACCATCAATTATTGTTTCGGCTTTATTGTATTTTGCAACTGTAGGACATATATGATAGGGAATTGCATAAAATAAATCCCCTACTTTAAAATTATTTTCTGCTGAATATTCAATAATTAAATGTTCCTCACTTTGCCCTTTATGAATTGCTCGTTCCATGCCCAAGATCTCAACCCGGGGTAAAGGCATTTCTGAGGCAATGGCTTTATGCCCCAAGTCAAAGCAAAAAATATTTTTATTTGGGATACTAATCAATCGGGTAATTACAACCGCTGCATTTAAGAATGGAGATTCCTCCCATATACGTTTATACCCCAAATCCCAAAACAAAGTGGTTCCTGGGCTTAAAATGACTCTAGAACGCAGCGCATGTGGAAAAAAACTAGGGGATCCCCCAGCTATAATTTGAAACACTTTGCCTCCACTGGATTCCATCTTTTGAATTAGATCCTCGACTGCTTTAAAATCAATATTGCATTGCTTTACTCGCTCCTCTAAATTTAAAGGTCGGATATGACCGTCATACACATGCAATCCCTGTAATTTAATATTATTCATTCCCGAAAAATTTTCATACAAATTATAAGCTAGCTCAGTTAAAATACCTGTTCGATTCATTCCATTGTTGATATCGATCCAAAGTGAAAACTCTTGATTCCCTTTTGCAGCTAAATCTGAAAAAAGCTGGAGTGAATCCAAATTATCTACCAATGTAGAAAATTGAATCTTGGGATGTTTCGCTTGAAGGGATAAAAAGTACTTTGCCTTAATTTCTGTGGGTTGGTGTGCCAACAAGATATGAGATACATCACACGAAATTAAAAGCTCAACTTCACTCAAAGTAGCACACTTAAAACGGCTAATTCCCTGATTCATTTGAAGTTTTACAACTTCACGCATTTTATGCGTTTTAATATGAGGCCACAAACGCTCCACCCCTCCTGCTATTGAAAGCATTGAGGCAATATTCTTCTTAATCCGTTCTGGATAAACGAGTAAACCTGGAGTGAGTAGTGTATTCTCTTCATTTACTTTATACCAAGAGGAAGCTTTCATACCGAATTAAGGTTCTAATAAAAATAAAGCTTCAATCTCAACGGCAATTTTTTGCGGTAAGGACATGCCTACCGCGCTTCGGACACCAATACCCTTTTCAGTTCCAAAAATATCGGCCATTAATTCACTAAAACCATTAATAACAAAAGGATGATCTTCAAACTCTGGAGTTGCATTGACCATCCCCAAAACTTTAATCACACGCTTGATTTTAGTAGAGGGCGGAGTATGAGCTATTATAGAAGAAAGCATGGTCAGCCCTACTTGTCGGGCTGCATTTTTTGCTTCGTCTTTATTCAAAACAGATCCCACTTTACCTTGAATTAAGCCACCATCATTTAAAACAGGCCCTTGACCTGAAACATATAATTGATTTTCTAAAATCAAAACGGGTCGATACACACCCGCCGGTTTTGGCGCTGGAGGCAGAACCAACCCCATGGATTCAATTCGATTTTTCAACTGTATACTCATGATATAAAGTTTTCTAAAATTAAAACTCCTAAAAGACCGCTGATTCCAATAGACGTTTCCATAACCGTCCAAGTGGACAGTGTTTCTTTAATATTCAAATTAAAATATTCTTTAAATAACCAAAATCCACTGTCATTGACATGTGAAAGCATCAAGCTACCTGAGCCAATGGCAAGCACCATTAATTCTGGGCTTACCCCAGAACTTTGTACCAAGGGCAATACAATTCCAGCAGTCGTCAATCCTGCAACGGTTGCAGAACCAACAGAAAAACGAATTAGAGTGGCAATTAACCAAGCAATAATTAAAGGAGACATAGAGGATATTTCCAAAAGACTCCCGATGTAGTTACTTACTCCACTATCTATTAATATTTGCTTTAAAGCGCCTGCCCCTGATATAATTAACAAAACCATCGTTATCCCCGAAATAGCAGTTCCAAATATTTTCATAATCCCTTCCATGGAATTTCCACGGGCGATTCCTAAAGTATAAATTCCAATTAAAACGGTTAATAAAAGAGCAATTACTGGGTTTCCGATAAATTTAATTAAGGAGTACAAAAAGTGATCTTCAGCGATAACACTACTTATAAGAGTTGAAAAACCAATTAAAATTACAGGAAGTAAAGCCGTGATTAAACTGTTAGTTAAACTGGGTAATTCCTCTTCTTCAAATACTTTTGAAGCCATGAACTCTTTGAGTGGTTTCGCTTCAACTTTGGGTATAAAACGAGTGAGTATAGGCCCAGAAATAAGAATAGCTGGAATGGCTACAAGGATACCATACAGCAAGGTTTTTCCTAAATCCGCTTCAAACATTACCGATAAGGCAGAGGGTGCTGGGTGTGGTGGAAGAAATCCATGAGTAACTGATAAGGCTGCCAACATAGGAAGCGCTATAGAAATTAAAGAAAGTCCTGTAGCCGTTGCTACTGTAAAGACCAATGGAACTAAAATCACAAATCCAACGGAATAAAACATGGTAATTCCAACAATAAATCCAGTTAACATAACTGCGGTTCGCGTATTTTTAATTCCAAAAAGGGCAATTAATCCATTGGTTATTTTTTGAGCGGCCCCACTTTCGGCGACTAGCTTTCCTAGCATGGCTCCCAAACCTAAAATCATCACTAAAAAACCTAATGTATTACCAATTCCTTTCTCTATCGAACTTACTATTGCATTCAGCTCCATACCTTGACCCATCCCAATGGCTATAGATACTAAAATGAAAGCAATAAAAGCATTCAGTCTTAAAACAATGATCAATAAGAAAAGGAAAAGTATCCCCAAAGAAATAACGACTAATGGCATAGGGATAAAAATAAGAAAATGAAAAGACTATCGCTTATCTTTTGATACTTTTAATTCGTTCTAAAGGCATATACACCTGAACTACTTTGATTTCCATTTGTATCTATGGCAACTATTTTCCAATAATATACCCTATTATTTTCTACCACAACTTCAAGTTGTATTTGGTTTTCTTGATAATCTAGCGTTTGATTGAGAGTGGTACCGTCCGTCTGATCCAAATAAACCTGAAAACTATTCAAGTCTCCGTCCACATCCGAAGCAGTCCATTGTAGGATTACAATATTATTAATGTCAGGAGTGACATTGGCTCCCGAACGAGGTGAAATCAACACTGAAGGAAAAGGGGCATAATTCACAACGGCATCTCCTGCCAAATAGAATTTCCAAGTTTCACTTTCTACGGGTGTAGAGCCTGCTTCTCCAATACTTTTCACCTTCCATGAATAAGGCTCAGCCTTGCTTAATGCAATGCTAATTTCATTGGTTTGACTGGTATAAGTCTGAGAGGATTGAGTAAGTAAATTTTCGACAACTAAGTCATAAGACAATGCATCAGTCGCAGCAGTCCATTGAAACCTCACGCTACTCTGAGAATCATTTATTGAAGTACCGTCCAAGCATGTTTCTGCATCTAAAGGAGCGATCAGACTTGCCACTCCCGGTTCTACTATCGTAGGAGTAGATTCTTTTTGACAAGCAAATACTAGCAGTAGAAACACAAAAACAGTATGATAGTTCTTCATTTTCATTATTATTCTTTTATCACTTGGAAAGATTGATCAATTGTAGCCCCTTTGATATTGATAATATATCCTCCTTGCAAGTAATGATCCGTTTCAAGGGTATAATATCTTATTCCAAAGGGAAGTGTAATTACTTTTTGATCCACCTGTTGTCCGTTGGGTGTATAAACTTCTATTCCTAAAACACGATCCTCTCCTCCAATAGTGAAAGTTAATTCGCTTTTAAATGGATTAGGGGCATACTTCACTTCATAGGAATTTAAATAGGTGTTTTCAAATAAACCTTGACATTCAATTCCCGTAGAAATTGATATACGATTCATCCCTTTGGCAAGAGAGACTTTATGGCTACTCTTGCTGGTTTGAGTGGTTATACCATTGTGTGTAATGTTATATGAAACCCCTCCACTGAGTCCGAAGGTGATCGTTTGATCATTCTTATTGAACATAGAATTAACTAAAAGTGTATCAGGCTCTGTAATCGTTACTTCAAAACAACGTTCAAACTCATCTGAAGAGACACCCTCAACCGTAATACAAATTGAGTATACTCCTGCTGAAAGATTATCTAAACTCCATGAGGAGGATGAAAAACTATCCAAAAAAGTTGTCGCTCCACTTACAGCTACATTGTAAGTCACAGAAGAGTCAACCACTGCTATATTGATGGAATTATTTCCAGCACATTTTTCAGTTTTCGAAATACTGAAATTACTCGCTGGAATATAATAGATTAAACAACCGTTCGCATCAACTATTTCTCCTAATGGAGTCTCTGGACAGCTGTCAAAAGGATTCCAAACTCCATCATGATCAAAATCATCCGAAACATCTCCTACACCATCACCATCCTCATCTGCTTGATCCGGGTTAGCAACCAAGGGACTGTTGTCTAAAATATCAACGATTCCATCACCATCATTATCATCAGTGGGGAGAACGGGCTGTGATTGGAGCTCTATAGCTGTTGTATTTCCCTCAGGAACTTGGATATTCGTTTGAGTTACCACAATGGGTACCTCTGGCTTTCCATCATCCAGATTGATGTATTCGACCTCTACCTCATAGATATTATCTCTATTAGCATCTCCAGGATTTTCATAATCTGGAGGCGTAATAAACGCCAAAAAGTCTTCATTCTCATCCTCTACAGGATCATTGTTTTTGACCCCTTGCTTGGCATTTGATTTAACAGTAAACTTAGACGCATCTGCTCCCCCGCTGATTCTTTTTTTAACTTTCCACTTCCCAACATTTTTATTGTAAGGGTTAAAATATCTTCGGTGATCCACTTTAGCTCCTAGATTTTCATCCAGTACATTAAAAATTGAAACAAAGAAACGTCCAGTGTAGGTAGCATTCGGTATGTCAGACACGCGGATTGATTCCGTTTTTTCAGAAGAAAGCTCTTCTCCTTGAGCGGTTATCTTAAAAGGATGACTAGAAATTTCTTCATAGTCTAATTCTTTAATTGTTTGAATTGTTTTCCCACCAACAAGTTCTAAGTAGCCATCACCTGAAAATGTAATGCTTTGAATCTGACCCCCCATTGGATCTTTTGCCTCTACAAAACCAGCAATAGTTCCTACTTCAGCATCTTCACTTATTTCAAGTGTGATAATTGAGATTTCAGGAGGTAGAGGAGCATCTTCAATTACTATTTTAACTGAAGATTTAACTTCAT